>Ga0209172_10001089_pt1 | contig 63084 bp, 55 predicted proteins | sample LarsenN4metaG_FD_184113 | JGI IMG/M metagenome (GOLD analysis project Ga0209172, IMG submission 184113) | Hot spring sediment bacterial and archeal communities from British Columbia, Canada, to study Microbial Dark Matter (Phase II) - Larsen... ...
CTTTTCCAACTCCATGGGCGTGGTGGGCGCCCGGTCGCGGAAGCGCAGCGTCTGGAGCGTGGGCTCGGCGTCGGGATCGCCGTCCGGGTCGCGGGCGGGCCAGTCCACGTTGACCAGCACCGGCACTTTGCGCTGGCCCAACGCGCCGGCCTTGGCGTAGCCCTCCTGCGCCCCGTAGACGATGGGCACGGTGTTGGTCTCCTGCGCGATCTGGAACACGCGGTCGATCTCGCGCGCCTGGTTCGCGGGGAAGAGCACCGGCCGTCGGCCTTTAAGCGTCTCGCGGAGCGGATCCAGGGTTCGATCGTACGCCGGTCGTTCCAGACCGGCGGGCGCCGAGTTGTAGATGGTCCAGGCGTGATCGTACCAGGCGGCGTCCGAGAAGATCTGCTTCACGTACGCGATCACGCCCATGAGCGAGTTGGGATAGCCGCGGTGGCCGGGGCCGGGGTCGAAGTTGATCCGGAGCGCCACCGGAGTCCGCACCACCATGTCGCTCGCCCGCTGGCCCGCGAGGCTGGCCACGGCGGCCTGGCCCGGGAAGAAGCCGCGCTCCGGCGCCACCACGGCCGTGGTGAAGCCGGCGTTGCGCCAGGTGGCGACAATCTGATCTGACGGGTTCAGCTCGTCCGCCGCGTTCACCCACGGCGTCGTGGCCGGGCGATCCTCAGGGCCCCACGAATACGGTGTCTGCGGTCCCGCCTGACCGGCCTGTCCTCCTGGACCACCGGGTCCGGCCGCCCGTGCTCGTGGCGGCAACTTGAGCGATGCCGGCAGCCCCACGGTGCTGAGCGCGTTGACCAATCCGGGATAGACCGTCAATCCAGCGCCGTCGATGACCCAAGCGTCGGCGGGCACGGGAACGCTGGCGCCGACCGCGGTGATCAGTCCGTTCTTGAGCACGATGGTCCCGCTCTCCACCACGCGGCCGGCCGCCTGCACGATCCGCGCGTTGCGGATGGCGATGTCGCGCGGTGGTGAGGGGGCGGTGGGCAGCGTCTGAGCGTGGGCCGCGGCCGCGGAGAGGAGAAAGGCCGCGATCGGAGTGATGCGTCGCACGGTTCGCATTGCTGCTCCTCGGTACTGAACGGTTCTTCCGCGTGCCGTTCTAACGGCCCTCCCGGAGGGTTGCGTCGGCACGGGCGATTGCTGGGGCGGTAAACATAGGGCGCGGTCCCGAAGGGTTCTAGAGACCGTCCCTGAGGTGTTACGCGGGAACCAGGGATTCCGTTGTGGTCCGAGGCCGTGGGCGAGGTTCCGGGCGACGGCCTCCTCTCGGGCTCCTGAGGAGAGCTGCTGCCTACGGCGAGGTCGAGGCGAACTCGATAAACCGTTCCAGCTGCTCCCGCGATCGTAAGCCCCGGAAGCGTTTCCCGTTGATGAAGAAGGTGGGCGTGCCCGACACGCCGTAGCTCCACGCATCGAGCAGGTCGCGCTCCACTACGAGCTGGGTAGCTCGCGCCGCTACGCAGCGGCCGAACGCCGCCGAGTCGAGGCCCGCCGGGCGGGCGTAGGCGAGCCATCGTTCGGCGTTCAGGGGTTGCGTCCCTTTGAACAGAGCGTCCCGGTACTCCCAGAAGCGTCCCTGGCGGTGCGCGCACTCGACCGCCTCTGCGGCCGGGATCGCCAGGGCGTTGGCCGGTTGCACCGGGAAGTTCCGCACCACGTAGCGCACGCGGTCCCCGTACCTACCGAGGACTCCCGGGAGCGTCTCCTTCGCGAACCGCCGGCAGAATGGGCATAAGTAGTCGGTGAACTCGACGATCGTGACCGGCGCGTCGTCGGGCCCCCGGAACGGTCGATCAGCCACGGTGACGTCGAATCGCGGCGCCGCCGCCCACGCCAGGGAATCGGCGCTCGCCGCGTCTCCCGTGGCGCGCCCGGCGCGGCCCAACAGGACGAGCCCCAACGTCAATGCCGCGGCGGCGAGCCCGAGGCCCGCGGCCGTAACGTGACGGGTCCTGACGGCCAGGACGATGCGGTCGCCCTCTCGCTGGAGGTTCACGAGCGACTCAGATGCGGCGTGCGGCGGGCGATGTCAAGCAGCGCCCTTTGGGACGAGGCTTGACCGGGCTACCCGCGACCGTAGTATGGCGGTGGCCTGGGGACATCGTCTTCCTAAAGGGAAAGGACCATCCCATGCGCGGCTTCCGGCTGTTGCTCGTGACGCTGGCGCTCGGCGTTGGCGCCGCTGGCTGTTCCGACGAGAGCTGTCCCGGGATCATTTGCTCCAACTGCGGTGCCGGTGGCGACTGTAACATCCAGTGCCCGGAGGGGCAGATCCAGTACTGCGGCCACTTCGGCTATTTCGACGATCCGGACTTGCGCTGCTCGTGGTGCGGTAACCCGTAGGCTCCGCGGGGCGCCGGTGGACTCCGGAGGGGTGCTCTCCGGCGCGTTGCTCCCGCCACAGCCACACCCCCAGCCCGCCCACAACGAGCGCCGCCACCACGCTGCCCCACATCGGGATCACCAGGTCGCCCACTATGACCTCGACGCCGAACACCACCCGGGCCACGTGCCCCACAGTGATCACGAACAGAAAGATGGTCGTAAGCAAGGCTGCGGGCTTCATGGTGACCTCCCGTAGCGCACCAGCTTGAGCGATCCGTCCTGGATCAGCCCCACTCCCGGCGCGTAGTACTTGAACTCCCGCACGCCCGGCTCCAGCGGCGTGGTTTCCTCCACCCGGAGCACGCCGGTGAAGGTACCGGCCGGCGTGGCCAGGGTGTCGGCCAGCGCCACGATCCGGGCCCGGTCCATCGCCACGCCGGGCGCAATCTCCTGATAGAAGCGGCTGCCCAAGAGCGGCAGGCCCGGCATCATCAACCCGAAGCGCGCTCCGCCGACCCCCGCCAGCCACCCGCCCTCGTGACTGGTGATCACGCCGTTCCGGTAGATGTCCACCTCTTCACCGAAGTAGAAGACCGCGTTGGTGCGCTCGCTGATGGCGAAGTAGTTCCGCGAGACCTCAACCAGGGTGTCGCCGCTGGTCTCCCGCTCTTCCACGATGCGCGTCTCCACGCCGTCAACCACGCGGGTTTGCGGCAGCACCGTGACGGTGAGCCGACCACGGCCGTCCTCCAGCACGAGCTGGTAGCCGGATTCGAGGATGAAATAAGGATTGCTTCCGGTGGACCGCAGTTCTCGCGGTGTAACGGCGAACTGATCGGTCCACGCCGAGTCCTGCACGCAACCCACCGGGTACGGCGCGGCCAGGAGCCCGGCGGCGCAAACGGCGGGCAGCGGCCGTAGCGGCCGCCTAGCTTGGGGCGTCGCCGTTCTTCACTCCCCCTCGTACTTGAACGATACCTTCACCTTCGCGCGGTAGGCCTCCACCTTGCCGTCCTTGAGCGCTACGTCCAGCTCCACCACTTCCGCCACCCGCAAGTCGCGCAGCGTTTTCGAAGCCCGCTCCACCGCCGCGGCGACCGCCTTCTCCCAGGACTCCGTGCTGCTGCCGACCAGCTCGATCACCTTGTAGACGCTCTCTGCCATGGTGGGCCCCCTGAAGAGGAAGGATGTGCTGCTACCAGCGCCTTAGAACTCCCGCTTCTTCATCTCGTCAAACAGGCTGCGCGCGTCCGCGTCTTCCTCCCGCTCCGGCGGAAGGGTGTCGTCGTAGCGCCGGCGCTTCTCGGTCTTTTGCCGCGCCGCCTTGGCCGCGTTCTTGCGCGCCAGGGCTTCGAGCTTCTTGTCGTCGCCTTTCGTCATACCCTACCTCGATCCCCCTGCATCCGGTCTCGGCCAGGATACTACACCGCGGACCACCCGCGGCCAATAGGGAACGGATAGACGAGTCGCGCGGTGGGTCCCCGCATCGCGCATCGTTGCTCCGGGATTGCCGGGTGTGGCCGCGCCGGCTAGCGTTTGGTCCGTCCTTTTCTCCGCCAATCCACCACCCGGAGTCGAGATGAAAGCACCTCACCTGCTCCCGATCGTGACGTTGCTGACATTCCTCGCGCACGCCGTTCCTTCGACCGGCATTGCTCAAGCTCCTCCTCAGGCGCCTCCCGCCGGTGCCCAGAAAGCCGGCCCGGATGCCAACCTGCTCCCGGCCGACCCGGTGGTGACCCAGCGCAGCATCCGCGTGGGCCAACAGACCGTCGCTTACTCGGCGGAAGCCGGATGGCTCCCCATTCGCGAAGACGGCAAGATCGTAGCCCGGATGTTCTACGTGGCCTACCACCGGACGGGTGTCGCAGACCCCAGCCAGCGTCCGCTCATCTTCTCGTTCAACGGCGGGCCCGGCACCGCCTCGGTCTGGATGCACATGGGCTACACCGGTCCACGGCGCGTGGTCTACGACGAGGAGGGATTCGCGCTCCGGCCGCCGGGCACCATCGAGGACAATCCCAACTCCATCATCGACCTGGCGGACATCGTCTACATCGATCCGGTGGCCACCGGGTTCAGCCGGATGATGGAAGGCGAGGACCTGCACCGGTTCCACGGGAAGATGTCGGACATTCGCTCGGTGGCCGAGTTCATCCGGCTGTACCTGGCCAGGAAGGACCGGTGGATGTCACCCAAGTTCGTGATCGGCGAGAGCTACGGCACCACCAGGGCCGCGGGCCTGGCCGGATACCTCCTCAATCAGCATCAGATCTATCTCAACGGCGTCATCTTGGTCTCCATGACCGGGCTCGACATCGAAAGCGGGCCGGACGTGAGCTACGCCACCGCCCTGCCACAGTATGCCGCGACCGCGTGGTATCACAAGCAGCTCCCCGGGGAAGTTCAGGCCAAGCCCCTGCGCGCGCTGCTGGACGAAGTCGAGGCCTTTGCCCTGAGCGACTACCTCGTGGCACTGGTCAAGGGAGACCGTCTGGCGGACCAGGACCGGGACGCGATCGCCGAGAGGGTGGCGCGGTACACGGGTGTCACACCGGAGTACGTCAAGTCCACCAACCTCCGGATTGACGCTCGCCGCTTCTGGAAGGAGCTGCTCCGCGATCAGCGGCTCACGGTCGGTCGTTTGGACAGCCGCTATATCGGGATCGACCGCGATGCCGCGGGTGAGAACCCCGAGTACGATCCCGCGATCGCCGACTGGAACGGCACCTTCGGCAACGTGATCAACCGCTATCTGCGCGAGGAATTGAAGTACAACCCCGATCTCCAGTACTACGTCTGGGGCGACGTCCGTCCCTGGCAACCGGATCAGGGAACCAGCGTGGGCGACCTGCTGCGCCAGGCGATGCGGAACAACCCATACCTCAAGGTGCTGATCCAGGGCGGATACTACGACGCGGCCACCGACTACTTCGGCGCGGTCTACACCATCTCCCATATCCAGCCGGGCGGTGAGTTCTGGAATCGGTTCCGGTTCTCGTTCTACGAGAGCGGGCACATGATGTATCTCCGGAACGTGGACCGGGCCCGCGCCAACGACGACCTGCGCTCGTTTATCCGCTGGTGTTTGGAGGACAAGCCGCCGTATCCGCGGCGGGCGCAGTAGGACTGAGATATGTCCGGTAAGCCTCGTGTCACTCCCGCTTCCGTCCGCAGCGCGTATACTCTTCCTCTCCCTCATGCTTGCGAGGTGCGACATGCGTACGCGTTGGCTGGCAGTGAGCGCGGTTGCCCTGGGCGCCGTGACCGCGAGCCGGGGCCTGGCGCAAGAGGCAGCGGCGGCGGGACAGGAGGCGGGCCCGGTCGTCACCGAGGCGGCGGTAGGGACGGGCGTGGTGGAACGACAGCTCCAGGGGTCGGCCGAGACGTTCCCGGCGACCGTCGGGACGCTCTATTGCTTCACCAAGATCGGGCAGACCCAGGCAGGGGCCACCATCGAGCACGTGTGGTACCACGGGGACCAGGAAGTGGCCCGCAAACAGCTCGCCATCGGCGGCTCCCCGTGGCGGACCTGGAGCTCCAAGATCATCCCGCCGGAGGCGACCGGCGACTGGCGCGTAGACATCGTGGCGAACGGAAAGGTGCTCAAGTCCGTCGCATTCACGGTGCAGTAGCTCTTCGCCGTAGGCAGCGAGTCCGGGGGGCGCGCCGCGGCTGAGGCGTGCCCTCGCTCGCCCGGCTCTAGCGGACGATGCCCCTCACCGCCTTCCCCGGCTTCACCGTGTCGTCCAGCCTCCCGTCCCGTACCACCGGCACGCCGCCCACCAGCACGTGCTTCATCCCCACCGACGGCTCGGCGGGGCGCTCGTACGTGGAGCGATCCAGGATGCCGTTGGGGTCGAACACCACGATGTCCGCCTCTGCGCCCACCTTGATCCGCCCCTTGTCCCGCATCGCCGGCACCCGGAACTCCAGCCGCCGGGCCGGCATCAGGCTCATCTTGCTGAGCGCGGCCATGAGGCCCAGAGCGCCCTGCTCGCGCACGTAGCGGCCCAACACCCGCGCGTACGTGCCTGCCGTGCGCGGATGGCCCTTGCCGTTCTCGATATGCCCGTCGCTCGCGATCATGGTGAGCGGGCTGGTCACCGCCAGCTTGACCATATCCTCGGTGTTGTTGTGGAGAATCACCATCCCCCCCTGCCGGCGATACCGCAGAAACGATTGCCGGGTGAGCCGTTCGCCGGTCGCTACCCATTGGAGCTTGGTGAAGTCGCTGTCGGGTCGGCTCTCGTATCCGTTGAACAGGGCGGACTCGATCTCCGTCATTCCGGCCGTGTAGGGGTAGCACTCCGTGGTCACGTCCAGGTGCCGCGCTTGGGCCTCGGCCACCAGCTGGAGGGTCCTGGCGGTCTGGGCCGTGCTGCTGGAATTGAGATGCACGATGTGGACCGGCGCCCCGGTGATGGCCGATGCCCCGATCACCTCCTGGAATCCCGCCATCGTGTCCGCTCCGCCCCGCACGTGCGCGTGCACCGACGCACCGTACCTCGCGGCCACCCGGAAGACTTCCAGCACCTCCCACTGCGTGGCCGCCGGCGTGTACGTCGGGCCCATCCCCACGGCCACGGCGCCACGCTGCAAGCCCCGCTCGATGATCTGCCGCATCTCTGCAATCTGTGCCTCGGTCGCGGGTCGAGTGCCGCCCGCTCCCCTGGGCAGCAGGCCTCCCGAGTCGCCCATGACCGCCATCCGCGCCGGAATGTGTCCGACCGAGACGCCGTAGTTGATCGCCGCACGGCCCTCCCGCTGGGCATACCACTGGTCCACGTCCGCGGTCCCCACCTCCAGCTCGAACGCCGACGTCACCCCGTCCAACACCTGGAGGCGGTAGTTCTCGGGCGTCTGCCCGTGGGCGTGGAGATCAATGAACCCGGGAGCCACCACCATGCCCGTAGCGTCCAGCACCGCCGGAGCCCGGAGCGCGGTGTCGCTGATGGCTCGAATGCGGCCTCCCTGGATGCCGACGTATCGCACGGCGTCAAGTCGCGACTCCGGGTCCATCACTCGGCCGTGGGCGATCACGACCTCGAGCGGTGGCGGGGGTTGCTGGGCCGACGACGGGGACGGCAGCAAGGCCCCGCCACAGGCGATGAGCCACGTGCGGATGAGACGGTGATGGATGGAGATCAGGGAGGGGCCTGGCATCAGGATGCTCCTGCAAGGGGATTCGCTGGCAGCGAATGTATCAGCCGGTCCGCTTGCGGAAAGGCCGCCCGCGCCGCTGCCGCCGGAACCGTGGAACTATCTTGGGACCGGCCATGGTATTAACAATCCACCGTCCCAGGGCGTCCTAACCAGGAGGACAGGGCATGCTGGCACGCGTTCGGGTAGCCGCGTTGGCCGCGGTCGTGGTAGCGTTGGGCGCCCCCCGGGCGGCGTCGGCGCAGTACTTCGGGCAGAACCAGGTCGAGTACCAAACCTTCAACTTTCGGGTGCTGAAGACCCAGCACTTCGACATCTACTACTACCCGGAAGAAGAACTGGCGGCGAAGCTCGCGGCGCAGATGGCGGAGCGGGCGTACGCCCGGATCTCGCGCCTCTTGGACCACGAGTTGTCGAACCGGCAGGCCGTGATCCTCTACGCCAGCGCCCCGCATTTCCGCCAGACCAACGTGGTGTCGGGCGCCGGCGAGGGGACCGGCGGTGTCACCGAGATCCTGAAACGGCGCATCGTGATGCCGTTTGCGGGGCCGCTCAAAGAGACCGACCACGTCCTCACCCACGAGCTGATTCACGCCTTCCAGTTCGACATCACCGGCGCCCGCGGCGGGGTGCTGCGCGCCGGTGGGCCGTCGGTGATGCGGTTCCCGCTCTGGTTCGTCGAGGGCATGGCCGAGTATCTGTCGGTGGGTCCCCAGGACGCCAATACCACCATGTGGATGCGGGACGCCGTGCGGGCTGACAAGCTGCCGGACCTGGGCCGCCTGGAAGACCCGCGCTTCTTCCCGTACCGCTACGGCCAGGCCCTGTGGGCCTACGTGGGCGGGCGATGGGGTGACGAGGTGGTGGGCAAGGTGCTCAAGGCGTCGCGGCGCGGCGACGTCAAGTTCGCGTTCGATCAGGTGCTGCGGGAGCCCGCCGACTCGATCGTGCGGCAGTGGCAGGAGGCGACCAAGCAGGCGTTCGCGCCGCTCCAAGACGCGACCCAGCCGCCCGCCGATTACGGCCGGGGCGTGATCGTGGCCTCCAAGGACGAGGGAAGCTATAACATCGCGCCCGCGTTGAGCCCGGACGGTTCCCAGCTGGTGTTCCTTTCGTCGCGGGACCTGTTCTCGGTGGACATGTATCTGGCGGACGTCAAGACCGGCAAGGTCGTCAAGCGGATTGTCCGCACCGACGTGGATGCCCACTTCGAGAGCATCCAGTTCATCGGCTCGGCCGGCGCCTGGGATCCCGCCGGGGAACGGTTCGTCTTCGGGGCGGTGCGCGGGGGTCGCCCGGTACTCAGCATCCTCAACGTCCCGGAGGATAAGATCGAGCGGGAGATCGCCTTGCCCCTGCTGGGCGAGGTGTTGAACCCCACCTGGTCGCCCGACGGCCGCCGGGTGGCGTTCTCCGCGCTGGTGGGCGGACTCTCGGACCTGTATGTGTACGACCTCGAGCGGAGCCAACTCCAACGGTTGACGGACGACGCCTACGCCGATCTCCAGCCCGTCTGGTCGCCCGACGGACGGACCCTGGCGTGGGTGACGGATCGCTTCTCCACCAGGCTCGACAACCTGGACTATGGCAACTACCGCCTCGGTCTGTTCGACCTGGAGAGTGGGAGGGGACGGGAGCTGGCGGGGTTCACTGAGGGCAAGCACATCAACCCGCAGTGGGCGCCGGACGGCTCCAGCCTGTATTTCGTGTCGGACCAGAACGGGATCCCCAACCTGTACCGGATCGAGGTGGCGAGCGGGCACCTCAGCCAGCTCACCAATCTCTACGCCGGCGTGAGTGGGATCACCGACTTGAGCCCCGCGCTCACGGTTGCGTCCCGCTCCGGCGATGTCGCCTTCAGCGTCTACAGCAACGATGGCTACTCCATCTACGTGGCGGACGATCCCACCACGCTTGCGGATGGCGCGGTGGGCCAGCCGCTGGCGGGAGGTGATCCCGCCATGCTGCCGCCCCGCCAGCGGCAAAGCCAGGTGATGACGCAGAAGGCGAACGCGTTCTTCGGATTGCCCTCGGACACCGGTGGTTTCGCGGAACAGCCCTACCGCTCGCGCTTCGGGTTGTATTACATCAGCCAGCCGTCGTTGGCCGTGGGGGTGAGCGAGTTCGGGACGTACATCGGCGGCGGCGCCTCGCTGTTCTGGAGCGACATGCTCGGCGGACACAACCTGGCCACCGCCGTCCAGTTCCAGGGAACCGTCAAGGACATCTCCGCGCTCGTGGGCTACAGCAACACGTATCACCGGTTGAATTGGGGCGCAGCCGTCCAACAGATCGCGAATCGGACGGGTCTGGTCGGATATGACCAAGCGCTCTACCAGGGCCAGCCCGCCGTGCTGGAACAAACTCTCCTGTACCGGCAGATCAGCCGGCAAGCCGACTGGGTGTTCGCCTACCCGTTCTCCCGGTTCCGGCGCGTCGAGGGGAGCGTGGGCTACGCCAACATCAGCTATGACATCGAGCAGATCAAGGCGTACTACGACTACAAAGGGCGGTTACTGGCCAACCCGGAAAAAACCACTCGCTCCACTTACCCCCCTCTCAACCTGGGGCAGGGGAGCGGCGCGCTGGTGTACGACAACGCCATCTTCGGGTTCACCGGGCCCATGCTGGGCCAGCGCTACCGCATGGAGTTGGGCACCACGCAAGGGTCGCTCAACTTTCAGACGGTGGTGGCGGACTACCGGAAATACGTAATGCCGGCCCGGCCGTTCACGCTGGCCGCGCGCCTGTTGCACTACGGCCGCTGGGGCACGGACACCACCGAGTCCAGGCGGATACAGCCGCTGTTCCTGGGGTACGACGGTCTGGTCCGTGGCTACTCCTACGGGTCGTTCACCTCGGCCGATTGCTCCACGTTGAGCTGCCCGGAGTTCTACAACTTGTTCGGAAGCAAGATGCTGGTGGGCAACGCCGAAATCCGGTTCCCGCCCCTCGGGTTGTTCCGCGCGGGGGGGCCCTTTGGCTTCTTGCCGCTGGACCTTTTCGTGTTCGGCGACGCGGGGCTGGCGTGGGGATGCGCGCCGGGCCTCGATAGTCAGGCCGCCGCGCAATGTGGCACGCCGGCGGAGAAGCCCTTCTTCTTGGACGGCGACCGGAAGCCGTTCTACTCCGCGGGCGGCGGGCTCCGATTCAACTTCTTCGGGTTCGTGATCGTGGAGGCGGCCCTGGTGTACCCGTTCAATCGGGGGAAGGGCCGGCACATCCAGTTCGCGTTCACGCCCGGCTTCTGAAGGCGGTAACGGCTAGTGCGTGAGGGGTGAGGGGCGGCCCCTTACCCCTCACCGCTTACGCAATTCGGATTCCCGCCTCCTCAGCGCATACACCGCAATCCCCAGCCACAGCACGTTCACGACCGACGACGGATAGGCGTGATAGAAGAAGGTATTGACCGTGAGCAGGACGCTCCCGATCGCGTTGGGGATTTGGTACAGCCGTGACCTTCCGTGGACCTTGCCCGCCGACACTAGGCCGTAGGCCACGAGCACGCAGACGGCGCCCAGCCAGCCAAGCACGTCAACCAGAGGGTTCTCGAACACGCTGGCCCTCCCGGCCGAGGGAACGGCAAAGCGTAAGGGGTGAGGGGTAAGGGGTCCACCCCTCACCCCTCACTCCTTACGCTGTTCGTCTTCCCGCCGGTGACGCAGTTGGTCTTCCCCGCCGGTTAGATTCCCCGCCGTCATGACCACCACCCGCGCACGGCTCGGCGTGATTTTCCTCACGGTCTTGATCGACCTGGTGGGGTTCGGGCTCATTATCCCCATCCTGCCCTACTACGCCCAGAGCCTCGGCGTGGGAGGCCTGGGGTTCGGGGCGCTGATCGGGACCTTCTCCTTGATGCAGTTCGTGGCGACGATCGTACTGGGCCGCCTGTCGGACCGTCTGGGCCGACGGCCCATCCTGCTCGTCACCATCCTGTTCAGTTTCACCGGCTACCTGGTCTTCGCGTTCGCCGGCTCCTATTGGGTGTTGTTCCTGGCGCGCTCGCTGGCGGGTTTTTCCGCGGGCAACATCTCCGTGGCGCAGGCGTACATCGCGGACATCACCACGCAGCGGGACCGCTCGCGCGGCATGGGGCTGATCGGCGCGGCCTTTGGGCTCGGTTTCATCGTGGGCCCCGCGCTGGGAGGCCTGGCTGGCCACTACGGCGGGCCGGCGGCCGTCGGGTTCGCCGCCGCCGCGCTGGCGGCCGCGAACTTCGTCTCGGCCTATGTCATCCTCCAGGAATCGCTGCCCGCGGAGCACCGAGTCACGCGGAGCCTGTTTGACGTGGGACACCTGGTCCGGGCGCTCAAGGATCCCGCGCTGGGGCCCCCGTTCCTGGTGTTCGCGATGATCCCGTTCGCTTTTTCCGGCTATATGGTGGCCCTGCCGCTCTACACCAAGGCCCGCTTCGGCTGGGGAGAGCGGGAGTTGGGACTGTTCTTCACGATCGTCGGGATCATGGCGACCAGCGTGCAAGGGTACTTCTTCGGCAAGCTGGCCAAGCGGTTCGGTGACCGCGTGCTGGCCATCGTCGGGACCCTTGGGATGGCGATTCCGGTCGGCATCGTGCCCTTTGTCGCGGATGCCCGGACGCTCTACCTCTGGGTCGTGGCGCTCGGGTTCGCCAACAGCCTGATTGGCCCGGCCGTCACGGGGCTGATTTCGAAGCTGGTGGGCGTCACGGAGCAGGGTACCATGCTGGGCGCGGCGCAGTCGTTCTCCGCGCTCGGCCGGTTCACCGGCCCGTTCGTATTCGGGGAGCTGTACGACCGACTCGACCCGGCGGTCACCTTCGTCGGCGCGGGAGCGATCCTGGTGCTGGCCTGGGCCGTCAGCCTGCGATTCCCCAGGGATCTCCGGGAGGCTGCGCTGACGTCCGAGGCCAGGAGGGCCGCGCCGCTCTCCTGAGCGGTCTGCTTCAGCACCGGTGAGCGCCGGCCATCCGGAGGCCGCCCACCGCGGCTACGGTCGGAAGAACGCCAGCGTGACGACCACGAACGTCGGAATGAGGATCGCCCCGGACCAGGCCATGTAGCCGAAGAAGCTCGGCATCCGGATCCCGTTCTCCTCGGCGATCGCTTTCACCATGAAGTTGGGGCCGTTCCCGATGTAGGTGTTGGCGCCCATCATCACCGCGCCGCATGACACCGCCGTGAGAAGCCCCACCGCGGGGGGGCCGAGTGCCAGGAAGTCCGCCAGGTATCGGCTGCCGTCCACCCCGACGCCCAGCTGCCCCGCGGCCGTCGCGGCGAATGTGAGATAGGTGGGGGCGTTGTCGAGGAAGCTCGAGAGCGAGCCCGTGGCCCAGTAGAAGTGCCAGGCTTGGCTCAGCGGCAGCTCGTCGCCACGCGCGTTCAGAATCTGGAGCGGCGCGATCATGGTGAGGAAGATCCCGGCGAACAACACCGCGACTTCGACGATCGGCCCGAAGGTGAAGGCATTCGCCTGGCGGACGGCGGCTCGGGTGGAGGCGTAGGCACCGACCGCGAGCGCCGCCATCAACCCTTCCTGCACGCCGAACGGCCACCGACCGCCGCCGGTGCCCCAGCCGTTTCCCTTGCCGAGAATGACCAGGATCACGCCGAGCAAGAAGACGAAGTTGTGCCAGCCGACGATCCTGGGTGGCTGATGCTCGAGCAGCGCCTCGAGCTGCGATCCCGGACGCTCCTTCTCCTCCCGGTCGAGAACCGCCTGGTCGACGAGGTTGAAGACGACCAGCAGCACCGCGTTCACCAGGAGCCACTGCGGCCAGAGTCGAAGCGTCCATTCGAACGGCACGCCCTTGAGAAAGCCCAGGAACAGCGGCGGGTCGCCCAGCGGGGTGAGCAGTCCGCCGCAGTTGGCCACCGTGAAGATGAAGAAGATGACGATGTGCGCCTTGCGCCGGCGGCTGGCGTTAGCGCGCAGCAGCGGCCGGATCAGGACCATGGAGGCGCCCGTGGTGCCGATCAAATTGGCGAGCGCCGCCCCGATGCCCAGGAAGGCGGTGTTCGCGATCGGCGTTCCCGAAAGCGACCCCTTGAGGTAGATGCCGCCGGAAATCACGAACAGCGACGCCAGCAGCGTGATGAACGAGACGTAATCGAGCGACGCCTCCTCGACGGTTTTCACCCCGAGCGCTCCGTGGGTGGCGACAAGATAGGCAACGAACGCCACGCCCAGCGTTAACGCCACGATCGCCTTGTTGCGGTTGTGCTCCCACCAGTGCGGTGCGGCAAGGGGGAGTATGGCGATCGACAGGAGGAGCAGGACGAACGGGGCCACGGTCCAGACGGGCAGCAGATCGCCGAGCGCGGGGTGCGCGTCTTGAGCCGCGCGCGCGTGGAGCGAGGCGGGCCCAAGCGCCGCCGCCAGGGCGGCGAGGGTGGCGGCGCGGCGGATGACCGTTGGCATCGTCGCGGGTCCGTGGCATCGACCACGGAGTAAGGCGATCACGGCGCCAAGACTATCAGGGGCCCAGAGCCCATGAAGTGAACGCCACATGAAGGGAACGTTATCCGGAGCAAGCACTAGCGGTGCCGCGCGCGCAGCTCCTGCAGTGCTCGTCTGACGAAGGTGCGCGTCATCTCCTTACGCCACGACAAGCCGAAATCGGTGTTGTCCATCGGCTTCGACGGCCTGAACCCGGCCAGCGCGGCGCCCTCGATCGCGTCGTCCTCGAGCTTGGTCCCGATGATCGCCTTAGCAGCGTCTGGTAGCTCCTGCGGGTGGCTGGCGACGGCGCCCAGCACGATGCGCGCGGCCTCCACTCTGGCGCCGTCCCATTGTACCCACGCCGCCACGCCCAGCACCGGGAAGTCGAACGATCCCCGTCGCCGGAGCTTCAAGTACGTCGCATCCCAACCGTTGGGCGCCGGCAGGTGAACGGCCGTGAGGATCTCGTCCGGCTGCTTCGTGAGATAGTTGATGCCGTCGTTGTGGTAGAACCGTCCCGCCGGCACCACGCGCTCGCTCGACGGACCCGCCAGAACGTACTGCGCGTCGAGGGCCACCATGACGGGAGCCAGATCGGACGAGTTCACCGCCCAGCAGCGCGGGCTGGACGGCGCCACCCAGCAGACCGTGCCGTCCTTCTTCATGCAGAAGTCGATCGCCTTGCGCCACTCATACGTCTGGTCGTAGTAGTTGCACCGGGTGTCGAGGCAAAGGTTGCCGCCTAAGGTGCCCATGTTGCGGAGAATCGGGGTGCTGATGAGCTGGGCGGATAGGCGGATAGACGGATAGGCGGATCGAACCTTCCGGTGCTCGGCCAGCTCCGTGAGCGTGACGCAGGCTCCGAGCACGAGCCCACTATCCGCCAATCCGCCTATCCGCCTATCCGCCCGAATCCTCCGCAGCGCCGGAATGCCCGCGAGCGAGATCACCGTCTTCGGCGTCTGCTGCCGCCGCTTCATGTTGGGATACAGGTCGGTCCCGCCCGCGACGTACGCCGCGTCCGGCCCCGCGTCCAGCTTCATCGCCAGCGCCTGCTTGAGCGTCCTGGGCTGGAGATAGGTGAAGCTCGGGAGGCGGAGCATAGCGGCTACCTCCCGTCTCCGCCTTCCCACGGGGGCGGCACGCGGATCGGCTCCGGCCAGGGGATGTCCGGGAACCGCGTGGGCCCCACACGGCCGGGCTTCCCCTTCCCCTTGTCCTTGATCGCGCGAAGCACCTTCTCCGGCGTGATCGGGACCTCGTCGATCCGCACCCCCACCGCGTCGTACACGGCGTTGGCGATCGCGGGCGCCACCGGGAGCAGCGGGCCCTGGCCCACTTCCTTGGCGCCGAACGGCCCATTGGGATCGGGGTCCTCGATGAGATAGGTCACCACATCGCACATCTCGAGCGTGGTGGGGCTCTTGTACTCCAGCATGCTGGGGATCTTGGGCACCACGTTCCGGTTGCCGCGATACGCCATGTCCTCCATGAGCGCCTCGCCCAGCCCCATGTAGACGCTGCCTTCCACCTGGCCTATCACGGCGACCGGGTTGATGCATTGGCCCACGTCGTGCGCGAGCCAGATGCAGGGCACTGTGACGATCCCCGTCTCGGGATCCACGTCTACCTCCGCTACCGCCGCGCTGTAGGAGTAGGCCGGCGATGGGCCGACCCCGGCGCCCTTGTACCGCCCCGCGCTCTGAGGCGGCGTGTACGACCCCACCGTTCCTACGGTCCCGACGGCCGCCTCCGCCGCCTGCACTGCTTCAGCGAACGCCATGCCGGTTTCGGGGTCCGCGGCGTCGAACACCCGGCCGTCGGCGAACGTCACGTGCGGCACCGGGATGCCGAGCTTGGCCGCCGCGTGGACCGCCAGGACGTCGCGCGCGCGCTCGGCCGCCTGGAGCGCGGCGTTCCCGGTCATGAGGGTGACCCGACTGGAGTAGCTGCCGAGGTCCACCGGCGTGAGGCCGGTGTCGGCGGTGACCACGGTGACGTCGAAGGGATCCAGCCCCAGGACTTCCGCCGTGATGTAGGCGAGCACCGAATCCGAGCCCTGGCCGATCTCGGTGGAGCCGCAGAACACCGTCACGCCGCCGCCGCGGTCGAACAGCAGCTGGACGCCTGAGTGCGGCATGTGGTTCCAGTAAATCGGCAGCCCCGCTCCACTGAGGTAGCTGGAGCAGGCGAGGCCCACGCCGCGCCCGTAGGGGAGCTTGCGGTGCTTGGCGTACCAATCGGATCCCACGACCACCTTGTGGATGCAGGGGCCGAGGCCCATGGAGCCCACCCGCAGATAGTTGGCGGTCACCGTATGCGGCGGGACCAGATGGCGCAGCCGCAGCTCGGCGGGATCCAGGCCCAGCTCCTCGGCGATCTTGTCGAGGTGCACTTCGAGCGCGTAGCGCGGCTGGGGCGTCCCGTGGCCCCGCTTGGGGCCGCAGGGCGCCTTGTTGGTGAAGGCGCGGGCCCCCTGGAACTTGTAGCGCGGGATCTGGTAGGTGACGGTCTGCAACGCGCCGGTGTAGTACGTGCTCGCGACGCCGTAGGACCCGTAGCCGCCGCCGTCCAGCAAGCTCTTGAAGTGCATGGCCGTGATCGAGCCGTCTCGCCTGACCCCGGTCTTCACCCACATGAGCGTCGGGTGCCGGCCGCGGTGGCAATAGAAGACCTCTTCGCGCGTGAGCGTGATCTTGACCGGTCGGCCGGTGACCATGGCGAGCTTGGCGACCACGATCTCGTGGTTGAAGGGATCGCTCTTCCCGCCGAACCCGCCGCCGTTGGGGCAGGCGATCACCCGGATGCGGGAGGCCGGCAGCCCGAGCACCTTGGCCAGCGCCCGGTGCACGTAGTGGGGCGTCTGGGTCGAGCTCCACACCGTGACCTTGCCGTCGGGCGCCCAGTCGGCCAGCGCCGCGTGCTGCTCCATGGGGAGATGGGTGCTCCCCTCGTAGAACAGCAGGTCTTCCCGGACCAGGTCGGCTTCCTGAAAGCCTTCCTCCACGTCGCCGAACTCCAGGTGGATCAATTTGTGGAGATTGCCGTCATCACCGTAGTCGTGAATCCGCGGCTCGGGGCGGGCCACCGCCTCTTCCGCCGAGGCAATGGCCGGAAGCGGCTCGTACTCCACGTGGATCAGCTCGACGGCCGCGGTGGCGACGTCCTCGGTGACGGCGGCGACCGCAGCCACCGGATCACCCACGTAGCGCACCCGGTCAGTGGCGAGGGCGTGCTCGTCCTGACTGACCGGCAAGATGCCGAACGCTGTCGGCAGGTCGTGGCCCGTGAGGACTGCAGCGACGCCGTCCAGCGACGCGGCCTGTGAGGTGTCGATCCCGCGAATACGAGCGTGTGGGTGGGGGCTCCGGAGCAGCTTGGCGTACAGCATCCGCGGGAGCACTAGGTCGTCGGCGAAGCGGGTCTGGCCGGTGACCTTGGCGGCGGCGTCCACCTTGCGCAGGGCCTTGCCGATGACGCGATGCGCAGCGGCAGGGGGCGCAGAAGAGACAGAAGGCGCAGAAGGGGCAGAAGGGGCAGAAGGCGTGGCCATGACTCCTGCCCCCCCTGCCCCCGCTGCCCCCGCTGCCCCCGCTGCCAGTCTATCGCCGCCCATACAACGTCTCCTCCTGCGGCCTTGCTTGTTCGCCCCGCATCCACGCAGCTGCCAGCTCCACCGCCTGGTAGATCTTGAGGTAGCCGGTGCACCGGCACAGGTTGCCCGCCAACGCGTCTTTGATCTGCTGGCGGGAGGGCTTGGCGTTTTGGACAAGCAAGGCCTCGGCGGCGAGCAAGAACCCGGGGGTGCAGTAGCCGCACTGCGCGGCCCCCAGGTCGGCAAACGCTCGCTGCAAGGGGTGCAGCTCCGGCCCCGGGGCCATGCCCTCCACGGTCTTGACGCTCCGACCCTCGCAGGCCAACCCGAGGACCAGGCAGGACAGCACCGGCTGGCCGTCGAGGAGCACGGTGCAGGTACCACATTCCCCCAACTCGCAGCCGTGTTTGGTTCCGGTGAGCCCCAGGTCTTCGCGCAGCACTTCGAGCAGGGTCTTGTGCGGCGCGAAGGCCACCTCGGTCGGCTGCCCGTTGACGACGAGCGCGATGTGGGCCCGCTCGGTCTTAGGGTTCGAGCGCGCCAAAGAGGAAGGTCTCCGTTTGCTTGGTGAGGAACTGCCGGGCCTTGGGATCGAGCAGGTCCAGGCCGTAGTGGTTGATCACCGCGGTCTGCTGGCGGAGCCACTCTTTCCAGCAGACCTGGCAGATGTGGTCGAAAATCCGGTCGCCCAGCTCGCCGGGAAACGGCGGGCGAGCCAGCTGGTCGCGGGGTTGGCCGCAGCGGATGCAGGTGATGATCGCCATGCGCCTGGAATGTAATCTTCTGTCCGTGCTCCCAGCGACGCCCTCCCCGGGCCTCTGTGCAAATTGTGTCCACTCTCGCCACATTTCGAGCCGGCGGGGGTCACGGTTCTGGCTGTGCCGGAAGGCCGAGGAGGATCCCCGGTTGCCCAAGTATCCAATTCTCCCGGTGCGCAGCTGTGCCGGCTTCGAACCCGACGCGAGCGTTAAGAAGAACGAGCCATGAGCCTTCGACCGCATCCGACGTTGTTGACCACCGTGCCCGCCCGGACCGCCTCGACCACCGTGATGGTCGCCGCCGTCGTGACCGCCTTCACCGCCGGGGTGACTTTCAGCCTCCAGGCCCAGAACCGGGCGCAATACCTGGAGCGCGCTCGCCAGATCCTGCGGGAGGTGCCGTTGATTGACGGCCACAACGATCTCCCCTGGGAGATCCGGATCTCCTTCGGTTTCAGTCTGGACTCGGCGAACATCGGGCAACCGCAGCCTCGGCTCATGACCGACATTCCGCGGCTCCGCGCCGGCCTGGTGGGCGGCCAGTTCTGGTCCACCTACACGCCCAGCACGTTCGAGGGCCGCGGCGCGGCGCGGGCGGGGATGGAGCAGGTGGACATCGTGCACCGGCTGGTGGCCAGGTACCCCGAGACGTTCGAGCTGGCGCGGACGGCGGACGACGTGGTGCGGATTCATCGGGCCGGCAAGATCGCGTCGCTGAACGGGCTCGAGGGTGGCCACATGATCGAGAACTCGCTGGCCGTGCTTCGCGACTTCTCCCGCCTGGGTGTCAACTACCTGACGCTCACCCACTCCCGAAACACGGCCTGGGCCGACGCGGCCACGGATTCCATGGTGCACCGCGGACTCACCCGTTTCGGTGAGGAGGTAGTGCGCGAGATGAACTGGCTGGGGATGCTGGTGGACCTCTCCCACACCTCGGACTCCACCATGTGGGACGTCCTGCGGGTGACCCAGGCCCCGGTGATCTACTCCCATTCGTCGTCTCGCCATTTCACGCCGCACCCCCGCAACGTGCCGGATGACATCCTCAAGGCGGTGGCGCGGAACGGGGGCGTGGTGATGGTGAATTACGTGACCAGCTTCATCTACCGGCCCTCGTACGACCACGGACAGCAGCGGGGCGCCTACCAGCGGAGCCTGCGTGAGCGGGGGCTGGACTCGGCGGCGGTGCGGGACTCGCTGCGCGCGTGGGAGGGGCAGAACCCGCCGCCCCGGCCCGATCTCAACGTGGTAGTGGATCACATCGAGCACATCCGCGACGTGGCGGGCGTCGACCACGTGGGGATCGGCTCGGACCTGGACGGCATCGACGAGACGCCGGTCGGGCTGGAGGACGTCTCCACCTATCCGGTGCTGGTGGCGGAGCTGTTGAAGCGCGGCTGGACGGCGGACGACGTGCAGAAGGTAGTGGGGCTCAATGTCCTGCGCGTCATGCGGCAGGCCGAGGCCGTCGCGGCGCGGCTGCAACGGGAACGGGGCCCCAGCACGGCCCAGATCGAGGTGCTGGACGGGTGGCCCACGAGTCCGCCGTGGTCGGGGCCGGTGAGATGAGCAGTCAGCACTCAGCAATCAGTGCTTCACTGACTGCCGGATGCCGATTGCTGACGGCTGACTGCTGATTGCCGATTGCTGTAGGAGGGTGCATGCAACGCTGGTCGATCGTCATGGTGGCGGGGGCCGTGGTGGTCGCCTGTGGGCGGCCGGACGTCGAAGCCATCCGCGCCGGCGACCTCGAGGGCGCGCTCAACGCGTTTCACGGCAACATCGCCGCGATTCACCAGCGGGATACCGAGGCGTATCTGAGCCATTACCTCGATTCCCCGGAGCTGGTCATCGCCGGCGGGGACACCATCCGCCGGGGGTTCACGGCGTTCGCCGAGGCGCGGCGCGCCAGCACCACCTGGCCGGACACCTTGATCGCCGGTGAGCCGACCCTGGTCTGGCTGGCGCCGGGGGTGGTTTACGGGGTCTATCCCTACGCCGTGGTGGAGCAGGGCGATACGGCGCGCGGGTGGTCGGAGCGGGTGCTCATCAAGACGGGTGGAGGATGGAAGGTGGCGGTGACGAGCAGGATAGACCGGCCGGGGCAGTGAGAGACGCTGTCCGCTATCCGCTATCGGTACGTTCCGTGCCGGCGGGGGTTCCCGTGGCACACGGACTACGGACAGCAGACAGCGTACGGCGAAGAGCGGCTAGCGGAGACCGGAGAGCGATCCGGTGAACGTCCGTCTCACCCAGCCCCAACTCACCGCCCTCCGCCAGGTGCCGGAGATCCCGGACAACCTGCTCGCCCGGGTGAATGCAGCACGCGGGGATGGCGGCGCGTTCGTCATGGCCCTGAACCAGGACGAAGCCATGGCCATGACCGAGATGTGCCAGTGGTACATTCGTAAGGACCCCACCACCGGTCAGTTGGGTGAGCAGGCCCGGCTGTTCGAGGGGATCGTCGACGCGATCTACGAAGCAGAGGCGAGATAGAGCGGTCGGCAATCGGCACTCAGCATTCAGTACTGACTGCTGACTGCCGAATGCCGACTGCTGACTGCTGAATGCATCCCCCGGAGGCGCGATGCGTACGTTGATCGTCATTGCTTGGCTGGCGCTGCCGGTCGCGGCTGGCGCCCAGGAGAAGCAGATCATCCAGATGCCGGGAACCTCGCTGGGGCTGCCGTTCTCGACCGCGGTCCGGGTGGGGAACATGATCTACCTCTCGGGCCAGGTGGGGGTGCCACCCGGAAGCCGGCAGGTGGTAGCGGGAGGCGTGGGCCCCGAGACGCGGCAGACTTTGGAGAACATCCGGCGTGTCCTGGAGCACGCCGGCAGCTCCATGGATCGGGTGGTGAAATGCACGGTGTTCCTCCGGGACATCGCCGACTACGCGGCGATGAACGAGGTCTACGCCAGCTTCTTCCCCAAGGATCCTCCGGCCCGGTCGACGGTCGCCGGGAGCGGGCTGGCCTTGGGCGCTCGGGTGGAGATCGAGTGTATGGCGCTGGCGGGCGCATGAAGGTCCGCCGGCAGCTGGCCGCGCTCGAGCCCATGGTGCTCCACCCGCTGCGGGAGGTCGAGGGCGAGGATTGGCACCGCGCGCTCCCGGGCAAATGGAGCATCGCGCAGATCGTGCGCCACCTCGCCATCGGCATTGACTACACCGCGGCCACGCTCGAGAAGCGGGCCCAGCGAATTGACCTCAGGCGGCGAGCCACCCCGGGACAGACCTTGCTCCGCCACCTGTACCTGGGGCTGGGCCGCGTGCGGCCGGGGCGAGATGCGCCCCAGGGCACGATTCCGGAAGCACGGCCGGATCCCGAGGCGACGCTGGCGCAATTCCGCATGGGCGTGGCGCGGTTGGAGACCATGATCCACACCTGGCCGCCGGAGCGGCAGCTCAACGTCTTCGCCAGGAACCCGGCGCTGGGCGATCTCAACCTGCCCGAGTGGGTGCGATTCCACTTCGTGCACTGCCGCCATCACGCACGTCAGATTCGAGCGCGGTTAAGGTGGCTGGCGGCGAGGAAGGCGAGCAGCCAGCGATCGGCAGTCAGCGGTCAGTGAACCTCACGGCCCGCTGACTGCTGATTGCTGATTGCAGACGGCGCCCGCGACGTTAGGGTCCGAGAACGGAGAGCCCGGTCGTCGCCACCGTCGGCGTCATCGCCCTCGCCGGATTCCGCGCCCGGGTGAGCGCCTCGACCATGGCCGACGCCACGCTCCCTACGATCTCCTGTGGTGCGATCGCGAGCACCGCCGACCCGGCGCCGGAGATCGTCACCCCGTATGCCCCTGCCGACCGTCCCGCGGTGACCGCCGCGTCGAAGCCGGGAATCATCTCCTTGCGGCACGGCACCGCGAGCTGGTCCTCCATCCCGTAGGCGATCAGTTCGGGCCGTCCCTGGGTAAGGCCCAGGATCAGCGCGGCGGCGCGGCTGGCCTGGTTGACGGCCACGTCCCGTGGGACCTCCTGCGGCAGCCGGGCGCGGGCGGCGTGGGTATCGATGTCCGCCTCCGGCACGGCCAGCGCGATACCCACGGCGGGATTCAGGGCGAGACGCCCGCCGCCTGGACTCGCCAGGAAGAGCCCTCCGTAGATCGCCGCCCCCACGTTGTCGGGATGTCCCTCGATGGCCGTCGCCCGTTCCAGCAGACGTTCCCGGTTCGGCTTGATCCGGCGGGCCAGATCGGCCAGCGCCAGTCCCGCGACCACGGCCGCTCCTGAGGAGCCCAGGCCCTTGGCGACCGGGATCTCCGAGCGAGCCTCCAGCCGCCAGCGATCGAACAGCCCCGCGCCCCGGATGGTCCGAGCGATGATGTCGCGTTCGGGGGGCAACTTGGCCAGGGTGCCCGCGTAGGTCGGCTTGCCTGGGCCCTCAACCAGTCGCGCCTCGAGCCAGAGGTCCAGGGCCAGGCCGACGCAGTCGAAGCCGGCGCCGAGATTCGAGGTGGAGGCGGGGACGCGGACCTGGAGAGGCATTCAGCAATCAGCAGTCGGTGAGACTCCCGGGCTGGCCAGGGGCGTGAATCTGGCCACGCTTGCAACAGAATGGTTACCAGGGATAACCGGCTTGACGCCAGCGTGCGTGCGTCCCTAGCCCCGGAGCGGGCGATGCGAGACTTCCGAACACTGCGTACGCGCAGCTGAATGCCAGGGCTGTGGAGCTGAAGCGCATGCTCGTAGCGCTGCTTCGCAGCGTACGGGAGCTAGCGTGACGCCGATTCCCGACGTGGGCCGATTGCTGACTGCTGAGGGCTGAATGGCCGCTGAATGCTGACAGCTATTCGTACCGCAACGCCACAATCGGATCCAGACTCGCCGCCCGCCGCGCCGGCCACAGCCCGAAGAAGATGCCCACCCCCGCCGAGAAGGCGAAGGCCACCAGCACGGCCATCGGCGAGACGAAGGTATTCCACCCCGCCAGCCTGGAGAGGGCGACCGCGGTCCCGGCTCCGGCCAAGATCCCGAGCGTGCCGCCCAGCAGGCACAGTGTCACGGCTTCCACCAGGAATTGCAGCATGATGTGCTTGCGGGTGGCGCCCATGGCCTTGCGGGTGCCGATCTCGCGGGTCCGCTCGGTCACCGAGACCAGCATGATGTTCATGATACCGATTCCGCCCACCAGCAGGCTCACCGCCGCGATCCCGGCCAACAAGAACGTGAACGTCTTGGTGGTCTCCTCGAAGGTGGCCAGGAACTCCATCCGGTTGCGGATCTGGAAGTCGTTGTCCGCTCCGGGGCGAATCTGGTGGGTGCGGCGCAGCACCCGCTCGATCTCCAGCATGGCGATGTTGATGGAGTCCGGGTGCGCCACCTGCACCGTGACGGAGCTGACCCGGTCGGTGCCGAAGGCCCGATAGCGCGCCGTCTGCAACGGGATGAGGATCCGCTCGTCCTGGTTGTCGAAGCCTCCGGTGCCCTTGGCGTTCAGCACCCCCACGATCTCGAAGGGGATCCCGCGGATTTGGAGTTGCTGGCCGATCATGGCCGCAGGGTTGACGTTGAACATGGTGGGGATGGATGCGCCCAGGACGGCCACCCGCTGGCGGCCTTCGTCCTGGCCGGCCGTGTACATCTTCCCCGCCAGCAGCGTGAAGTTGTTCACCTCGGCGTAGTTCGCCGTGGTGCCCAGGATGCGGACGTTGTTGTTCTGGTTGCCGTACTGCACCTGCAGGTTCCGGGACATCTCGGGCACCACCGCTCGCAGCGTGGTGGTGCCTTGCTTCAGCGCCTCGGCGTCGTCCATGGTGAGGTTGGCCCGCGTATCGAAGGACACGGCCACGCCGCGCAGGAACGAGCGGCCGGGGAAGATGCTCAACAGGTTGGTCCCCAGCGCCTGAATCCGATCCTGGACTGCCTTCTGCGCGCCGCTCCCCAGCGCCACCATGGTGATCACGGCACCGACGCCGATCACGATGCCCAGCGCGGTGAGCACCGAGCGCAGCTTGTTCGCCCGGATGGCTTGCAGGGCGACCATGACGATCTCGCCGAACAGCATGCTAGCGCCTCACCTCCACGCGGACCCCGCTGCCGGGGCCCGGCCCCGTCCCCATGCCGGGGATCGCGCTGCTGCGCATCCGCTCCTGCATCTGCTGGCTTTCCTGTTGGGCCTGCACCAGGCTGGCGCTGGGCAGTATGAGGACCGTGTCGGCGTCGCCCAGTCCGCTCAAGACCTCCGAGTAATCGAGATCGGTGAGCCCGGTCCGCACCGGCACGGGCTGGGGCTGGCCGCCGCGCAACACGAATACAATGTAGTTCCCGCCGAACAGGAAATCGTTGGAGCTCGGCGAGCCCGAGCCGGTCCTGCCGGCGCCGCCCGCCAGCCCGACCATGACCGCCCGGAACCCGCCGCCCCCGGCTGCGCCGGACCCAGCACCGGGCCGTCCCAGCACGCCGGCCTGGCGCAGCTGCTGCATCAGCTGGCGATCGGCTTCGCTCAGGGACTGGAACCCGCCGCCCTGCAGTCGGGTGAAGAGGCCGCGCACTTGCGCCGGGGTGATCCCCGGGGGAAGCGCGACCTCGCGGCCGTCCGGCGTGGTGAACGTCGCGCCCGCCTTGGCGGTGGAGTCCGGCTGGGGAGCGGCGTTCGCGGTCATGGCCCCCAACGTCGCTCGCCCGGAATCGCTGGCCGAGCGCTGGCGCGCCTGGGCTACCTGCTTCAACACCTCCTCCGGATCCAGCCCCAGCACCGTCGCGGCCGACGACACGTCGCGCTGGGTGCGGAGCGCGGCGTTGGGAATGGCCAGCACCTGCGACCGATTGCCGACGTGGACTTCGACCTCGGCGTTCATGCCCGGCTTGAGCAAGCCGCCCTCATTGGGGATCCGCACCAGCACCGGGAACATGGTCACGTTCTGCTGCACCGTGGCTTGCGGCTCGATCTTGAGCACGCTGCCCTGGAACGGCCGGTTGGGGAACGCGTCCACCGTGATGGTCACTCCCATGCCGGGTTGGATCTTGCCGATGTCGGTCTCGTCCACCAAGGCGCGCACCTGGACCGTGTCGAGGTTGGCCATCTGCAGTAACACCGTGCCCCCGCCGACGTTGCTCATGGCGGAGGAGATCACGGTGCCGATCTCGACGTTGCGCTGGATGATGGTGCCCGCGATGGCCGCCCGGACATCGGTGTCCTCGTACGAAATCCGGGAGTCCTGGAGGTTGCGTTCTGCCGCCACCAGCGATGCCTTGGCTTGCGCCGCCTGGAGTCGTGCCGACTCGAACTCCTGGTCGGTAATGGCGGACGACTGGTGCAATTCCTGGGCGCGCTTGAGCTGCGCCTCGGCGTTGGCGAGCTGGGCCCTGGCGACCTCGAGGTTGGCTTCGGCCTGCCGCAGCGCGTTGAGCGGCACGCGCTGGTCGATCCGCACCAACGGCTGACCCGGCTTCACGGCATCGCCGGTCTCGACGTGCACCGCGACGACCTCGCCCGAGGCCTTGGACTTCACGTCCACGGTGGTCACCGGCTCGACCGCGCCGGCGGCGCTGGCGGAGACCACGATGTCCCGGCGCGCCACCGGAATGGCCTGATACACCGGATGCGTCGGCGGCTTGGAGCAGGCGGCGGCTGCCCCGACCGCCGCGAGCGCCAGAACGGCCCTCCTGAGCAGCGGCAGGCTGAGGGAGTTGAGTTGCTTCATGCGACCTTCTCGGTTCGGACGTCCCGCGCGATGCGGCCGTCCAGTAAGTGGATTTGGCGATCCGCGTGCGCGGCGATGTCGTGCTCGTGCGTGATCAGGAGGATGGTCTGTCCCTGAGCGTGCAACTGCTCGAAGACCTGCATGATCTCCGAGCTGGTGGCGCTGTCGAGGTTGCCCGTGGGCTCGTCGGCCAGCAGAATGCTGGGGTCGTTCACCAGGGCGCGGGCGATGGCCACGCGCTGCCGCTGGCCACCCGACAGCTCGTTGGGCTTGTGATGCATGCGATCCCCCAGGCCCACCCGCTCGAGCGCATCCGCCGCCTGCTCCCGCCGCTGCTTCGCGCCCATCCCGGCGTAGATCAGGGGCAGCTCGACGTTGTGCAGCGCGGTGGCCCGAGGCAGCAGGTTGAAGGTCTGGAACACGAAGCCGATCTCCTTGTTCCGGATGCGGGCTAGCTGGTCGTCGTCCAGCTCGCTCACCTTCTGCCCGTTGAGCCAGTACTCGCCGGCGGTGGGCGTGTCCAGGCAGCCGATCAGGTTCATCAGGGTGGACTTGCCCGACCCGGACGGGCCCATGACCGCGGTGAACTCGTTGCGCCGCACCTGGAGGTCCACCCCGCGCAGCGCGTGCACCACCTCGGCGCCGATCTCGTAGTCCCGCGTCAGCTTGTGCGTCAGGATGATGATATCGGGCAGCGGCGTATCGCCGGTGTTGAAATCCATGTGCTGCGTCATAGTTCCCGTCCCAGCAGCGCCTCGATCTGCGCCTTGGCCACCAGCACGTTGAGCCGGGCCTCGACCACGTCCACTTCCGCCTGGCCCAGGCTCACCTGCGACGTCAGCACGTCCACGATGGTGGCGGCGCCCAGCCGGTAGCGCTCCTGTTGCACCCGCAGGTCCTCTTCCGCCGCCGCGCGGCTGGCCTCGGCGATGGCCAGCTGTTGCGCGGCGGCTTCCAGCGCCGCCAGCTGCTGGGTGAAGGTGGCATTGGCCTGGCGGCGGGCGTCGGCTGCGCGGGCCTCGGCCGCGTTGCGACTGGCGAGGGAGCGGGACATCGCGCTCTCGCGACTGAACCCGTCGAACAGCGGCCACGAGAGGTTGAACCGCAGTGACCAGCTGGTGCCCAGTTGCGGCCAGTTGGCGACCGACGAGGGGGACAACCAAACGTCGTTCTGGGCCCCCGCCCAGCTGGGCGAAAAGCTGGCGGTGACGGTGGGGAAGTACTGCGCCTGGCTCACCCTTACCTGGGCGCCGGCGGAGCGCGCCTGCGCGTCGGCGGCCTGCACCGAGGGCGAGCGGCTGACCGCTTCCAGCCGCAGCGCCACGGTGTCGAGACCGGCGATGTCCGGCAGGGCCGGTGCGCCGCTCGCATGGACGCCGCCGTCCGCCCCGATGAGCCGGGCCAGGTTCGCTTCGGCCGTGGCGAGCTGCGCTTGCGCGTTCAGGAGTTGCAGCCGCGCGTTGCCAAGCTCCACCGTGGAACGCAAGGTGTCCGAGCGGATGGCGCTTCCGGCAGCCAGCTTGTCCTTGGAGATCTTGAGCTGTTGTTCGGCCCGGGCCACCTGGGTTTCGGTCACCTTCACCAGCTCGGCGGCGGCCAGCGCGTTGAAGAACGCCTGCTTGGTTTGCAGCATGACCTGGAACCGCTGGTTGGTGAGCGTGGCGTCCGCGCTGGCCACGGCCGCGCCCGCGGCCCTGGTCTCGGCCAGGCGGCTCAAGCCGTCGAAGATCGTGAGCGACGCGCTCAGGCCGGTGGAGTAGGAGACGGTCCGCTGCCCGATGATGTACTGCTGGGTTTGCGGATTCCAGCGATTGGGCGAGTTCTGGCTGATGCCGGACGAAAACGATACCGTTGGGAGGTAGTTCCCGATGGCCTCGCGCTTGCCGGCGTAGGCCACGTCGAGGTCGCCTCGGGCCTGCACGATGGCGGGCTGGGATTGCAAGGCGAGCGCGATGGCCTCGTCCAACGTCACGGTCCGCTCCTGCGCCGCGAGCCCCCAGGGCCCGGCGACACTGGCCACGACCACCGCCCCCACCCGACGCCCCCAACCCCCGCGCTTGGTGCTGTTGTTGCTATCGACCACGCGATGGTCCTCCGCGCTCCCGCACTGTTCGTAGACTGTCCATCCGCTGGTTCATTAACCGGAAACTTTCCCGCTGCCGCTGGTCGAGCACCGACGCGATATCGGACCGCACCTGGAGACGCATCGAGTCCAACTGGCGCCGGCCCTGGCGCCACAGCTCGCGCATCGGTTCGTCGTAGCGCTTCAGGATGGCAGCCACCGAGTCGCGCTGCGCGGGGCGCAACTGCAGGTCGCGATCCAGCCGGTCCAGGTAGCTGACCTCTTCGCGCGAGCGACTCTGGCGGGGCAGCCGGTCCCGATCCCGATCGCGCTCGCCGAACGTCGCGCTCGCGGCGCCGCCTACGGCGACGCCCGCGGCAAAAGCGGCGACCAACAAGCCGATCGCCCAGCGCTTTGACTGATCGAACATCCGGCGCGCCTCCGTTCCTCGAGCGCTTCAGGGCTGGAGCGACGACCCCAGCACCACATCGAAGCTGGGTGGAGCGGTCGCCGCGGTGAGGAACGGGGAGGCCATGGGCTCCGCCGTGGCCAGCAACACTTCCTCGAGGCTCGTGTCGGCCTCGTTCCGTGAGGATGCCCTGGCGACCCAGATGGTCGCGCCTGCCAGCAGGATCAGCGCCGCCGCGACGCCGGGGCGGGCCCAGGCGCCCAGCACCTGCCACCAGGGCGCTCCATAGTACTGGCTCTCCGCTCCCGCAGCCGCTACCAGGACGCGGTCCACGAACGCCGGCTCCCCGTCCGGGGTCAGCGCCTCTCGCAACAGCGCGCCCAGCTCCGGGTGCGGCCGATGATCGAATGGAGACGACCAGTTCATGTCCCCTCCTTACCAGTCCTTCCACGCGGCCAGCGCGGCTCGGAGCGCCCGTCGCGCGTGGAACACGTGCGACCGCACGGTGCCCACGGGAATCCCCAGCACCTCGGCGATCTCCGCATGGCTGTAGCCCTCCACGTCGAACAGCACCACGGCGATGCGTTGCCGCTCGGGCAAGCCTGAGAGCCCTTGACGCAGCGCGGCGTGGAGAGCGCTCTTGTCGGCCTCGCGGTCGGGCCCCGGCTCGCGGGCCGCCAGCGTGGGCGGAATCGCGTCGGCGGCCCGCACCCGGCGGCGCCGCAGCCGGTCCGTGGCGGCGTTGGCCACGATGCGCAACAGCCAGGGGCCGAACGGCCGGGTCGGATCGTAGCGCCCCACATGCCGCAGCGCGGAGAGAAACCCATCCTGCGCGGCATCGTCCGCGTCCTCGAGGTTGCCCAGCACCGCCCGGGCCACGCGCCGGGCGGAGGCGGCGTACCGCGTTACCAGCTCGCCAAATGCCTCCCGGTTGCCGGCCTGTGCCAGCGCGGCGAGCTCGACGTCCTTCATTTCCTTCATACGCGGAACCACGCCTGAGCGTTGAACTTCACTCATCGCGCTGCCGGCGGCGCACTAGGAACTGCCGAGCCGCATTCACCGCCACGGTGAAGCAGGCGAGTGCCACCAGGTATCCCATGATGCGGGGCGCCAGCGCGAAGAGTACCCCCCCGCCCAACGATCCAAAGAGCACCGCGCCCGCGATGGAACGGCGCGCCCCCGCCGCCACCACCCGTAGCGCCACGGCGGCCCGCCGCGAGCGCTCCATCGTGCCCGGCGCGTGAGCCGGGACGGCGCGCGGCACGCCGGCCGAGACCACGGCGGGTGGCCACCGGGCCACCAGCCGGGCCGGCACGCGCGGGGGCCGGAGGATTACCTCGGTGGCGTGCGTGAGGTCGCGCCGGAACTGATGTGCCGCTTCCTCAGCCAGCTCGGGATCGCTCGCCAGCAGGTCCAACTCGTAGTTGGCCAGCAGGCTGGAAGGGTTCAGGTTGCTCGAACCCACCTTGAGCCACCCCTGATCGGCCAGCACGGTCTTGGCGTGCAGCATGGGCCCCCGCCATTCCCAGATCCGGGCGCCGGCCTGGAGCAATTCCCGGTAGCCCACCCGCGTGAAGGCCCGAAGCCACGGGATGTCACTCTTGCCCGGCAGCAGCAGGCGCACGTCCACGCCGTCCCGCGCGGCCGCGATCAGGCCGGCCGCCAGCGGGGACGGGGCGATCAGGTACGCCTCGGTGATCCACACCCGGTGGGCGGCGCCGGCTACCAGCAGCTCGAAGGCGCGGTAGATGCGCAATCGCCCCGGCAGCCCTTCGACCGCCCGCACGCTGGCGCTGCCGCAGGGATCGGCTTCCCCGCGGGCGTCGCGATCCGGGATCTCTCCCCCGGCCAGCCGCCACAACCGATGGAAGGTGCCGTCGATGGCCGCGGCGGCCGGGCCGCAGACCTCCAGCGCCGTATCGCGCCAGGGAAGCCGCCGCCGGCCGGGATCCCCGGCCCATTCGTCGCCGATGCACAGACCGCCCACCACACCCCGGGCGCCGTCGGCGCCAAGGTACTTCCGGTGGTCCCGCCTCAGGGACCGCAGTGGCCGGAGCGGGTTCACCGGGTTGAAGGCTCGGGTCTCGACGCCGGCCTGACGCAGCTTGCGCCAGAACGTCCCGGACGTGCCGCGGCAGCCGAACGCGTCGTACAGCACCCGGACCGTCACGCCGCGCCGGGCGGCGGCGCTGAGCCGCTCGGCGAAGCGGCACCCGGTGGCGTCGTCCCGGATGATGTAGTTCTCGAAGTGCACGAACCGGCGGGCTTCCTCGATAGTCTGCTCCATCAGCGTGAACGCGGACGGCCCATCCGCCAGATGCCGGAGGCGGTTCCCCGGAATCGCGCGGCCGCCGCACGCCCGGTCGAGCGCCCGTTCCAGCGAGGGCCCGCTAGCGCGCTCGGCGGTGACCGACGGTGCTCCGGTCACGTCGCTCCCAGGCCGAGGGAGCGCTCCACCGGCCGCAAGGCTTCGATCACGAACCGCACGTGGTCGTCCAAGGCGACGCCCAGCTCCGCGGCACCCTGATGCACCTCTTCGCGATTGACGCCGCGCGCGAACGCCTTATCCTTGAGCTTCTTCTTGACGCTGCTGACCTCGAGGTCCGCCAGACTCTTCGAGGGCCGAACCAGGGCGCACGCCACCAGGAAGCCGCACAGCTCGTCTACCGCGAACAGGGTTTTGGCCATGGACGACGCGCGCGGCACCCCGGTGTAGCTGGCGTGTCCCAGGATCGCCGTGCAGGAGGCCTCGGGCAGGCCCCGCTCGCGCAGCACCCGCACGCCGGTGGAGGGGTGGCCCTCGGTGGGTGAGTGGTCCGCGTTGGGGTAGCGCTCGTAGTCGAAGTCGTGGAGCAGGCCCACCATCCCCCAGGCCTCCTCATCTTCGCCGAACCGCCGGGCGTATGCGCGCATGGCCGCCTCCACGGCGTACATGTGTTTCCGCAGCGCGTCGGACGCCGTGTACTCGTGCATCAGGGCCAGCCCTTCGTCCCGGGTCATGCCTCAGGCCTCCGGTGCCCAGCGTTCCAGCCATCGCTGGAGCACGATGAGGGTCCACAACGCGCGGGCGTGGTTCACCCGCCCGCCGGTGTGCTCTGCCAGCAGTCTCGTGACGTAAACATCGCTGACCAACCCCTGTCGTCTCAACCGCGCCGGGGCCAGCAGGCGGCGCGCTTCCGCCAGCAGACCTCCGCGGAGCCAGGCAGCGATGGGAACACTGAGGCCCCGCTTGCGCCGGCGAATGATACGCCGGGGGAGCCAGGCGCGGGCGGTGCGCTTCAGCAGGGCCTTGGTGGTAAGCCCAAGAACCTTGAGCCGGGGGTCCAGCGACAGGGCGAAGCGGGTGAGCTCCGGATCGAGGTATGGCGAGCGGGCCTCCAGCGCCACCAACATGGTGGCTCGATCCAGCTTGACCAGCAGCTGGTCGCGCAGGTAGCTGGTGTAGTCGAGCAGCATCGCCGCGGCCAACACGGAGTCTCGGTCCGGCGTGGGGAACAGTTCGGTCAGGGGCGGCGTGCCAACGCCCAGCGCGGCCGGATCGATCCCGGTGCCGAACCACGCTAGATGGCGCTCGCGCCAGGGACGGTGCGCCGCCCGGGTGAACCGCTTCAACAGCGTGGCAAGCGGCACCTTGGCCGTGGAGTCTGGCAGCGTGTCGAGCGCGCGCGCCACCCCCCGGAGCAGCGGGCCGGGCAGGTTCGCGAAGGCCGGGCTCAGCGCGTGTCCCAGGTACGTGGGGTATCCGCCGAACAACTCGTCCGCGCCCTCGCCTCCCAGCACGACCGTCACCTGCTCGCGGGCGCGGCGGGCCAGGAGCACCGTGGGCAGGACCGCCGCGTCCCCGATCGGTTCGGCGATCCTGGAGGTGATGAGGTCCAGGGCCTGGGTCAGGGCCGGCTCGTCCACCCCTACTTCGACGTGGCACGTGCCCAGGTGCCGGGACAGGAGCCGGGCGTACGGCGATTCATCATAGGTGGGCGCTGTGAAGCGGGCGGTGAACGTCTGAATCCGTTCGGGACCCAGGGCCTCCGCCGCCAGCGCGGCGATGAGCGAGGAATCCACACCCCCGCTGGTGAACACGCCGATCGGCACGTCCGCGGCGAGCTGCCGGCGCACGGCGCCCCGGAGAAGCTCCCGCAGCTCCTGCTCGGCCCGGGGCGGCCGAGCCACCGGCTCGAAGCACTGCGGATCCCAGTAGATGTGAGTCCTGCACCGGGCCGGTTGGACGATGAGCGCCGCTCCCGCCGGGACTGCCTTGACCGCCGTGAACAGCGTGTGCGGTTGAGGCACATACCCCAGGGTGCAGAACGCGGCGATCGCATCCTGATCGAGCGAGCGCGGGAGGCCAAGGGCTTCCATCAGCGGCTGCACTTCCGACGCGAACGCCATGGCGCCGTTCAGGGCGGCGTAGAACAGCGGCTTCTCCCCGGCTCGGTCGCGGGCCAACACCAGGGTCCGGTCCGCCTCGTCCCACAGCGCCAGGGCGAACATGCCGGCCAGCTCGGCCAACCCCTCGACACCGCGTTCCAGATAGAGAGGAATGATGATCTCGACGTCCGACCGGGAGCGGAACAGGTAGCTGGGATATCGGCGTCGCAAGTCCGCCGAGTTGTAGATCTCGCCGTTACAGACCAGCCAGATTCGTCCGGAGGGGTCCTCGAAGGGCTGGTCGGCGCGGGGATCGAGGTCCACTACGCGAAGCCGCTCGGCGCCGAAGATGGCGTGCGGTCGTGTCAGCACGCCCGGCCCGTCCGGGCCGCGGTGCCTCAGCATCGGGCCCATGTTCAGAACCAGATCGGGCGTCGCCAGCGGCACACGGCTCGGGGCTACCAACCCGTAGATGCCGCACACGCTCAGCACCCCGGCTCGGCATCGAGTGGCGGATTCACCGCAGAGGGCGCAGAGGCCGCAGAGATCGCAGAAAGGGACCAAGCTGTCCGTCTGTCGCGCCTCGATCGCCGCCTCCGAGGGCGGGAGGCAAGGCTCGAGCGGGCGCAGGGGCCGTAGACGGCGTACCTGGCGGTTTCAATCAGCAGGGGGACCTGAGCGGCCAGTACGGCGCGCGTCTCTGCGTCGTCGGCGCGGACGACGAACACTTTGGTGTGCCCGCACCGGAGCGCGGCCTCGTGCCACCACGCCGCTGGCCGAAGCGGCGAGCCCGGGACCGCACGCCAGCGCTCCAGGTCCCGCACCAGGTAGTTGCTGGTGAGCTCGGCCCCGGTGGCGGTGGCCAGGAGCACCGGTTGCCGGAGGTAGAAGGGTAGCGATAGCGGAAACGCGCGCACGGCCACCACGTCCGCCTCGGGAGGGAGCACCCGCCCGATGGCCGCGGCGAGCTCGGCGGCGGAGCGCTCGCGGCCGATCTGGCGCATCAGCGGGCCACCGGCGACGGGGATGGTCGCAACCGGGACGGCGAGGGCCAGCAGCAGGGCGTGGCGGCGGCGCAGAACCCAGGCGAGCGCGCCGCAGACGACTGTTACACTTCCCAGCGCCGCCGCGGTGGTGGGGAGCGCGTCGCGGACTCCGGAGGACAGCGCCAGAAGCCCGGGGAGCACCCGGGGCGCGGCCGCGATCACCAGGCCGGTCGCGATCAGCACCCCGGCCGCCCACCGCGCACCGGCCGGCCGCTCGTCATCGCGCCAGAGGTGCGCTACCAGGAGGGCGATGGCGGGAACCAGCGGCAGCACGTACTGGGGCCGCTTGGATTGCGAGAGCGCGAAGAAGACCAGAGGTACGGCGATCCAACAGAGCAGGAGTACCACATAGGGGTCGATCTTCCGATCGCCGTCACGCCAACCGACCCGCGCCAGGCCGGCGAGGCCCGCGACCGACCAGGGCAGGGCGCCGGCCAAAAAGATCGGAAACAAATACCACCACGGGCCGGTGCGGCCGAGTGCCGGTGTCGTGAGCCGGGCGAGCGTTTCGGTCCCGAGGGCGTAACTCAGGAAGTCGGGCACCCGGCGCGACATCGCCATCAGCCAGGGAAGGAGCAGCACGGCGCACAGCAGCGGCCCCGCAGGCGCAACCAGCACGCGGCCCGCCCGGCGCCACGCGGCGTAGGGGATCGCGATCATCAGCGGCAGGGCCAGGCCAATGGGGCCCTTGGTGAGCACGGCGAAAGCGATGGCGGCCCACCCGATTGCCGCCCACGCCCACCCCGGCTCGCCCGTTCGAGGGTTCGGTGGTTCGGCGGTTCGAAGTGCGCGGGCATCTTCCGAGCCATCGAACCGTCGACTCGTGGATTGGTCGAAGCGTCCAACCGTCGAGCCGTGGAACGGTCGATGCACCGCCTCGTAAAACGCTACGACCGCCACCACGACGAAGAAGGTCAACGCCGCATCGAAGATCACCGTTCTCGCGAACCCCAGCACGAGCGGTGAGGCGGCCATCGCCACCGCTGCGGTCCACCCTGCGCAGCGGCCGCCGCGTCTCTGGGCGAACCAGGCCACAACTCCGATCGTGCCCAACGTGAACAGGAGCGGGGGAAGCCGCGCCGCCAGCACCGTGGGCCCGAGAAGCTCCATGAGCGCGGCTTCCACGGCGAAGAACAGCACCGGCTTGTCCGGATACGGCAGGCCGTCCAGCTGCGGCATGATGTAGTCGTTGGTGGCCGCCATCTCGCGGGCGACTTCGGCGTTGCGGCCCTCGTCGGGGTCGAGGAGAGGGTACGCCGTGAGGCCGTAGACCAGCCCCACCAGGGCGACGGCGCCGGCCGAGTACGTCAAGGACGTAACCCCTGCTCCGGGGCTTGCCGCACGCCTTGGGAGGAGCATCCTCAGTGCAGTCCCGGCGCTCCCGGCTGAGGAGCCGCAGGCGATTGCGCCACCGTGAGCGGCACGGAGGCCTGAAGCTCGCCGTCCACGGTGATCTCGAAGGCGTAGCGGCCGGGGTGTGCGAACGGGACGTCGAACACCAGGATCGCGCCTGCCTCCACCTCGGTGACCCCGGCCGGCGGCTCCGCCAGCGTCACGGTACCGTCTCCGCTCAGCACCTCGGCGCCGTTGCTGTCGATAAGCCGAATCCGAACCCGGTGCTCGCCCACCTCGGTCCGCTTGCCCTTGAGGCGCAACACCAGATGGAGCCGCGGGTGGACCGCGGGAAACTGCGCCACCCAGATGTGCTGGAAAACCCCCAGCACCGAGAGCTTGCCGTACTGGTCCACGATGGCGTAGTCGCACACGACCGCGAAGTCGAGCTTCATGCGGTGCCTCGGCCGAAGGCGGTAATCGCGGCCGCAAGCTCGGCGGGCTCGGCAGTCGGCGCAGCACAAGCGGCCCCGGCGCAGACATAGGCCTGCGGGGAACGGCCGTCCACCACGGCCCGGAGCGGACCCGGCAGGAGGGCAACGTCGGCCCCGGGCAGCAGTCGGGTGAGCACCTTGCGCGGCCGGTACGTTCGGCGCGCCGCCAGCATGAGCGCCTGCGCCGTGGCGTCGTCGGCCGCACCAACCACCACCACGTGCGCCGCGGGATGGACATACCAATCCGCCGCGCGGAGTAGTGTCGCGGCGTAGAGCGACAGTCCCGTGAGGGACCCTCCGAACGCCCCCAGGAGCCGCTCCAGGCGCTCTCGCCACTCCGAGCTGCCGGTATGCTCGGCGAGCCTGGCAGCCAACAAGCCTGCCGCCCCGTTGCCGGATGGGGCCGGCGCATCTTGGATCGGCTTGAGGCGCCGTGCCAGCACGCCGCCGCCGTCGTGGTGGCGCGGGAGGTCGAACAGTCCGCCATCGTCGTCGGCGAACTGGTCCCAGGTGTATCGGGCCAGCGCCAGCGCGCGGGCGAGCCACCGCTCCTCGCCGGTGACCTCGAACGCGTCCAGCGCGCCCGAGGCGACCTGAACCTGATCCTCCAGGAGCCGGGTCTCGGCTCCGCCCAGCGCGTGCCGGACGCCCCCGGCGCCCTCGGCGTCCGCGCCTGCGGTGAACAACCGCTCCAGCGTGGCCAGCGCATGGTGTTCGACGTCGGGCCGGCCCAGCCAGGCAGCCGCCTCGAGCAAGGCTGATGCCAGCATCGCGCTCCACCCGGTATAGACGGTGGTGTCCACGTACGGCTCTGGCCGCTTCCCTCGAGCTTCGCGGAGCTTGCGCCGCCCCGACTCCAGCAGTGCCGTCACGCGCTCCCCAGGCCAGCCGGTGCCGGCGGCGATCTCGGCGGCCGACTGCCGGATCCACAACACGTTCTTCTTGGGGTTGTGGTGCATTTCCCCAGGGTCGTCGAGGTCGTAGTGCCGCGCCAGCACCGCGAATTCGTCTTCCGTCAGCGCAGCCCGCGCTTCATCCGGGGTCCAGGTGAAGTGGTCGCCGTCGTCGTTGGGGCCCAGATCCGCGTCCTGCGACGCGGCGTAGCCGCCGCCGGGTTGGGCCAGCACGGACGTGATCCAGTCGGTGGTGCCGGCAATAATGCGGTCGAAGTCGTGCGGCTCCGGCTCCGGCGCTTCGGCGGTTCGGCGGTTCGTTGGATCGGGGTCTCGATCCGTCGAGCCGTCGAGCCGTCGAGCCTTGGTTCCCCGAGGAGCCGAGGCCGCAGCATGCACATAGACCCGCAGGAGCTCGGAGTTGTCATACGCCATCTTCTCGAAATGCGGCACGATCCAGCGGGCGTCCACCGAATAGCGATGAAAGCCGCCGCCGAGTTGATCGTACACACCGCCCCGCGCCATCGCGGCCAGCGCGCGATCCACCATCTCGCGAAGCCACGCCTCGCGGGTGTCGAACCATCGGGCCAACAAGAAGTCGCACGCGCCCGGGTGAGGGAACTTGGGCGCCGTGCCGAAGCCACCGTTCCGGAAGTCGAAGGACCGAGCCATGGCGTCCGCCGCCTGCTCCAGCGACGCCTCGCTCACGCCGCCGGCGGAGGCTTCCCGGGCCACGCCCTCCAGATGGCGGCGGATCTGCTCCGCCTGCGAGGACACGCGTTCCGGCTGCTCTCGGTAGATCCGGCTCAACTCGGCCAGCACGGTGAGGAACCCCGGTCGTCCGTGCTTGCCGTCAGGGGGGAAGTAGGTGCCGCCGTAGAACACCTCGCCGTCCGGCGTGAGAAACGCGGTGAGCGGCCATCCGCCCTGCCCGCTGAACACCTGCACCGCCCGTTGATACCGCGCGTCTACGTCGGGACGCTCATCCCGGTCCACCTTGATGCAGATCCAGTCGCGGTTCAGCGCCTCGGCGACTCGGGGGTCCTCGTAGGACTCCCCGTCCATGACGTGACACCAGTGGCACCACACGGCCCCGATGTCCAGCAGGATGGGCTTGTTCTCCCGCCTGGCCCGGTCGAACGCCTCGGAACTCCAGGGATACCAGTCCACGGGCTGGTGAGCGGCGGAGCGCAGGTAAGCGGATTGCTGGGAAGCGAGGCGGGAGGTCATAACCAATGATAACGACGGTGAGATGTGAGACGTGAGAAGGCTCGCGCGACCGTCTCACTGCTCACACCTCTCACCGTCTGGGGAAGGGGCACAACGCGCCGACCGGACAGATCTCGCACTTGGGCTTCCGCGCCTCGCATATCTGCCGCCCGTGGTGGATCAGGAGGTGCGAGAAGTGGCTCCACTCCTTTCGCGGCACCAGCTTCATCAGGTCCTGCTCGATCTTCACCGGGTCGTGCTGGCTGGTGAGCTTGAGCCGGTTGGCGATGCGGCTCACGTGGGTGTCCACGACCACGCCCTCGTTGATCCCGAAGGCGGTGCCCAGCACCACGTTCGCGGTCTTGCGGCCCACGCCGGGGAGTGCGGTGAGCTCGGCCAGGGTGTTCGGGACGCGGCCCGCGTGCCGCCCGACCAGCGCCTGCGCCATCGCCAGGATGGATTTGGTCTTGTTGCGGAAGAAGCCGGTGGACTTGATCTCCTGCTCGAACACTGCGGGGTCGGCGTTGGCGTAGTCCAAAGCGGTCCGGTACTTCGCAAACAGATCCCTGGTGACGAGATTCACGCGCACGTCGGTGCACTGGGCGCTGAGCATCGTGGCCACCAGCAACTCCAACGGGTTCTGGTGGTCCAGGGCGCACTTCGCCTCCGGGTAGCGGCGCGTGAGTCGAGCGATGAGGGGCCGGATGCGCTGGGCGGCGTTCTGGAGGCCGGGCCGGGCATGCTTGACTGGCTTCACGAACGGCTCCGCCGCCGCGCCACGAACGCGAGGAACGCCTCCACCGGCTGGACGTTGAGCACCTGATGTTTGGTCAGCCACGCCTTGCGGGCGATCCCCACGCCCAGCTCCATGTTGCCAATCGCCGAAACGCCGTGGGAGTCGGCTCCCAGCGAGATGGTGACACCGGCCGCCACCGCGCGCCGCACCGCCTGCCAGTCCAGGTCGAGGCGCTGGGGATCAGCGTTGATCTCGATCGCCACGCCGCGGTCGGCGGCCTTGGCGAACACCGCATCGAGGTCCAGTGGATACGGGTCCCGCGACAACAGCAGCCGGCCCGTGGGGTGCCCCAGAATCGCCATGTGCGGGTCGTCCATCGCCTGCAAGACGCGCTGGGTCATCTGCCCCTGGTCCATGCCGTAGCGGCTGTGCACCGATGCGATGATGAAATCGAAGCCCGCGCGAACCTCTGGCGTGTAATCGAGCCGGCCGTCCTGGAGGATGTCCGCCTCCACGCCTTTCAAGACCCGAAAATCCGAGAACCGCCGATTCACCTCGTCCACTTCAGCGTGTTGGCGCGGGATGTCGTCTTCCCGAAGCCCCCCGGCGTACGCGGCGGACTTGGAGTGATCCGTGAGCCCCAGGTACCGGTACCCCGCCGACCGACACGCCTCGGCCCATTCGGCCGCGGTGCTGGCGCCGTCGGAGTAGTTGGTGTGGCAGTGGAGAAAACCCGCGAGGTCCGATCCTTCCACCAGCGCTGGCAGGGCGCCGGCGGCAGCGGCTTCGATTTCTCCTTGACCCTCGCGCAGCTCTGCTGGGATCGCCTCCAGCCCCAGCGCGCGATAGACGTCCGCCTCTTCACACCCGCCGAGGCCGGCGTCCCATGCCAGGCGGCGCTCCCGCGCCCGGTCCGCCAGCTGCCGGAGATGCGCGGCGCTCCCGGTGGCTCGGATCAGCTCGAACCCGAAACGCTCCCGGGGCGCCAGGTGAATCTCCGCCACGGTGCCGCTGCCGAATCGCAGCGTGATGGTGTGCTCCGTTTGGTTCACGAACTCGCGCACGCCGGGAGCGGCGCCCAACCGCTCGATCAGGGGGCCGGGGCTTCCTTCCAGCTCGACCACCAAGTCCAGGTCCCGGATGACCTCGACGCGGCGCCGGAGCGAGCCGGCGATCGCGACCCGCCGCACGCCGGGCATGGTCCGCAGGACTTCGGCCAGGGCCGTGGCTTCGGCGCGGGCGTGGTGGAACAAGCGGAACCCGGTGGACTGTCGCAGGAACTCAATCCCCTTGAGGATGTTGTCCGTCGTTTTCTTGCCGAAGCGCGGCAGCTCGGCCAGCCGGCCGTCGCGGGCGGCTTCCTCCAGCTCGGCCAGGGTCTCCACGTGGAGGGCTTGGTGGATCTGACGCACCCTGGCCACGCCCAACCCGGAGATCTGGAGCATCTCGACCAGCCCCGGCGGCACCTCGTCCCGCAGGTCCTCCAGCACCCTCGAGCGACCGGTCGTGACCAGCTCGCGCACGATCTGGAGAATCGCCGGCCCGACGCCTTTGACCTCCGCGAGGGCGCCGCTGGAGAGGGCCGTCTCCAGCTCTCCCGGCAGCGTGGCGATAGCCCGGGCCGCGGTACGGTAGGCGCGAACGCGAAACGGGTTTTCGCCCTTGAGCTCGAGGAACCTGGCGATCTCCTCGAGCCCGCGCGCGACATCCTTCTTGTCCATTCGGGTTCCCGCAACCTACCGCGTCACCTCCGCCAGCGCGAGATGGGCCAGGTGCAGCAGCTCGGCTTCGCATACCAGCGACTTGACGCCCGCGCGCTCGCCGCCTTCCAGCACTGGCGCGAAGAGCGGCCGGCGGACAAAGCCGCCCGCCCGGACGAGGTCCTCCGGGGGCACCGTCATGGCGATCTGGCTGAACCCGCTGCGTTCCGGCCGCAGGCCCAGGGCGGCGAGCACACTGATTTCCCGCCCGCCTGCGCCGGTCGCCAGGAACATACCGTCCAGTGGCTCGGGGGCCGTGGTGTCGCTGATGCGCGCCCAGAACAGCCGCTCCGGCAGCTGGAGGTAGCAAGCGCCGTGGGGGACCGTGGGCGGGTGTCGGCCGCTCCCCCCTCCGGCCCGCTCGGGTTGATCCGCGGCCAGCGCCCGCTCCAGCGACTCCCGGCTGAGCGTCAGGGTGTGGCGCCCCGCGCTCCAGTAGCGGTACACCGCGTAGAGCAACGTCTCGTACTCCGCGATAGTGGTTCCGGCCGGTGCTGCTTCCGGCGGGCAGAGGCCGCCGATGGCGAGCCGCACCGGTGCCAGGTCGTGAAAGTGCAAGCGGTCCGTGGGGTCGAGCCCCTGCGCCTCCGCCGCTCGAACCTGCGTGAACCACTCGTCCGGGAGCGCTTCCGAGACCACTTCGAAGGGATGGAGCCGGGTCATGCCGCGCGACGCGCATCACGAAAAACGGGCAACCGAAAACGGACAACGCCTTTCACAGCAACGCGGCCAGGGCGTCGGCAACCTGTCTCACCGCCGCGTGCTCTCTGTCGCTGAACCCGGCGGGAACGTCGCTGTCGATGTCGATCTGACCGAGAATCTCGTCGTGTCGGCGGATCAGCACGATGAGCTCGGACTTGGTCTCCAGGCTGCAGGCGAGATACCCGGGCGCGGAGGCCACGTCCGCCTCGTTGATGTCGTGGCGCTCCGCCACCGCCTGACCGCACAATCCCTTTCCCACCGGGATCTGCGTGTGCTCGGTGGGCCGTCCTTCATGGGCCTCGAGCACCAGCTCGCCGTCGTGCAGCAGGTAGAGGTAGACACCGGTGTACGGCGGGCCGGCGGCGTGGATGCGCGCGGCGGTGAGCGCCAGCAGCTCCTTTCCTCGGGCCCCCCGGCCGTAGGCGCCCTGGAGCGCTCGGATGATGGCTTGGGGTTCGAGGATCGCGTCAGCCGCCACGCCTGCCCAGCGTCACCTTGGTCTCGATGCGCTGTCCGTCACGCAGATACACCAGCACCACCGTCTCACCCGGCTGATGGGCACGGAGGGCGTCGGTCATGTCGTACAGGTTCTTGATCGGGGTATCGCCGAGCTGAATCAGGATGTCGCCCCCCTTGAGTCCCGCCTTCTCCGCCGGACTGGCGGCGCGGACTCCGGTGATACGGACCCCGCCGGGCGATTCGGTCATGTCGGGAATGGTGCCCAGGTAAGCGCCGTAGCCGCCGCCCCCCGCCACCGGAGGCGGTGGGGGCGCCTTCACCAGCGTGAGCGGCGCGGTGCGCGTCGCCAGCCGCCACGCCAGGTCGCCGGCCACTTCCGCCACCTTGACCAGGCCGGGGAAGTCGATCTTCTCCCAATCGTCCGTGGTGCGGTGATAGTCCTCGTGGACGCCGCTGAAGAAGTGCAGGACCGGGATGTCCTGCGTATAAAACGATTCCTGGTCGCTGCGACCATAGCCGTCGCCGGTTCCGGTGACCGCGATCTGGTAGGTCCCGGCTACCGAGTCTAACAGGGCGGGGAATTCCGTCGCGGTCTCCGTGCCGAACACGGTGAGCTTCTTGGCCCCCAGCCGGCCCACCATGTCGAGGTTCAACATCGCATAGGTTGCCTTCAGGGGTCGCGCCGGATGCTTCACGTAGTAGGTGGAGCCCAGCAGCCCCAGCTCCTCGCCGGAGAAGGCCACGAACACGATGGTGCGCGCGCTCCGTGCCTGACGCGCCTCGAGTCGCCGCGCGATCTCGAGCAGGGCGGTGGTGCCCGAGGCGTTGTCGTCCGCGCCGTTGTGCACCACACCCGCGGAATCCGGGTCCAGGCTCCCGAAGACGCTCTTCCCCAAATGGTCGTAGTGCGCGCCGATCACGACCACCTCGTTGGCGAGCGCCCCCGACCCCGGCAGGAGCCCGATCACGTTCTGCGTGCGGGCCCCTCCCACGCCCGCGTGAGCCGCGGCCGGCGCGGTGGAATCCACGGCGAAGGGCTGGAAAAACCCGCGCTCGCCGCCCGGCGTGAGGCCGATCCTGGCAAAGGCCGCGGCGATGTACGCGGCGGCCGAGTCGAGTCCGGCGGTGCCGACGCCCCGGCCTTCGCGAGCGTCGTCGGCCAGGTAGCGGAGGTCCCGGGCGACGCGCTCGGTAGCCGACTGGCCGGAAAGCGGTGCGGCCGCTAGGGCAGCCGCGACTGTGAGAACGCAGACTCGTGTGCGCATTGGCGAACTATACCATCGGGAGCGCTCGGTTGTGGAGCGGTGGCCGCCACCGCCTCACGGTTTCAGCAGCAGCCTGGCGATGGTCTGCAGCTGCATGTTGCTGGTTCCCTCGTAAATGGTGCCGATCTTCGCGTCGCGGTAGAACTTCTCCACCGGGTATTCCTTCGTATATCCGTATCCGCCCAGCAGCTCCACGCACAAGCTGGTTACCCGCTCGGCGGCCTGCGACGAGAACAGCTTGGCCATCGCCGCCTCGCGGGTATAGGCCTGCCCCGCGTCCCGCAACCGCGCGGCGTTGTACACCAGCAACCGCGCCGCCTCCAGGTCGGTGGCCGCTTGCGCCAACTGGAATTGCACCGCCTGGAACTCCGCGATGGGCTTGCCGAACTGCTGGCGCTCGCCCACGTACTTGAGCGCGGCGGCCAGCGCGCCCCGCGCCACGCCGATCATCTGTGCCCCGATCCCGATCCGCCCGCCGTTCAGGGTCTCGATCGCGACCTTGTAGCCCTTGCCCACTTCACCCAGCACGTTGGAGCCGGGCACCCGACATCCCTCCAGGATGAGCTCGGTGGTGCTGGAAGCGCGGATGCCCAGCTTGTCTTCCTTCTTCCCTACACCGAAGCCGGGAGCGCCGCGCTCGATCACGAAGGCGGTGATGCCCTTGTAGCCGAGCGAGGAATCTACCGTGGCGAACACCACGAAGATGTCCGCTTCCGCGCCGTTGGTGATCCATAGCTTGCGGCCCGTCAGGACCCAGTCGCCGTCCTGCTTGGTCGCCTGGGTAGTGAGGCTGAAGGCGTCGGATCCGGAGCCGGGCTCGGACAACGCGTAGGCGCCCACCGTGCCCGCGGCGAGCCGCGGCAAGTAGCGCCCCTTGAGGTCGTCCGAGCCCCAGGCCATGAACGGGGCGTTCACCAGCGTGTTCTGCACGTCCACCAGGATCGCGGTCGAGGCGTCCACAGCGGACAGTTCCTCCACCGCGAGGACCGTCATGAAGAACGTCCCGCCGGCGCCTCCCAGCTCGGCCGGCACGTCGATACCCATGAGGCCGAGCTCCGCGAACTTCGGAAGCAGCGAGCGGTCGAGCTGGGCCGCCCGCTCCATCTGGTCCACCAACGGCCGCACTTCCGCCGCCGCGAAGTGGCGCACGGCGTCGCGGAACATGGTCTCGTCGTCGCTCAAGCAGGTCAGGGGCGTGGACATGGTGGCGAATCTAGCCGGCGAGTCCGCCAGCCACCAAGCAGGGGACAAAGTACTTTGTATTGCAAAGCCAAGGGTGATCCGTCCCCGGTTCGCGGGGCCGCTATCTTACGCGCCATGCATCGATCACTGCTGGCGTTGTTGGTGGCCGCCACGGCCGGCGGCAGCCTGGTGGCCTGTGGTCCGGGATCAGCGGCCCGCGAGCCCGAGGACCTCCGCGGCTACCTGCTGGGTGAGCCGCTCCCGAAGCCGGAGCTCACGCTGACGTCCACCGACGGAACGCCGTTCGACTTCCGCCGGGCAACCGACGGCTTCGTGACGCTGGTGTTCTTCGGCTACACCAACTGCCCCGACATCTGCCCGGTGCACATGTCCAACCTGGGCACCGTGCTGGCGACCCTCGACCCGCGGGTCGGCGCGCGGATCAAGGTCGTGTTCGTGACCACGGACCCGCGACGCGATACGCCGGCGGTGCTGCGGGCCTGGTTGGACCGCTTCAGCCGGAGCTTCATCGGGCTGACCGGCGACTCGGCCACGATCGCAGAGGCGCAGGCGTCGCTGAAGCTCGCCCCCGCGGTGATCGAGCAAGCCGCGGCGGCCGACACGGGGTACGCCGTGGGCCACTCGGCCCTGGTGATCGCCTTCACGGCCGACAATCAGGCGCACGTGGTCTATCCCTTCGGCACGCGTCAGGAAGATTGGGCTCACGATCTCCCTGAGCTCGTCCGTGAGGGTTGGGGCGCAAGGGCGGGGGCGTCGTCGCGGTGAGGTGGTGGTGCTCGGCCCAGCTGGGCCAGCCCTGGACCTGGCAGTGGCAAGCCTATCCCGGCGTGTGGGTGTTGGTCCTGGCAGTGGGCGGGGCCTATGCGTGGGCCGTGCTCCGCCTGTCGGACATTGGGTACCGGACACCGGACTGCGGACGGCGGACGGCGGACGGCGGTCGTCACGAGCGCCCCACATCCGCCCGCGACGTCACGCTCTTCGGTCTGGGTCTCCTGCTGCTGTGGGTCGGCATCGATTGGCCGGTAGGCCTCCTTGCCGTCGGTTATCTCCTGAGTGTCAAGACGATCCAGTACCTCCTGATCGGCTACATCGCCCCGGGGCTCCTGCTCCTCGGCATGCCTCGCTGGCTGCTCCGGCGGATGCTTCGGAGCCGCGTGGCGTTCTCCATGGCGCGGGCGCTTACCCGACCGCTGATTCCGCTGGCCGTGGCCAACGGCGTGCTCGTGGCGACTCACCTGCCGGTGGTGGTGGACAATCTCTCCGGCAGTCAGCTGTGGACCTTCGTGCTGGACCTGGTCGTGATCGCCGCCGGCGTCATCTTCTGGTGGCCCGCCCTGGGGCGGCTGCCGGAACTGGGGCCGATGTCCTACGGCGCACGCATCGGGTACCTGGGGCTCAACCTGTTCTTGCCCACGGTGCCGGCGTCGTTCTTCACGTTTTCCCAATACCCCGTGTACGCGCTCTATGAGCTGGCGCCGCGCGTGAGCGGCATCCCGGCGGTGGCCGACCAGCGCGTCGCCGGGCTCCTGATGAAGCTCTGCGGAGGCGCCCTGCTGTTCGCTACCATGTCGGTGATGTTCTTCCGCTGGTACCGGCATGAGACGGGCGCCGAGCCGGAGCCCGTGCTCGCTCCCTCTCCGCAGGGCGGAGAAGGTCCCCGGAGGTGAGACTGCCGGCGAGCGCGCCTCAGAGCGTGTTGGAGCGGCTGCGCGACCCTCGGCCGCTGGTGGCCGTGGAGCTCCGGCCGCCACGCGCGGGCCTCTCCGGCCGCGAGGGCATGGACACCTGGATCGACATGTATCACGGGCTCCGGCGGCTCACCCGGGCGGACACGCTGGTGTTCCTCACCGACAACGCCGTCGGGGAGGCGGAGGAGGAGAACCTCCAGCACCTGACCACCAACCTGGCCGGTGAGGTGGAGCCGGCGAAGCTGGTGCCGTTCCTCACGTCCAAGCACGCGCTGGACTACTGCCTGATGTACGCCACGCGAGCGGCGTCCCACGGATTCCAAGCGCTCACGGTGCTGGGCGGCGACCGGACGGTGGGGCCGCCACGCTGCCTGGAGTATGCGTATATGCTGCGGCAAAAGATCCGCGCCCGCGTGCCGGGACTGGTGTTGGGGGGCTGGGCCAACCCGCACCGCGCCGCCGCGGAGCAGGTGGACTTCCTGCTGAATCCGCAATTCACCGGCGAGTTCTATCTGACGCAGGTGGTCTCGCACCACAGCCTGCGCGCGGTGGAAGCGTTCGTGACCGAGGCGCGCCGCCGCGGCGTGCCGCAGCCGGGCGTGTTCGGCGTGTTCCTCTACCGGAGCGCCAATCCCGCCACGCTGGACAAGCTGCGGCAGTTCTTTCCCGTGCCCGCCGCCGCGGTCGCGCGTGAGTTCGCATCCGGGGCGTCGCCGGAGGAGATCTGCACTCGGTCCATCCGCGCCCTGCGGGAGGTGGGCGTGGACAAGGTGTACGTGAGCAATCTGGGGTTCAAGAAGCCTGAAGAGCGCTACCGCAGGTTGCTGGAACGCCTCTAAAGGGCGAGGACTTGGAGCGCCACGTCCACTCGCCCCAGCGGCGCGCTGATCTGCACCCCCTGTACCAGCCCCTTCAACGCCTCCTTCACTTCCCGCGCGATGGCGATGCCCTCCGCCAGGGCGGCGTCGGGTCCGTTCTCCTGCGCCCGGCGCATTCGGACCAGCACCCGTTCCGGCACCGTGACGCCGGGCACCTCGTTCGCCAGGAACTCGGCGTTGCGCAGGGAGATGAGCGGCCAGAGCCCGGCCACCACCGGGAGCCGGTATTGCTCCGCGCGCTTGAGGAACTGCGCCAGCTGGTCCACGTCGAACACCGGTTGGGTCACGGCGAACTCGGCGCCCGCATCCACTTTCCAATAGAGGCGCGACAGCTCGCGCTCGGCGTCCGTTGCGGTCTGATTCACCGCGACCCCGATCACAAACCGGGTGGGCTCGCCGATCGGATTCCCGCCCGGATCCAGGCCGTGATTGAGCCGATAGACGACATTGGTCAGCCCGATGCTGTCGATCTCGAAGAAACCGCCCGACTGATACGGCCCCATCCGAGGCGGGTCCCCCGTAACGATGAGTAGATTGCGGAGCCCGGCCGCCGCCGCGCCCAGCAAGTCGCTCAGCATGCCCAGCATGGTGCGGTCGCGGCAGGTGTAATGAATCACCGGCTCCAGCCCCACGTCGCGGAGCATCACGATGGCTGCCGGAATCGAGCCCATGCGGCTCTGGGCCCGTGGGCCGTCGAGGATGCTCACGGCCTGGACGTTCGCCGCCTTGAGCGCCCGTCCTTGCTCGATCAACCTGGCCGGATTCCAGCCCTTGGGCGGCAGCAGCTCCACCGTCGTCACGAACTCCCCGCTCGCCAGGTTGGCGCCCCACCGCGACCGTTCCGCCAGAGGGACCGGCCTCACGCCGGGCGGAGGGGCCAGGGTTCCACGCACGGACACGGCGGCCGCGGGAGCGGGCGCGAGCTCGCTCACCACCTCACGGATCTTGCGGATGTGCTCCGGCGTCGTGCCGCAGCAGCCCCCGATGAACCGAACCCCGGCGCCGATCAGCCGCCGTGCGTAGTTCGCCATGTACTCCGGGCTGCTGAGATAGATGGTGCGGTCGCCCACCGCGCGCGGGAGCCCCGCGTTGGGCTGAGCCGAGAGCGGCCGGTCGGTCACCTGGAGCATCCGTTCGATCGCGTCCAGCATCATGGCGGGGCCGGTTGAGCAATTGAGCCCCACCACATCCGCGCCCCACTCGCTGAGCGCGCGCGCCAGCGTTTCCACGTCCGTCCCAAACGTAGTGCTGCCGTCTTCGCCCACCGTCATCTGCGCGAAGACGGGGAGGTCCGCGGTGGCACGGGCCGCATGAAGCGCCTGGTGCAGCTCTTCCAGGTCGCTGAAGGTCTCGAGAATGAACCCATCCACGCCGCCCGCTGCCAGGCCGGCTGCCTGTCGCGCGAAGAAGGCCCGGGCCTCGTCTCGGCTGGTGGGCCCGAACGGCTCGATGCGGATACCCAGCGGGCCGATCGCGCCCAGGACCCGGGCCCGGCCCCTCGCGGCCTTCTGGGCGACCTGAGCCGCCGTGCGGTTGATCTCCTCGGTTCGATCGGCCAGGCCGTACCCCGCCAGCTTCACCGGATTGGCGCCGAAGGTGTTGGTCTCCAACAGCTCGGCGCCGGCATGGACGTAGGCCTCGTGTACCTCCAGTACCAGCTTGGGGTGGCTGAGGTTCAGCTCGTCGTAGCACACGTTCACGAAGACGCCTTTGCTGTAGAGCATGGTGCCCATGGCGCCGTCGCAGACGTGCACGCGGCGGTCGGCAATCAAATCGCGCAGCGGCGTACTCATGGTTCCCAATAGCGGCCGGCAATCAGCAGTCAGCTATCGGCAGACCCAGTTGCCGATCGCTGAGGCCTGAGTGCTGGCTGCTGATTGCCTCATCAGTCACTCCCGTAAGCCAAACTCGTCGCCAGCCAGCGTTCCACCTCGCTCACCGTCATTCCCTTGCGCCGCGCGTAGTCCTCCACCTGATCGCGGTCGACCTTGCCCACGCCGAAGTAGAACGCCTCGGGATGGCCGATGTACCAGCCGGCTACCGAGGAGGCCGGCAGCATGGCGCAGCTCTCCGTGAGCGTGATGCCGGTGTGCCGTTCCGCGTCCAGCAGCCGGACGAGCGTGTGCTTTTCCGTGTGATCGGGGCACGCAGGGTATCCCGGCGCCGGCCGGATGCCGGTGTACTTCTCCCGGATCAAGTCCTCGTTGCTCAGGGCCTCATCCCGCGCGTACCCCCACAGCTCGGTGCGCACCCGTTGGTGCAGCCGCTCGGCGAACGCCTCGGCCAGGCGGTCGCCCAGCGCCTTGGTCATGATGGCGTGATAGTCGTCGTGCGCGCGCTCGAACTCCTGGGCCAATCGTGCTACCTCGGGGCCCGCCGTTACGGCGAAGGCACCGACGTAGTCGCGCACCCCGGTCTCCCTGGGCGCTACGAAGTCGGCCAGACACAGGTTGGGCCGGTCGGGGGGCTTCTCCGCTTGCTGGCGGAGGTGATGCAGCACCGCCACGACGCGATCGCGTCCCTCGTCGGCGTAGACCTCGATGTCGTCTCCCACGGCATTCGCCGGGAAGAGCCCGAACGCCGCTCGGGCTGCGAACCGTCGCTCGGCCACGATCCGCCGCAGCAACCCCTGGGCATCCTCGAACAGAGATCGAGCCGCGGACCCTACCCCGGGATCCTCCAGGATTCGTGGGTAGGTGCCATGGAGCTCCCAGACGCGGAAGAACGGCGACCAGTCGATGTAGCGCGCCAGTTCACCGAGCGGATAGTCCGCGAAGGCGCCCACGCCGAGCCTGGGCGGGCGGGTGGGGCGATACCGCGTCCAATCCAGAGCGAGCTTGCGCCGCCGTGCCTCGGCCAGCGGCTGGAGGCTGGCCTCCGCGCGGCGCCCGGCGTACGCCTCGCGCACCCGCGCGTATTCCGCCCGGACTTCCCGAGCGAAGGCGGGCCGCCGATCGCGCGAGAGCAGCTTACCCACCACGCCCACGCTGCGCGAGGCGTCCAGCACGTGCACCGTGGGACCTCGGTAGCAGGGCTCGATCTTCACGGCCGTGTGCGCCTTGGAGGTGGTAGCTCCGCCGATCAGAAGAGGGACCTCGAAGTGTTCCCGATCCAGTTCCCTGGCCACGTGCACCATCTCGTCCAGCGACGGGGTGATCAAGCCGCTTAGGCCGATGGCGTCCGCCCGCTCCTGCCGCGCCGTCTCGAGGATCTTCGCGGCGGGCACCATGACGCCGAGGTCGATCACGTCGTAGTTGTTGCAGCGCAGCACCACGGCCACGATGTTCTTGCCGATGTCGTGCACGTCGCCCTTGACCGTGGCCACGACGATCTTGCCTTTCGCCTTGGGCGCGGTGCCGCCGGCCGCCTGCTCCCGCTCGATGAACGGCACCAGGTAGGCCACCGCCTTCTTCATGACCCGGGCGCTCTTGACCACCTGCGGCAGGAACATGCGCCCCGAGCCGAACAGGTCGCCCACCACGTTCATCCCGTCCATGAGCGGCCCCTCGATCACTTGAATGGGCCGCTCGACGTGCTGGCGCGCTTCCTCCACGTCCGCCTCGATGAAGTCCGCGATTCCCTCGACCAGCGCGTGCGCCAGCCGTTGCGCCACCGGCCGGTCGCGCCACGCCAGGTCCGGCTTCCGGGCGATCCCCTTCCCCTCCACGCCACGCGCCAGCGCCATCAGCTGGTCGGTGGCGTCCGGACGGCGGTTCAGCAGCACGTCTTCGATGACCTCGCGGAGCTCGGGGGCGATGTCGTCGTAGACCGGAAGTTGGCCCGCGTTGACGATCCCCATGTCCATCCCCGCCCGCCGGGCGTGGTAGAGGAAGGCGGCGTGGATCGCCTCGCGAACCGCGTTGTTGCCTCGAAATGCGAACGACACGTTGCTCACGCCGCCGCTCACCAGGCACTTGGGGAACCGCTCCTTGAGCGTGCGACAGGCGTTGATGTAATCCAGCGCGTAGGTGGAGTGCTCCTCCATGCCCGTGGCCACCGCGAAGATGTTGGGGTCGAGAATGATGTCCTCTGGCGGGAAGCCCACCTCCTCCGTGAGCAGGCGATACGCCTCCGAGAGGATCTCGACCTTCCGCTCGTAGCTGTCCGCCTGGCCCCGCTGGTCGAACGCCATCACCACCACCGCGGCGCCGTACTGCCGGATCCGCCGGGCCTGCTCGAGGAACGCCTCCACGCCTTCTTTGAGGCTGATGGAGTTGACGACCCCTTTCCCCTGGACGCACTTGAGTCCGGCCTCGATCACCTCCCACTTGGACGAGTCGATCATGATCGGCACGCGGGCGATGTCGGGCTCGGACGCGATCAGGCTCAAGAATCGGACCATGGCGGCCCTGGAGTCCAGCATCCCCTCGTCCATGTTCACGTCGATCATCTGCGCGCCGTTGGCCACCTGGTCGCGCGCGATCTCCAGCGCCGCTTCGTAGTCGCCCTCGCGGATCAGTCGGGCGAACTTGGCCGAGCCGGTCACGTTGGTTCGCTCGCCCACGTTCACGAAGCCGGTCTCCGGCCGGATGGTGAGCGGCTCGAGGCCCGAGAGGCGAGTGTAGGGCTCGAGGGTGGGGACGGTCCGCGGAGGCAGGCCGGCCACCGCCTCGGCGATGGCGCGGATGTGCTCCGGGGTGGTGCCGCAGCAACCGCCCACGATGTTCAGGAACCCGTGCTCGGCGAACTCGCGCAGTACGGTGGCCATGTGCTCGGGCGTGTCCTGGTAGGCGCCAAAGGCATCGGGCAGCCCGGCATTGGGGTGGCAGCTCAGGTAGACGCCGGCGAGCCGCGACAGCTCCGCCACGTAGGGCCGGAGCTCCCTCGCCCCCAGGGCGCAGTTCAAGCCCACGCTGAACAGGTCCGCGTGACGCACGGAATTCCAGAACGCCTCGGTGGTCTGGCCGGACAGCGTGCGGCCGCTCTGGTCGGTGATGGTCCCTGACACCATCAGCGGGAGATCCAGCGCGCGCCGCCTCAGCACCTCGCGGATCGCGAACAGGGCCGCCTTGCAGTTCAGGGTGTCGAAGACGGTCTCGACCATGAGAAGATCCACGCCTCCGTCGAGGAGACCGTCGGCCTGCTCGGCGTAGGCGGTGACCAGCTGGTCGAACGTGACGTTGCGGAATCCCGGGTCGTTGACGTCCGGCGAGATGGACGCGGTGCGGTTGGTGGGGCCCAGGATGCCGGCCACGAACCGCGGCTTCTCCGGCGTCTTGGCGGTGAACTCGTCGGCGGCGCCGCGAGCCAGCCGGGCGGCTGCGGCGTTCAGCTCCCGGACGATGGACTCCAAGCCGTAGTCGGACTGCGAGATCCGGGTGCCGTTGAACGTGTTGGTCTCGATGATGTCCGCACCGGCCGCGAGATACGCGCGGTGAATGTCCCGGATCACCTCCGGCCGAGTGAGCGACAAGAGATCGTTGTCGCCCTTGAGCGGGCGGGGGTGGTCGGCGAAGCGCGCGCCGCGGAAGTCCTCCTCCGTCACGCGATGGCGTTGGATCATGGTCCCCATCGCGCCGTCGAGGATCAGGATCCGTCGCCGGAGGAGGTCACGCAGCTCAGCGGTACGACTCGAGTTCCCCACCGTTCCTCGCAGGGGAAGGTGGAACATGGACACCCGTCCCCGTTCCCCCTTCTCGGTACCCCCAAAACGAAATCCCCGGCCGCTAGAAAAGCACGCCGGGGATCGGGGCTTTTTAGCGGATTGTTTAGCGTGGCCGCAATAGGCCGCAAATCGCCACGAAGTCACTTGTCAGACTCAATGTACGCGACCGTGGCCGGGACGTCAAAGGGCCGGGGGCGGCCATCGTGCTTCCCGGCCTGGTCTCACCGGCCTATCTTCTCCGCTGGTACTACGCTCTGAGCGCTCGACCATGGCGAATGTGTTCGCCTTACCCGGCCCGAACTCCAAGTACCAGCAGCCCGGCGCCACGCCGGCCGGCTTCTGGGCCGGTTTCTGGCACGGCCTGGTGTTGCCGCTGACGTTCCTGATCAGCCTGTTCACGCCCCGGGTCCGGATCTACGAGACCAACAACCGGGGACGCTGGTACGACTTCGGGTTCATTCTGGGCGCGTCGAGCAGTCTGGGAGGCAGCGGGTCCCAGGTGGACTCGGTCGCCGCGCCGACGACCCTTTAGCGTCTGAGCGGGCCCCGCGGCAAGCCAGGGCCGAGGCGGTCGAGCACCGTTGCCGCATCAAGACCCGAGAGCTCCACCCGCTTCCGGCGGCGCCGCCACCCTGACCTCGATGGCATCCCCGTGCCACCTCGCGATCTCGGTCCGCCTGGCCCGCGGCTGCACGTGTAGGACGATCGAGGCCGTCGGCGCCGGACTGACGGTTCCCCGTTTCGCCTTCCCCGTTCTCGTCACAGCACGCCCATCAGCCAGCTCAGCACGATCCGAATCGCGATCCACGCCACCAGCGGGGTGATGTCAATCATGCCGATAGGCGGGATGATTCGCCGCAGCGGCTCGACGATCCAGTCCGTGAGCAGATACACCGGCCGCATCCAGCGGCTGTACCGGAACGCGCCCAACCAGGAGGCGATCACCCGCACGATCAAGGCGATCAAGACCAGCTGCCCCGTGTAATACACCACCAAGCGCAGCGCGCCACGGGGGCCCCCAGTCGCCGCGAACGAGACGCGCCCCAGCTGCGCCACCAGCCACTGGGCGACCGTGATGAGCAGGATGCCACCCACCACCACGGTGCCGAGCAGCCACCAGGGCGCGTTCTGGGGGTTGCCGCCACGGCGATGCACCCAGCGTTCCACCGGATGGATGACGGGATCGGTGAGGGTCCGGATCAGCCGGGCGGCGCCGCTGAACGGGCTGATTCGGCGAGTGCGCACCGCCCAGGACCCGAGCGCGATCGCAGCGCTTGCCGCGAACGCCGCGAAGACGGCGTAGCGCAGGAGGTCAAGCAGGGAACGCAAGGCCGTTGGCCGCTTCTCCCGCCTCTGCCGCCGTCGTCACGCTAGGGCCTCCTGCACCAGCCGTTCCTGCGTCGCCCGATGAGCTGCGGGATAGCCTTCCGCCGGGCTGGAGTGCTCGGGGCGCGAGATGTAGCGCACCGCAATCGCCTCGCCCCCGAGCGCCTCCAGCTGGGGGACCACCCACTTGCGGGCGCCCATGTTCGACGGCTCTTCCTGGAGCCACACCAGCTCTCGCAGCGCGGGGTAGCTGGCCACCAGGTGGCGCACATCGTCCTGGGGGAACGGATAGAGCAGTTCGATCCGGCCCACCGCGACGTGTGTTGCCTCGGCTCGCCGCCTGGAGGTTACTACGTCGTAGTACACCTTGCCGGAGCACAGCACCAGCCGTGTCACCGCGTCCTTCGACGCCGTCAGCGTGGGGTCGTCCAGCACGGCGTGGAAGCGGCCGTCGGTCAACTCCGGCGCCGAGGAGGTAGCCTGTGGCAGCCGCAGCAGGCTCTTGGGCGTCATGACGATGAGCGGCCGGATCTCGGCATGCTTCCCCTGACGCCGCAGCAGGTGGAAGTACTGGGCGGGCGTGGAGCAATTCGCCACCCGGATGTTGCCTTCGGCACCCAGTGCCAGGTACCGCTCCAACCGCGCACTCGAATGTTCGGGCCCTTGCCCCTCGTACCCATGCGGCAAGAGCAGGCCGAGCCGCGAGGTCTGGCCCCACTTCGCCAGCCCGGCGATGATGAACTGGTCAATGATGATCTCCGCCCCGTTGGCGAAGTCGCCGAACTGGGCTTCCCACAAGACCAGCGTCTCCGGCGCGGCGACGCTGTAGCCGTACTCGAACCCCATGACGGCGTACTCCGAGAGCGGGCTGTTGTGCAGTTCGAAGGCCGCCCGGGCCTGGGGGAGATGGTGGAGCGGCGTGTAGCGGTGGCCGTTCTCAGCGTCGTGTAACACCAGATGCCGCTGGCTGAACGTGCCGCGCTCGCTGTCCTGCCCGCTCAACCGCACCGGGATCCCCTCGGCCAGGAGCGAGGCAAAGGCCAACGCTTCCGCGTGCCCCCAATCAATGGCCGGACGATCGCCCAGGGCGTCGCGACGACGCTCCAATTGCTTGGCCAACTTGGGGTTCACCGTGAACCCCTCGGGTAGCGCCAGCAGCCCTTCGTTGATCTCGCGCAGCAGCTCGGCGGGGACGGCAGTCACCGGCTCGGCTGGCGGTGCCCAGAGACCTGAGATACGGACTGGCTCCTCACCCTCGTCCTTGAGGCCCTCGCGCAGTTCCTGTTGGGTACGCACCAAGAGCTGATGCTGGCGCTGCTCCATCTCGTCGGCGGCGGCCTGGGTCAGCACCCCGTCCCTGACCAGGGCCGTGGCGTAGAGCTCCCGCACCGAGGGGTGGCGGTCGATCCGCTGGTACGTGACCGGCTGGGTGTAACGGGGCTCGTCGCCCTCGTTGTGTCCGTGCCGCCGGTAGCCCACCAGGTCGATCACGCAGTCATGATGGAACTTCTCGCGATACATCATGCCCAGCCGCACCGCGGCGATGCAGGCCTCGGGATCGTCCGCGTTCACGTGGATGATGGGGACATCGAATCCTTTGGCGAGGTCGCTGGCGAAGTCGGTGGAGCGGGCGTCCCAGGGATCGGTGGTAAAGCCGATCTGGTTGTTAAGGATGAGGTGCAGGGTGCCGCCGGTGCCGTAGCCCTCGAGCCGTGCCAGGTTGAAAGTCTCCGCCACTACTCCCTGCGCCGCGAAGGCGGCATCGCCATGAATCAGGATCGGCAGGACCCGCGCCGGATCGTGCCGGGCTCGCGGCTGGGCCCGGGTGGTTTGCACCGCGCGGGCCCGTCCCTCGACGACCGGGTTCACCGCCTCGAGGTGGCTGGGATTGGGCATGAGGACGATGTCGATAGTGCGGCCGTCGGGAGTGGTGAAGGCGCCGGTGGCGCCGTGATGGTATTTCACGTCGCCCGTGCCACCCCGGGGCGTGAGCGTCTCCTCCACCGGCCTGCCGCCCTCGAACTCGGCGAGCAGCGTTTCGTAGGCCACGCCCACGACGTGAGCCAGGACGTTGAGTCGTCCGCGGTGGGCCATACCGATCACGACCTGGCGCGTGCCGTGCGCGGCCGCGATCGCCGCCGCCCAGTGCAGCATCGGCACCAACAGGTCCACGCCCTCGATGCCGAAGCGCTTGTGGCCGAGGTAGGCCTTGTGGAGGAAGCGTTCCAGCGTGTCCACCCTGGTCAGGGCGTCCAGCAGCCGCACCCGCTCCTCGGGGGTCAGCGGCGCGCGATGCCGCCACGACTCGATCACCTGGCGCAGCCACACCCGTTGCTCGTGGCTCGCGATGTGCTCGATCTCGTACGCCAGGGTGCCGCAGTAGGTCTCGCGGAGTCGCGGCAGCGCCTCGGCCAGCGTCTCGCCCGGCACGTACACCCGCAGCGCTTTGGCCGGGATCCGCCGCAGCACCTCCGGCGTCAGTTCCGCAGGGCCGGGGTCGACGGCCGGGTCGCCCTTGGGCTCGGTGCCCAGCGGGTCGAGCCGGGCGCACAGGTAACCGTGGGTGCGATGCGCGCGGACCAGCGACATGGCGGCGGCGATTACCTGCTCCCCCACCCCGGCGGCAGGAGCGCCAGCAGCGGCAGGGGCGGCAGCCCCGGCGGCGATTCTCGCTGGCGCTTCTGCCGCGGTTGCCGCTTCTCCCGTGGCTGCCGCTTCTGCCGCTAGCTCGATCCCCAACGCCTGCGCAACCTGCTCGTAAAACTGATCGTCTCCTCGCAACAACTGGTCCACGGCGCCCAGAAACATCCCCGACTCCGCCCCCTGCACGATGCGGTGATCGTAGGTGCTGGTCAGTGTCATCATGCGGCGGCCGGCGACCTCGCGGATGGCGCCGGTGGCGATGATGGAGCCCTGGCCTTTCATCAGCCGCGGTACCGACGCCACCGTTCCGATGGTTCCCGGATTGGTGAGCGTGATGGTGCCACCCTGGTAGGCATCCGGGAGCAGCTTACCGTCCCGCGCGCCGGCCACCAATCGCTCATACTCGGCGTGAAACTCGGCGAACGTCATCCGGTCGGCGTGTTTGATGACGGGGACCAGCAGACCGCGGCTGCCATCCTTGCGTTCCACGTCCACCGCCAGCCCGAGGTGCACCCCGCCGGGGCTGAGCCGGTGGGGCGCACCGTCCACTTCGACCACGGCGCGCACCATGGCGGGGAACTGCCGTGCCGCGCGCACGATGGCCCAGCCCACGACGTGGGTGAACGACAGCTTGAGGCCGCGGGGTCCCAGGCGCTCGTTGAGTCGGGCGCGTACCTCCCACAGGCGCGTCACGTCCACCTCCCGAAACGAGGTCGCGGTGGGAACCTGGAGGGACGCGTCCATGTTCTGCAGCAGCCGGAGCGCCGGACCGGTGATGGGCTCAAGCGACCCCGCGGGGGGCGGAGGGGCGACAGGGGCCGCTGCAGCTACTGCGGCTCCTCCGGCCCCAGGCACCGGCGCCTGGCCCTTCATCCCGTTGTCAAACAGCTCCCGCCACTCCGGCGGGACCGAGTTGGGATCGCGCAGGTAATCTTCGTAGAGCGCTTGCGCGAAGCCGGAATTGACGGTTTCGAAAATGTTCTCGAACAAGAGCGTGACCGCCCTACAGAGGGAAGTTGGTTAGCCGGAAAATAACGTCCTTCCATCCCCTCTGCGTGCGCCGGCCACGCCTCTGCCGTCCCGCCGCACGCGCTCGTACTTTGACCGCAGGCTGCCGCGGCGAGGCAGGAGATTGAGCGGGCGCTGGTAGAAAAGCGAGTGAGCCCGGCGCTCGGGGCGTATATTGGAAGCACCGGCTGGACGACGGTGCCGGGTTCACGGCAGGGGCCGCAGAGATGGGGTTGGTCGGCTCTTCTCATCACAACCACCTCTGCGCTCTCCCAGTGCCATCGCTGCGTGCTCTGCGGTGAATCACTCCAGAGCCTGAGGAGATTGAGATGACTGCCGTGCCGTCCACCATGCTGCCTTTGGGGACCCAACTCCCTGGGTTCTCGCTGCCCAATGTGGTGGATGGCCGGACGGTGTCACCCGCGGATTTCGGGCAGCGGGCCGCGTTCTTGGTGATGTTCATTTGCAACCACTGCCCGTACGTCCAGCACGTCAAGAAGGAGATCGGGCGCGTGGCGGCTGACTACGCGCCCCGGGGCGTGGGCCTGGTCGCCGTCAGCTCGAACGACGTGGTCGCGTTTCCCGACGACGCGCCCGACAAGATGAAGGCCCTGGCGCTGGCGGAAGGGTGGCGGTTCCCCTACCTGTTCGATGAGACCCAGGAAGTCGCCAAGGCGTTCCGGGCGGCGTGCACACCGGAGTTCTATCTGTTCGACCGGCAGCGGAAGCTGGTCTACCGCGGCCAGCTGGACGGGAGCCGGCCGAAGAACGACGTTCCGACGACCGGGCGCGATCTGCGCGCTGCGCTGGACGCCCTGTTGAGCGGGAAGCCGATTTCGCCGGAGCAGATTCCCAGCGTGGGATGCAACATCAAGTGGAAACCGGGGAACGAACCGGACTACTTCGCGACGCCGGCGGGTTGACGCTTCCGGCGGAGGGTCGATGAGCCAGCGCAAGAACCTGGCGATCCTGGTGGGCGGCGGGCCGGCGCCAGGCATCAACGCCGTCCTCGGCGCGGCCACCATCCGATGCGTGCTGGAAGGCGTGGACGTGGTGGGCATCCGGGACGGCTTCCAGTGGGTGATGCAGGGCAACATCGAGCACGTCATCCCTCTCAACATCGAGATGGTGAGCCGGATTCATTTCCGCGGCGGCTCGTTCATCGGCATCTCCCGCGCCAACCCCACCACCGATCCCCAGCTCCTCGAGAATACGGTGACCTCGTTGTTGCGCATGAACGTCTCGCAACTGATCACCATCGGGGGAGACGACACGGCGTTCTCGGCCATGCGGCTGGAGGAGAAGTCGGCCGGGCGGATCCAGGTGGTGCACGTGCCCAAGACCATCGACAACGACCTCGACCTGCCGCCCGAGATCGACACCTTCGGATTCCAGACCGCGCGCCACTATGGCTCCGAGATCGTGAAGCATCTGATGGTGGACGCGCACACCACCTCCCGCTGGTACTTCGTGATCGCCATGGGACGCAAGGCCGGCCACCTGGCACTGGGGATCGGCAAAGCCGCCGGGGCCACGCTCACCTTGATTCCCGAGGAGTTCGGCCTCAAGAACGTCAGGTTCAAGACCATCGTGGACACGGTGGTGGGGGCCATCATCAAGCGGCTGGCCCAGGGGCAGCACCACGGCGTCGCGGTGATCGCCGAGGGCGTGGTCGAGGGGATCGATCCGGCGGATCTGAAGGAGATCGAGGGGGTCGAGCGCGACAGCCACGGGAACCTGCGGATCGCCGAGGTGGATATCGGACAGATCCTGAAGCGCGCGGTGCAGGAGCGGCTCAAAGAGTTCGGCCTCAAGATGACGGTGGTCGCCAAGGAGATCGGGTACGAGCTGCGCTGCGCCGACCCGATACCGTACGACATGGAGTATGCCCGGGACCTGGGCTATTGCGCCGCGAAATACCTCTTGTCCGGCGGCACCGGGGTCATGGTGTCGATGCAGGGCGGGCGGTTCGTGCCGATTCCCTTCGCCCAGTTGCTGGACCGCTCCACCGGGCGCACCCGGGTGCGCTTTGTGGACATCCACACCACGAGGTACGCCATCGCGCGGCGGTACATGATCCGGCTCCGGCGGGACGACTTCGAAGATCCGCACGAGCTGGCCCGCTTCGCGGCGGTGGCGGGGGTCTCGTTGCGGCAGTTCCGCGAGGAATTCGAGTACCTGGTGCAGGACGAGCCGCCACCGCTCGAGCTCGAGGTGCTGCGAACCACCTCGTAGACGCTGCGGGGTGAGTAAAGAGGGTCGGCGTTCCGCTCAGCGCTCGCCGCCCACCGGTTTCAGGACACCCCGGCGTGGTTCTGGCGCGGGTGTCCCGACACGTGCTCGCCGATCAGGATCTTGCCGATTTCTTCGCGCTGAATCTGGTTGGTGCCCTCGTAAATCTGGGTGATCTTGGCGTCCCGCATGTACTTCTCGATGGGGTAATCTCGCATATACCCGTAGCCGCCGAACACCTGCACCGCATCTGTGGTCACTTCCATCGCGATGTCCGAGGCGAAGCACTTGGCCATGGCCGAGTAGATGGTGGGCCGCGCTTTAGGACAGGAATCGATGTACCGGGCGGTGGCGTAGATCAGCGCCCGGGCCGCCTCCACCTTGGTGGCCATGTCGGCCAACAGGAAACGAAGCCCCTGGAAGGACGCCACCGGGGCCCCGAACTGCCGCCGCCCAATGGCGTAGTCGACCGCGAGATCCAGGGCGCCCTGCGCGATCCCCAGAGCCTGGGCCGCGACTCCGGGTCGTGAGGCGTCGAAGGTGCGCATCGCCGTGATGAAGCCGGTGCCCTCGCGACCCAACAGGTTCTCCGCCGGCACGCGGCAGTCCTCGAAGATCAGCTCGCGCGTGGCGGAGGCCCGGATCCCCATCTTGTCTTCCTTCTTCCCGAAGGAGAAGCCGGGGGTCCCCTTCTCGACCACGATGGCGCTGGCGCCGCGCGGGCCCTTGTCCGGATTGGTCATCACGATGGCCACGTAGATCTCCGCTTCGCCGCCGCCCGTGATCCACTGCTTGGTGCCGTTCAGCACGTAGGAATCGCCGTCCCGCCTCGCCATGGTGCGGATCCCGCCGGCGTCCGAGCCCGCCTGGGGCTCGGTGAGCGCGAAGGCGCCCAGGCGCCGCCCGGCGGCGATGTCGGGGAGATAACGCCGTTTTTGTTCTTCCGACCCCGCCAGGATGATCGGGATGGCGCCCAGGGCCGAGCCGGCAAAGGCCAGCGCGATGCCGCCACACGCCTTGGACAGCTCCTCCGTCACCAGCACCATGTTCATGGTGCTGGTCCCGTTGGCGATCCCGCCGTACTCCTCATCCACGAAGACGCCGAACAGGTCGGCGGCGGCGAGCGTCTTGACGATCGGCCAGGGGAACTCGGCCGTCCGGTCGTAGTCGGCCGCCACGGGGCGGATCTCGTTGTCAGCGATGGAGCGGGCCAGGTCGCGGATGGCCCGCTGCGACTCGGTCAGGCCGTAGTCGAGCACAGGTACTCCTTACTTGGGCTACAGTGATTCACCGCGGAGAACGCGGTGATCGCAGAGGCTGCCCCGGTTAGCGTTGACCTGCTTCAACGATCGCCTCTGCGTGCTCTGCGGCCTCCGCGCTGAGACCCTGCCTCCGCGCCTCGGCCCCGCTCAGGGCGCCGCCGGCGTCTCGTCGAATAGGGCGGGCTCCTCCACCCAGGCTCGGCCACCTTCGAACACTACGCGAACCCGATCATCGGGAAACCGCTCGTCGAACGAGCTCACGTCGATTACACCCTCGGGCGTGCCGGGCGCCGCCAGGGCCTGGAGGCGTTCGACCAGAAGCCGGATGTCGAGGTTGGCGTCCCGCATGTGGACCTGCACGGTGCCCGCCGCAGGATCGGCCGTGGCCACGAAATCGCCCTCGGGATAGAGGCCTTCATAGGTGTCGGCCAGGCGCTGGATCTCGCGCGCCACGCGGGTCGGATCGGCCGCCCGGACGCTGACCTCACCGGTGAGACGGCAGTACACGGCGTCGATACCGATCTGGTCGGCGCCGGCATACGGCTGGCGGGGCGCCCCCGCGAAGCAGGGATGCGCCCAGGTGATTCGCAGGGAACCGCCGCGGTCCACTCGCAAGCGCACCACGTGGGGGCTGTCCTCGGTGTGGACGTAGAGGTCGCCGCCCATCACCGCCTCGTGCAGCTCGACCGGAACGGTGGCGAGCATGCGCACCAGCTCGGCCACGATGGTGGGGAGACAAGGGGTGGATGAGGGCTGGATATGCCGGACCACGACCGAGCCGGACGGCGCGTCGTATTCCAGCCAGTCGCCGGGGAGATTGGTGAGATCCGCCTGAACCGCCTCGGGCAACTCCCCGATGAGCACCTGCCCCCGGCATCCGCGCTCGTGGAACATGACACCTCCCGACCCGACGCGCCTGCGTCCCGCCCGCCTGGGACCTTCGTGAACGCTGGTCAACGAAACGATGAGCCGTGTGAAGCAAGCCCCCGCCCGGGCGTGAAGAACCGCTCAGGGACCGGGGCGATAGATTCCGCCTGAACTTCCGACGGCCATGCTCATCCGCCGAGTCCCCCATCCGTGGCGCGTGACGCCTCAACGGGCGGTGGCGATTCAACGCCGACTCGCGGGCCAGGTCCGTCAGGTGCGGCCGGCGGGCGCGATGCGCTTCGTGGCAGGCGTGGACGCCGCCTCGAGCGCCGACGACCGATGCTGTCTCGCGTCCGTGGCGGTCTGGGACCGGGCCCGGCGGGTGGTGGTGGAATCCGCTCTGGCAGGCTCGCCGATCCGGTTTCCCTACGTGCCCGGGCTCCTGTCGTTCCGCGAGACGCCGGCCATCCTGGCCGCGTTGCGGAAGCTCCGGGTCGAGCCGGACGTCATTGTGTGCGACGCCCACGGGGTGGCACATCCCCGACGGTTCGGTCTCGCCTGTCACGTGGGCGTGCTCTGCGGCCGCCCGACCATTGGGTGCGCCAAGAGTCGTCTGGTGGGCGAGCACCGCGAGCCGGGGCGCCGCCGGGGCGCGCATGCGCCCCTGCGCCACGCCGGCGAGATCATCGGCTCGGTGCTACGAACCCAGGACGGGACGAGACCGGTGTATGTGAGCGTGGGCCATCTGATCGATCTCGTCAGCGCGCGGCGGATCGTGTTGGCCTGCGCGACCCGTTATCGCTTACCCGAGCCGACGCGCCTCGCCGACCGGCTGGTTCGGGCGAGTCGGAGGAGCGCCTGCGGCGATGTGGCGAGCCGCTTGAGTGCCCCCGGTGGCTGAGCGCGTCAGACTCGTCCCCGACTCTGCCCCGTGGCGATGGCCCCCGCGATGAGGTGCGCCGTTCGCAGCGGCTCCGGCACACTGCCGTTCACCGCCAGTCGCCGAATCACTCGCTCGGCATGCTCGAGCGACAGCCCGACCCGCTGCACGAACACCTCGGCCACCGGCTCCACGGGCCCTAGCCGAGCGATCAACTCCCACTTCCGCGCACCCCCGGGCACGCGCGCCAGCAGCGCCCGGCGTACCCGATCGAGCCGAGGGCGGCGGCGCACCACCACCAGGACCGGCACGTCGAGCGAGCGATGCAATGCCAGGATGTCCACCACGTTGAACCCGGCGAGCGCGATGCCCTGGAGCAGTACCAGCTGGAGCTGTCGGGCGAACTTGGAGCGCTTGATCAGGGCGATGAGGTTGCGGGTGGCGTTCGCTCCGTCGCGTCGCACCCGCCCGTACAACACCCCCTCGAGCCGGAGCCCGGCGAACACGGCGCCCACCACGGGCACGTCTCCCCGGTGCTCGGGCGGGAAGGGTGCGTCATCGAAGCCGATGACGTGGGACAGCGTGGGCCGCGAGTCTCCCACCGAGACCTCGGTGTGAAGCTGCTCCCCGGTTGGGCGCCGGCGCAAGAGCGTGATCGACGGAGCGCCGCCGCCCCGTGGTCTAGTGCCGCTCAGCGCGCCCCGGCGCCGCGACGGGCGTCTCTAGGGCTGACCAGTCGATGTCACTGCGCACCCCCTGCCAGACCTCCAGCGGCCCCACCAGGATCCTGGTGCGCACGGACTTGCCAAACAGCATCAGGCGGAACGGCTTGTCGAGCGG
>Ga0209172_10001090_pt1 | contig 63076 bp, 62 predicted proteins | sample LarsenN4metaG_FD_184113 | JGI IMG/M metagenome (GOLD analysis project Ga0209172, IMG submission 184113) | Hot spring sediment bacterial and archeal communities from British Columbia, Canada, to study Microbial Dark Matter (Phase II) - Larsen... ...
GGGCTCCAGCTCATCTACCAATTGCATTACTCATTAATCATCAATCAGTTCTCATTTTTCATCGTCGCCGACGGTGTCAAGTGTGTGCGCAGATCAGCTCAAAGGGGGAGAAAGAGCGTTACTCCCCCTTCAAGGGGGAGAGCCGCCGGAGGCGGCAGGGGGTCCAACGTCGGCTTGCACCAGCCGTTCTCGCCATCCTCATGGTCATTCTCGCAACCACCCCTATCCTCGCCCACCCGCTCGGCCCGTTCACCATTGACCGCTACTCGCGGCTTCACATCTCCCGCGACGCCGTCTCGCTGCACTACATCATCGACATGGCGGAAATTCCGACTGCGGAGGAGCTGCTCCACATCGATGCGGACCATAACCGGAGGATAGCCCCGGAAGAAGAACGCGGCTACGCCGAAAGAACAGTCCGTGACTTCGCCCGGCGCCTGAAGCTCGAAGTGAATGGGCGCGCGCTCGAATGGCGCGTGGACTCCAGCGCCGTTCAGGTTGTTCAGGCAGCGGAGCGCGCCTCCGGTTCATTTCCAACGATGCGCATCACGGCGGACATGAGCGCCTCGATTCCAAATGGCCTGCAAATTCACTCGGTCCGGTATGAAGACGGAAACTTCATCGAGCGCGCCGGTTGGAAAGAAATTGTCGCGAACGCGGCGGACGAACTCGATCTGATCCGATCCTCAGTCCACCAAGAAGATCTCAGCGCCAAGCTGACCCGCTTTCCTTCGGACGCGCTGCTGGCGCCGCCTCAGGCCGTCCATGCCGAGCTTACATTCGGCGCCGTCGAGAGCGCGAATTCGGCCATCCATTGGACCGCCCTCGCGCTTAGTCTTCTCGCCACGGCTGCAGTGTTCGCCGCCCGTCGCCTGCAACTATCTCGTCTGGCAAAAACAGGCTTCAGGCTGTAAAGTGTCCGCGCCTTGGAAACGTCCATCGTTATATGGATCGCCGCTGTGGCGCTCATGATTGTCGGCCTTGCAGGCGTCGTGCTGCCCGCGTTGCCGGGGGCGGTGCTTATCTTCGCAGGCGTCCTCCTGGCGGCGTGGGCCGACGACTTTACTCGCATTGGCGCGGCCACGATCGTGATTGTGGGGATGCTCGCGGCGTTGAGCTATGCAGTCGATTTCGCGGCGGCGGCGTTGGGCGCGCGGCGGCTGGGCGCAAGCCCCCGCGCGATGGCGGGCGCCGCTGCAGGAACGGTGCTAGGCCTGTTTGCGGGGCTTCCGGGACTTATCATCGGGCCCTTCGCAGGGGCGGTGATCGGCGAACTGACCGTGCACCGCGACTTCAAACGCGCGGGCCGCGCCGGCGTGGCGGCATGGATCGGCTTTGCAGTCGGGACCGCCGTCAAAGTCGCGATGGCATTCGTGATGATCGGCGTGTTTCTCGCGGCGGTCTTCTTTTAGGACGCTGCCTCCACTACAATAGCGCGGCAAGGAAAAGAGGAAACATGAGCGAAGCCATGCGATTCAACGCAATGTACTTCATGCCCTACGTGCACCTGCCGGAAAATCACAAGGAGTTCAAGTCCACGTGGGTGAACTTTCCAAACAAGTACTACGATCCGGCGAAAGGACACGAACTCTACCAGCGATATCTGCAGGAGCTCGTACTGGCCGACCGTCTCGGATTCGATGCGATCGTCGTCAATGAGCATCACAACACCGTCTACAGCATGATGGCGACGCCCAGCGTCATCGCCGCTGCAATCATTCCTCAGACGCAGAACGCACGCATCTGCGTGTGGGGCGTTCCGCCGAACTTCATGCTGCCCAACCGGCTCGCCGAGGAATACGCAATTCTCGACGTTCTCTCGAAAGGCCGCCTGGAAGTGGCGTTTCCGCTGGGCACCGGCATGGAATACTGGTCGAACCCCGTCAATCCGGCTACGGCGCGCGAGCGGTTTCGGGAATCGTTGCAGATCATCCTGCAGGCCTGGAAGGAAGACGGCCCGACGACGCACTACGGCAAGTTCTACACGTACCGCTTTCTCAATCCCTGGCCGCGGCCTTACCAGCGGCCGCATCCACCGTGTTACATCGTCGGCGCGGGAAGTCCGGAAACAATCGACATTGCCGCGGAGCTGGGATTCGGCTATTCGTCGGTGTTTGTTCCGCAGCAGCGGGCGCTGGAACTCAATCAGATGCTGCGGGAGCGCGCCGCGCGCCACGGCCGCACGGTCCGGCCGGATCAACTTCCGTTGCTGACCTTCGTCTACGTCGCCGAAACGCAGGAGCAGGCCGAGAAGGAGTACATCATCCACTTGCAGCGCTTCTTCGAAGACTACGCCCGCAGCACGCCGCAGTGGCTTGCGCCTCCGGGCTACCTGTCGATCGAACAATTGAAGATACGCGCGGCGGGCGCGGACAAGATGCACGGCGGCTTTGATTTCGCCGCTATCAGCAAGTCGTTCTTCATCGCGGTGGGAACCCCGGAAAAAGTCGCAAATCAGCTTGGCGAGTGGGCCGAGAGAATGGGAACGAATCATCTGAACAATGTCGTGCACGTCGCCGACATGCCGCACTGGAAGACGGTGAAGAACATGACGCTTTACGCAGAAGAAGTCATCCCGCGGCTCCGGCCGCGCGCGGCGACAGCGACGAAAGGGGGGACGGCATGAAGGGCAAATTCCAGCGCGAGGTCTTCAAGATCGGCGCCGTCGACACGGTCGTCTACACTGCGGGGAAAGGCGATCCCGTCGTCTTCTTCCACGGCGCCGGGACTCTGGACGGCTTTGATTTTACGGAAGCGTGGGTGGACAGGTTTCGCGTGATTGCTCCGTACCATCCGGGCTTCGGCGAATCGGGCGACGATCCGGAGTTCAGCAGCCTCCAGGATTACGTGATGCACTACCTGGAGCTTTTTGACGCACTCCATATCGATCGATTCCATCTGGTCGGGCTCTCCATGGGCGGCCAGCTCGCCGCGATGTTTGCCGCTGCTCACGGTCACCGGGTCAAAAAGCTGGTCCTCGTCGCGCCTTCAGGAATCGTCGACCCGGAACACCCGACGCTGGACATTCTCGCGATTCCAGGGGAACAGATCCCAGGGCTGCTGACGTCGGACTTCTCAGTAATCCAGAAGAGACTCCCGGAGAAGCCCAGTCTGGATTTCGTCGCCGACCGATATCGCGAGACAACGACATTCGCGAGATTGTCGTGGGAACACCCGCGAGGCGACCCGAAGCTGATGCGCTATCTTCATCGGCTGAAGACGCCGACGCTGATTCTGTGGGGAGACGAAGACAAGATTGTCCCCGTCCAACAGGCGCAGCGCTGGAAGGAGCTTACGCCCGGCGCCGAAGTGCGGGTGTTCAAAGGCGCCGGACATCTGGTGCACCTCGAGCGGCCCGAAGCTCTCGAGGCGATCACGCGGTTCCTGGCGAGCGCTTAAGGAATCCTGCGCCCCGCCACGGAGGAAATCGGAAATTGGACGATTCCTGCATCTCAGATCCGAAATCTGAAATCTCAAACCGAACGAGAGCTACACTCGCGGCCCGGTAAACGTTGTTGTGGGTACAATTTGCGATTTCCGATTTCGGATTTGAGATGCAAGGAATCGTCCAATTTCAAAATTCCCTGAGGTGATGGATCGTCAAGTATGTTGATGCCCTGATCCAAGGAGGGGAAATCGAGTGGGCGGTCTATGACCGCCCACCCAGTTATTTTTTGCCCGCTCCCCTACTTCTTGCCAAGCTCGTTGTAAGCCGTCTGAATATTGTTGCGGATCCCGCCGCCGAACTGCGTGATGGTGTAGCCCTTGTACTTCTCCGGAATCGCGTACTCCATCGCAGCCGCATCGACGGTTTTCCCGGCTTTGATCTGCCCCTCCACCCACGTGATGAAGTCGTTGTTGAAATCGGCGTACTCCTTCAGATCCGCGTGGGTCATCACTGTGCTGTGGCCCGTGATAACGCTGTCGATGTCCTTCAGAGTGGACGCGGCTTTCGCGAGGGTTCTCCCGTAGTTGACCGCGCTGCCGCCGTTATTGGCGTCGACGAACGGCGTATTCTTCCCTGCGAACATGTCCCCAGCATGCACCGTCCGCAGCGCGCGAAACACGACGAACGTATCGCCGTTGGTATGGCCGGGCCCGAAGTAGTACAGGTCGATCTGATCCTTTCCTTGACCAATCGACATCGTGTCTTTGTACGTGCGCTTCGGAAGGAACTGCGCCTTGTCGCCGGCGAATTCCTTCATCTTCGTCATGTTGGTCTTTGTGTTCTCGTGGACGACGCTGTCGACGGTAGCGCCGAAGAATTCGTTGCTGCCGGTGTGGTCGGGGTGCGTGTGCGTATTGATGAGCAGCGTCACAGGCTTATCGGTCACCTTCCGGACCTGATCGAGAATCGCCTGGCCGTTGCCCGGGTTTTTCGTGTCGACCAAAACGACGCCTTTGTCGGTAATGAACACTGCCGTATTTCCACCGGCGCCTCGGATCATGTAGAGATTGTCTTTTACTTTTTCGGTTTGAAGCGCCGCCGGCGCCTGCTGGAATTCTGCAGCCGCAATGGAGATTCCGCCGGCGGCCAATAGAAGGCACAGAACAATCGCGCGTTTCATAGGTGGCTACCTCCCGTGAAAAAAACTCTTTCGACAAACCAGAAAATCCCGGCCGCAATGACGGCGACGGATCCCGCCAGCGCGACGCCGCGCCATGCGCGCTCGCTGTACGAACGCAGCGTGTGAAGCGCGGACGCGGCGGCCGCCACAATGAACAACTGGCCGATTTCCACTCCCAGATTGAATGAGAACAGCGACCAGCCTAGGGCCTGCCGCGGCAGATCCATTTCACGGAGAACGTTGGCGAAACCGAATCCGTGAATGAAGCCGAACGCGAGGGCGATCCAGGCTCTAACATCGCGTCCCCCTTTAGCGAGGATATTATCCGCGCCCACATAGACGATACTCAAGGCAATTGCAGGCTCGATGACGCGCGCCGGGGGATTCCACACGCCCAGAGCCGCGAGCGACAGCGTCACGCTGTGCGCCGCCGTGAACGCCGTTACAACAAGGAGCAGTTGACGCAGCGTTCCGCCCAACAGCATCAGCCCGATCAGAAAGAGAATATGATCCGGTCCGATCAGAATGTGATGAACGCCTGCAGGTACAAACCTTCGAATGGATTGCAGGGCCCCTACGGAACTGGCGCCGTCGTACTCGAACGTCGTGTCGCTTCTCGAAAGGATCGCCTGCGTCCGTATTTCAGAGTTCTCGTAGACGTTGATGAACGTCTGATGATTCGGGTCGTAAGGAAACATCAGCGTTTCCACTACTACGGCGCGGGGACGACTCGACGCCGGATAGCGCAGCCGGAAGCGCAGCGACTGCCGCTCCCGAAGAATCTCCGGTCCCTCCCAAGCCGCGGCCAGCAGCTCGCCGTCGGCGGAAAATTTCAGGCGCGACGCGAGCAGCGATTGAATCGCTCGCGCGCGCTCGGCGGCGACGCCGGGGTCCAGCAGACGCTCCATCGGCTGAATGCCGAGCTCATGCGCAACGTCCCAGACGTGCACGACCAGCGACGCTTCGATCGCGTCCGCGCGCAAGTCCACGTTGAAATAGCTGAAGGGCGCGGGGTGAGCGGTCAACGGCTGCGCTGCGGCCAGCAAACCAAGGGCAATCACGATTCGGCAAAACCACTTCACGGCGGGCAATAGTAGCGCAGAGAGACCGCGTCGCGCCAAAATCTGCGTTTGCCAGACGGGGCGTGGACGGCTTATGCTTGCAGCCACACTGAGCGACACTTGTCTGATTTCGAAAAAATCATCAGGAGACCAATTATGAAAGTATCGCAGTTCATGCGCCGGACTTTTCTTACGCTGTGTATCTCAGCGCTGGCGCTGAGCGCCTTCGGACAAACGCCGGCGGCGAAACAGAAGGAGTTTGAACCCCAAGTCGGCCAGGCCGGCAAGGACGTCGTGTGGGTTCCGACGCCGCAAGCGGTGGTGGATAAGATGCTCGACCTCGCCAAAGTCACGCCGCAGGATTACGTCATCGACCTGGGCTCCGGAGACGGGCGCACGGTCATCACCGCCGCCAAGCGCGGCGCTCGGGCGCTTGGCGTCGAATACAATCCGGACATGGTTGCGTTGTCGCAGCGGAATGCGGCGAATGAGCGCGTCACCGACAGAGCCACATTCATAAAGGCCGACCTTTTCGAAACGGACTTCTCCAAGGCGACCGTCATCACCATGTTCCTGCTTCCTGACCTCAACCTCAAACTGCGTCCGAAAATACTCGAGATGCGGCCCGGCACCCGCATCGTGTCGAATACGTTCACGATGGGCGAGTGGGAGGCCGACGAGACCGCAACGGTAACGCAGGACTGCACGAGCTGGTGCACCGCGCTCTTCTGGATCGTACCCGCCAAGGCCGAAGGCGTATGGACGCTGCCCCAAGGAGAACTGAAGCTCACGCAAACCTTTCAGAAAATCTCCGGGACGCTCGGCTCAACTGCGATCACCGACGGCCGGCTGCGTGGGGATCAGATCACCTTCACCGCCGGCGGAGCTCAGTACACAGGGAGAATCAATGGGAATACCATGGAGGGAACCGTGAAGTCGGGAGGTTCGAGTACGCCTTTCAAGGCGACGAAGCGGTAGGGTCTCCCCAAATGTCAAATGTGAGATGGTTGTTGTCCGATGTGAAATGAAGTTGGCGACATGGCCGGCTGACCCACTGGCCGGCTGGCCGGATCAAGACGTCGACGCAATACTGCAGCACAATTCACGGATTCGCGACAATCGCGACGATCATTTACGGTCGAAGCAAGGAATACTTTAAGTTTCCAGGCAAAGTTGGCCAGCCGGCCAGTCGGTCAGCCGGCCATGGCGCCAACTTCATCTCACATCGGACAACAACCATCTCACATTTGACATTTGGAGGTGGACCCGCTCGTCAGTTACACGTGGGTAAATCGCTCCTTCGAAAATAGCCGCAACTTATTGAAAGGACGTGCGCACCGATTTTCACTGTTCGTTGTGAGCCATAGGCTCATGAGAGACTCAAATGTCAAATGTGAAATGGCTGTTGTCCGATGTGAGATGAAGTTGGCGACATGGCCGGCTGACCCACTGGCCGGCTGTCCGGATTAAGAGGTCGACGCAATACAGCAGCACAATTCACGGATCCGCGACAATCGCGACGATCATTTACGGTTGAAGCAAGGAATACTTTAAGCTTCCAGGCAAAGTTGGCCAGCCGGCCAGTGGGTCAGCCGGCCATGTCGCCAACTTCATCTCACATCGGACAACAACCATCTCACATTTGACATTTGGAGGTGGACCCGCTCAATCAGTTACACGTGGGTAAATCGCAGCGCTTAGCCCGCATCCAAACTTGCAAACGTCTTCCCTTCTTCTGCAAGGCGCTTCAACAACGGCGCCGGCGCCCAAAGTTCACCGTGCTGACGCTCAAATTCCTCGGTGCGTGCGAGCACGTTTCTTAAACCCACCGTGTCGGCATACCACATCGGGCCGCCGCGGTAAGCCGGGAAACCGTAACCGTTGATATAGATCGTATCGATGTCCCCGGCGCGCAATGCGTAGCCTTCTTCAAGAATGCGCGCGCCTTCGTTGATCATGATATAGAGGCAGCGGTCGAGAATTTCTTCCTTGCTAATATTCCGGCGCGGGATTCCCGCCGCGCGTGCGGTGGATTCGATCAGCGCTTCCACCTCGGGGTCGGGGCTGGGATTGCGGTTCTCGTCGTAACGGTGCCAGCCGGCGCCGGTCTTTTGCCCCAACCGCCCCATCTCGACCAGCTTGTCGGCCACCAGAGGTTTGCGGACGCCGGGCTTCTCGAGGTGTTTGTATTCCTGCCGCACGCGCCACGCAACGTCAATGCCGCCGAGATCATCGACGGCGAAGATGCCCATCGCCATTCCGAAGTCTTTGAGGACTTGATCGACCTGCGCCGGAGTCGCGCCTTCCTCAACAAGAAACTGGGCCTCCCGCATGTAAGGGAACATCATCCGGTTTCCCACGAATCCACGGCAGTTCCCTACCACGACGCCGACCTTCCCCAACTTCTTCGCAGCGGCCAACGCCGTCGCCACCACCTGCTTGCTCGTAGCGGCGCCTCGCACGATCTCCAGCAGCCGCATGACGTGCGCCGGGCTGAAGAAGTGCGTTCCGATGACCATCTGCGGCCGCGAGGTCGCAGCGGCGATTTGATCGATGTCGAGCGTCGACGTGTTGGACGCGAGAACGCAGCCGGGCTTCGCGATCCTGTCGAGTTCCGCGAATACCTGCTTCTTCAAAGCCATGCCTTCGAACACCGCTTCCACGATGATGTCGGCTTCGTCGAATCCGTCGTATGCCGATTGAGGCTGAATCAGCGCCAGCCGCTGCTCCATCACTTCTTGCGAGAACCGGCCTTTTTTCACGGAGCTTTCGTAATTCCGCCGGATGTTGGCCATCCCGCGATCGAGAGCCGCCGCATCGACGTCGCGCAGCCGGACCGGGATCCCCGCGTTCGCGCAGCACATCGCGATTCCCGCTCCCATGGTGCCAGCGCCGACAATCGCCGCCTTCTGGATCGCCGCAGGCGCAATGTCTTTTGGAATATCCGGGACCTTCGCTGCGGCGCGCTCGGCGAAGAAGGCATGGATGAGAGCTTTGCACTGATCGGAGGCGAGGCATCGTTGGACGATCTCGCGCTCGCGGCGGCAGCCCTCGGCAAACGGCAGCGCGGCGGCCGCCTCAAGAGCATCGATCACTGCGAGGGGCGCCGTCATATTCCGGCGCGTCTTTCTCGCCTGGTCACGGCCGGCGGCAAATAGCGGGGCGTTGGTCTCAGGGGAGCCGAGCTTCTCATTTCGCTCGCGGGTTTTCGGATGCGGGCCGCCTGTTTTCGCCTTTTCGAGAGCAAAACCTGCCGCGCCTTCCAGCAGGTCGCCTTGGATGATGGAATCGAAGAGGCCGAGACGCATCGCTTCGGGCGCTTTCACCGGCTTGCCTGAAACGCACATGTCAATTGCCGCGGCGATGCCGACCAGGCGCGGGAGACGCTGCGTCCCTTCCGCGCCGGGAATGATGCCGAGGTTGACTTCGGGCTGGCCGGCCTGCGCATCCGGACTCGCGACGCGGTAATGTCCGGCCATCGCAAGCTCGAGGCCTCCGCCAAGAGCCGTACCGTGAATGGCCATCACGACAGGCTTCGGACAATCTTCGATCTTTTGTAGAAGCGCATGCAGATCCGGACCGCCCGTGGCGCGTCCGTGTGCGACGTCTTCGAGCTGCTTGATGTCCGCTCCGGCGATGAACGTCCGGCCGCCCCCGATCAGGACGATCGCCTGCGCCGACGGGTCTGCCGCGGCCTGATCGATCGCCGCCGCGATGCCTTCAGGCACGCCAGGACTCAGCGCATTGACAGGAGGATTGTTGATTGTGATGATGGCCGCGCCGCCGCGGCGGGACAACGTGACGAATTCGCTCATGATGGATGGTAGTTTACAACGTAACTGGAACCTGCCGCCCCCGGCGGCTCTTCCCCCTCGAAGGGGGCCTCGCACAAAAACTTAGGACATCAACATACTTGACGAATCCTGCACCCGCCAAGGAGGAATCGGAGATTGGACGATTCCTGCATCTCAGATCCGAAATCTGAAATCTCAAACCGAACGAGAACTATACTCGCGGCCCGGTAAACGTTGTTGTGCGTCCAATTTGCGATTTCGGATTTCGGATTTGAAATGCAAGGAATCGTCCAATTTCAAAATTCCCTGCCGGATTCTGGTGATGATTTGTCAAGTACGTCATTGCCCGCTTGTCTTTCCTACATTCCCGCCCTATGATCCGGACGGTTTGCAGGTGTGGAAAGGATCCCTTGAACACTAACGAACTCATCGCCATCGACACGCACGTCCACATTGAATCGGACGTAGACAACCCGACGGATCAGGCCGCCCGGCAGTACTTCGGCGCCGGCGCTCCGCGAAGCCGGCGCGAAATCGCCGATTACTATCGCACGAGAAAGATCGGATGCGTCGTCTTCTCCGTGGATGAACGCCTTACCGGAAGACAGCACGTTTCCAACGACGATGTGCTTGCGCTCGCCCGAGAAAACTCCGACGTGATGATCGCTTTTGCCAGCGTGGACCCCACGCGCGGCCCCGCGGCCGTCGCCGAGGCCCGCCGGCTGATCGGTTTGGGCGTGCGCGGCTTCAAATTGCATCCGACGCTCCAGCAGTTCCACCCCAACGACCGGATCGCCTATCCCTTCTACGAGGTTGTAGCCGAAGCGCGGCTGCCCGTGATTTTCCATACAGGCCATAGCGGCATCGGGACGGGTATGCGCGGCGGAGGCGGCGTACGCCAGAAGTACGGCAATCCGATGGATATTGACGACGTCGCCGTGGATTTCCCGGACATGCCGATCATCATGGCGCACCCATCCTTTCCGTGGCAGGACGAGGCCCTGTCCGTGTGCCTCCACAAGCCGCAGGTTTTCATCGACCTGTCCGGATGGTCTCCAAAATACTTTTCCCCGACGTTGATTCAATACGCCAACACGCTGCTGAAACACAAAATGCTGTTCGGATCCGATTTCCCCTTGCTTCTTCCGGATCGATGGATGTCCGACTTCGAAAAAATCGCCATCCGCGACGAAGTCCGGCCGCTGATCCTGAAGGAGAACGCGATGCGTCTGCTGAAGCTCGGCCCAGGTTCTGCGTCATCTGCGGCTTGATTTCTTCCCTCCGTCTGACTTAAGTTCAGCCGGTCGGAATCCACAAGGAGATCCGGAGATGGCTTATATCTTCCATGAGGATCAACTGCCGAAGCTGGTGTCGGTCGTGCCGGGCCGGGAGCGTACGTTCTTCGTCAACAAAGAGCTCACGAACATCGACGACATGTTGGCGGGGATCATGCGCTACAAGCCCCATGCATTCTCGCCGTTCCATCTGCACGAGAACTGCGAACACTTCTACTTCATCATTGAAGGGGCCGGCGTGGTCGAGACCCCCGAAGGCGTTCGCGACGTGGGACCAGGTTCGCTCGTCTTCATCCCGCCGGAAGCCAAGCACCGGCTGCGCGCAAAGGAAACCGGGCTGTTCTATTTTGAATTCCAGGCCCCGAACCGATTCAAGACAACGATCCTCGACGGCACGCCCGACGATCTGCGCTGGAATCGGGTTGACGGCCGCGTGTGGGTTCAAACCTAGGGAGATCGCGGATGCCAAGCACGGTTTTTATCGACGCCAACACGCTGCCGCGGCGCAAGACGGCTCAGGGAGAAGTGGTCGAAATCCTCAACAACGAATTGGCCGGCGCCAAAAACGTTCTCGGAATGCTGCACTGGCTTCAGTCTGGCGAATCCTACACGGCGGCGGCCGAGGGCAAGCACCAGCTTCTCTATGTCATGGAAGGCGCCGGAAGCATCCTGCTCGAAAATCAGAATCACGACGTGACGAAGGGCATGGGCGTTTACCTGGGCCCTTCAGAATCCGCGACAATCCGCGCGGGCGGCGGCGTTATCAAGCTGTTTCACCTGGTCGTGCCGCAGATTCCAAAGTGACGTCCTCTCCCGGGAATCAAGGCGCCCGCAATGGCGGATCCTAGAGTCCGGTTTACGCTCGTTCGCTTCACGTTTGCTCTGGCCATCATCACGTACATCGATCGCGTGTGCATTTCGACGGCGGCGCCCGCCATTCGCAGCGAGCTCGGCCTGACGACCGGGCAAATGGGGTGGATCTTCAGCGCATTCACGATCGCGTACGCCGCATTCGAAGTTCCGACCGGATGGCTCGGCGACGTCATTGGGCCGCGAAAAGTGCTTACGCGTATTGTGCTGTGGTGGTCCGCATTCACGGCGGCGTCCGGCCTGGCGTGGAATTTTGCGTCGCTGCTCGCGGCGCGTTTCATGTTCGGCGCGGGTGAAGCCGGAGCTTTCCCGAATATGTCCCGGAGTCTTTCGCGGTGGTTTCCGCCCCACGAAAGAGGCGCCGCCCACGGGGTCATGTTCATGGGATCGCGCGCCGGCGGAGCGCTCACTCCCCCGATCGTCGTGCTGATCATCAGCTTTGCCGGATGGCGCCAGTCCTTCTGGATCTTCGGCGGCATCGGCGTCATCTGGTGCGTTTACTGGTGGAAGTGGTTCCGGGACGACCCTGCCGAGCACCCGCGAATAACTTCGGAAGAGCTCGCGATCATCCGTCAATCGGATGAACCAGTCGCGAAAGGCCGCGTGGAATGGCGGCGTCTGTTCAGCCTGAATCTGATGTGGATTTGCCTGATGTATTTCTGCTTCGGCTATTCGCTTTACTTCTATCTCACGTGGCTGCCGACCTACCTTCGCGACGCGCGCGGCTTTTCCGATTACGAGATCGGTTGGATTCACGCTTTCGTCCTGTTGGCGGCGGCGGGCGCCAGCATCCTCGGCGGGCGCCTGACCGATGCGCTCGTCCGGCGCTATGGATTGAAAGCCGGCCGGTCGATTGGAGTGGTTGCGATGCCCGCCAGCGGGATCGCTTTGGCGGGCGCCGCCCTCACTCAAAGCGGCGCGGTCTCGGCGGCGCTGCTCGCTGTCGCGGCGGCGGCGGGAGACCTATGCCTGAGCACGGCTTGGGCCATTTGTCACGACGTCGGAGGAGACGCCGCCGGAACTGTGACCGGCGCAATGAACACATTCGGCAATGTCGGCGGCGCGTTGAGTCCTCTGTTTGTCGGTTACGCGGTGGAGTGGTGGGGTTCGTGGGCGATTCCGCTGGTGGTCGCTTCCGGCGTCTCGGTCTTGGGCGGGGCGCTGACGTTGATGATTGATCCGAGGCGCAATTTGGGGACAGAGACCAATTTCCTGCGCATGAGGTCGACGTGAAGCCTGATGAGTCCCTCATGCGCAGGAAATTGGTCTCTGTCCCCAAATTGCGCCCAACTCGCCCCGCTATTGATGATACCGGCCGACGTAAGCAGCTTTCGCCACGATCTTACCGGCCATCGCAGCGAGAAGTTCGGCGCGCGTCGCCGTGGGCGGCAGATCCAGCTTCGAGTTCAGAGCGTAGAGCTCGAAGACATAGTGATGATATCGCTCGCCCGCCGGGGCGCCCGGTCCGAAATACTTTCCTTTTCCGATGTTCGTCGTAGAGGAAACAGCGCCTTCCGGAAGCTTGCCTTCCGGGATTCCGCCTGCCGAAGCCGGGATGTTCCAGACCATCCAGTGCAGGACGTCGTCCGTTCCGCCGCCGAATACAACGTCGATGTCGTGAAAGATCAAAGCATAGGTCACCGTCGTGTCCGGCGCTCCGGTGAATTTGAACCCGGGCTGCAGGCTGCCTCCACGATTCGAATACTTCTCCGGAATGATGCCGCCGTCCGGCCAAGCGTCCGTGGTCATCATCAGCGGCGGTATGTTGAATCCACGGCCTCCGCCGCGGCCGCCGCGCCCTGCGCCGCCGCCTTGGGGCGCGCCCTGTGGAGCGCCCTGCGGCGCGCCTTGCGGCGCCGCCTGCTGCGCAACGGAATCACCGGCGACGATCGCGAGCATCAGAACAAGCGCCGCGACTGAAACGAGTACTCTAGTTCGCATCCAATAGCTCCTTCCTCAGTAGTCAAGATCCGTCAAAATCCGCCAAGAGTATCCCAACTATTGAATACGGGATCAATTCGAATTCGAGCGGCGCTCGCGTCAGGAATTCACGCCGGCTTCGCGTAGTTGCTTGCGCCGCACCAATCGATCACGACCACAGGTTCGTCGCCGACGACCCAGGCGTCGTGCCCGCTTGGAAGGGCCGTCACGTCTCCGGGACCGGCCACGAATTCCGCGCCGTCGTCCATACGAATCGCAAGACGCCCGGAAACGTGATATTGGAAGTGCGGCCCTTCACAACTTTTGGTTTTTGCGATCGGCTTCACGTCATTGGACCATCTCCAGCCCGGCTGAAACACCAGGCGTCCGACCTCCCCGCCGCCGACCTTGAGGATGTCGGCCTTCCCGCGCGGAAACTCGCGCACCTCGTCCGGTCTTTCAAAATTCTTCTGCTCCGACTTGGCCATCGTTCGTCCTCCTTATGCTTGTCCAATACCGTCGCCGGTATCTACCAACTAGTAGATATGTTTGTCAAGATGCGAAAATTGATGTATGAATTTCGGGCATGGCGGCCTCAACTGCAGCAAGCGATACGGCTCAGGAGATACTGGACGTCGCCGAGCGCCTCGTTCAAACGCACGGCTTCAATGGATTCAGCTACGCCGACATCGCCGACGCGGTTGGCGTCACGAAGGCGAGCTTGCACTACCACTTCGCCACCAAGGCTGAACTAGGACGCAGTCTCGTCGCGCGCTATCACGAAAGGTTTTTTGCCGCGCTTGCGGACGGGAGGGCCTTCGACGCGCCGGCCAAACTGCGCCGCTACGTCCAGTTGTATGCGAACGTACTCAAAGACGATCGCATGTGCTTGTGCGGCATGCTGGCCGCAGACTTCGCCACGCTCCCCAGGGCTATGAAAGGCGCAGTCCAGCGCTTTTTCGATGAAAACGAGCGATGGCTCGCCGACGTTCTGGAGCAGGGCTTGAAATCGAATCAACTGCAATTCAAGGCGCCGGCGATCGATGTCGCGCGCATGTTCATTGGAGCGCTGGAAGGGGCGATGCTCGTAGCGAGATCCTACGGCGATCCGCCCCGCTTCGCCGCCGCCGCCAACTGGCTTCTTGCGCAGCTCGGCGCTGCTGAAAGGTCAAAGGCAAAAACGAGGCGCCGCTAGCCGGCCCGTCAGGTCGTTGCGGCGAGGTCGGCGACCTCAGCGCGGTCGCGGCCGTTTTTCTTGGCGGCGTACAAGGCGAGGTCTGCGGCGTGTAAAAGAGCTTTCCAGTCGGCGCCGTGCTCGGGATAAGCGGCGACTCCCGCTGATATCGTCACTCCGCCGACGGATTGCCCCTGCAAACTCACGTTCACGCGCTTGACGAGATCCCGAATGCTTTCAACGCGCCCACAGGCGTCCTCGATCGCTGCATTCGGCATGATAACGGCAAGCTCCTCGCCGCCATACCGGCACACGATGTCCTCGGAGCGCACGCTCGCCAGAAGGACTTGACCGATTTCGCGCAGCATGGCGTCGCCGGCTTCGTGGCCGAAAGCATCGTTGAATCGTTTGAAATGATCGATGTCCATCATCGCGACCGAAAGCGGCGTCTGTCGCCGGTGCGTGCGCCGCAGTTCACGCTCGAAGGACTCTTCGAGATATCGCCGGTTGAACAGTCCCGTCAGCGGATCGCGTATCGACTGCTGGCGAAGCGTCTCCTGCAGCCGCAGATTGGCAAGAGCCAGCGTCACCTGTTCGGATGCAGCGACCGCAAGCCGGCGCCGCGGTTCTGAGAAAGCGACATTCTCGCTGGAAAGATGGAAGACCCCCATCGCGTCGCCCTGCGCGATCATGGGTACACATAGATGGTTCGGGGCGCTGCTTCCGAGCGTGTGACCGCAGCGATCGACGGCTTGGGGATCTGCCGTCGCATGAAGTTTGCCGCGGCGCAGCGCCCAGCACGTATCCGGAGCAAAGACAGCTTCCCCATTGTACTGTGCGCCCCACTGCGCGCTGACCTCGACGATGTTGCGCGACGCGCTGATCAGGCAGATAGCGCCGGAGCATCCGGGAAACAGGTCCGATGAAATGCTGGCGGCGATCCGGCAGGCTTCGCTCATGCCCCTGGAAATCTGCAGCATTTCCGCGATTTCACCGAGGCGTTGAATCTCGATGTTGCGTCGTCGCAGTTCATCCATGGATCGCGTGAGATGAGCATTCGCCTTCTGCAGTTCGTGAAGCGTGCGATCCCGCGCGCTGACGTCCGCGAACGTCACCAGCCCGCCGGTGATGCGTCCCGCCTTCCGGATCGGCGTACACACGTACTCGACAGGCAGCGCAGCTCCGTCTTTTCTCCAATACACCTCGCCCTTGATTCGCTGCACCTTCCCGGTTTCCATAGTGCCTCTTATTGGGCAGTCCTCGACAGGATATGGCGAGCCGTCCGCGCGCGAATGGTGCAGCAGTTCGTGCCCCTTCCGCCCGACAAGTTCCCCGGGCTCGTATCCAAGCAGATGCTCGGCGGCGGTGTTTGCGTAAACGATGCGGCCGGCCGCATCGAAGTGGCATACGCCCTGCCCGGCGACCGACAAGATCGACTCCGTGTTCTGCTGAAGCTCCGCCAGCGACATCTCGGCATGGCGGGCGGCGCGAACGTGGCGGTACGCGAAGACGCAGGACCAGGCGATGGTCGCCAGGGTGACGCCGGCGCCGACCGAAAGCGCTCGAAACGCGCCGCTGGCTGTACGCGCGGCGTCGCCGCTCCGCCGCGTCAGCTTGTTCTGCTCCTCGATCTCAATTTCATCCAGCAAAACAAAAACAGATTCTGCAACGTCCGTGGTCTGAGCGTGCGCCCCTGCCAGACTGTCGATCATCCGGCCGAGACGATTCAACCGGCGCTGCTGATTTGCGTCGTCCGACAGCGTCAACCTCAATTGCTCAAAAGCGCGGAGAAGCTCTTCACGCGCCCCGGCCCGCGCCAGCGAACGGATGCGCCCAGACTGGGCCATCGCCTGATACGAACGGAGCTCGGCTTCGAAACCCGACGCGAGCCGGTCAATCTCGCGCTTGGAAGCCCAGCCGACGCCGATGACGGCGGCCGCAGCCAACACAAACCCCCAAATTGCGTACTTGCGCATCATCCGACGGCATTATCGGGTTGTGGACGCGATCCGGCGCAGTAAATAGTGAGCGCCTATTTCGGCGTGGAGGGACTCAATCGCGCGGGGCGGAAGCAATGCGCCACACGACGATCGCCCCATAAATCGTGGACGCCAGATAAATCGCCGAAGCGCACAGCCGCACCGCGGCGGCAAGGCGCTGGTCCCATAACAGCAGGCCGACGCTCCCCAAAAGATAGTTCCAGTCGTTCGGGACGATCGGCTCTTGGCCGCCTATCGTGACGACGTCGCGTTCGAGCGTACTTGCGTCGCTCATGTAAAAGGCCATGTCGAACAAACTGTCGCCGAACCATCCGCCGCAGACGGCAATAGCGAAGTAATCCGGCTGACGCAGGAACATCGCCGCCGACGCGAGCGGCGCGGCGACTTGCACGATGGATCCTCCGGCAACGGAAATCCACATTCCGAATGGACCGAACAGCAGGTGTCCTAATTCGTGAAGGCCCAGCGTCAGAGGCGAAAAGACGCCGCTGGATTCGGCGTCCGACGAGCGCAGCCAAAACTGCTGTGCAAGCAGCAAGACCAGTGGAGCGCGTATCCACCAGATTCTTCCTTTGACCCATTCGTCCATGACTGCCGGCCATGATAAGGCCGGTGTCATGGATGCCGCGCGGCTTTCCCGCAGCTCCGTAACAGCCTCAGGTTATCCTCATACGGCGAAAGGCGACGCAAATGGCTCTGAGAGTTCGAAGTTCGAAATCCGCAATCCTTGTTGTGGCCGCTCTCGGCTTGTCGTGCGCTCGGGAGGCGCCGGAACTGTTGGCGCCGGAAGATCCGCCGCCGCAATTCATCAAGCTCAGCGCCTATGCGCGGACGGATCAGGTTCCGTACGAGCCGGATGATCCGGCGATTTGGCGGCATCCCACGGATCCTTCACAGAGCATCATCGTCGGAACGAACAAGGTTGAGAAGCCCGGAGGCGGGCTCGTCGTCTTCGATTTACGCGGAAAGATCCTTCAGTTGATCGGCAATCTCGACCGGCCGAACAATGTGGACATCGAACAGAACGTAAAGCTAGGCGCAGAGACCATCGATATCGCAGTAGCGACCGAACGCGAGGCCCGCGCCGTGCGTATTTACAGCATCGACGGCCGCACGAGATCGCTGCGCGAACTGGCGAAGGCGCCGGTCTTTGAAGGCGAGCAGGGCGATTTCGCGCTGCCCATGGGAGTCGGAATCTACAAACGTCCGGACGAAAGCGTTTTCATCATCGTGGGCCGAAAGTCCGGTCCCCAGGAAGGATATCTCTGGCAATACCGCGTTCGGCGCGACGCGTCGCTGGAGCTCGTGCGAAAGTTCGGACAATTCAGCGGCGCCAGAGAAATCGAGGCGATCGCGGTCGACGACGAGTTGGGTTACGTGTACTACGCCGACGAGGGCGCCGGCATCCGCAAGTATCATGCGGACCCGGACGCCCCCGACGCGCCGCGAGAACTTGCGTTTTTCGGACGCTCCGGCTATCTCGGAAACCGTGAAGGGCTGGCCATCTACGCGTCCGGCGGCCGGAAGGGTTTCATAGTGTCCACCGATCAGGTTGAACGTCGGAGCCGGTACCTGCTTTATCGCCGTGAAGGTCTTGGGACCGACGCGCACGATCACCGTCAGCTTGTGGCGGTGCTTGAGGGCGTCGCCGACGCCACAGACGGAATCGAGGTCGTGGCAGGCCCCCTTTCGAACGATTTTCCATTTGGACTTCTCGCTGCCATGAACAGCCGCGCCAAGAACTTCCTCCTCTTTCCATGGCCTCCTCCGTGGGACCGCCCCTGACGAAAAATTCAGAAACTCTTCAGGATGCGCGATCGCCAAGGCGCCTAGAATCTCTCCCGCGGGGAACTGATCTGCGCAGACACTTGACACCGTCGGCGACGATGAAAAATGAGAACTGATTGATGATTAATGAGTAATGCAATTGGTAGATGAGCTGGAGCCCTTCGGTGAGAGGTCTCTCCAGACTTCAAGATCAGGCTCTGGTTCGAGCGGCTCCTTGCGATGTCTACGTGCAAGTTCTTATTTATCAAGCGCATCAATCATTACTCACTAATCAATTTTCAATTCTCATCCGCAACCGGCGGTGTCACGTGTGTGTAAAGATCAGCGCGGGGAAAGGGGAAAGGAGAGGGGACTATGGCTCTGTTTCGTCATGGGGTTGTTTCGCTGGTTTTAATGCTGCTTCTTTTTGCGACGCCGAGCGCTGCGCAGCAGCTTTCTTTGTCCGGGACCGTTCGAGACGCGAGCGGGTTGCTGTCCGGCGCCATGGTAACTCTTAGTTCCAACGGCGCCCGCATAGCGACGGCGACAACAGACAGCGTCGGCGCGTACCGCTTCGGCGAGCTTGCCGCCGGGACCTACGAACTATCGTTTGAGATGCGCGGCTTCGAAACGGCCGTACGACGCGTGACGCTAGGGCCCGATACGCCGCCCATGGATGTTGTATTGGCCGTAGGCCGCGTCACGACGACATTGACCGTTACAGCGACTGCGGGAAAGGCCGCAGCCAGCCGGCTTCCCGTCCCCGACGATGACATGCCGGCGCAGGTCAGTTCGATTCCCCAAGAATTGCTGCGGCAGCAGTCCGTTAATGCAATTGTCGATGCTCTGCGGAACGCATCCGGCGTACAAGCCTTCCGGTGGTACGGCGTATACGAGCAGTATACGATCCGCGGTTTCACCGACCCGGACCGCGACGACTTCAACGTTGTGCTGCTCGACGGCATGCGCATGGGAGGCAATCGCTACAGCACACAGACGAACAACGTTCAAAGCGTTGAGATCCTCAAAGGTCCCAGCTCCGTGCTCTACGGAAGAGGGGCTGTCGGAGGCGCAATCAACCTCGTGCGAAAGAAGCCGCAGGCCGTCCAGGCATACGACTTGGGTTACCGCGGCGGCAGGTTCAATACGCATCAACTGTCTGGGGGCGCAACCGGGCCGTTGGGGGATTCCAACCGGTTCCTTTATCGCTTGGATTCCAGCTTTGAACACAGCGACGGCTGGCGCAACGCCGGCGCCGATCGATTCAACCTGTCTCCCTCCTTCACGTGGATCATGGGCGAGAACGCACGCGTCACAATCCACGAAACGTTCAATCGCGACCGCTTCGACGGCGACGGCGGCGTGCCTCTAAACATTACGGGTCTTCCGAATTACCGGCCCGACCTCCGCTTCAGCCTGCCTCAGGACAATGTTCTCGTGGAGGATTCCCAAACACAGATTCTGTTCAATGGATTCTTTTCGTCTTCGTGGGAATTTCGCAACTCGTTGCAACTCCAGCGCACGAGCGACCGCTATTTCGTGACGGAAGGCGTCTTTGGGGCGCCTGAAGAGAATCTGGTGTATCGCGAGGCTCTGGATTTCCATCACATTCGAAGGCCGGTTCAGAATCAAACCGAAGTGGTCGGCCGGATTAGCGGCTTCGGGCGGCACAACGTTCTGGTTGGCTACGAGTTTCAGCGAGACAAGTATCGCACCGAAGTGACCGCGGGCGACGATCCCGACTGTGTGTGCGGCTACTGGTATCTCACCATTGCGCCAATCGACATCACGACGCTGGAGGAAACTCAACCGCCGCTGGATCTGGAGACGATTGCAAGGCGAACGTTTGTGAACGATCGGATTCATTCCGTCTATTGGCAGGATCACATCGATGTCCTTCCTCAACTGAAGATCAATGTGGCCGGACGCTTCGACGATTACCACCGAAGCGTCGACAGAATTGGAGGCTTGCCTTTTACGCCGGTGCGGCTGGACCAGACGGCTTACACGTATCGCGGCGGCGTCGTGTATTCGCCTCGCTACGATCAGCAGATCTACTTCGGCGCGTCGAGCTCGTTTACTCCTGTCCGTACGGTTCCGCCGGACGGGTCGACGCTCGAACCGAGCACGGCCCGCAACTACGAAGTCGGCCACCGCTGGCAAGGGTTGGACGGCCGCGTGGACACGAATCTCGCTCTTTACTATGTCGTTCGGAACAACATCAACGTTCGTCAAACCGCAATATCTCTCACTCAGGTTGGAGAACAGAGGTCCAAGGGCCTGGATCTGGATGTCAACACCGATCTCGGCGCTCGAATGCATCTCATTCTGAACTACGGCTTCACGCAGCCCCGTTTCGAGGACGCGGACGACCTGAGCGGACTTATGCCGCGCTTCGTTCCAAAGCACACGGCCAACGCGTGGCTGCGAAAAGACTGGCGGTCAGGATTCAATGCCAGCCTCGGAGCTCGTTATGTGGGTCCTCAGTTCAGCAACAACGCCAACACAGTTCGCATTGGCGGATTCACCATCTTCTCGGGCGCCGTCGGTTATCGGTCAGAGAGCTGGGAATGGTCCTTGAATGCGGAAAATCTGTTCAACCGGGAGCGTTACTTTCTTCCCGGACACTTCAACAATTTGGTTTTTCCGGGCCCGCCGATCAACGTCACAACTTCGATGCGAGTGCGGTTCGACTAATCGCTCACGAAGCGGGCGAGATCGCGGAACGATCCGACTCCGCCGTGGCCGCCGACGATGCGATCGACGGCGAGATTGTCACGGACAAGAGCGTCATAGAAAGCCAGTGCATTGGCGCTGGGATCGCCGGGAGCGATCGGGTTGCCGGGACTGTAGAGGTCGCTCACGAAGGCGATGCGTTCCTTGGGAAGGTATGCGATTAGCAGGCCTTCGGAATGGGCGTTGGGAATCTGCCGCAGTTCGACCGTGCGCATCCCATCGCTGATGGTCTTTGCGTCGGCGACGCCTTCAACGGTTCCGCGCGGCGCGCCGGCCTTCGCAAGCGAATCCGGGCGGATCGTCTTCGGGCGCGACAGCGTTTCCTTGACCCATGACACGACGGATTCCGGCGCGAAGAGCGTCGCGCCTTTCGCGGCGTAAGCGCGGATTCCGCCGGAGTGATCCATGTGAAAGTGGGTCATGACGCCGTACTTCACGGGCTTTCCGGGAAATTTTTGCTCAAGCGCCGCAAGAACGGCCTCAGATCGCTCTTCAAACAGCGGCATTTCGACGACCATCAGACCATCGTTGAACTCCACGACCATGCTGTGGTGCGAACCGCCCGTCACGTGGTGAACGCCAGGAGCGACCTGCGCCAGTTCCACCTTTTGCGCGCGGCCGAAATCGGCGTACGCCGTTCCCATCGCAGCGCGCCGCAGCGTCCATTGAGAGACGATGGGCTCGCCGTTTTCCGGCTGTGCGCGAACCTCGTCGCGGATGACGAACACTGCGTCGAGATGTTTTGGATTGTTGATTAGAGTCCGGACTTCCTCTTCGCGCAGCTTCTTGCCGTTGAGAAACAACTCGATCTTCTGCGGCATCCGCACTGCGTCGTAATAACGCCATTCGGAAAAGACCAGCTCGTTGGCGGAGTCTCCTTCGACCGGGTCATCTTCCATGTAGATGACGCGCATGGGGAGCTTGTCGAAGCTGCCCAGATGGAGCTCTACGGGAGCGCCCCCGTCCGTGTACTTGAGCACGTGAATCGCCGTGTTCCGGCCGGCGCCGGGGAGATCGGCCTCCCGGCGCAGATCCGGCGAATTCTTTGCCGTATACAGCACTCTCAGGGGCAACCGATTGAAGTCGCGCATACGGGTCGCGCGACGGCTGGGATGAAGACGCTCGAACGTCGATTTGCCGGAGGGATCGATCGTTTCCAGGGATGCGACGTCCTTCTCGATGACTTCGTCAAATCGCACGCGTTGCTGAAACGGGTAGACGCGCTGGGCGTCAAACGCCACGCGCATGCGGCCGTTTTCGTAGTCGGCGAGCACGCCCTGGCTGAATCTGTTGACGATGCGCGGCTCCGAGCCCGGAGACAGCGCCTGCAGCGGCTCCCAATCGCCGCCAGCCGTTATGATCTCCTGCGACTTGATCGCGTTCATCGCATCCCACCCGCCCATTGCAGCCGCGGATTCCTCCACGAGCGCGCGTCCGGCGTCCGGGCCAAGCGGTTGCCCGGAGCAGGCGCTTAGCGCGAGCGTTGACAGCCCCAAAAAAATCCCCTGCCATGCTTTCATGCAAACTCTCCGTGTTTCGCCCCTCTGCCGGCGTCCGCAAACAAGGCCTTTTCTCCCCCTTCGAGGGGGAGAGCCGCCGAAGGCGGCAGGGGGTCAGAACGTTGCCGAAATCGACTTTTCCCCCTTCTATCACAGGCCCGTAACCGTAAGCTACAATCCGACAAATGCCGCAAACGCCGCTGACCGCTTCCAAGATTCGATCTCACGTCGCGGCCGCCCTGATCGTGCTGCCGCTAGCGCTTGCAGCCGGACTTTCCTTGTGGCCTTCGGATGCGCCGCACATTTCGACCATCGTGATTCTGCCCGCCGAAGTGCGAGGCGTCGACGATCCCCAGTCGCTCACGTACGAGATCACGGCCGCTCTCATGGAATACTGCCGCCGGATTGACGGCCTCACGGTCCTTCCGCCGCCCGTTGAGCCTGTTAAGGACGTATCGGCGGTCGAAGGCGCCGACGCCGTCGTTCTTGCGGCCGCGACGGTGGATGCAGGATTGCTTCAGGTGAATATCGAACTGTGGAGTCCGCAGAACCGGCGCGTGCTGTGGCGCAAAGCTTATCAGGGCCCGCGCCGCCTCGCCGCCGAGATTTTCCAGAGCGCCGGCCGCGGTCTGCAGCACGCGCTTCGCTAAAACGAACGCTACCCGTGCGCCGCCTTTGCTTCGATCTTCCGGATCGTATGCTTTAAGGCGTGCATTTCACGTCGCACTTCATGCAGTCCTCTGTGATCGTGGGCGGCGAGCAGCCGGTCGCGCTCCTTCTTCAGGTCATGAATCTTGTGCTTGAGCTCCGATTTCGTGACGACGACTTTTTCAGTGAAATGCGCGTGTGGTTTTTCGATGCCGAGAACAGACGCCAGCTCATGCATCAACTGCTCTTTGTTCTTGCCGTGAACGGACTCGATCTGAGGAAACTTGAGCGCCTCTTCACGGAGCTTGACGACTGTCATCTTCTCCAGATCTTTCCATTCCATAGATTGCCCTCGCTGTTGGGAATGGGCCGATTATACGTCCCGCTCAATAGAATCGCACGCTGGATATCACGCGATCGAAGGCCTGCCTGTATCGGCTGAACTCGTTTTCCGGAGCAACGCCCACGAAGTACACAAGCCTCCCTTCCGGATCAAATACAGTCACCAGCCAGTCGGTTTCGCGGGAACCGAGCGGCGATTCGTTGGCAAGCCGCGTCGCAAGCCCGATTGCACGACCCACCCGTATCCGTTCGCGGCCGCCCGCGATGCGCATTTTTGGATTGGAACGGCGCAACTGCCGCAGCAGGCGATCCGTGGCTTGATCGATCGTGGCGTCCGGAGGATCGGGATCGGCGACTGCGATCAGCATTCCATAGGCAAGCGCGCCCGAAACGATTCCCCCATCGGGCGCGAGCGTGACGACGCCGCCCTGGCCGTATTCTCGCCAGTTGTTGGGGTGGGACAGCGTCATTCCGCGAAAGTCGGCGCGCACATATCGATCTGAAGGCCGTGCGGGCCGGCGATTCACGGCGTCACGCCCGCGATTCGTCGGCGCCATCCCAGTCAGCGAGCTCTTGAAGCTCTGAAAACTCGCAGAGTCCGTCCGGGCGTGCGGCGGCGATCCTCCCAATCTTTCGATCTCTTCCTTGACCTTGATAATCCGGTTTTCCGGATTCGGATGGCTGCTGAAGAACTCGACGGCTCGGCCGCGGCTCTCGGCTTGGATACGTTCGAAGAATTGGATCATCGCATTGGGATCGTAGCCGCTGTCGTAGAGAATCTGAGCGCCCATCAAATCCGCCTGGCGTTCGGCGTCTCGTGAATAGTTCAACAGGATGGAGCTTGCCGCGAAGCTGATGCCGAGCTGCGCGAGAACGCCGCCCACCGACTCGGCGCCGATCAGACCGCCCAGAATCTGCAGCGGGGCCTGCGTCACATAGGCCTTTGAGACTTGATTCGTCCCGTGCCGCAGGGCGACATGAGCGATTTCATGCGCCACGACGCTCGCGAGTTGCGCTTCGTTGCGGGCGGCCTCGATGGTCCCGCGATGGATGTAGATGAATCCGCCTGGCAGCGCGAAGGCGTTGATGGCTTTGTCGTTTACAACCTTGAACTGATACGGAAACCGTTCTCCCGGCGCCTTCGCGGCAAGCTGCTTCCCGAGCGCGTTGATGTAGGCCGCCGTCTGTCGGTCATTGATGATCTGCAACTGGCGATCGGCTTGAGCGGCCACCTCACGGCCCATCTCGACGTCCTGCTCGGGGGAAAACAGATTCCATCCGGGTTTGAGCCTCGTGCGATCCGCCTGGAGCGGGACTGCAAGCATGCAGATCAGGAGGATGGCGACCAAAGGCCGGGGCGCCCAGTGCGGGAGTCTCATTTCGCACCTCCGAATAGGTAGACGATTGCGGATGGAGAATAGAAGCGTGGCGACCTCACCCGGGGCTTCGGGCCCTGCGCGGTCGAGTTCTGACCCCCTGCCGCCTTCGGCGGCTCTCCCCCTCAAAGGGGGAGTAAAACGCTCCCAAGCAAGGCCTTTTCTCCCCCTTTGAGGGGGAGAGCCATTTGTACACGCCTTCTATGACCGCGCATGGCTGAGTCACAATAGTCATAATGAAAACTCTCTCCGAACTGCTGCCGGAATTCCGCCGCCTCGGTTCTCGTGAAGCGATGCGCTGGGTGAGACCGTACCGGACGGAAACCGTCACATACGAACAACTCTATGGCCGAATCGGCGCATGCGCTTCGTTTCTGGACTCGCAGGGTTTGGGGCGCGGCAGCCGGCTGATGATTTGGGCTGAAAACCGGCCCGAGTGGGCGGCGCTCTTTTGGGCTTGCGTTGCACGGGGCGTTCAGGTCGTCCCGGTCGATTTCCGCTTCTCAGAAGATCTCGCAGCGCGCATCCGGAAGGAAAGCGGCGCCCGGTTGATCGCGGATGACGCCGTTCTGGATTCGATTGCCGCGCGGGCGCCGGCCTCCGATTTTTCAATCATTCGATCGGATCCCGATGACATTGTAGAGATCCTCTACACGTCTGGGACGACGGGCGAGCCGAAGGGGATCGTGCACAGACACCGGCATCTTTGCGCCAACCTCGAACCCTTCGAACGTGAAATCCAGCGCTACCGGAAGTGGGCGCGGCCGTTTCAACCGATTCGCATCCTCGACCTGCTCCCGCTCAGCCACATGTTCGGCCAATCCATGGGACTCTTCATACCGGTGTTTCTGGAGGGCGCGGTCGCCTTCACGAGCGAGCTTCATCCCGGCGTGATACTGCGCGCGACGCGCGCCAATCGCATTTCAGTCATCGCGGCCGCCCCTCGGGTGCTCGAAGTGTTGCAGCAGGAAGTGCGGCGGCAATTCAGGCTCCCGCCGCCTCCTCGAGCGCGCGGCATCGCCGGCGTCGCCGCCCGATGGTGGAAATACCGCAGGGTTCACTCCGGTTTGGGTTGGAAGTTTTGGGCTTTTGTCGTTGGCGGCGCACGTCTCGATCCTCAGCTTGAAGAATTCTGGTCGAACCTCGGATTCGCGGTCATTCAAGGATACGGTCTGACGGAAGCCAGTCCGGTGGTGGCGGTGAACCATCCGCTGTCGGCAAAGCGCGGATCCCTGGGAACGCCCGTTCCGGGGCAGGAAGTACGCATTGCGCCGGACGGCGAAATTCTGGTGCGCGGCGCGAGCATTGCAGGCGCTGCAGATGATGAGGGATGGCTGCATACCGGCGACCTCGGCGAGCTGGACGCGGAAGGCCGCCTGTATTTTCGAGGCCGCAAGAAGGACATGATCGTAACGTCTGAAGGCCTCAACGTCATCCCCGAAGATGTGGAAGCCGTCCTTAACCGGCTGCCCGGCGTCCGCGACAGCGCCGTCGTGAGCATCGATGATCAGGTGCACGCGGCGTTCATACTGCAAGATCCCAATGCGCGCGCGGAAGACATTGAGCCATTGGTCAAGGAGGCGAATGAGCGTCTCGAGACGCATCAGCGCATCCGGCGTTGGTCCGTATGGCCGAACTCCGACTTTCCCCGGACCGCATCCACGTTGAAGGTGCGGCGCGGCGAGGTCGCGGAAATTATCCGCAAAGGACCGCCGGAAGCGACGTGGACCCCGCCGCCGGATCCCGCCGGGATGTCGTCGCTGGAGCGGGTCGAGCTGCTGGCAGAACTGGAGGCGCGCCACGGAATTGAAATCGACGAAGAAGCGTTCAGCCGCGCGACGACGGTCGAGGATTTGAAGCGATTTGCAAGCCGTCCTGTTGAAGCGCAAGCGATCGCGGAGGTGAGTCATTGGCCCATGACGTTTCCTGCACGCCTCTTCCGCAGGATCTTCCAGCGCGCCGTCGCCGCCCCTTTGTTCCAGCGCTACCTACCCCTCACGGCAACGGGCCTGGAAAACCTTGCATCCGTCGCCCCGCCGGTGATTTTTGCGGCCAATCACACCAGTCACCTCGACACGCCTGCCGTGTTTACGGCGCTGCCGCCCTTTTGGAGGGCGCGGATCGCGCCGGCCATGGGGACCGAGCATTTCCGGCCGATGTTCGAACCGTCGCGCTTTCCGGCCAACCAGGTATGGAATTGCCGTTTCCAATACATGTTGGCGCGACTGCTCTACAACGCGTATCCGCTGCCGCAAGACGCGGCGGGAGTCCGGAGAGCGCTGGCGTACACGGCGGATCTCGTGCAGCGCGGCTATTGCCCGCTCGTGTTCCCGGAAGGCCGCCGGTCGCCCGACGGACGTCTCGAGCGTTTCCGGCCAGGCGTCGGCATGATGGCTGTCCGCTTGAACGTCCCCGTCGTTCCTCTGTACATTGACGGTCTGTTTGACGTCTTTCCTACTGGACGATCATGGCCGACGCGCGGACCGGTTCATGTGGCAATCGGTCCGCCGCTGACGTTTGCAGATGATCATCGCTATGAGGACGCGGCGCGCGCGTTGGAGGAAGCGGTTGCGAGATTGCGAGCGTCCAATTGCGAATTGCGAATTTGAGAGGAGATGCGTCATGCTGATAGGCGCTACGATGGGGAATGGCATGAAGAACGTTGTCAAAGCTGCATTGTTGAGCTCGGTCATCACTGCGGCGCTGGTGTATGTGGCGGTGGAGTGGCGGCCGTTTCAATCCGAGTCATCACAGCGCCCGCCGGAGGTGAGCTGGGCGTCTTCCAATACGAACGAGCCCGCAACGACGGCCGCCCTGGCGGCCAGTCTGGACGACGAACGCAACAATATCGAGGTCTATAAGAAGGCGAGCCCCGGCGTTGTGAATATTTCGACGACGACGCTGGCGCCCGATTTCTTTCTCCGTCCCGTCGAGCGCGATTCCGGCACGGGATCCGGCGCCATCCTGGATGCGGAAGGACACATCGCGACAAACTTTCACGTCATCGAGAACGCCCGCCGCGTCGAGGTGACGCTATGGGATAAGACCAAATACGAAGCGGGAATCGTGGGCTATGACCCCAGCAGCGACCTCGCAGTCGTGAAGATCGATCCGAAGGGACATCGTCTCACTCCTATTCCCCTGGCGAAGACATCCAAGGATCTGCAGGTCGGCCAGAAAGTGCTGGCCATCGGAAATCCTTACGGCTTCCTCGAAAGCACGCTGACGACGGGAATCATCAGCTCGCTTGGCCGGTCCATAGAAGCCAGAAACGGGCGGATTATTGAGGAGATCATTCAGACGGACGCCGCCATCAACCCCGGGAATTCCGGCGGTCCGTTGCTCAACAGCAGCGGTGAAATCATCGGCATCAATACAGCCATCATCTCTCCAACCGGCGCGAACGTCGGGATTGGTTTTGCCATACCGGCCGACACCGTGCGGCGCGTGGTCGGCGATCTGATCACGCACGGTTACGTAAGGCGGCCTTACCTTGGATTGCCGCTGCGCAACGTCATTTCACTTTCAGAGTTCGGAGGGCTGGCGGAAAGACTCGGCATCGAGGCGGACAGCGGGCTGCTTGTCACGGAGGTGACGCCGGGCGGCCCCGCGGACCGCGCCGGCATTCGGGGCGCCAACCGGCGGGTTGTCATCGGCAATTACGTGGTTCCTGTTGGCGGCGACGTGATCTTGGCTGTCGGCGACCGGAAAGTGGAAACCGTACCTGAACTGCTGGCCGCCATCGACCGCCACAAAGCCGGCGACCGCGTGAATGTTACGGTTCTCCGAAATAACCGGCGGATGGACATACCCGTCGTCCTCGGAGAGACGCCGCGGCCGTCCCGATGAATATCTTCAGCTTCCTGCAAACCCGGCAGTGGATTCTTGTCCGCAGGCTGATCCTTTTAGGCATCGTCCTGTTTCTTGGATTCCGGATCTACGGCGGAAGCCTGATGGCGCGGCTGCAGCGTCCGCACCCGCAGCGCGACATTGTCGTGACTCGTTCAGAATTTCGCCCCGATCTCCCTGGGGAGAGACCCGCGTGGTTCATCGGCCTGAAGAATCAGAGCAGTCGATTCACCTATGACAAGATCGAGTTGGAGGCCACTTACACGGACAGCGCGGGAGCGGTTCTCGAGCAAGACAAGCTCGTGATCCGTGAAAAGCTCGACCCCGGCGAAGAGGCATTGGTCGGGAGCCGCGATGTGCGCGAGCGCGCCGGCGCGGCCCAGGGGAGTTTGAAAGTGATGGGCGCGGCGAACGTCGAGTGACGCCAGGACGGCTCCTTGGATCTGCGCAATCTGCGGCTAAAATCCTCGGTAAGTGGACCCAAGCATGATTATCGACACATTCCCAGTCGGGCTTCTCCAATGCAACTGCACAATCATCGGCGACGAAACGTCGCGTGAAGCGTTGGTGATCGATCCGGGCGACGACCCCGATGTCATTCTCGAAAAGCTCAAGACTCACGGCCTCACCCTCAAGCAGATCGTATGCACGCATACGCATATCGATCATGTCGGAGCGATCTATGATCTGCAGCGCCGCGCCGGAAGTCCGGCCGCGATTCATGAAGCGGACCTGTTCCTGTTTGAAAAGCTGGATGTTCAGGCTCACTGGCTCGGCATGCCGCCGCCCCGGCGAGGCAGCATCGAGCAATTCCTCGCCGACGGCGCGGCCGTCGGCTGCTCCGGCGTCGAGCTCGGAGTTCTCCATACCCCGGGGCATACGCCGGGAAGCGCCACATTCCTCCTGCCCGGCGACCGCAACGTCCTGTTTGCAGGCGACACGCTGTTTCTGAACAGTATCGGCAGAACGGACTTATGGGGCGGTTCGCATTCGGAAATCATTTCCTCGATCGAAAATAAACTTCTGACGTTCGACGATGAGACCCTCGTCATCGCGGGCCACGGCCCATCCACGACCATCGGCCACGAGCGCCGTCACAATCCATTCTTGAGGTGATATGGACGAACGATTCCCGGCCATCCGTCTCACCATGCTTCCGAGAGACACGAATGCATACGGCACGATCTTCGGCGGCGTCATCTTAAGCTACATCGATCTGGCGGGAGGAATCGAAGCGCGGCGCAAATACAAGGAGCGCTTCGTCACGAAGTCCATGCACGAGGTGGTCTTCGTTGCGCCTGTCTTCCTGGGCGACCTCGTGACTTTCTATACGCGCACGACCAGAGTCGGACGCACATCGATTACGGTGGAAGTAGAAGTGGAAGTCGAGCGCCTGGGGCCCTCTGGGAATCGGGAAATCGTTAAGGTGACGGAGGCCGAAGTCATCTATGTCGCAATCGATGAATCCGGCCGTCCGACGCCGATTTCAAAGTGACGTTTGGATCGATTGAATGCGACAAGACATCACGCCGGACGGACAGGTTCGAGATCCAGCTTCGACAATTCCGTCAGCAGCAGGCCGTGCGCATCGTTGACATAGGCGGCGTCCTTGGATTCCAGCGTCAGTTTGATGGAGAAGGACGGATTGTCAAAGTAAGGGTACGAGCCGAGAAGAAGATTCGGAAAGCTAGCGAGGATCCGGTGCAGCACCGAGGCGATTTGTCCTTCGTCGGCGCGGAGGTAGACTTCGCGGAGGTGGAACGGCGCATCGCGAAACGTCTCGCGGATGCGGCTGAATTTCTTTCGGAGGATTTCCGGCACTCCCGGGAAGATGTAGACATTCTCCACCGCCACTACCGGAAACCACATCCCCTGTCCGCCGATCAGGCGCGCCCCTTCCGGAACGTCCGCCATCCGCAGGTTCGGTTCGACGAGGTGTTGCGCGTAATACCGATGGAGCGCATCTTCGAGCTGCTCGTGGCGGCGCAGCTTACGGCCGAAGGCGGCGGCGACGCCGTCCATCGTCAAATCATCGTGGGTGGGACCGACTCCGCCTGTGGTAAAAACATAACTGTACGACTGAGAAAACAGCCGGACTTCCGCCGCGATGAGTTGAAGATCGTCGGGAATTACTGCAATCTTCCGGACGTCCACGCCGAGATCGCGCAGCTCGCGAGCGAGAAATGCAGAGTTCTCGTCGGCCGTTTTTCCGGAAAGGATCTCATTGCCAATCACAATGATCCCGGCTGTTTTTGTCATGTGAATGAACTATAGCATCAATTAACTCATGGCCACACGACCGCCCCAAGCTCGACTCATTTACAGCGCCAGCGAGACCGACGCCAACATGCTGTGGGCGACCCGGTTCTTTGCGCCGGACCCGTTCATCTTTATCGAAAAACGCGGGCGGCGCTACCTTGTCATGTCCGACCTTGAAATGGATCGCGCCAAGCAGCAGGCGGACGTCCACAAGGTGCTGTCCTATTCTGCTTTCGCACGGCGGCTGACGGAGCGCGGAATTCGCTTTCCGGGCGCCGCTTCGGTGATGGTAGAAGCCTTGCGGGATCTCGGCATCCGTTCGGTTCTTGTCCCATCTACGTTTCCCCTTGGCCTTGCCGACGCGTTGCGCCGCAGGCGCATTCGCGTGACGGCGCAGCCGGATCCGTTCTGGGACGAACGGGAAATCAAGACGGACGCCGAAGTGCGCCACATCCGCGAGTCCCTTCAAGCAGCCGAGCGCGGCATCGAGGCTGGAATCGAAGCCGTACGGCGCACGTCGATCGGGAAGGATGGTTTCCTGTACCTGGATGGGACGCAGCTCACATCGGAGATTCTGAAGCGGATCATCAACACCACCATCATGGCCGCCGGCTTCGTGCCCAGTCACTCGATCGTGGCTTCGGGAGAGCAGTGCGTCGACCCGCACAACGAGGGGAGCGGACCGATCCGCGCGCACACGTCCATCATCATGGACATCTTCCCCCGTTCTCAGAAAACCGGCTTCTTCGGCGACATCACGCGCACGATCGTGCGGGGCCGCGCTTCGGAACGTCTGAAGGCCGCTTATCGATGCGTTGAAGAGGGGCAGCGCATCGGCTTTCGAAGAATTCAAGACGGCGCCAACGCCTACGACATCCACAGCGAAATTCTCGACTACTTCAACCGCCAGGGGTTTCCGACGGGACTCGTCGACGGACGCATGCAAGGGTTCTTTCATGGGACCGGTCACGGCCTCGGCCTGGATATTCACGAAGCGCCCGGAATCAACGCACGGAATCGAAGCAGCTTGAAGACCGGCCACGTCGTCACGGTCGAGCCGGGACTCTACTATTCCGGCATGGGTGGCGTGCGGCTTGAAGACGTCGTGCTAGTCACGAAGACGGGCTGCCGGAACCTGGTCGGAATCCCCAAGTTCCTTGAAGTGTAGAGAGGCCGCAAACTATACTGCCGCAGATGCGGGTTCGGTTCTGGGGCGTACGCGGCTCAACTCCAACTCCACAAAAGGAAAACATGGGCTTCGGCGGCAATACTTCCTGCACCGAAATCCGCACCGACGGCAATGAAATCCTTATCTTCGACGGCGGCACGGGCATCCGGCTCCTAGGAAAGGCGCTGGAAGAAGAATTCGGCAGCCGCCCAATCCGCGCCCACATTTTCTTCAGCCACTTTCACCTGGATCACATTCAAGGAATCCCGTTCTTCAGTCCTCTGTACAACCCGCAAAATCACTTCACGTTTTATTTCGCGGGACGTAGTGAAGCCAATCTGGTGGTGGACGCGCTGGCAGGCATGATGGCGAATCCTTACTTTCCTGTCGACATGTCCAGGCTTCCCTGCTCTCGCGAATACGTCGATTTGGTCGAGGGGACGTACGACGTAGCGGATACGAAGATCCTGGTCCTTCCTCTGAACCATCCGCAAGGGTGCGTCGGATACAGGATCATGCAAGACGGCAAGGTCATCTCCTATTGCACCGACGTTGAGCATGGACCGGATTGGAGCGACGACAACGTCCAGACGCTCGCGAAGAACGCCGACATCTTCATCGTCGACTCGCAATACACTCCCGACGAGCTGCTCGAACACGCGGGTTGGGGGCACAGCAGTTGGGAGCAGGCCATCAAATCCGGAATGCGGGCCGGAGTGAAACGCATCGCGCTCTATCATCACGATCCGTCCCATGAAGACCAGGATCTCGAAGAGATCCTGAAGAACGCGCTCAGGCGCCACCCCAATGTCATCGCCGCCCGTGAAGGTCTTGAAGTAGCCATATAATTGAACACATGGCTGTTAAGTTCCGGGACTACTACGAAACGCTCGGTGTGAGCCGGAACGCCTCTGACGACGACATCAAGAAGGCGTACCGCAAACTCGCGCGCAAATACCACCCGGACATGAATCCAAACAACCGCCAGGCTGAAGACAAGTTCAAGGAAATCCAGGAGGCGTACGAGGTGCTCAGCGACGCGGAGAAGCGGCGCAAATACGACCAGCTTGGACAGAACTGGAAGAACGGCGCGGACTTCACGCCGCCGCCCAACTGGCAAACATACGACTTCGGAGACATTTTCGGACGGGCAGGTCAGGCCCGCCCCAGCGAGGGAGGATTCGCGCGTCCCGGCGGCTCGGCGTTCAGCGACTTCTTTGAGATGCTGTTTGGCGGCATGCCCGGAATGGGAACGCAAACCGGACGTGCACGGACCCGTCGCGCTCCGAGCGCAGAAGCGGAGATATCGCTGCCGCTCCTTGACATGCATCGCGGGGCCCGGCGGACGCTGACGGTGCGGCTCGGCGACTCGCAGAAGACGATTGACGTACGCATTCCGCCCGGCGCGCGCGACGACAGCCGCATCCGCGTGCCCGGAGGCGGTCCGGACGGCGAGGATCTCTACGTTCGATTGAAGCAGGAACCCGATCCTCGATTCACCGTCCACGGCGACGACACGGAAACCGAGATTCTCATTACTCCATGGGAGGCTGCGCTTGGCGCTGTGATCGAATCGCCCACACTCGACGGGAAGACGCAAATTCGCGTGCCGGCCGGCGTCGCTTCCGGACAGCGTCTGCGCCTCCGCGGCCACGGACTGAATATTCGCGGCGGAGGCAGGGGCGACCACTTCGTGAAGATCAAAATCGCCGTACCGAAGACGCTGACCTCGGACGAGAAGCGATTGTTCGAAGAATTGCAGCGCGTGTCGCGGTTTAATCCTAGGGGCGGATAGGACCCCCTGCCGCGGGAATTTGAAATTGGACGATTCCTGCATTTCAAATCCGAAATCCGAAATTGCAGATTGGACTGTTTCGGCGCAGCGACGCCTGTTCCGGACCTGCGCCAGTCCAGTCTGAAATCTCGGATTTCGGATTTAAGATGCAGGATTCGTCCAATTTCAAATTCCCCGTTCGCCCGATTCCAGGGTTGCTCACTCAAACGGCAGCCGTGCGACCGTCGCAGTAATTTCATTTTTCCCGACTATCTTCACGCGGCTCCCCGGCGCCGCCGCGGCCCGGCTCACGAAACCGAGCGCGATCGGCTTGCCAAGCCGGGGTGAAAAGACGCGCGTGGTGATGTAGCCGACTTCCTTTTCCCCGCTTCGAACTTTGCTTTGCGGCGCTGGAAGATCGTCCCCATCGCAGATGAACCCCATAAACTTGCGGTTCACATGACCGATGTATTTGACCTTGGCGACGACTTCCTGGCCGATGTAGCAACCTTTGTCGTAGTTAATTCCACGTTCGCCAAGCTCGGGCATTGTGGTTGTCTCGTCGATGTCGACTCCATAGACGGGCAGGCCGGCTTCCGTGCGAATCATGTCCCACACGGCGTGATCGATAGGAACTGCGCCGCAGTCCTCGATTGCCTGTAGTTTTTCCCCGGCTTGCGATCGAGGCGCCCAAACGTCATACCCGAGTTCGGTGCGGACGATCCGTAATTCCTTAAGACAGCGATGCTGATAGGGCGAGTCCAAGTTCAGCGGCTCGCCGAGCAAGTCTTCAAGCGTCTTCGCCCCAAGCGGCCCTAAGACGCCAATGACGGCATATTGGTCCGCGACATTCTCGACGATCGCGTCCTCCATGATGATGAGCCGATCGAATGCAGCGGCCAGCTTTTCGATCGCAGCCCGTTCCAGACTAAGCCAGACGGCGTCTTGATCAATCAGGACAGCCATCTGCGCAACGAGCCTGCCTTGCGGCGTGAGATGCGCGGCATAGCAGCCTTCGCCGGGCCGCAGCTTCTCGACGTCATTGGTGACCATCCCATGGAGCCACGCGATCCGGTCGGATCCTGTCAGACGCAGAATTCCAATCCAGTCCTGCTCTACGACTGCAGCCGCGTTCCGCGCGGCGGCGTAGTGCTCATGCTGCATATGCTGTGATTATAGCGGCTGCGGGGCGCGCCCCTCTGCCGCCTCCGGCGGATTTCCCCAAATGTGAGCTGCCAAGACTCATTCGGTCAGTCGGTCATCCAAGAAAGTACATTACACATCGCACAACAACTTAAGGATTCTTGAACAAGCCGATGCAGCGGACCGGCCTTCGGCCGGCCGCTGATCGGCAGGCGTTCGGCGGACGCATTGCCGGCGGCCACCCGTTCTCTTAGAATCGGCGGGTGACGATCAACGAATTTATCTGGACGAAGGATCGGGTGGACCACATAAGTGAGCACGGCGTAGAACCGAATGAAGTCGAAGAAGTTTGTTTCGGCGAAGCTCTGGTGCAGCGCGCCAAAGCGTCCGGTAAGAATCCGGTTTACTATGTTCTTGGACAAACGGCCGGAGGGCGTCATCTGTTTTGCGTCGTCATTCAGTTTCCTGACGGGAAGGGATTCCCAGTCACCGCACGCCCAATGACGGACCGAGAAAAGAAACGATACAATCGATGGAAGAAACAATGACAACTCCACGTATCCCGAACACAGACTCAATCGACGAGCTTGCGAGGTTTTGGGACGAACACGATCTGACAGACTTCGAAGACGACTTGGAAGAGGTCTCAACACGCATTTTCTCACGCCGGAAAGAAACTACCGTTGCAGTCGCATTGACACCGAAAGAGGCGCAGGCGCTCAGGCGGCTTGCCGATGCAGAAGGCATTAACGAGCCAAAATTGGTGCGGGACTGGATTCGTGAGAAGCTGCGCAGTTCCTCGCGTAAAAGGCCGCCGAACAAGGCGCTGCAGCCGTCGGCGCAAAAGCCGCGCCGCGGCTGAGCGGCAGAATCGTTAGCCGGACTGATGCGAGGACAACGGCATGCGGAAGAACGACCAAAAGAGGACCAAAGCGGTCAAAACTCTGCTAATCCCTAATTCCCTGCCGCGAACTTAGACAACGCTCCAATGAACTTGCTGGCAGCCGAGGGAATCGCTGCGCCGCCCTTGATGAGAAGCTCCTCTGCTTGGATTTCCCGTCCATACAAAGCTTTGTTTGCATCCTTGTCCGGACTCAACACCGCGCCATTGAGCGCGATGCCGGCAAACAGGCCGCGGCTGCGGGCGTAACTGAGGATTTCGGCGCGCATCGACGCGCTTGTTTCGGCGGAAGCGGCGCGGCCTTTGGGCCCGCCGGCCACGGACGCGTCGGCGCCCAAGGTGACTTTGTCGCGCAGAAGGTATTTGATGCTGTCCGGCGTCATGAACAACATAACCACGTCCGTCGCTGACCCGCCCAATTGGAACCCGAAGCTGCCTCCGCCCAATCCGATCATGGAAGGCGCGCCCCACGGACCTTTGCCGCGATCTTTCCGGCATGCAACGACTCCGCGTCCATACTGGCCGCCGAAGCCGAACGCCGCTTTCTTCACCGATGGAATCACGGCGACGCATTCCGCTTTCTTCAGCAAGTCCTTCGGAACGCCTCCATCCGGAGCATTCATGAGCTCTCCCAGGATCTGCTCCGATTCGGAGAAACGTTCCGCTACCTTTTCGTCGATCTGCGCCACCGCAGGGACGCAGAAAACGACGGTGAGCGCCAGACCTGTAAACGCAGCCCTCATCGGCATCCTCCTCGGTATCGAGCCATGCAGGTTGTCACAGCCCTGCGGCCGAATCAGACGGACAGTATCGGAATGACATGAGTTTGTATAGGCAATCCTGTGACAACGGCCTCCGACTCCCCGAGGAACACATTCACCTCGCTCCGGACCCCGAAACGGCCCTTCAAGTAGACGCCCGGCTCAATCGAAAAGCAGGTTCCGGTCAGAAGCCGGCGGTTGTCCTGCGTTTCCAGGTTGTCCATATTCGCGCCGTTGCCGTGGTCTTCTTCGTGAATGGAATGTCCGGTGCGATGAATGAAACACTCGCCGTAGCCGGCGCGCGTGATGGACTGTCTGGCAGCGTCGTCCACCTGCCAGCCGCGCAGGACGCGTCTCGGATGAGACCGCCGGACGAGCTCAATGGCGGCGTCTCGGCCTTCGCGAACAACATCGAAGATCGTCTGATGCTCGGCCGGGACCTCTTCGCCTAGATAGCCGGTCCATGTGATGTCGTCATAGACCGAATGCGGCGTCCGGCGTTTGGCCCAGATATCGATGAGCAGGAAGTCTCCGCGGCCGATAGCCGCGTTACGCGCGGCGTCCGGCTGATAGTGGGGGTCGGCGCTGTGCGCATTCACCGCGACAATGGGGCGATGCGAAGACGTGAGATCGCGCGACTCATATTCACGCCAGATCAAATCCTGAATGTCCAACTCCGTAGTCGGGACGCCCTCGCGAATGCGGCGGGCCGCCTCCTTGAATGAAACATCCACAATCTCCCGCAAGTGGCGCGCGGCGTACAGATGCGTCTCGAGTTGTTCGGCGGTCCAAACAGCTTCGAACATCTGGACGAGGTCCGCCGACGACACGACTTCGACCCCAAAACTGCGGACAAGCTCCACCGTTCCCGCATCCACGCGTGAGATGTATGGAAGCGCATTCAAGGGCGAGTACTGCATGGCCACCCTGCGCGATCCGGCAACGGCGTCGCGCAGATGTTGGTGGAGCTGCTGCCACGGCAAGTAGACGCGCTTCGCGCCCGGCAGCGAATCGAGCATTTCCGATTCAATGGCGTGAACGATCTTCTGCGGCTCGCCGGAAGCAGGCGCGAAATAGAACCACCGTCGCGTCGCCAGGCGCGCATGGTCGAGACGGAGTATGTTTTCTGCGATGGGATCACTCCCGCGAAAGCTGTAAAAGAGCCATCCGTCGAGTTGTTCTTCGCGCAGCGCTGCTTGAATGGACTCCACGATCGCGGCCGACATGGAAGGATTATACGCGGGAGAGCGGGCGACGGATCAGCCGCGGATTACGCAGATCCAAGCACCTGCGAAGGATCTGCGTAATCTGCGGCTATCTTCCCCTAGGTTAGGAGGGCAGTTGTCCGCTCACTCTAGCTGCCGGCTCTGGTGAACGTAAAGACCACGCCGAAAGTGACGGTGTCCTGACTATCCTCGAATCCATTTTCTCCTTCGAAGGAATTCAAATCCGACCAGTCGCGCCGGTACTCTGCGAATAGCGACATCTGATCGTGTATGGGAAACTTCGAGGTGAAGGTGAACTCCTGCGCAGTCTGAGGCAGACGAGCGGTTTGGTTGGGGTCAGGCTGCGGAAGGGCGCTGCCGGTCGGATCGTCGAACCACTCGTAGCGAGGAACCAGCACGACCTTCGGAGTCGGCGTGAACTTCGCATACGCCGCAAACCCCTGGAGGTGAGCCGCGCCAACAAGGGGATTCGAGTTGTCGCGAATGTAGTCGTAATTCGCCATGAGGCTCACCTTTTCATTGAAATCGTAAATAAGCGTCGAGTCGATAGCGTGCCGCGTCTCGCCGTCTCCACCCGGGCCCGGGCCGAATGCGCCGGGAGTTGTCTCGTTTCCAAACATGTAGTTGACGATCCACGTGGCTTTGCCAGGCTTGAGGGTTGCGGAGAGGCCGACGGTCTTGGCTGAGTTGTTGTCCTTCACGTTGTTCCAGCCGTTTGTGACCGTCGCGCCCAGCGACACTTTGTCGCTGACGGCATAGGTCGTCCGCACGCCGAAGTGATAGAACGGAATCGCCCAGTTAAAGAGCAGCGATCGAGAATAGTTCCAGTTATCTTTGGTTTCGATCACCTCGGCGCCGAGCGGCGTCACGAACTTTCCAAAGTCTACCGTCAGGTTGCCTGTCTTACCCGACACGTAGGCCTGCTGCAAATATTCGTAGAATGTCCTCGTCGAGGGTTCGAAGGAATTAACGATGGACGCGGCGTCGCCAACGCCAACGTCAACCCGGAAGCCGACCGGCGCGGGCGTCTGCTCGATTGCCAGTTCGGCGTAGTTCAAGCTGAACTCGTTGTGATTGACATCAAACGCCCGAAGCGCGTTCGTCCGATCCGGCGGCTTGTTGAAGTTGCCGCTGTAGTACCCGTCAATGAACCCTGTAAACGAAGGAGTCTGTGCGAAAACGGTTCCCGCTAGAACCAGGAACACGATCAGAAAACGTACTAACATAAACCCCCTTGCCTTTCCTGTTAATGGACAGACCCGCCCATCCTTCACGTTGAGCGAACGCACGTTCAACACACCCGTCAGATGGGCGCCCCCAAAAGTTTTATTGCAGTCCGTTGCAAGACCAAATGAACTGAAGCGCAAAAAAAACGCCCAGCCGCTCCATCACCGAGGCGCGCGCCGGACGTCCGCGTCTTCAGAGAAACCCGCACAACACTGTGCGGCGGTGATTTTTTAAACCACAATCAGACGGCTGTCAACATTTAGTTTCAGCGCGTATGACGCAGTATTGCGAGACTGTGACAACCGCCCGGCGCTCTGCCGCTGTACAATTCCCGTCGTTATGAGCCCTAGAAGCCGCTACTTGTCCGGACAGCCGATCGAGCCGCCCGCCATCGACGGCGGCGTCTCGATCGTCGATCTTATCGATAGGACATTCAATGCGTACAACGCCGCCCGGTTTCGGGAAGCCTGTCACCTGTTCACCACGAAAATGCTTCAGAGCGACGTAACGGTGGGCATGAGTATATCGGGCGCCATGACGCCGGCCGGGCTCGGCATGGCCGCAATCATTCCGCTGATGCGTGCGGGCTTCGTGGACTGGATTGTTTCCACGGGCGCCAATCTCTACCATGACACGCACTTTGGGATCGGCCTCGAAATGCGCCGGGGCCTCCACAGCCTGGATGACCGCGTCCTGCGCGACGAAGGCGTCGTCCGAATCTACGACATCTTCTTCGAATACGACGTTCTGCTGAAGACCGATTCATTCTTTCGCGAAATGATCGCCGCGCCCGAATTCCAGCGGACCATGAGTACAGCCGAGTTCCATCACCTCGCCGGCAAGTACGTCATCGAGCGCAGCCGCGTTCTCGGACTCAAAGATAAATCGCTGATGGGCGCCGCACACGAGCTCGGCGTGCCGATCTACACGTCATCGCCCGGCGACAGCTCCATCGGCATGAACGTCGCCGCCAAGGCGCTCTCAGGAAACAAGCTTCAATTCGATGTGAACGCCGACGTCAACGAAACGGCGGCTATTGTCTATTCGGCCAAGAAATCGGGCGACAAGAGCGCCATCGTAATCGTGGGAGGCGGCTCCCCAAAAAACTTCGTCCTTCAGACCGAACCGCAGATCCAGGAAGTGCTGGGTCTCGACGAAAAGGGCCATGACTACTACCTGCAGTTCACCGACGCCCGCGTCGATACCGGCGGACTGTCCGGCGCGACGCCGGCGGAGGCGGTCACTTGGGGAAAGGTGGACCCGGAACGCCTGCCGGACGCCGTCGTTTGCTATGTCGACTCGACCATCGCGCTGCCGCTCCTCACGGCTTACGCGCTCGCCAAAGTCAAACCGCGAAGCCTGAAACGGCTCTACGATCGGCGCGACGAAATGGTCGAGGCGATGAAGACGGACGCGGAGAAGAAGGGGAGCTTGTGAGTGAGTTTCGAGTTATGAGTTATGAGTTATGAGTTATGAGTTATGAGTTTTGAAAACTCATAACTCAAAACTCAGAACTCTAACGAATACATGATTAGGCCGGATAGGACCTTAGGATAAAAGTCCGTTGATTTCTGCGGCATGACCTTTCCGGCGAATGCCAGATCGCGCAACTGGCCGATGCGCGTCGGGTTGAGTAGGAAAGAAATCTGAGCTCTTCCCTCCTGAACGGCTCGAAGCGCCTCGCCAGAGTCGCGGACGTAACGGATGTGCGACTCCCGTTGGACAGCCTCCTCGGTGATCCCAAGGCAGCCCTCAATTAAGAGGCCATGAAGAGCCTCAACGTCCAGCATTTCGCCGGCGGCCGGTTTTAGGGCGCACAGGAAACGCTGCTCCCTCAAGCAGACGCCGAGCGTCGTGCGTCGTTGGCCATGTCTGCGAACCTCTGCCAGAAACTGCTCGTCATCCGAAGGCGCCATGACGACATCGAAGCGCTGCCCGGCGCAGCGAATGAAGCGTGGTCCGTCAAAGTCGGGCAAGCCCGATACGATGCGGTGCGTTGGAAGAATGGTCAGGCCGGGACTGTTCATGTCAAAGAACGCCATCGGAACGCGGTCGGTTCCCGGCTGATCCTGCATCTCGTTGCGAAACGCCAGTGCGGTTTCGTAGCGGTGGTGGCCGTCGGCGATGATGACGCGTTTGTCCGCCATCTCCCGCCGGATCGTGTTCGTGATGCCGTCGTCGCTCACAATCCAAACCGAATGCGTAACGCCGTATTCGTCCTGAACCGCGATGTCCGGCGGACGCGACGCAGTCTGATCCAGCAGGGCGCCGATTCGCCGTCCGGAATCTTCATACAACATGAAGATCTGCTCGAAATGCGTTCGCGTATGTTGCAACAGCTCCAAACGATCCTGCTTCGGCCCGCTCAAGGTCCGCTCGTGCGGAAAGACAACGCGGTTCGCGTAATCTTCAAGCCGCCCAAGCCCGATAAAACCCTTCCGAACGTGCTCTTCGCGCGCGCCCGGAATCCGGAACCGCTGCGCACAAACCAGGAACGCCGGCGCCTCCAGACGCGTCAGGACGCCGAGCCGGCGCCATTCTTTGAGGTACGCTGCGGCGCGCGTGTACACGTTGTCGTGCACAGAGTCTCCGGCGTTCGCCTTTCCCAGGACAATGCGGACAAGGTTGTAGGGATGAAGCGCATAGTAGCGGTCCTGCATTTCGCGGGAGATTTTGTCGTACGGCTGCGTGACCACCTGCTCGAGCGGAACCTTGTCCGGCGCGTAGCGCAGACCACGGAAGGGTTCAACAACCATACCGTGATTTTCACACGGGAAGCGTCACGGCGGGCATGGTAAGATGGCCGCGCCCTTGGCGCATGCCTTCACGAGCCCACGAAATCTGGGAGACGCACGCCGCTCATATCCTTCAAGACCGGAACGAAGACGGCGTCATCGACTATCTGAACGCCAAGATTTATATCGCGGACGCGGCGGCGCCCGAAGAGATTGCGGCCGCTGCGAATATTGCGGCGCGTCTGGCTTTCGAGACGCTGTCGCTGGACCTGCCGATCGGATATCCCGCGTCTTCCTATCGCTCCGATGATGCGACCGTCGCGATCGTGATCGGCGCTGCAGCCCATCGGTTTGCGGATTCCTCACCGGAGCCCATCATCGCTCTCAAAGACGTCGGGCGGCGCGTGATTGCAATCCCGCGCGCGGTGGACGCCGAAGAATTCGCGGGAGCAAAGTTTTCTCCTCCTTTCAAGCGTGAGAGCCGCCCAAGGCGGCAGGAGGTCATCGGGCCGGTTGGGGGCTGTTCACCCATACGCTCGCTCGCCGCGATCTTCACGTCGGCAGGCTTGCTCGGCGATCCAGACGGCGACTTCATCCCGGAACGCATCGAGACAACGCTCGTGCTTGGCCCGGACGTTCGCTCCGCCGCCGTCATCGACCTCGCCGCCCGTCTCGCGCTCGAAGCAGCCGGCGTGACCTTGCCTCTCGTTGTCGTCGCACACGAGGCGTCGCGCCCGCCCGCAAACGCTGTTCTGATCGGACAATCCAACCCGTACGTCCGTCGCTTGATCGAATCCGGGCGCTTCCGCCCGGAAATCCGGCCGGGACACGGTCGCATCGAAATCGTAGAGCGCGCATTCGGTGAAGACGCCGTCGTGGTCATCGCCGGCGCCGACGCCGAAGGAGAGGCCGAAGCGATACGGCATGCTGCGCATCGTCTTCCGTTTGCATGGGAATATGGAAACGATCGCCTTGAGCTCTCCACAATCGAAGAAGACGTGCGGCGATTTTTCTCCGTGAGGTCTACGGCAGGACAGGCGGCCGCCGCGCTTTACAAAGCTCGTGTTGCGGCTCGCGAACTCGAAGGCAAAGACCTCGAATCCGCTGTGTTGGAAGTCTTTGTGGAAGGTGGCTGTCCCGAGTACGAAGCATTCGTATCGGCGCTGTTTCCCCGCGTCCAGACCCTCACGCGCTCGTTCGATGTCCGTCGAGCGCCTGTCATTTTCGAAGAGCGTCGCAGGCTGCCATGGGAAGTGGATGATGCGCGGCGCCGCATCTCCCGAAAAGTCGCGCCCCGCGTCCGTGAGGGCTCGGCCGTGCGTCTGGAACTGCGGCTCAGCGAGCCGATCGGGATTCGCGCCAGCCTGGCCGACGAAATTCGCGGCCTCCTCTCCCACAGCGGCGCCGATCCCGCAAGGACTGACGTGCGAGTCCTCTCAGCGCACAAGCAGGGCTACTGTTGGATCGACGAAGAATTGAAGCCCAGGCTGCAAGGGGCTGCGAAAATCCAGATCCATGTCCGCGATCTGGCGCGCGAAAGATGGCAGGTCGCGGAATCACCGATCCGATGGCTCCAGGAACTCTATCCCATCGATGAAGTGCTGGCGCGGGATCTTCGTCTCTCGCGCGACGACGTCACGTTCCACCGCGCGACCGGCGAAGGTCCGATGTACTCGGTGCGCGCGCAAAACGCGGAAGGGCGCACAATCCTCGCGGAGTCGTTCGATCCCAAGTTCGCGCTGCGGCCATTGCTGGACCAGTTCCCCGACTACGAGCGGGTTCGCGTCTCGACCGGATGGCTGCGCGCCGAAGTCGACGGGGTCATTGCGGCCGACGAGCGGATCCGCACGGATCCCGAACGTTTCTGGGACCTATTCCAGTCCCGCGCGCTTCGGAAAATTCACGACTACGTGATGGACCTCTACGAAGGCGCTCCCCGAGCCGAATACGCGCCGCACTTCGGAACTCTGGAAGTCGAGCTATGGATGAGCGAGCCGGACTATCGGATCGGCATCGACGAAGAACGCATTTCGACGCTCGCAGCGCTTCACGAAGACATTTACTTTCAAACGCTGATGTTCTTCGATGTCCTCGGACTGTTCTATAGCGGCGAACGGCTTTCCTATCCCGGCCGCATCATCCCTCGAATTCATCCATCGCGAGACGGCCGCGGCCCAACGGCCCGCATCCGATTCACGGGGAAGCCTCGCCCCAATCCGCGCGTCGAGCTGCGATGGACCGAACAGGGCGGACCGAGTTTCAGACGTCTTCAGAATTTGCGGCCCGTCTCCATTGAGCATCCAAGGGTCACAGGGCTCACGGTGCGTTATGGCCACGAGGCGGTCGTGGCGCTAGAGCTGACACAGTCCGTGGACTCTCTCGAAGACCGCCGCACTGACTTGCTGCGCACGTTTCGCGCAGACGATGTCGACCGGAACATCCTGTCTGGAGACCAGGCGTGCGGAATGGTCCAAGCCGTCCGTGAATTCCATGATCATGGCTTCGGGATGACCTGGCTTTCCTATGAAGGAGTCGATGCGATTCGATTCCTTTTTCGATCGGGCAAATCCGAAGCGGCCGCTGAGATTCCACGCGCGCGCGAGTGCTATCGCCAACCCCGCATCTCCGCGTCCACGGCCTCTTCAATAGCGTCGGCGGAAGCAGTCCAGTGGCGCGAACCGATAGGCCCCGAAGAATGCGAGCGTGCGATCGCCGCGCTTGCAACCTTTCCTGAGATCCGGCCCTTCTATGCGGGCAGGTCCTACTTGGGCCGTTCCGTCTGGGCGATGGACGTGACGTCCCCAAGCGAAGGAAAGTATGTCTCGCAGGCGAAGGTCTCCGTGACAAAGCCCACGATTTTCATCACGGGGCGCCAGCATGCCAACGAGGTATCCAGCACGTCACACATTCTGAAGCTGGCGGAATTGCTTGCAACAGACGACGCAGTGAGGAAGCTGCTCGACCGCGTGAACTTCCTGCTTCAGCCGATCGTCAACCCGGACGGCGCGGCTCTTGTTGAAGAACTTCACGCATGGACTCCCGGGTTCATTCTGCACGCGGGGTACTTCGGCGCGCTCGGCATGGACGTCACGCACGATCAATGGAGCGAGGATTCCCTGTATCCCGAGTCCGCCGTACGTCCGCGGCTGTGGAAAATGCGGCTGCCGGACGTCGTTCTGAACCCTCATGGATACCCTTCGCACGAATGGGTTCAGCTCTTCGCCGGCTACGCGGCCTGGGTGAGGACGCGCACGGCGCAGGCGCGCGACTGGTGGGCGCCCCGCGGCTGGTTCGTGCCGCGGTTCGTCGTGATCGAGGATTCCGAGCATCCTCATCACAAGGCCGCGGCTTTCGACATGCTGGACCGCGCGCTGGAAGCCGTTCGGCCGATCGTCGGCCCTTTGAATGAGCGGATGCTCCGGCGCTACGCGAAGTACGGCGGGTGGGATCCGGAAACGTTCAAGCTCAGCCTTCGCAACGGCGTCTTAGTCTACACGCCGCCGAAAGGATTGAAGCCGAAGGCGGACGCCCGCGACTTCATGCAGCGCCATCCTCAAGTCACTTTCCTGGAAATCGTCACGGAGGCGCCGGATGAAACCGCTAGCGGCGATTGGCTGAAACTGGTCGCGCAGGCCGGCCTCGAATTCAGTCTCGCCTGCAGCCGATATCTTGCGGAGTCCGGATATGTGGTCGAGCGCCGCGCCTATCACGAAGCGGGCGAAACGGTCTTTGAGATGAGGCGCGGGCGGCCCCCAGCCTCCCGCCCTTAGCGCATACGCAACGCAAGTGCGATGCCGTCTCGCAAAGGAAGAATCGTGGTCTGGAATCTCTGGTCCTCGGAGAGCATGCGGTTGAAGGAGCGAATGGCGACAGTTTCCGGATCGTTCACGCCCGGATCCGCGACCTTTGCCGACCAAAGCACATTATCCGTGATGAAAACGCCGCCGACGCGAACGCGGCTCGCGGCCTTTCTATAGACGTCCGGATATCCGTCCTTGTCGACGTCATTGAAGATGAGGTCGAACTCGCCGGTAACGCCGTCGAACGAAGCCAGCGCATCGCCGACGAGAATCTCAATGCGATCCAGAACGCCCGCGCGTTCGAAGAAAGCCCGTGCGCGCGCCGCGTTTCGGGGGTCGCCGTCGGTGTAATAAACCTTTCCGCCGGGGCGGAGAGCGCGGGCCAGCCAGATTGTCGAATAGCCGATTGCGGAGCCCAACTCGAAAATCCGCACGGCGCCGACAAGACAGGCCATCTGGAAGAGAAGCAATCCTACGACGGGACCGACAATGGGAATGCGCTCCTTTTCGGCCAGCGCTTCCATTTCCGCCAGGACGGCGTCGCGCGGAGGCGCAAGCGACTTGATGTAGGCGTCAACCGAATCCGCAGTGATGCGACTCATTGCTTTATGATCCTAGCATGACCTATGACGCCGTCTTCTTCGACGCCGCCGAAACGCTGTTCACAACGCAAGGCGCGGTCGGCGAAATCTATGGCCGCGTCGCAGCGCGGTTCGGTTCCAAGGCGCCTGCAGCAGCCATCCAAGCGGCGTTTGAAAAACAGTTTCCTCGTTCCGGGCCCCTCACAGCCGCCGGCGAGAAGCAGTGGTGGAAAGACATCGTGCGTCGCGTCTTTATGGACGTTGGAATGATCGACGACTTCGACCGGTTCTTCGAACAGGTGTATGAGCAGTTCCGGGACGCTCGCGGGTGGATGTTGTTTCCCGAAACCAGGGACGTACTCACGAAGCTGCGCCAACGCGGCGTTCAGATGGGAATCGTCTCGAATTTTGATTCCCGCATTTACACGGTGCTCGAAAGCCTCGGCATCCGGTCGTTCTTCGAAACCGTTACCATTTCCAGCGAAGTCGGCGCCGCCAAACCGCAACCGGAAATCTTCCATGCCGCCGTCCGCGCCGCGGGGTTGCCTGCATCGAGGATCCTGATGGTCGGCGACAGCCTGGAAGACGACGTCCGCGCGGCGCAAGCCGCCGGCCTTGGAGCGGTGCTCCTGGACCGTAAGGGACGCTATGCCGAGATCCAGGATGTCCGAGTTATTGAAACCCTTAGTGATTTAGCCGCAGATTACACCGATGGAAATCCAGCTTGACGCCATCCGCTCCAAACGCTTAAAGTCTGAAGTGTAAACCCGACCGAAAAGGTCGGATTTTTGCAGGGACAGCATCAAGGACGGGATTCGATGTTCCGGTTATCGAAGAAGTCGGATTATGGACTGATTGCTTTGAAGCATTTAGCCCAGCACGCCGACGAATCCATCAGCGCCAGAGAGATTGCATCGGAATACAAAATCCCTGCCGAGTTGCTGGCCAAAGTTCTGCAAAGGCTGGCTCGTAAGGGCCTGCTGGTATCCCAGCATGGCATGAACGGGGGCTATCTCCTGGCGCGCGACCCTTCGAAGATTTCGATTGTGGATGTCGTCGAGGCGCTGGAGGGACCGATCGCCATCACTCCTTGTGAACGCGGGTCGAGTTGCGAGCAATGGGAGTTTTGCTCCGTGCGCGATCCGCTGCTGAAACTGAAGGTGAAGGTGGTTCGGGTTTTAGGAGACACCTCGATATACGAGCTGGCGACCAGTTGAGGAGAAACATGAAACTGCCCATTTACATGGATAATCATGCGACGACGCCGGTAGATCCACGCGTGCTCGACGCAATGATGCCGTTCTTCACCGAAAAGTTCGGCAATGCGGCGAGCCGCAATCACCAGTTCGGCTGGGATGCGGAGGCGGCCGTCGATGCGGCGCGCAACGAGATCGCGGCGCTGATCGGCGCCGATCCGCGAGAGATTGTCATCACCAGCGGCGCGACGGAATCCGACAACCTGGCGGTGAAGGGCGTCGCCGCCATGTATCGCGAAAAGGGCAATCACATCATCACGTGCGTGACCGAGCACAAGGCCATCCTGGACTCGTGTAAGCACGTGGAAAAGGATGGATACCGCGTTACATTCCTGCCCGTCTCCAACAAGGGCCTGATCGACTTCGACGATCTCCGCCGCGCCATTACCGACAAGACCATCCTGATCACGATCATGACGGCCAATAACGAAATCGGCGTCATCCAGGACATCAAGGAAATCGGAAAGATCGCGCGCGAACGCGGCGTGCTGTTCCATACGGACGCGGTGCAGGCCGTCGGAAAGATTCCATTCAATGTCAACGAAATGAACGTGGATCTGGCGTCGTTGTCCGCGCACAAGATGTACGGGCCGAAAGGCGTCGGCGCGCTGTACGTGCGCCGCCGGAATCCGCGCGTGCTGCTGACGCCGATCATCGACGGCGGCGGGCATGAGCGCGGCATGCGCTCCGGAACGCTCAATGTTCCGGGCATCGTCGGCTTCGGCAAAGCTGCGCAAATCGCGCGCGAAGAGCTGCCGCAGGAATCCGCAAGGATGATGCGGCTGCGTGAAAGGCTCCGCACCACGCTGGAACGCGAACTCGATGAGGTGTACATCAACGGCGACCTCGAACGACGGCTGCCCGGCAACCTCAACATGAGCTTCGCGTACGTGGAAGGCGAGTCCCTGTTGATGGGAATCAACGATGTGGCCGTGTCTTCAGGTTCGGCGTGTACTTCGGCAAGCCTGGAGCCGTCTTACGTCTTGAAAGCTCTCGGCGTGGGAGAAGATCTGGCGCATACCTCGATCCGGTTCGGCATCGGCCGCTTCAACACGGAAGAGGAAGTCGATTACGTCAGCCGCCGCGTTATTGAAACAGTACAACGTCTGAGAGATCTTTCCCCGTTGTACGAGATGGCCAAAGAGGGGATCGATCTGAAGAAAGTTCATTGGGCCACGGAACAATAGGGTGAACCAGGCAAGGAGAGACTAAAGTATGGCTTATTCGGACAAGGTTATCGACCATTACAACAATCCTCGAAACGTCGGCGCCCTGCCAAAAGAAGATCCGGCTGTCGGCACGGGACTGGTGGGCGCTCCGGAATGCGGCGACGTCATGAAGCTTCAGATCAAAGTGAACGCCGAGACTGAAGTCATCGAAGACGCCAAGTTCAAGACGTTCGGGTGCGGCAGCGCGATCGCCAGCTCGAGCCTGGCCACCGAATGGGTCAAAGGCAAAACGCTGGCAGAAGCGTTGACCATCAAGAACACGGACATCGTAAAGGAACTCAGCCTTCCACCCGTGAAGATCCATTGCTCCGTCCTCGCCGAAGACGCGATTAGGGCGGCGATCGCAGATTGGAAAAAGAAGCAGGCCGACTAGGTTCGCGAATCGATGGCAATTGAGATCACAGACAAGGCGGTGGATGAGGTCCGCCGGATGATGGCGAAAGAAAACGTGACTGCCGCAGGGTTGCGCGTCGGCGTGAAGGGAGGCGGATGTTCCGGACTTTCCTACAACCTCAGCTTCGAAAGCCAGACGCGCACGGGCGACAAAGTGTTTGAACGCGACGGCATCAAGCTCTTTTGTGATCTGAAGAGTTATATCTACCTGAACGGCACCGTCCTCGACTACGATAGCGGGCTCATGGGCAAGGGATTCGTCTTCATGAATCCCAACGCCAAAAAGAGTTGCGGCTGCGGAAGCTCGTTCTCGACGTAGTAGTGAATTACTTCGAAGTTTTCGATCTTCCCAGGCTTCTCAATATCGATCCGAAAGCCCTCGAGAAGAAGTTCCATGCGTTGAGCCGCAAGCACCACCCGGACTACTTCTCAACAGCCCCGATCGAGCAACGGGAACTTGCAGTCCGCATGACGGCGCTGTTGAACGACGCCTATCGCACGCTGCGGCACCCGGTCCGCCGCGTCGAATATCTGCTGAACCTCGAAGGCTACAAGCCTGACGGCAGCAAGGCGCCGAAATCGTTTCTCATGGACGTCTTTGAACTCAACGAACAGATCGAGGAGGCCAAGGCCGGACGGGCCTCCGAAGAACAAAAAACAGCGCTGCGGAATGAGATCGAGCGGCGGGCGGCGCAATTCGACGCCGAGATCCGCAAAGCATCGGACGAATGGGACCGGCTGGCGCGCGACGGCCGCGAAGAAACCCAAATGAAGAATCAACTCATGAGGATGAACGAAATCCTGTCTGAAGCTTCGTACATACACAACCTCAAAGAGGAGCTGGAGGCAATCGGCTGATGTCGAGGATCGTTGGAATCGACCTGGGCACCACCAACAGCCTGGTCGCCATCACTGAAAACGGGACCCCGCGCGTGCTCCCCGGTCCCGACGGCCGCAACCTCGTGCCGTCCGTGATCTACTTCGATGAGAACGGCGGCGTGCTGGTCGGCAACGCCGCCAAGGAAAAGATGATCGAGAAGCCCAGGAACACCGTCTTCTCGATCAAGCGGTTTATGGGCAAGGGGCTTGACGACGTGCGCCAGGACCTCCCGCTTCTTCCCTTCGAAATCTCCGCTGAAAGCGAACATGTGATCCGCGTAAAAGTCTTCGGCCGAGACTATACGCCGCCGGAGCTTTCAGCGTTAATCCTTCGCGAACTGAAGCGCAACGCCGAAAGCGCCCTTGGCGAAGACATCAGCAACGCCGTCGTCACGGTCCCAGCCTACTTCAACGACGCGCAGCGTCAGGCGACAAAAGACGCGGGCCGCATCGCCGGGCTCGACGTCCTGCGGATCGTCAACGAGCCGACGGCCGCCTCGCTGGCCTATGGACTTCAGGAGCGCCGGCAAGGCGTTATCGCGGTTTACGACTTTGGCGGTGGAACTTTCGATATCTCGATCCTGAAGTTGAGCGAAGGAATCTTCGAGGTCCTGGCGACAAGCGGAGATACGCATCTGGGCGGCGACGACATCGACGAGCTGCTGATGCGCCTCGTGTTGAAGGACCTTGGCGCTGCGCCGGACGTTCGCGGCGTTCAGCAGATTCGGAAAGCTGTAGTGGGGGCGAAGGAAGACCTCTCGGAACGTGAGGCCGCCGAAATCGTCGTGGAAGAACTGGGATTGCGGCGCGGCGTCACGCGCCGTGAATTTGAAGCGCTCATCGATCCGATCGTCGAACGTACGCTGCAGCCCTGCAGACAGGCGCTTCAGGACGCCGGGCTCAAACCCTCGGCCGTGGATGAAGTCGTCATGGTCGGCGGCTCGACGCGCATTCCTTTTGTTCGGCGCCGCGTCCAGGAACTGTTCGAAAGAATTCCGCATACGGAACTCAACCCCGATGAAGTCGTCGCTCTTGGGGCGGCGGTGCAGGCGGATATCCTGGCGGGCTCGAAGCGCGACATGCTGCTGCTGGACGTGACTCCGCTTTCGCTCGGGATCGAAACGGTCGGCGGCGTCGTCTCCAAAATCATCCCGCGCAATTCGACAATTCCCGCTAGCGCCACCGAGATGTTCACGACGTTCGTGGACGGCCAAACGAACGTCAAAATCCACGTGCTGCAGGGCGAGCGTGAACTCGTGAAGGATTGCCGCAGCCTCGCGAACTTCGATCTCAAAGACATTCCGCCGATGCCCGCCGGCTTGCCTCGCATCGAAGTCAAGTTTCTGATCGATGCTGACGGTATTCTCAATGTCTCAGCGCAGGAGCAGCGGACTGGAAAATACCAGTCTGTTCAAGTGAAGCCGACGCATGGATTGACCGACGAGGAAATCGAGCGGATGCTGCTGGAATCCTTCGAGTACGCCGAAGCCGACATCGAAGCGCGGCAGGTGATCGAAGCGCGCAATGAAGCCGAGACCGTGCTGCGGTCGACGGAGAAAGGCGTCGCCGACGAGCAGTACCAGGCGCTGTCGGAAGAAGAGAAGGCCGCCATCAACCAGGCGGCCAACCGGCTTCGGGAAGTGATGAACAGCAACGATCACGGCGCCATCCGCAACGGCATTGAGCAGTTGAGTCAATCCACGCAGCGTCTGGCGGAGCTGATCATGAACGCCGCGATCCAGAAGGCATTGAAGGACAAACGCGTGAGGGAAATCCAATGACAAAACCGCTCACCTGGACCAGCACCGAAGATATCGCCATCGCCCTCGCGGACCGGCATCCGGATGTGGATCCACTCACGGTCCGGTTTACGGACCTTCATAAGTGGGTAATGGCGCTCGAGGGCTTCTCGGACGATCCGAAGAATTCGAACGAAAAGAAGCTCGAGGCGATTCAGATGGCGTGGTACGAGGAATATCAGGATCGCCGGAAGTGAGGTGAGGGGTTTACGTTGCCTTGGTGGGAGACGGGGAATTTGAAATTGGACGAATCCTGCATCTCAGATCCGAAATCTGAAACTGCAGATTGAACTGTTTCGGCGCAGCGACGCCTATTCCCTCCAATCAGAAATTTCAGATTTCGGATTTGAGATGCAGGATTCGTCCAATTTCAAATTCCCCCTTTGCCTGATTCTCCAGGTACACTAACGCCGTCTTGCAGCGCCCGATTCCGCAGGATCCTTCCCATAAACGCATCCACCACAGACGGAGCGATTGCGTTCGCCCATGCAACAAACCGCGACGGCCAGTGGGGAAACACCTCCAGCCTTGGCCTGCGAATGCACTCGACAATGGCGCGGGCCACGTCTTCGGCGGACTGCTGAGGTCCGATCGGCTTAAAACGCGCGTGTGGATTCTCGCGCCGGACCGCGTCTCCGAACTCCGTCTTCGTGGACGCCGGATTGATGAGACTCACGAAGATGTTCGAGTCCTTCAGTTCGACGCGCAGGGCTTCGGTGAGGCCGTGCAACGCGAACTTCGTCGCGCAGTAGATTCCCGACAGCGGCAGACCGCGCCTGCCGGCCACGGAAGAGATGTTGATGATGTGCCCGCCGCCCTGCCGCCGCATGATGGGAACGACAAGCTGGATGGCCCGTAACGGCGCATGCAGATTGAGCTCGAAAATTTCGTGGGCGAGATCCGGCGGCGTCTTCTCGACTGTTCCAAAGTAACCGAACGCAGCGTTGTTGATCAGAACGTCGATGCAACCCAGTTTTTCGCACGCCTGCTGGATCATCGCATCCACGTCCGCTGCGCGCCGCAGGTCCAGCGTGGAGATGAAAGCGGTTCCGCCCGATGCGCGGATTCGCTTTTCCAAGTCGGCAAGGCGTTCCTCGCGGCGGGCCGTCAGAAACAGACGGGCGCCCTCGCCGGCCAAGGCCAGGGCTGTCGCGCGTCCAATGCCGCTGGACGCGCCGGTGATGATCGTCGCTTTTCCGTTACTGCTTCGGCGCGTAGTACCCTTCTTTGGCGCGAGAGTACAACCGTTCCCGGCCTGGAGGAGCATTCAGTTTGACGCGAATCTTGCGCCATCCGCCGTCTTTGGCAGTGTTGGTTGGAACGTAGCCGATGAGGTATTGGTTCTTCAATTCCGCGGCGATCTTCTCGCAAACTTCCTCGAGTTCATCCAAAGAAGCGCGGTAGGAATGCCCGCCGGTCATTTCCGACAGTTCTTCAATCAGGGCGCGTCCCATATCGATGGAATAGATCTGAACGTCGGCCTCCCGTACGAACTCGCGAATGTCCTTCCGGCTATATCGGCTGTGATTGTCTTCTCCGTCTGTAATCAGAAGCAGCGCCTTCTTCGGATGCTGTCCCTTCTTTACTTCGGTGAGGCCGAGATACAGGCCGTCGTACATCGCCGTCGCGCCGTCGGGAGGATTGAACGCAAGGCTGTTTCGCAGCTTGAGAACGTCGGTCGTGAAAGGGTGAGCGAGGCGCGCCTTATTGTTGAATTCGACCAGGAAGTATTCGTCCTCCGGCGTCAGATTTTCCAGGAACTTGATCGCCGCTTCGCGCGCGAGCTGAATCTTGCGGAGCATGCTGTGGCTGACGTCGAAGATGACCCCGACGCTGATCGGCGTCGTTTCCTTCGAGAAATACCGAATCTCCTGCTCCACCTTGTCTTCGAATATTTGGAAATGCTCCGGGCGAAGATCCGTCACGACTTCGTTTTTCGCGTTCGTGACAGAAACGTTGACGAGGGCGAGATCGATGTCCACCGTCAGGGTTTTGCGAATGTCATCGCGCTGTCCGTAGGCTGCAAGCGTCAAAGACAGCACCACTCCCAGCGGTAATATTTTTCCAACTTGGTTCATGGTGGGCGCCAACTTACCACCACAATACCCATAATTCAACCCCCCTAAGGCGCCAGAGGCGATTTCGGATTTCGGATTGCGGATTTTGACTGCGGGCGAATGCGGGTAGCATACGCTTTATGGGCGTTGCCCTTACCCCGATTATCGTGAAGCAGACGCTGGCCCTGGAGGACCTGCGTGGGAAGCGATTGGCCGTCGACGGGAATGGCGAGCTGTATCAGTTCCTGGCGCTCATCCGGCTGCGCGACGGCTCGCCGCTGACGGACTCGCGCGGCCGCGTCACCTCGCATCTATCCGGACTCTTCTATCGCACGACGCGGCTGATCGCAGACTACGGTATAGAGCTCGTATTTGTCTTTGACGGAAAACCGCCGGAACTCAAATCCGCAGAGATCGCGCGGCGGAGGAGCATCAAAGAACGATATGAAGCCGAACACGCCGAAGCGGTCCGGTCGGGCGATTTGGCGAAGGCGTACTCCAAAGCAACAATGACGTCGCGGCTCACGAGGCCCATGGTCGAGGAAGCTCAGGAGCTTCTTCGGCTCATGGGACTGCCCGTCGTGCAGGCCCCATCCGAAGGCGAAGCCCAGGCTTCGCATATGGCCGCTTCCGGCGCAGTGTGGGCCGCGGCGAGCAAAGATTACGACTGTCTGCTTTTCGGCGCGCCGCGTCTTGTGCGCTTCCTCACGATCTCGGGAAAGGAATTTTTGCCAAGTCAAGGCGCGTTCCGCCCGATCACGCCGGACCTGATCGAATCCGACGCCCTGCTGCGGCATTACGCGATCACGCGTGACCAATGGATCGATCTGGCAATTCTGGTCGGAACGGATTTCAACTCCGGCGTGAAAGGCGTGGGCCCCAAGAAGGCTCTGAAGCTGGTCTCGGAATTTGGGAGCATCGAGAACATGCCGGCTGAGATTCGCGAAGCGCTTGGGCCTTCTATCGCGGAGATTCGGGAGATCTTCCGTCATCCGGAAGTTACGGAGGAGTATTCAATTGAATTCAAGCCGCCGGACCTGGACGGCGTCGTCCGGTTTCTCTGCGACGAGCGGGAGTTCTCACGCGACAGGGTTACGGCTGCTTTGAACCGGGCTTATTGAATCGCGCTTCGATGTTGTCGATCAGCCGCGTGGCGCCAAGAAACGCCGCGGCGGCAATGCGCACGGGGCCTTCGACGACGTTCACCGGCTGCACTTCCATGGGATCGACGATCTCCAGATACTGCACGCGTAACGCGGGCTCTTCCGCGAGGACCCGCAGAGCTTCCTGTTTGATTGTTTCGGAATCGGATTCACCCGACTCGATCAGGTCGCGGGCCGCCTTCAGCGCCCGATATAGCGCGGGCGCCGATCGTCGCTCTTCCGCGGTCAAGTAGGCGTTGCGCGAACTGAGCGCCAATCCATCGTCTTCCCGAACCGTAGGCGTCGCTGCGATCGCTATCGTCAGATTGAGATCCTGCGTCATCCGTCGAATGATCGCGAGCTGCTGGTAGTCCTTCTCTCCGAAATAGGCGCGGTCGGGCTGCACGACATTAAAGAGCTTGAGCACAACCGTAGCCACGCCGCGAAAGTGTCCGGGCCGGTAGGCGCCGCACAGATGCTCGCCGAGCCGCTCGACCTCGACAAACGCGGCCTGCGGGCCCGGGTACATTTCGGCGACCGTGGGCGCGAAAATGAAGTCGACTTGCTGTTCGTCGCAAATCGCCGCGTCCTTGTCAAGCGATCGCGGGTAGCGCGCATAGTCTTCGGCCGGACCAAACTGAAGCGGGTTGACGAAAATGCTCACGACGACGCAATCGCATTCCGTCCGGGCGTGTTCGATGAGTGTGGCGTGGCCTCGGTGCAGGGCCCCCATTGTTGGAACTAAGCCGACGCTCCTACCGCGACGCCGAGCTTCGTCCAGATGACGGCGGATCTCCGGCGCCGAGTCAATGATCTTCACGAGCCTGGAAAGCGGCCGCCCCGCACGTCTTCGATATAGGCCCGAGCCGCCTCGATCAAGATTTCGTGGACGTGCGCATATTGGCGCGCGAATGAGGGGGCGGGGCGGTCGAGGATTCCGAACATATCCGAGCTGACCAGCACCTGTCCGTCGCAATGCGGGCCTGCGCCAATGCCGATAGTGGGAATTTGCACGCTCGAGGTGACTTCTCGCGCGACCGCCGCCGGAATCGATTCCAGCACTAAGGAGAAGGCGCCTGCCTTTTCAAGGGCTCTCGCATCGCTGAGAAGCTGCTCCGCCGACGCCTCATCGCGCGCCTGCATCCGAAATCCGCTCAGGGCATGGATCGACTGCGGCGTCAAGCCAAGGTGGCCCATCACCGGAATGCCGACCTCTGCGAGGCGCTCGACAACGTGGAGCACATGACGGCCGCCCTCCAGCTTGACTGCCGAGGCGCCTCCTTCCTGAACCAGGCGCCCCGCATTGCGGACGGCTTCTTCGACGGAAATCTGATATGTCAGAAAGGGCATGTCCGCGACAATCAACGGGCGACGTGCGCCGCGGCTCACGGCCTGCGTGTGGTGGATCATCATGTCCAGCGTGACGGGAATTGTCGTCTCGTAACCCAGTACGACCATCCCCAGCGAGTCCCCGACCAGGATGACGTCGATGCCGGCCCGGTCGAGCAGATGGGCCATTGGCGCGTCATAGGCCGTGAGCACGCAGATCTTTTGGCCCTTCGCCTTCATCGCCTGGAGATCCCGTACGCGCACGGGCCGCGACGCCGCATTGTTATGCTCACTCACGACAGGTCAGTTTTACCATGTTTTGGGAGTTGTTACGAACAGCGGGTGTCAAATGTAAGATGGCTGTTGTCCAACAGCCATCTCGCATTTGGCAACGTTCGGAGCCGCAATTCGCTCCCGCCGGTCCGCGTCCTCACGCCGCGCGGCGAATGCCGCCCCGGCCGCCCGTTCTTCCAATCACAGCGCGATAAATGGCCAGGAGGATAATCGCCCCGATGACCGATGCAATGAAGCCCGCAGGTTCGCCCGCGCTATACCAGCCGATCGCCCGGCCTAAAAAGCCGGCGAGGATCGAACCGGCGATGCCAAGCAGCATGGTTACGATAATTCCGCCCGGATCATCCCCCGGCATCAAAAGCTTTGCGACTGCGCCAACAATCAGACCGATGAGCAGCATCCAGATTATTGACATTGAAGTTGATTCCTCTCTTTCATCGATGAAATAAGCGCCCACGGCGCCTACTTTCCATCGTGCAGCCGGCCTGCCACAGCCGTAAACCCGCATGAAATCAGCATATTCCGCCAGGAGAGCGCCTGCGGCGGCCAACGCGCCTCCAGCCGATTCCGGGGAAAAATGCACGGCGTAGGCGCAGTTTGCGAAGGCCCTGCCGCCTTCGGCTTGAGAAGCGTTTACTCCCCCTTTGAGGGGGAGAGCCGCCGAAGGCGGCAGGGGGTCAAACTCCGCTAAACGGCATTCATTCACACCATGGACCGCGCCTACCGTCCGCCCGTAAGCAGGACCTTCAGCACGCCGGGTTGCGCGGCCTTTCGCAAGGCCTGAGGGGCCTGCGACAGGGGGAACTCGTCGGCAATCATGTCGGCGACATTGACACGCCGCTCGCGCAGGAGGTTGATGGCGGGCTCGAAGCGGCCGCAGCGCGATCCCATCAGCGTGAATTCGTTAACGATGACGGGCGCTGTGTCGACGGCGACGTTTCCGTGGATAGTGGATTTCATCAACACAGTTCCGCGCGGGCGCGTCATGGAGACGGCCTGGCGCAGGCCTTCCTTGGATCCAGTAGCCTCGACCACCCAGTCGTAGGCCGCCGTCGGCGTCTTCGTCCGCACTTTCTCGACCGCGACGCCCGCGCGCTCGGCGATTTTCAACTTGCTTCGGTGGCGGCCGAATTGATGCACTTGAAATCCCGAGGCATGAAGCACCTGGCTGATCAGCAAGCCGAGCTTCCCGTCGCCTAAGACTGCAACCTCGGCGCCCTCCGGAATTGCGGCCTGATCGAGGATTTCGCAAGCGGCTGCGAGCGGTTCAACAAACACGGCGATCTCCGTTGGCATGGCGTCCGGCACAACGTGGAGATTGATCTCCGGCAACGTCAGAAACTCGCGAAACGCGCCGGGGCGCCTGACGATGCCAAGCACGGTGCGTTGAGGACAATGGCGCGCAAGGCCGCGGCGGCACCAGTCGCAATTGCGGCACGCAACATTGATCTCGCCCACGACGCGGCGGCCTAGCAGCGCGGGATTGTCACACGCCGCCACTTCGCCCACGAACTCGTGCCCCGGCGTGCCTCGAAAGCCGTAATAGCCGCGCAGCAGTTCCAGATCCGTATTGCAGATTCCGCCGCGCAGCAAGCGTAGAAGGGCGCAGCCTTCGGCGCGGCGGGGCCGCGCAACGTTCCGAATGGACGCGCGCCGTGCTTCAATATGCAGGGCGATCATGGAAGCAGAGTATCATTAACGTCTCGGAGGAACTTATGAAAGCCATTCGCGTTCACGATTTCGGAAGCCCCGATGTCATGCGCATCGAAGAGGTTCCTGACCCGCAGCCCGGTCCTCGTCAGGTGGTGGTCGCAATCCGCGCGGCCGGCGTCAATCCCGTCGACACCTACATTCGGTCGGGAACGTATCGCAAGAAGCCGACCCTGCCCTACACGCCCGGTTTTGATGCAGCGGGCGTGGTCGAACTCGCGGGCGCCGAGGCGCGGTTCAAGCCGGGCGACCGCGTGTACATCAACGGAACGGCCACGGGCGCGTATGCAGAGAAGGCGCTGTGCAACGAGGAGAATGTTTTCGCGCTGCCCGAGCAGTTGGATTTCGCGCAAGGCGCCGGCGTTTGGGTTCCTTATGCAACCGCGTGGTACGCCCTCTTCGAAGCCGCCAAAGCCCGGCCCGCCGAGACCGTGCTCGTGCATGGCGCAAGCGGCGGCGTGGGAACGGCGTCCGTCCAGATTGCGCGTTCGCTTGGACTGCGCGTCATCGGAACGGCCGGCTCTGAAAAAGGGCGCGAGATGGTGCGCGAACAAGGCGCGCACGTCGTCCTCAGCCATCACGCCTCGAACTTCACGGACCAGGTCATGACTGCCACCGAAGGCAGAGGACCGGACATCATCCTCGAGATGCTGGCGAATCTGAACCTGGCCAAGGATCTCAGCATGATCGCTCCTCATGGGCGCATTGTCGTGATCGGGAACCGTGGAACCATCGAAATCAATCCGCGAGACGCAATGGGGAAAGATGCTTCCATCATCGGAATGATGCTGCTAAATAAGACGCCGGAGGAAATCGCGCGCATCGCGGCCGCTGTTTCGGCCGGCCTTGAGAATCGGACGCTCCGTCCAGTCGTTGGAAAACAGTTTCCGCTCGATCAGGCCCCGCGCGCCCACCAGGAAGTCCTCTCGCCCGGCGCGTACGGCAAGATCGTCCTTGTTCCGTAACGATGCAATACCTGGAGACGATGCATGAATCTACAACAGACGCTCCTGCAGGAGCTCGACTCTGAAATGGCCAATACGCGCAAGACTCTCGAACGCGTACCGGAAAAATTCGATTGGGCGCCGCATCCTAAATCGATGCCGATGGGACGTCTGGCGCAGCACCTGGCGGAGCTGCCGCAGTGGGCGGAGGAAACCATTCAGAAAGATGAACTGGACCTCGCCCCTCCCGGCGCGCCGCCGCCCCAGCCGGCCGTCTTGAAGTCGCGGAAAGAGATTCTCGACGCATTCGAAAAGAATCTCGGGCGCGCTCGCGCTGCGTTAACTTCAACCAATGACGATCACCTCATGAAGCCGTGGACCCTGAAGATGGGAGGAAAGACGTTACTTACAATGCCGCGCGCGACGGTGTTGCGAAACTTCGTCTTCAATCACAATGTCCACCATCGAGCGCAGCTCGGCGTCTACCTTCGGCTGAATGACGTCCCGGTGCCTTCTATCTACGGACCGTCGGCGGATGAAGGAAGGATGTAGGGATTGCGAAATGCGAAATGCGAAATGCGAAATGCGAATTGCGAATTTGGAGACACGGCAGTTTGAAATTCGCAATTCGCATTTCGCAATTCGAACTTCCGTTAAGGCTTCAAAGTGCTTCGCAGCGCTTCCTCCAAATCCGTATGGCGATATGTGAAGCCGGCCGCCAGCAGCTTTGAAGGAACCACGCGGTTGCTCGCCAGTAACAATTCGTTTGCCATTTCGCCTAGCGCCAGTCTCGCTGCAAACGCGGGCAGCGGAAACAGCGCGGGCCGTGAGAGCACGCGACCGAGAACCTTCGTGAACTCAGCGTTTGTGACCGGGGATGGCGCCACGGCGTTCACGGCGCCGCGAATGGTTGGATTCTCGATGCAGTAGAGGATGATGCGCGTCAGGTCGTCAAGGGCGATCCAACTCATGTATTGACGTCCTGAACCAATGCGCCCTCCGACCCCCATCCTGAACGGCAGCGCCATGCGGGGCAACGCTCCGCCATTCTTGGCCAGGACGATTCCGGTGCGCGGATGCACGATGCGGATGTCGGGCGCGGCGGCGGACGCGGCGCTTTCCCAGAGTCGGCATACTTCCGGCAGGAACCCTCGTCCTGAGGCGCTCTCTTCGGTCAGAACTTCATCCCCGCGGTCGCCGTAGTAACCAATCGCTGAAGCGCTCACAAACACAGCCGGCCGCCGCTGCAGCTTGGCCAGCGCTCCGGCAAGCAGCCGCGTTCCCTTAACGCGGCTGTCGGTAATCTTCGCTTTCTGCATGGGCGTCCACCGCCGCGCGGCAATACTTTCGCCCGCCAGGTGTACCACCGCGTCGAATCCTTCCAGCGCCGCAGCGTCGATCACGTCCTCGTCTGGATTCCAGAAAACCCCCGCGGTTCCCTGTTTTCGAACCAGACGCGTGGTCTGGTGGCCGGCGGCCGTCAGGACGGGAAGCAAGGCCGAGCCGATGAGGCCGGAAGAACCGGAGACAAGGACTTTCATGAGTTTTGAGTTATGAGTTATGAGTTTTGAGTTTTGAGTTATGTTTGAGTCCGCTCAAAACTCAAAACTCATAACTCAATAACTCATAACTCAATAACTCATAACTCAAAACTAAATCCAGGACTATTTCTTCTTGGGGAGGACGCCGTGCTCCTTGTAGTACTTGCCGGCTTCGTTCAATTCGGCTTTGCCGACGGCAGTGTGACATGCAAGGCAGGCCTGTTTTTCTTTTTTTGCAATCTCAGGGGTGCTCAGAGCAAAGGGGCTGAAGAACAATCCCACTGCCCCCAGAATGCAAAGGAATCGCAGCAGTTTGTTCATATCCAAACCAGCGTGAGGTAGCATAACACAGGGCCTTTCATGCAAGCTTTTAGACTTCTTCTTGCGGCCAGTGTCAGCTTCGGCTGCGTGCTCGCTCAGGAACCTGTTTATACACTGAAGGTTAATGTCGATCGCGTTCCCGTCGATGTGGCCGTTTTCGACGCCGGCAATCGGCCTGTCGCCTCCCTCACTGCGCAGGATTTCCAGGTATTCGAGGATGGCATTCCTCAGAAAATCGTGGATTTCAGTCCCATGGCGGCGCCGTATCACATCCTGCTGTTGTTTGACCGCAGCGGCAGCACGCAGAGTCAATGGACGCTCATGCAGCGTGCGGCGGCCGGCTTTCTAAGCCGTTTGCGTGGTCAGGATCGCGTCGCGATTGCCGCCTTCGACGAAGAGTTCGAAATGCTGCAGCGTTGGACTGCAGGCGGGTCTTCCTACTTCGACGCCCTGGATCGACTGGCTCGCCCGCAGTCGGCGGGCCAGACCGATTTCTACGGTTCCCTGGAGCGGTCCGTCACACGGGAGTTTCGCGGGATCGCGGGCCGCCGCGTGGCGCTTGTTCTTACCGACGGCCGCGACACGGCGTTGTATAAGCGCACGCTGGCTCTAGACCGAGTGCCTGGCCCAACCGAGGATCGCGAATATCAAAGGGTGTTGCGCGCGGCGCAGAAGGAATCGATTCCGCTTTACTTCATCGCGCTGAATACGGACCGGAACCTGAATGAAGGCTCGGCAGTCGGAGGGGACTACCTGAACCTGCGCCGGCTGTTTCCCGGCGCGTCAATACCGCTGGATTTTGTCACCGCCGCTCGGACGCGCATGGAAGAACTTGCGGGCGCGACCGGCGGTCGCGTGTTTTTTCCGAAAGGCATTGAAGACGTCATTCCGCTATATGACCAGATCGCGCGCGAACTGAGCGCATCTTATACGCTCGCCTATGAGCCTGCGCGCCGCGAGAACGGCGGGGGGAATTACCGCCGCATCGAGGTGCGCACGCGCGAGCCCGGATGGCGGGTCTGGCAATCCCGGACCGGGTATTATGTGGGGCAATAAACGAAAGAGCGATTTCGGATTGCGGATTGCGGATTTCGGATTTGAGTAAATCCGAAATCCGCAATCCGCAATCCGAAATCGCCCTTCGCTACCGTCCCCTCCCTTGGACTGGGTATTGCTCACAGTTGAGGGTGGGCGGAGTGATTAGTTGGCGCTCGTGCCTCCCTGTTTGAGGATGCGGACTTCAACGCGGCGATTCTGTTCGCGGCCGGCCCGCGTCTTGTTATCCGCCACGGGGCTCGCCTCACCCAATCCGAGAATCGAAATCCGGTGCAGCGGGACGTTCTTGCTGACGAGGTAGCGGAGAACGGCTTCGGCGCGGCGCTGGCTCAGAGTGTTGTTATATGTCTCGTCGCCGGTCGAATCGGTGAAGCCCTGGATTTCCACGAGGTACCCGGAACGCTGACCAGAGACCTGGCTGGCGATCGAGTCTAGCGTGCTTTTCGCTTCCGCCGACAACGCGTCGGAATTGACGCGGAACGTGATGGATGTGGGCTGTCCGGCGGTCCAGTTATCCAGTGAAGCGATCCGGCTCTCCACGGTGGTGATGCGAGTATTCGCCTGCTGGACGCCCTGGTTTGCGGTCGCAGCTTGCTTGCCGGCTTCCGTCGCCTTCTGGTCGGCGGTCTGCGCAGCCTTGCCGGCTTCGGTT
>Ga0209172_10001093_pt1 | contig 62916 bp, 62 predicted proteins | sample LarsenN4metaG_FD_184113 | JGI IMG/M metagenome (GOLD analysis project Ga0209172, IMG submission 184113) | Hot spring sediment bacterial and archeal communities from British Columbia, Canada, to study Microbial Dark Matter (Phase II) - Larsen... ...
GCGTATGGGCTGATTGGGTGCTCCGCTTGATTGCCCTCAAACCTCATAAACGGCTTTATTTTCAGCGTGGGTTTCGTGCCCTATCCCTCTTCCAGCAAGCTCTCTAGCCATGTTGTCACCCGTTAAGATTCCGTTGATACTGCTGACTGAATTAGTCAAACAGAAAAGATGCGATCGCACTGACTTAATCGGGATAGGCGATCGCATCTTTATTGCTACACAAAAGCTTGTTGCAACGGTGGAAAAACGGGACAGGGCGATCGCGCTTCCAGGTTGTTGGGTTTATTCCAGGTGAAAGGGGCTTGTTGTTCTGCAGCCATCCACAACAGGCGTTTGGCGCGGGTCATGGCGACGTAAAGCAGGCGAAACTCCTCCGCGGTTTTGAGATTTTTGGCAGCTTCCCAGGCGATCGCGGCGGTAGCTGGTGGTAACTTCTGGTGCAGATGGCTGCGAACCTGGGCACGGGCGATTTCAGCTAGCGTAAACGTGCCGAGAAACTGCCACTGCGGCGGAATCCACTGACTACCGGGGATCGAGTTCTCGATCAAAAAGGGAATAAACACCGCATCCCAATCTAAGCCTTTCGCCTTATGCATCGTGATAATAGTGAGTTGCCCAGACCGGGTATAGCGCTCTTCAGGGTTATCTGTATCAATTGGGTCAAACTGCTCCGTTGCGACAATTTCACTCAAAATCCTCAGCGTCGTTGGCAATGCCTGATCTCCCTGAGCTTGTTGAGCAATGCGATCGCTCAGCTTGTCAGCCGTTGCCAATTCATTTTGGTCGTAGTTTAAGGCCAGCGCCAAGAAGGGAATGAGTTGGGTAGACGGTAGTTCCAATCGGGCACGCAGCAAACTGGTGCAAAAGCGGCGAGCCTGAGCAACAGCTTCTGATTGGGGTGGGTCGAGCAAACCGGGATAGAGAAACTGCTCTGGAAAAGGCACGAGGGCGTTGAGGTCTTGGGTGGGGATGCGGTGCCGTTCAGCCAAAGTGGTAAGGGCCGCTTTTAGATAATCGGGCGAATGGGGGCGATCGACAAAGTTGAGTAGAGTCAGCATGTCAGCAGGCACATGGGACTGGCGATCTCGCTGCCCCACCTCATAGACCCGCAACTGATCTGGGTAAAGGCGACGCAACTCCCGCGCGACAAACTCACCCTGTTTGTTTTCCCGCACTAAGACGGCTGCATTGCTCTCTGGGTGCTGCTGAAACAGCTCAATCGCCCGTTGCCCAATCGATTCCACAGTTTGATAAATATCGTCAGGGGTGTACAGTTCTACGCCTTTGCCAAGCGCAAGCGGATTGGCATTGGGTTGGGGATCTGTAATGGCGACTGGCTCAATCAGTTGCCGCCGAAACGGGCGATCGCCCTGTTGTTTACCCCAGCGTTGATTGATCAGCTCCAGGGTGAAATTGGCCGCCGCAATAATGCGATCGCTACTGCGTCCGGCCTGGGTCATGGTTGCCAGACGATCCTGCTGCTCGCACTGCTGACAAAACTCACGAAAATAAATCGGGTCAGCCGGGGTAAACGTCGAGTTGATCGCCTGGTTGGGGTCGCCCACCCGAACTAAATTCATCTGTCGCAGATCGTTTGGCTGGTTGGGGTTGGCCGCTAAAATTTCGAGTAGTCGTGTTTGCAACGGGCTGGAGTCTTGCGCCTCATCTTCAAACACAGCAAACACCTGGTTTTGCCAGTGCTGTCGAATCGCCGGGTCTTCGAGGACTCGCAAGGCCGCCAAAATCATCTCGTCGTAGTCGATCAGGTTACGCTGAGCCAGTTGCGCCTGATAGAACTCATACAATCCGGCTGCGATCTCCAACGCGCCATAGTCATCAGGAATTTGGTTACTGATCTGGCGTAAGTCATCGGGCTGCAAACCTGAACTTTTGGCCTCACGGATAATGGTCATGGCTAATTCGGGCAAAACCTCCGTCCGCAAAACCGATTGTCGCCGCAGTCGCTCTGTTTCCTCCCCATCAAACTGCTGCCCCTCTAATAAGCGCTGATAGTGCTTGGGGTTGGCGGCAATCCATTGTTCAACGGCTGTACGAATCAAGCGATGGCTGCGACTGGGTGTAATCAACGTGGCATCTGGGTTCACCCCAAACTGGTCAGGATGTGCCCGCGCGATCGCCCAGGCTAAACCGTGCAGCGTGTTCACCATAAAGCCTGTCGCCGGTAGCCCCAGCTCTCGCAGCGTCGCCCGAATCTTACCCTTGATGTTTGCCGCCGCCGATCGCGTGAAGGTCACAATCACCAAATAGCAACGGGCATTTAACTGATTACGAGCGATCGCCATTGCTGCGGCGATCGCCATGCCGGTAGATTTTCCGGCACCTGGCACGGCTGAAACCGCCAACGTTCCCCCGCGCCAGTCCGCCAGTTCTCGTTGTCCCGGTCGGAGGCGATCGCGCAGTTCTTGCAGTTTCGATTCCAGAGCCGTTGTGAGTGGCATAAATACTCCAGAAAAAGAATGATGGGGAACGGTGCTTTTCTACTCGCTTGGCAACTCCCCAAACTGCTCTCGGTAACGCGCTAACAAAGCTTCTGCGGTTTCGGCTCGTTGTCGTTCGATCACAACCGCCTCTTGAGGCACCAGCACTAAGGCACCATCCGGTGTGAAAAAGCGTAATTTCCGTTCTTGAATTCCCAAAAATAGTTGCAGTTGCTCGCTCCACAACCAACCACGAGCATCGGGGTGTAGCTCCTGATAGCGCCCATCAATTAGATGAAAGCCGCAAAACTCCAGAGTATTGGGGTCAAACCAGAAGTAATCAGGCGTGCGAAAGGTGTCTTGATAGATCTGTTTTTTGAGACCCCGATCCACCTGAGCCGTAGAGTCTGACAGCAACTCGATAATCACGTTGGGATATTTACCGTCTTCCTCCCAAACCACCCAACTTTTACGGGGTTTTGGCTCAGTGCCTAAAACGACAAAGAAATCAGGGCCACGAAAGTCTTCTGACTTCAATTGACGGGGACTGTAGTAAATGGTGAGGTTGCCAAAGGCGTAAAAATCCTGGCGGTACTCAGAGTTTTCGCTACGCCAGAGCCATTCAAGCGACTGAATCAACAACAGAATTTGGCGGAGGTGGAGTTCAGATTCCAAAGCAGGTTCGTTGCTATCCAGATCGCCCGGAGGAAATTGCACCTCCTCCGGTTGAATGTTAAAAATTTCCAGGTCGTCTGTAACCGACATAGAAGTAGATGGGTAGCGGTTTCCTCAGTTTAGCCGATGTTTCAGAGGACTGAAGCAACGAAAAGATTTCGCGATCGCCCACTTTTATAGTACAAGATTTAGTACAAAAATCAGATAAAATTCCCTGGCTGAAAAATCTGCCGCGTCACCTGTTCGAGTTGTTGGAGTCCTCTTAAGGAACCTCGAATTAGATGAATGGCAGCAACGGGTTGACGCAAGAGCGCGATCGCCAGCTTGCCTGATTGGAGTTGCCCGGAGGCATCAATGGCGGTTGACAGGTCAGGAATGGTAGTCGTTACCGCATCACTGACCACGCGCACTGTCGCTACTGGAATTTGATGTGCCTGAAAGAAATTCAGCACGGCCCAACCTTCCATATCCACCACATCCGCTTGCGTTTGCATGGCAAGGATTTGTTTTTCGGCGGCAGCACAAATTACGCGATCGCTAGTGACAGCCTTCACCAATGCCACTTTTTCGCCTAACCGCTGCTTTAACCCTGTAATCAGAGTTGCATCACAGTCCAAAACATGGGTTGTGGTTTCATCCTGTCGTTTGCAGTGTTGATAAAGCACCCCATCACCAGCCGTTAGGGTTGGGGCTAGTCCGCCACATAGACCCATCACCAAAACACTCTGTCGAAAGGTAGATATTGGCAAACTGGCTAAACGCTGCTGCACCGCTTGTTGTCCAATCGGAAGTGAAATTACTTCAGGGCAGGCTAAGTTGAGCTGGCTAAGTCCGCGTTTAACGGCGTTAAACTCTGCGCCTTGGGGCACTAAGATTGTTGATATGCTTGCTTGACTCATCCTCTAAGCATTTGGCTGATCACGCTAGGATGTCAAGCAGCAGTGTTGTGTCTACAGTGTGTGGAATTGAATGGAACCATCCCGCCCTAAGCCCTCCATGCGAGAGCGGCTGAATATTTCGCGACTCGCAATTCAGTTTCCGCGCTTCACGATCGCCACCTGGATTGCGATTTCAATTGCAGGGTTACTGGCATTGAGTTCGCTGAAGTTTGCGCTCTTTCCTGATATCACATTTCCAGTCGTGGTTGTTACCGCTTCTACACCGCTTAAGACAGCCGTGGATACAGAGAAGCAAGTCACCATTCCACTGGAACAAGCATTAAATGGGCTTGAGCCAGTTACAGGGGTGAGTTCGACTACGTACCCCGGCCAATCTGTAATTAACGCTCGGTTTGAAGTCGGCACCAACCTTGAGACAGCGGTTGAGCAGGTTGAGGCGTCACTCAAGCCATTAAAGTTGCCCACCAACACAACCACCAAAATTGTGCCAGTTAACCTCAACGAGGCAGCGGTTGTCAGCTACGCAGTTGAGAGTAAAAATCTGTTGCTGCCGCAAATTACGCCAACGGTTAGGCAAGAGGTAATCCCTGAGATTGCAGAGGTTCCAGGCGTTTATAAGGTCAATCTGCTAGGCGACAACGAAGCGATTGATTTGACCAAACTCAAAAATCCGCGCGAGGCGATTGCCCAGGCTGGAAGTGCCGTTCGGTTTGATGGAAAAGATGCGCTGGCGATTCAGGTTGTAAAGCAGGGCAGTGCCAATACCCTGGAGGTGGTGCGCCAGGTCGAAAAAAAAGTCGAAGAACTGCGAACTCGCTTCCCTGACTTGCAGATGACTCAGGCCGTAACTCAGGCCACTTACATTGAAGCGGCGACCAATGAAACGGTGAAAGCCTTGATCGAGGCGATCGCGATCGCAGTGATTGTGATCTTTCCCTTTTTGTGGAACTGGAAGGCGACGGCAATCTCGGCGTTGGCGATTCCAACCTGTTTGCTGGCGACCTTTATTGTAATGGCGTTCTCCGGGTTCAACCTCGAAACTATTACGCTGCTAGCATTGGGGATGATTGTCGGGAGCCTGGTAGATGATGCGATCGTCGATGTTGAAAACATCATGCGCCACTTAGACCAGGGTGAGCCTCCCAAGCAAGCGGTGACAACGGCGACGGATGAAATTGGGTTGACGGTGATCGCGACTTCACTCACAGTTGTCGCTGTTTTTTTGCCCGTAGGGCTAATGGGCGGGGTTTTAGGGCAGTTCTTTAAGCCCTTTGGCATTACGATTTCAGCAGCGATGATTGCATCAATGCTGGTTGCCCGCACACTTTCACCCGTTTTGTCGGTTTACTGGCTACGCGCAAATAACAGAGCGACAACTCAGCAACCACCCACCCAAAACTGGATGGATCGGTTAAATCAGGCGTATTACAACTTGCTGAATTGGTCATTAAATCATCGCTGGCTGGTGATTGGGCTATCACTCCTGACTTTTGCAGCAGGTTTGGCTCTGATCCCTCTAATTCCCAAGGGTTTTATTCCAAAGTTAGACCGGGGTGAGTTTAATGTGACATACGTGGCTCCGGCACCGCAAATTCCGCGCGAGTTTTTGGCGGCTCAAGCTGCAGCTCAACAGGGGGGCGCACGTCAGGTGCAAGGGGAGCCACCTAATCCGGGAGATCGCCTTTCTGCTCCACCAATTCCGCCGTTTAACCCGTTGAGTTCTGCACTGAAGGCTGCTCAAGACATTGATAACTATTTACTCGACCAACCCGATGTAGCCAACGTTTTCACAGTGATTGGGGCACGACAGGGGGAACCCAATCGGGGCATCAGCTATGTGCAGTTGAAGCAAGACCGCAGTGCTACAACGGCTGCGATTCAAGACAGGATACGCGCCGGAATGCCTGCGATCGCGGGTGTCACAACCAGCGTGGAAGACATTCAATTTGTTGACACGGGTGGCGAAAAGCCAGTGCAGGTGAAGATTGCAGGTGAAGACTTGCAGCAGTTAAACAAAGCGGCCAATGCGATCGCAACTCGGCTCAAAACAATTCCGGGTTTAGTCGATGTGGCGGCTTCGGTGCCGAGTCAAGCGGGCGCGACGGTCACTGAGATTCAGCGCGATGATGGCGAGCGAATTGCCACGATCAGTGCCAACCTGGGTCAAGGTTTGACGATTGGAGAAGCGAGCGATCGCGCTACAGCAGAAGCACAAGCCGTCCTGCCAGCAGGGGTTTCGCTCAAGTTGGGGGGTGACTCTGCGCGGGTAAACGACATTCTGCGGAGTTTTGGTAGCACGTTGGCATTGTCGGTTGTTTGCATCTTTCTGGTGCTTTTAGCCCTGTTCCGCAACTGGATTGATACCCTCGTCATTTTTCTTTCCCTGCCACTTTCGATTGTGGGGGCAATGGTCGGGCTGTTAATTGCCCGGAGTGACTTTGGCATGATTTCGCTGCTGGGCATCATTTTTCTGCTTGGGTTGACCAGCAAAAATGCAATTCTCATCGTCGATTACATCAAGCAGATGCGCCAGCAAACACCAACGCGACGAGCCGCTATTTTAGAGGCGGTGCCGACCCGTCTGCGCCCAATTCTCATGACAACCTTCTCAACTATTTTTGGGATGTTGCCCCTGGCGTTAGCGTTAGGAGCGGGTGCAGAATTACGCGCCCCAATGGCCATTTCGATTATGGGCGGATTGGTCACGTCTTCTCTGTTGAGTTTGCTGGTAGTTCCAGTGCTTTACGACTTGCTGGATGACTGGCAGACCCGTTGGCGCAACCGCAAGGCAAAAGCTTAGCTCCGTTCTCAAAGCGTGAAGAATTGCGCGTGCAAGCTCTAGATACCGTGGCTTTTACCAATCACCCAATGGCGACGGAAAAAGCGGGAAAGTGACGATTCTTCTAAATTGAGACAGATCGGTCGCCCGTGTGGACAGGTGCGGGGATTGCGGGTCTGTTGCCATTGCTGAATCAGTTGTTGCATCTCGCTCAACGTTAGCGGGGTGCCGTTCCGAATGGCTGTGCGACAAGCGATCGCCACCTGTGCTGTTTGCATGTCGCCCCCCAGGCTGATCTCGCGTAAGGCATCGGGGCAATCATCTCGTTCAATCAGCGGTGCAGGCGCACTGCGAATCGCCCAGATTTGTTCGCCAAATGGCTCAATATCAAGTTCCAACCGGGTCAGTTGCTCAATTTGATGCGGGGTCAAATGATCCAGCAGGATTGGGGTTCCTAGAGGTTGGATCGACCAGCGATCGCACAACTGCTCAAACAGCACCCGCTCGTGGGCGATGTGTTGTTCCACCAGCCAGATACCACCGGGATGCTCCACGATGATGTAAGTGTTATGGAGCTGTGCGACAGCCCGCAGGGGTGTGACCGACTCTGACGACAGGTGGGCAGCAGAATTGGCGGTGATTTGCCGATTAACGTTGTACCCCTGCTCGGCTTCGGCTGTTTTTAGTAGTTGACCGACGCGGCTAGCGTAAAGGCTTTCGGGCAGGGCTTCGGGTTTGAGTTGCAAGGCTTCATGAATGGCAGTAACTAAGCGATCGCGCCATTGTTCCAAATGCTTCAAATAAACATCTGACTTGGCTGGATGTCGATTCCAGTCGATTGTGGTGGGGTCAGCCTGGAGATGCACAAAGCAAACCGGGAAGCGATCGCGGGGTAGAGTACGACGCAAAGTTTGAATCACGAGTTGTTCTAGTTCAGGAAACTGAATACAGCGCCCGTTGATGGCAATCTTGACCCAGTCGGGACGACGCCGATGACAGCGATCCGGCAAGCCTAAAACGATCGCGAGAGAAGCCGGGGCAGATGTTTCAGTTACGGAATCAGCCGGACTGTAATTGAGTTCTGTCTGCCACTCAACCAGGTCTTCGCTATGAACTTCGCGGAGGATCTGCGGCAGGATGAAGCGAGCGTTTTTGCCACTGTAGAGGGTAAACCACGGTTGGTCATTTTGCTGCACTTGCCAGGTGATGTGGGGATGGCAAAGCGCTAGCTGATAAATCGTCAGCTGCACCAATTTCAGTTGGGCTGACAAGCTGGGTAGAGCTTGTCGTCGAGTTTCCCAATTGGCGAAGAGGTGACTAACAGTGACAATAGTGCCGGGCGCGATCGCCACTGGCTCTTGATCTAACACCGTTCCCGTGGTGCTATACCAGACTTGCCAGCCTGTCTGCGACTCTCCAGTACGACTGGCGATCGCCAATTCTGCCAGTTGAGCCAGACTGTGTAACGCTTCGCCACGGAAGCCTAGGCTCATGACCTGCTGCAAATCTGTGAGAGTTTGAATTTTGCTGGTGCTATGGGGTGTGGCGGCCTGTTGCAAATCGTCGAGAGACATGCCAGCCCCATTGTCGGCCAGTCGCACCTGCCACCGCTGGGGATAAATATCGACTGTAATGCGGCTTGCCCCAGCATCGATCGCGTTTTCGGCCGATTCACGTACAACAGCCGCAGGAGAATCAATTACTTCCCCTGCGGCCATGAGATCGATAACACTGGCTGGTAAAGCGACGATGTCAGCCATGATGGTTGGGTTGAGGTTGAGAGCGGCACCGGCGCAAAGCCATACCCGCTTCCCCCATTATCAACCCCGGTACTTGCGAAATGCCAAAGTCACGTTATGACCACCAAACCCAAAGGAGTTAGACAGCGCTACTTCAACTGGCATCGCCCGACTCTGATTTGGAATATAGTCTAAATCACAGGCAGGGTCAGGGTTTTGCAGGTTGATGGTCGGGGGGACGTGATCATTGGCGATCGCCATCACCGTAGCAACCGCCTCAATCCCACCGGAACCACCTAAAAGGTGCCCCGTCATAGACTTGGTAGAGCTAATGGCAACTTTGCGAGCCGCTTCACCGAGAGCGGTCTTAATCGCAGCCGTCTCGGTTGAGTCATTGGCTTGCGTGCTAGTGCCATGCGCGTTGATATAGCTGACCTGATCAGGCGTAAGGTCGCCATCTTTCATAGCTAGCGAGATCGCCTGAGCCGCGCCAGCCCCACCCGGTACGGGGGAAGTAATGTGGTAAGCATCGCAGGTCATACCATAACCCACAATTTCGCCATAAATCTTGGCACCCCGGCTCAAAGCATGTTCTAACTCTTCTAAGATCAAGATGCCGCAGCCTTCGCCCATCACAAAGCCGTCACGATCAATATCGAAGGGTCGGCTCGCATGAGTGGGGTCATCATTGCGCGTAGAAAGAGCTTTACAAGCGCAAAATCCAGCAAAAGACAGGGGGGTGACAGCCGCTTCAGTACCGCCACAAATCATGGCCTGAGCATACCCCCGTTGAACCAGGCGAAACGCATCACCGATCGCGTTCGATCCGGCGGCACATGCGGTCACAGAACAAGAGTTTGGCCCTTTTGCCCCCGTGTGAATGGCGGTTAACCCCGCTGCCATGTTGGCAATCATCATCGGAATCATGAAGGGGCTACAGCGATCAGGCCCTTTAGTCAGGTAAATTTCTTGCTGGTCTTCTAATACTTTTAAGCCGCCAATGCCAGTGCCAATCAATACACCAATTTGTTCTGCGTTTAGTTCATCAATGGTGAGCTGAGCATCTGCAAGTGCTTGCTTGCTGGCAGATACCGCAAACTGAGCAAACCGATCCATCCGTTTTGCTTCTTTGCGATCCATGTAATCGTGAGGATCAAACCCCTTTACTTCTCCAGCGAATCGACACTCGTGCCGAGAAGCATCAAAGAACGTGATTGGGGCAATACCATTGCGCCCACTCAGCAAACCCTGCCAATAGTCATTTAAATTATTGCCAATCGGAGTGATTGCTCCCAACCCAGTAACAACTACTCGCTTTAGAACCGCCTGTGCCATGGTTTTGTTAAACGTCAAAGGATTACCTGATATGAAGCCAGGGAGTGATGCTGAGTCGTGAGTCTAGCAAAGGGGCTTCGCATATCCTTGCCATGCTCATAACTCAACACCCGCTTCACTCTGGCTGTACTATGCCGAAGCTTTAACCTGATTGCTAATGTAATCAACCGCTGCCTGGACGGTTGCGATACTTTCGGCAGCTTCATCAGGAATTTCAACATTAAATTCCTCTTCAAGTGCCATCACTAGCTCAACAGTATCGAGCGAGTCTGCGCCTAGATCATTGGCGAAGCTGGCTTCGGGTACAACCTGACCAGCATCGACGCCAAGCTGCTCAGAAACGATGGACTTTACCTTATCAAAAATCTCAGTTTCGGTCATAAGCTCCCTCATGGATGCAACGAAAAAAATTAAAACTGCCCGGATAGTCGCCCCAGGGACAAGTCAACCATTATAGGTTTAGCCGTGCTGGCAGGTATACCCCTTTTCAGGCATTTATTGATTTTATCGGAAAGCGCGATCGCTCGAAGCAGATGTATACGCTTTCTCAACTGGAATGATGAATAGATGAGCTAGCTAGAGGCTAAGGAATTGCTTGAAGGGCTGACTGGGGAAGGAATACAGAATACCAAAAGAAATGTGGAAGGAAACACACAAAAAAGTGCGTTAGGGCAGATAGTTTGGGGATAATAATCTTTTTTAGATGAATTTAGCGATCGCAGCTTACGGTTTACTCATGCGTTTTTGTTCACTACGGTAACGGATATACTCAGCAGCCCCAAAGATCAGACCTGACGCCAAAATCAAGACCACACTGAGAGCATTAATATCCGGCTTGACCCCCGTTCGGATGCGGCTAAAAATCTCCATTGGCAACGTGTTCGTACCGCCCCCAGCCGTGAAGCTAGAGATGAGAAAGTCATCCATGCTCAGCACAAAGGCCAACAAGCAACCCGAAATGATGGCTGGAGCCAGTTCTGGTAGGAGAACCTTAACGAAGGCTTGCACCGGGGTTGCGCCTAAATCGAGGGCAGCTTCTTCTAAGTTGGGGTTGATGTTGCCCAGTCGGGTTGAGACAACGAGTGCAATGTAAGAAATGCAGAAGACAACATGGGCCGCAACAACGGTACCTAAACTGAGTTGAATCAGCCCACCACTGAGCGGAATCGCGATCGATGCCAGAAACACAAGCGTAGCCACGGCGATCGAAATATCGGGAATAATCAGCGGCAAAAAGGCAACCCCTTGATATAAGCTTTTGCCTGGAAACCGGTAGCGAGACAGCCCCACCGCCATCAAAGTGCCAATCACTGCCGCGATCGCCACTGCCAGAAATGCGATCGTCAAGCTATCGGCTAAGGCAGACAAAATGCGTGAGTCAGAGAAAAACTTCTCGTACCATTTCCAGGTAAAGCCCTTCCAGCCCGCGCTATAGGGTGACTCGTTAAAGCTGAAAACAGCTAGCACGACGATTGGCAAATACATAAAGCCAAACATCAGAGCAGTAAAACCAGCTTGCCAGGTAAATGGAAATTTTGAAGACTTAGAAGGGGTCATAGATTTGCACTACTGCGATCACCATACTTGAGTAACAGGGCGATCGCTAAACTGACCGCCAAAACAATCATCATGCTGAGGGCTGAGCCAAAGCCCCAGTTGCGGGTCACACCCAAAAATTGGTTGTAGATCAGGCGCGCCATCGTCATGCTAGATGCACCGCCCAACAGCTCTGGGTCGATAAAGTCACCCAGCCCAGTAATAAACACCAGCAAGCAGCCAGCGGCAATCCCCGGTAAGCTCTGAGGCACGGTCACTTTCCAAAATGATTGGAGCGGGTTTGCCCCTAAATCAGCCGCGGCTTCTAGCAACCGTCTGTCAAGCTTTTCGAGGGAGGCGTAGAGAATCAGCACCATGTAGGGCAGCAGGCTATAGCTCATACCAATAAAAACGGCGGGTGGCCGATTCAAAATATCTAGAGCTGGTAAGCCGAGACTGGTCAAGAAGGAGTTAAGCACTCCAGTTGGCCGCAAGATCGTGATCCATGCGTAAGAGCGCAGCAACGAAGAAGTCCACAAAGGCAAGACAAAACCAACCAGCACTAGATTGCGCCATTTTTTGGGCACCATTTGGGCGATAAAATACGCCACCGGAAAGCCCAATGCCAAACAAATCGCCGTGGTTCCCAAGGCAAAACCGAGCGATCGCCAGACGACCTGACGATAAACGTCTTCGCGAAAAATTTGGAAGTAGTTTTCAAGGCCAGAGGGGTTGACCACCTCTCCCGGTCGGATACCCGGTACCAGGCTTAACTCAAAAATCAACAATGCGGGAATCACCAGCATCAGCCCCAGCCAAATTCCCGCCGGACCTAAGAGGGCAAACGGTTCGAGCCAGCGTGGGGTTGCTAAGTCCTTTGAGACAGTTGATTCACTCGGAGAGGTAGAAGCGGGGGAAGACATAGGCTAGCTGCTGGTTAATTTAGTCCAGTATTTTTCGATTAACTCTTCTGATTTTTGAGGAAGTGGCTTTAAATTCTCGCACCGTTCCACCACCGAGTCAGGCGGGAATAATGCCTGATTATCGCGCAGGTCGGTCGATAACTGGTCAAATGCAGCCTGATTGGGAGTCGCAAAAAAGAGCCGCTCGGTGACTTGCGCCGCCACCGCTGGTTGCAGCATGTAATTAATCCACGCGTAAGCCGCTTCTGGATTGGGTGCCGTTTTGGGAATCACCATTGCATCCGTCCAAAGAGAACTGCCGCTCTTTGGCACCACATATTTCATGTTGGGGTTTTCTTGGGCAACCAATACCCCGTCGATTGAGTACCCCATCGCCAGAAGCAAATCGCCTGCCAGGAGTTGATCACGCCAAGCATCCGTTGTGAAGGTGGCGATCGCCGGTTTCAGATCTGCCAGCTTTTCGTAGGCTTTTCTCAGCTCAGCGGGGTTGGTAGTGTTGTAAGAAAAGCCCTGCGCCCGCAGCGACGCACCTAACACTTCGCGCGGCTCACTCAAGAGCGTCATTTTGCGGGACAACGTGTTGCGATTTTGCCACAGATAGTCCCAATCTTCGGGGGCAGGGTTTAACTTTTCGCTGTTGTAAATCAACCCTGTAGTGCCCCAGCTTACGGGGACGTGGTGACGGTTACCAGGGTCGTAAATTGAATTTTGAAACTTGCCCAAAATATTCTCAAGCCCAGAAATGCGCGACTTGTCGAGTGCAGCCAGCAGCTTTAGATCTAGCATTTTGGCGATCGCGTAGTCAGACGGATAAACGACACTGTAGGCGACCCCTTTACCCGCTTGAAAAGTGGCCAACATGACATCGTTGGAGTCATAGGTATCCGCAATGACCCGCACCCCTGTTTGCGCTGTAAACTCCTTGAGTAAAGTCTCGTCAATATAATTTGACCACGTATAAATGCGTAGCTCGTTGCTATTGCTGGTTTGGGGGCGATCGCTGCGAACTTCTGCTAAAGTCCAGCCGCAACCCGCCAGCGATGTACTAGACAAAGCAGCAAGCGACGTTTTGAGGAACTGACGACGCGAGTAACGTGATACAAAGCGGGACGACATAGGCTTTAGAGGAACACAAGAGAAAAATCAGAGCGGATCCGGTTTGGGAAAAACCGTCAGCCGTGCAGCTTAGGCAAGATCTGAGGTGAGGGCGAGGCAGTCTTGGTAAGGCCAATAAACGTAAACGAGGCTGTCCATTGCAGGAATGCCAGCAGGGTTATTGGGCAGGCGCACGGTCATGTAGTCGCCCGATTGTAGCTGAACCTGACAATGAACGTGGGTGCCCAGATACATGACATTACGTAATCTGCCTTCATACCAATTCACCTGACTATTGGTTGGTTGCGTTTCGCTAAACCCAATTTTCTCAGGTCGAACGCAGACTGTAACTCGCCCGGATGTGGGAGCATTGCCGCGATCGCAGGGGCGCACTGCCATTTTTAGACCGCGATCGGTCGTCACCCACAGCATGTTGGGGTGGTAGCCCTCAATCTTGCCGTTAAACAGGTTGGTGTCACCAATAAAATCGGCCACAAAGGGGGTGAGCGGTTGCTCGTAAATGCAATCAGGCGTATCTACCTGTTCAAGTTTGCCCTGATTCATCACGCCAATGCGATCGGAGAGACTGAGGGCTTCTTCCTGGTCGTGAGTCACCATCACAAAGGTCAGCCCCAGCTCACGGTGGAGGCTGGCTAACTCAACCTGCATTTCTTTACGTAATTTGAGGTCAAGGGCGCCCAAAGGTTCATCAAGCAGCAGCACAGCCGGACGATTCACTAAAGCTCGCGCTAATGCGACACGCTGCTGTTGACCACCCGAAAGCTGAGCTGGCAAGCGGTTGCTAAATTTCTCCATTTTGACGAGTTTGAGAGATTCAGCGACACGCTCCTCAATTTCTCTGCGACTGCGTTTTTTCAAGCGCAACCCAAAAGCAACATTTTCGGCGACTGTCAAATGGTTAAACAGCGCATAGCTTTGAAAAACCGTATTGACTGGACGACGATAGGGCGGTGTCTGGTTCATGCCAACGCCTTGAATCAGCAGATCCCCCGCAGAAGGACTCTCAAAACCCGCAATCATTCTTAATGTTGTGGTTTTACCACAGCCCGATGGCCCTAAGATGCTAAAAAACTCACCTTTACGAATGTTTAAGTCGATTCCCCGAACGGCTGGTTCACTACCGTAAAACTTGAAGACTTCCCGCAATTCAACATCAAAGCCTGTGTCAGCGGTAGTGCGACGATTTTGCATAGCGGTTTGAGACATGTCAATCAGTTCCTTTAAGACTCTTGGGAATCGTCCCTAGCAACATCTTGTTGGGTGGTACAGGTTTGAGTTTGGTTTATTTTATCTGGCTTACTCCCTAAACGAACGAGAAGTGATTCATAGGGAAGCTGACTTTCTTATAAAAGGGTGATAAGCACTTTGTGCTAAACGTTAGCGTATCTTATTCACTTCGTCGATGCGATTTCTACTCTATCTGTTCAAAATCTGGGCAGGTTAAGAAGTAACCGCTTTGCGGTCGTCGCCTGATAAAATAACAATTTGCTTGCGCTCAATTTCTTTACAATCTTTTTAGTTTCTATTCGTCACCTTTTGGCACATTTTTGTGCGATCGCCTATGACCCTGACTCATCCTCCTTCCTCAAAATCGTCAAGCTCAGGCTTCAATTTCCCCAATTCATCGCGATCGGTCGGCCGTTCGTTTCAAGCGGTCATTTTGATGGGAATTGTTTCAGCCTTGCTAGTGGGGGGAATTGGGACTCGACTGGCCTATCTACAGCTCATTGAAGGCGAATCAAATCGCCAACTGGCAGACAGTAATCGGATTCGCCTCATTCCCAAGCAGCCAGAGCGGGGTAAAATTCTTGATCGCAATGGTCGCATCTTGGCTGGCAATCGGCTGTCTCACTCAGTTTTTTTGTGGCCGCTCGCCCGGAAAAAAACAGACTGGCAAGAGACAACCAAACGCCTCTCTGAAATCCTCAAAATTCCTCAAGCAGATATTCAAAAACGGCTGGAGCAAGCTGGGTATGGTTCTCCTGAGTTGCTGCGGATCGCCAGAGGCATTACACCTGCCCAAGTCACGGCATTAGCCGAGTATGGCAGTCAGATGTCGGGGGTGGTGGTCGATGCAGAAGCAGTGCGCTATTACCCCAACGGCGACTTAGCGGCGCACCTGATTGGTTACACCGGGGAAATGAGTGATGAGCAGCTTTCTCGCCGTAAAAAGGATGGCTATCGTCTGGGTGATGTCATTGGCCAGATGGGTGTTGAAATGTCGTTTGAAAGCCTGTTGCGGGGCGAATGGGGCGGGCAGCAAGTTGAAGTCGATGGCACAGGCCAAGTCGTGCGGGTGTTGGGTCGCAAACAGACACAGGCGGGTCGAGATGTCACTCTGACCATCGACATTGATTTGCAAAAAGCCGCAGAAAAAGCGCTAGGTAATCGGAATGGCGCAGTCGTTGCGATCGACCCTAATAATGGCGCGGTGTTAGCGATGGTGAGTCGCCCCGCCTTTGACCCCAACTTGTTCTCAACCCGCATCACTGAAGCCCAGTGGAAACGCTTACAGGAAGCCGATCACCCATTCGTCAATCGGGCAATTCAGGCGTTTCAGCCTGCGAGTACGTTCAAAATTGTGACAACGGTTGCGGCGATCGAGTCTGGTAAGTTTTCGCCCGATACGGTCTTGCCAACCTACCCCTTCATGCGAATTGGTGGGCGTGAGTTCAATGATTGGAACCGCGCGGGGTTCGGTCCCCTTTCTTTTGCTGGTGCGATGGCAATGAGCAGCGATACCTTTTTCTACCAAATTGGTATGGGTATCGGAGGTGAAACCCTGATTGACTGGACTCGCCGCTTTGGGTTTGGCTCAAAAACCGGGATTGAGCTAGATGTTGAAGAGTCACCTGGTTTAGTGCCAGACGACGCCTGGAAGCAAAAGGAAATTGGCCAGGAATGGTTTGTTGGTGACACCGTGAACATGTCAATTGGGCAAGGATTTTTGCTGACTACGCCCTTGCAAGTGGCTGTCATGTTTGCTGTGCCAGCAAATGGCGGATATCGGGTGAAGCCACACCTGCTCAAAGACAACGAGGTCTCAAAGAGCTGGCGTGACAGCTTAAACCTGCGCCCTGAAACCATCGAAATTCTCCAAAAGGGGCTACGGGGTGTTGTCACCTACGGCACCGGAAAAGCAGTGGCTTCTCAAAAAGCTGAAATTGCAGGCAAGAGTGGCACCTCAGAAGATGTTGGGGGTGGCTCTGATACCTGGTTTGGTGCCTATGCCCCGAATGACAAACCTGAAATTATTGTGGTTGCTTTTGGCGAAAAAACAGGCGGTGGGGGCGGTTCTGTGATGGCTCCGATTGTGCGCCAAGTACTCGAAGCCTATTTTCAAACCAGAAATCAACCGCTTCAACTCGATGGAGCGACATCTGGAAACAACTCCACTCAAACGAATTTCTAGCGTCTGCTAAATACAAGCTATTTTTTGAACCTGCATAAAACCCGATCGCGGGACTGATAAGACACTGTGCAGTTCAGATCACAAACGCACTGGCGATCGCCCTATCATGCGCGATCGCTTTTCTTTTATTACCTGATTTGCCTGCAATTTTGCCAATCGGCTGCTATCGTGTTTTTGGCGCTTGCTCAATCGGATAGAACTGCATGGCAGCAACACGAATTAAATCGAATTGGGTGAAAGTCCCAAATGGCAACTTGGAAATTGACGCGTATCTGGCACAACCAAGTGAAACGGGTTCCTTTCCTGGAGTTGTCGTCATTCAAGAAATTTTTGGGGTTAATTCCCATATTCGAGAGGTCACCGAACGGATTGCGCTCGAAGGCTATGTCGCGATCGCCCCTGCTATTTATCAACGCACAGCCCCTAGCTTTGAAGTGGGCTACACCCCTGAAGACACCGAATTGGGGCGCAAGTACAAAGATATGACCGTTGCGAGTGAGCTGATCAGCGATGTGCAAGCCGCGATCGACTACCTCAGCGCCCTGCCTAGTGTAACTGGCGATCGCTTTGGCACGATTGGCTTTTGCTTTGGCGGACACGTTGTTTACCTAGCTGCAACATTGCCCTCGGTCAAGGCAACTGCTTCTTTTTATGGTGGTGGCATTGCGACTTTTACCCCCGGTGGCGGTGAACCTACGATCAACCGCACGGGAGAAATTAAAGGTACCGTTTATGCCTTCTTTGGCAATCAGGATCCGCTCATTCCCAACGAGCAGACCGACCAGGTAGAAACAGCCTTACAAAAGCATGGAGTTCCTCATCGGGTCTTTCGCTACGATGCGAGTCATGGCTTCTTTTGCGACCAGCGGGCTGACTACAATGCGTCTGCCGCGGCAGACGCTTGGGAGCATGTAAAAGAGCTATTTACCAGCAACTTAAAGTAAATCTTGTGTTTAAGGGGCAAAGGGGGTATCCACTTCAAAAAGGAGGCGTGCAACCCTTTTCTAGCAAAGCTCTCTATAATACAAAATGCGCTCAAACTTCCTAACTTTTGAGAAGCTGGGGAAATGGGGATAAGCGAGAAAGCCTTCTTTTGAAAGCAAATTTTCCGAACCAGTAACCCTTGGGGGCGTCGCCCCCAAACCCCCGCGAGGGGCCGAACCGCCTCCCCTGCGGAAGGTGTTGCTAATTCCAGTGCATGCCAAAAGGGGTTTAAGGGTTGAGGGAGAACCCTGCTGCGCAGGCTTAAGTAACATTTTGCCTTCTACACCAAAAGCAGTTCACAAGCTTAGACTGCTTCTACCAGGCCGATCGCGCTTGTAACCTCCGCCTCACGTCACCTGCCCCGTCTGCCAGCGATCGAGGTGCCAAACTTATCATCTGTAATGGTTGGCTAGCCAACCATTCAACACCCACACGCACCACCTTGCGGGGGTTGTAGGGGAGTTAGGACTACAAAGCGGGGGCGCGGGGGGAAGACCCCCGATCTGGCGGCTCCGCCGCCCCCAAATCTCCGCTTCACTCAAAAAAAAAGGCTGACTCACAGGCAGTCTAAAATAGCGGATTAGGGGCCTGCAAAAATAGCGTCCTCGATATCTTGCCGACTAAGAGAATATTTGAAGCTACGTTGCATTGTGCTGCTACTACCGTCAAAGTCAAAATAGCGAATCACAATTTGGTCAACGTCGAGACACAGCTCAGCCTTCCAATCAGGACGATTGACCAGCCAGCAATGAATGTCATCTTTACTCCGTTCAAAGCCCTGCTCATCGAGCCAACGCTCGATTTCTGGCAGTGGATGGTTGTATAACGGGGTTGTTGCGGGAGGGAGTGCCATGCTTCACCGTACTCGTAATCTTTCTTATTATCCGCGATCGCGGAGTATCTCTGGTGCTGTTTGCAACTCCACTTTTGGAACGCCAGAAATCTCCATCTCAGGCGGAGCAATGTGCTCCCAGGTTTGCTCAACTAAAGGCGCAGGAGATACCTGGCGATTTGAAACAACAGCTTGTAGCACTTGCTCGCCACGAGTAAACCCAATCGTGATTGCGAGAACAAGACAGGCCAAAAACGTGACACCCAAAATAAACAGGGCAAACAATTCACCTGCCGAAAGCGGTCGATCCGTTGGGTCTAGATAAGCCGAAGAAGATTGATAACGCGATCGCGGCTCATTGGCGAGCGAAGGTAAAGATTGCACAACAGCAACGCGCGAGTAACCAATCTTTTGGTCGTAAATGAGACGCCGTTCAGGGTTACTTAAAGTCGCGTAAGCTTCGTTAAGCTGCTGAAACTTTGCGGTTGCAACGTCAGACGGCAGCGTAGTGGTATCAGGATGGTAAAGCTTGCTCAGCTCACGATAGGTCTGGCGAATGTCTCGCACCGACGCAGAAGGGTGTAAACCCAGCAAACCATAATAGGTTGTGGCAAAGCGATTAATACGAGCCTGAGAGGATGGATCTCCTGAATCTGATTGGTTCTGCGTCACGGTAAATTCCTGCGATCGCCCTACTATTGCGTCAACTCACTTTGCATTATTTTAACCAGCTTCGCCGGGTTCAATTCGACCAAGTGGATCATTTCTTTGGTATACCAAACCCATAATGGCAGCCGGAAGTAGCCAGCCCATTAGATTAATTCGCACATCAAACAAGGTGACATCGAGTAGATTAAATAGCGCGTAGCCTCCAAAGGCGACCAAGAAAACAAACAAGATCAGGCGATCGCGAGGCTTTTGGTGATAGATCGACAGACTCGACCCAGTTTGTAAGAGGCGTGTGCCCTGGTAGCCGACCCAGGCCAGCAGCCCTAGCAGCAAAACAGTTGATAAAAAACCCGTTTCACTAAATAGCATCAGCGGTAAATTGTGGGGATGCCCAATATAAACCTGATAGCGTTCTTGATAGAGCGGTGTGAAGTTGCGTAAGCCCCACCCAAAGATCGGGCGTTGTTGAAACATCCCCCAGGCAAACTGCCACTGGGTAATACGCAAATCTTGCACAGGTCGGTTGGGGTAAAGTTGGTCATTCAGCCGCATCCAGACTGCAGCCGGCACAACCTGACGAAACGGCGAGTGAATCGGGGCAGGTGCAAACGCCGCTACTAAGATCGCGGTGCTGATAGCTGTAATAACTGCTATCAGCCAGTTCCAATTTAGATAAATAGCAAAGATAACGATTGTAAACAGCGCGATCGCCCAAGCATTGCGTGAATCGGTCAAGACTAGCGCGGCGGCATTGCCCAACACAACCAGGCCCAACCACCAGGGCTGATACCGTTGCCATGGGTTTAACCCCGGGACTGCAACACGCTGAGTTTTAATCGCTTCAACCCAAAGCCCCAAACTCATCGCAAACGTGAAGCAAAAATAAGTGGCGAGCACGTTGGCATACACAAAGACCGAGGAGATCCGCCCCGGTGGATTGCCCCCCACCTGAATCATCCAGTTCACGACTCCACAGTTCCACAGCAGGCCAAACCCAAGAAACTCCTGAGCCAGCCCAATCAGCACGACAGGAATAGAGGTCAGGGTCAAGACCCAGGCTAACTGGCGCAACTGCTTGGGGGTGCGAATTACTTCTGCCAGCGCCGCAAAGACCCAAAAAAATGGCAGAAAGTTAAATAGTCCCAGTAATGACTCTAACTGGCGATGAGCCAGTAGAGTACTAACAATCATCAGCAGAGCAACAAGAGCAAAACCCCGATTAAGCGGACGTTGTAGCATTGGTCGCCAGCAGCAAATCGTGACCCCGACCAACGCAATAAACAAACCCGCTACCCCAAAGACGGGGAATAGGGGTAGCAAAAGATAAGCCCACACAATCAGGTTCCACCAGCGTCGCAGGGGGCGATCGCGCACATCATCCGTTCGTAAATCTTGCACCGTTTGCCCAAAAATCAAGCGATCTCATAACATTCGGCCCGCGTCAGGCGAATCTGCGCCAGTGCGTAAATCGCTGGAATAATGCGAGCGTAGTTAGTTGAAATTGCCCGCCAACCTAAGTCAGCAAAGAAACAAGCCCATAACGCTGGCCCCAGCACTGCAAAAAAGCTGCGTGTTGCCGTGTATCGCGCTGCACTCAACGCCATCCCCCGTTTAGCCAGTTGCATCGTGACATATTTCTGCAACTGGGGCACTGCGATCGCACCCCCGACAGCAGCCGCTTGTTGAGCCGCCTGATAGGTTGCAAAATGCAGCGCAAATTGACGGGCGATCGTGTGCAACAACAGCGGCCGCACAACAGAGCTAACGGCTAAAGCACCGCCACCTTTGACCAATAACCCCATTGGGTCGTGCTGCAGGGGGGCAGGTAACTCAGGCAAAATCTGCGATCGCGTGAGCGACTGTTTAAGATTGACTTGCAACGCCTTTTGCTCGTTGGCTGGTAATTGCTTCCAGGCACGGCTCAACAGATTGAGAAAAATCTCGGACTCCAGATCATCTACACTCATCGAAGCTTTGTAGGGCAGCTTCAAATAGCGGCAAACTTGAATCAAAACTTGCCGATAAGTGAGGCGATCGGTGCGACGACTGAGTACGGTCATGCCATCGGCAGCGAGAAAGCGAAAGCGCTCTTCGATCGCGTCAATCCAATCATCGCGATCGAGGCTCTGCACATCCAACGGGTCAGGCGTACTAACGTAATCAATTGGATTAAATTTGCGGCGAAAGAGAATTTCTGTAAGGTCACGCAACTCGTCATCGGTTGCCAGCTCTAAAACTGCCCGTAGTTCATCCACCGCAAACCTCCATTCGGTCACACGACTGCGTTCATCGCTTATTCTACACAATGCTTTTATCGACGCGGTAAAGAAACATTCCAGTTAAACAGCCTGTTACGTCTCGCCGTTGCTTGAAAGTACCAAATTTGCTCTAAGCAAGAAGGGGGAATTGCGCCTGATAGCGGGTTTAATCTTTATGAGGCGACGGTTAAATGATTTGAGCCGTCTATTTTTCTCGCTTGAGATGAAGCATTAAAACACTTCAAATAGTGACAAAATGTAACGATTTTATTATAAGAATTTAATAAACTTTACCCAAATTCTTGATTCTCGAATGCGGGGCGTTTGGAAAAGACGTGAAGGAGCCAGGTATGACCCTATCAAAAACGGCTGATGTCGCAGTCATCGGGGCCGGTATTGCCGGATTGCGCTGTGCCCGTAGTTTAGTAGAGGCAGGGAAAAAAGTAATTGTTTTGGAAAAGGCGCGGGGTGTGGGTGGACGGGTCGCAACTCGCCGTTTGCATGGCACCTGCGCCGATCATGGCACCTGTTACCTGTCTCCTAAAGCAGAGTCCTTTCAACGTTTTCTCTATGACTTGGCAGAAGTCGGCGTTTTGCGCGTGTGGACAGAGCAAATTCATACGGTAGACGCGGATGGCAACTTGGCTGCAGTTCCCAGAGCAGAGCATTACCCCCGCTGGGTTGCACCCGCAGGTATGACCGCGATCGCCAAGGTACTGGCAGCCGATTTAGACATTTATCTGGCGCACCAGGTGACAGAGATTGCTTTGCGCGATGAGGGTTGGCACCTGACGGCAACCGTACGCGAGGGTGACTCGCTACTGACGACTGAGTTGCTGGCGAAAGCGCTTGTTATTGCAGTTCCGGCTCCCCAGGCAGCCAACCTGATTAAACCGATTCAGCGTTATCTTCCTGCATCCCTGGCGCAACAAGTCAACGACGCGGTGTTTTTCCCTTGCTTGAGTGTGATGGCAGGCTACTCTTTCAACCAGCAAAAAGAGTGGGTGAGCCATTTTCCCGGTGTGAAATCAGTCACGTTTACAGATAACCCAGTTTTAGGTTGGCTTGGGTTTGATAGTAGTAAGCGGGTTGATTCAAAGGTGCCTGTATTCGTGTTGCAAAGCAGTGCTGCCTTTGCCCAGCAACATCTGGAGAGCGTTGAGCTGCAGCCTGCAGCTCAAACCTTGCTAGAAGTAGCCAGTCAACATTTTTTTCCCTGGTTTAGCCAACCTACCTGGTTTCAAATTCATCGCTGGCGTTATGCTTTCTCAAAAAATCCTTACTCAACTGGATTTTTGGCAGATTCAACGCATTTACCGCTGGTGTTTGCAGGTGACTGGTGCCTGGGTCGCAAGGTTGATGATGCCTATCAGTCAGGGTTGGCAGCGGCGGCTCACTTGCTGACACAGGGATGATTAACCGCGATCGCCCCCTCACTGGCCTGCAGTCCATTCGACAAAAGCATCTGCAAGTCCCTAAGTCTTTTAGCTCTCCGGTTGGCTCAATTTGACTGAGAACGAGGTGCTGCTAGTCTGCATCTCGTTCTCAATGCGCGGTTTGAGTTTGTCGAACTCGGCTTGCAGCAGATTTTTGCTGGTGGTAGGTGTGTCAACTGACATGGTGGTTTGGCTGATGATCGCCCACTGTTGAAGTTGGCTGCATTGGGAAGGATGAATCGGCACCGTAATGACATGGGCACACTTACTCGGATCTTCCACTGCAAACATGAGGATCTGATATTCCTGGCGATCGCTCAGCAAACGGGTCATTTCTTGCCCTTGGGCAGTCTTCAAGTCGATGTAGCAGCGCAACCAGCGGGTTGATTTTTCACTTCCATTTAAGGACTCATCACCCTGGGTTTTGCGGTAGCTATTATGAATCGCTGTTACCCAAAGCACCATCGGGTGAGGCGACATCGAGCAGAGAAAGTTTTTGTAGATGCGGTTATAAAGCCGATGAACTTGCAAATGACGGATATCGTCTCTCGCCAACATAACCCAGAGCGTCGCGAGTGTGCCCTTATCAGTAGTATACGGCTGAGGAAAGACAATTTGGGCGATCGGTTTGTTACGTGGCCAGGTTGCCATCTGGCAGCTTCGATCAACCGTTGATGCCTCTTGGACTGGTTTTGGCGGCGCAACAACCGGATCAATAATGGGCGGCTTTTTGGCTAAAACTTCGCCAATTCGATGGCTGACTTCACGGTTGCCGCTATAACGCTGATCCAGCGGTTCAAGGGCTTTCAAAACTTCTGCAACCGATTGAGGGCGATCGCTCGGTGACTTCGCCAAACAGCCCATTACCAACTCTTCGAGCGGCTTCGGCATTTTCAAACCAGGAGCCGAAACACTCAACGGTCGGGGCGGATGAAAGTGATGAGCTTTATACCAGCTGCCAAAAGAGTGGGTTTCTGCCTGGAGAGGCATCTTGCCCGACAGCATTTCATACATCATGACGCCCAGACTGTAGATGTCTGAACGAGCATCTAACTCGCGCCCTTCCATCTGCTCAGGTGAGGAATATGCCAAGGTGCCCATATAGGAGCCTGTTTGGCCGCCATCCGCCTGGAGCAGCTTAGAAATGCCAAAGTCTAGAATCTTAACCAACTCGCCCAAACTGGTGTCTTTGCAAACCAGGATGTTGCTTGGTTTGATGTCACGGTGAATGATGGGGCACATCGCTCCGTCAACAACGATGCCTTGGTGGGCACATTGCAGCCCCAGACAAATTTGGCGGGTCAGGCTGAGAAAGCGGGGCAACAAGAGTTGCTGGGCGCTAATGATTTCGCTTAAACCCAACCCTTCCAGATACTCCATGACGTAGAAGGGTACGTCATCGTCGTTGACCCCGTAGTCGGTCACCCGTACGATGTGAATGCTTTTTTGTCCGAGTTGGGCGCAGGTTCGAGCTTCGGCTTTGAAGCGATCGCGCATCTTTGAATTCAGCAGCGTTTGCGCCAAAAACTTCACCGCAATGGTGCCGCCTAGCAGAATATCTTCTGCCTGATAAACCCGACCCATTGCGCCTTTACCAACTAGCTCAATCAACTGGTAGCGGTTAGCAAGCAGTCGCCCAACATTTGGATCTCGTGGCTCTGTTATGGACATAAAGTGTTGAGGAGGCAAACCTGATGACAGTCATCAGAGATGACTTCGTAGCAAAAACAGCTCAAGTTGATGCACCTGTTAATTTAATTCATCCCAAATGCTATTCTAACGACTCAATTTTCATTCTTTTGTGGGTGATTGTACGATTTAAGACTCAGGTTGTCGCTCTAAAACGGCTTCCATCGTGCTGATCAAAAAATGCCCTGCCATCATTCCGCTTGTGAGATGGTAAGTGTTTCCATCGACTCGATAGAGGGTTTCAAAGCCGCTGCGTCGCTGCTGCCGATCGCCAAGCACCCAAAAACGCTGCACGATTGAGTCTTGAGCCAGCCAACCCTCTCCTTCAACGCGCCCCAGATGGCTGTGTTGTAACACGAAGGTATACTGTCGATCGCCCAAAGCTAAGCGGCCGCGATATTGAAACGACATCTCTTCGCGATCGCTACCGGGAAAAATCAACTTGGTTACCATCGTAAACCAGTTATCACGGCTCCAGCCAACAAGGGTCTTTCCCTTCACAACAACGGGCGAGCTATTGCGCTCAAGCCAGTTGCCCTGAAGTGTCCAACGCCCTGCTTCCATTAAAAAAGTATGACTCACAACGGTATCCTTCAAGCTGAAGAGGCGTAAACCAGGGGCAGTCAGAAGATTTGGTAATTCATGCTATCACGGGATTTGTCGGTGAGTCGTAAATTTCTCCCAGCAAAACCCGCCTTTTTGCGCCTGTTACCCTTGGCAGATTACCAGGGAAACCCTGCCAACGCCAGTATGCCAGGACTGCAAAGGCGATCGCTTCCTTAAAATCGGCGTTTAGCCCGACTGCATCCGTCGTCATTACCTGCGTTTCTGGTAAAAAGTGCTGTATGCGTTGCAACAGATAGGGGTTTTTACTCCCCCCACCCCCGACCAAAACTTCAGCCGGCAGCTGGGGCAAAAACTCGCGGTAGTTCAGCGCGATCGATGCGGCGGTCAAGTCAGTCAAGGTTGCGAGAAAATCGGCCTCGCTCAAGTTGTAAGGCTCCGCATCAGCCAGACATTGCTCCAGATACTCGACGCCAAACAGCTCCCGTCCGGTAGATTTAGGGGGCGGCAGATGAAAAAACGCTTGTTGGAGCCAGGTGTTCACCAGTTCAGCGTTGGGTGTGCCGCTGGCTGCCCAGGCTCCATCGCGATCGTAGGTCTGTTGTCCCTGCGAAAAATGCTGCACAGCCAGGTCAATCAGCACATTTCCCGGCCCGGTGTCCCAGCCGAGGATGGGTAGATCTGCCTTACTGGAGTCAGAGCCAATCAACGCTTCAATTTTTTGTTTTGGCAGCAAATAGGCGACATTGCCAATCCCCCCAATATTCTGCACACAGCGATATTCTGTGGGGTGCGACAGAAGAGCGACATCAATGGGTGGCACCATGGGCGCTCCATGTCCACCCGTTGCAATATCAGCAGCTCGAAAATTGCTGACAGTAGTAATACCTGTGAGATAGGCAATTAAAGCCCCTCGTCCGAGCTGCACGGTATAGCCCAAGTCCACCGTATTTTCCTGTGCTGGTGAAGCAGTGGGGGAATGTTCGGCAGGGGGGCGATGAAAGACCGTTTGCCCATGCGAGCCAATCAACCTGGCAACGGGTTGCCCTACCTGAATCTGAGCAACTGCTTGAGCAAAAACCTGGGCGATCGCGTCATCTAACTCGGCTAACTCGGCGATCGACAAAGCAGCTCCGCCACACACCGCTAAAATTTGCTCCCGCAGCGGAGCCGGGTAAGGATACGTTTCACCAGCCAGCAAATTGACTTGAAGGTCGTATCCGCTTCCTGAAATTTCGACCAAAGCCGCATCAATACCATCAACGGAAGTGCCGCTGATTAAACCAATCACATAGGTCATAAGAAAGGGCAAAGGATGAAGGGCATCGCCCCCCAGAATACCCGAATCTCAATCAAGAAAAAGCGCCATACCGATGAACAATCATCACACTTCCTTCACTTGAGCGTGTAACTCGATCAAAGATTCAGCCAGTTTACTCAGCCGTTCTTCTAGCACCTGTCGTCGTTGTGTCAAGATTTGCAGCTTTTGGTAACGCGCGATCGCCAAACTCACGGCCACGATCTGCTCAGGCGGACATTCGCGAAACCAGAGTTGACCATCTTCGTTTAAGCCACAGAGACGATAGGTCGTTGGCCCGCCTGGTACAGAAGGAGTGGCTTGGTTTGGGCCAGCATTCGTTTGAGAAAAGGCAGTTTCGAGATACTCCATCAAGTTATTGGCATCAACATGCCGCACAAAAGGAGCTGAGCCATTCAGTGGTTGAGACTCTAGCCACCCATCGACAATTGGGCCTTCTTGATAAAGGGCTTGAATTTGGTTTGAAACTTGCAAGAGTTCGCGTTGCCAACCCGCGACCATCCGCTGTAGCTCTTTCAACAGGTTGATCGAGAGGGCAGGGTTAGAGGCGTTACGGTGCGTTGTAAATTGAGGCTTGTTGACGCTCGGCAAAGCTGGAACTTGCGCTGCATCAGCCGTTTCATCTGTGGCTTTGGGGTAGGGCTGCTCCAGTAAGGGGGGGAGTTGGTTTGCCGGAATGGTTGGTTTAGTAGGCGTTTGAGCAGCGATCGTCACCGCAGGTAGCGTCGGCAAATTAGGCATGGCTAAGGCGCTGGCTCGTGTCACTTCTGGCGTAGCGATCGGCGAAGCCGCTGATTTCAACGGGCTGACAGGGCCAGCAGCAATCACTTGACGGTCAGCTTGAGCCGGAGTCTGCTTATCCAGTTTGCGTAGTGCGGCTTCAATCCGCTGAAGTTCTTTATTCATAACAACCTCATAAAGTTGACGCCTAATTCGTTAGCCTCTGCATTGACACCCAATCAGCGTGGTACTTTATTCAAGCAAAAGATAGAGATTTTGACACAAAAACTCGCAAAAAAGTGAGTTACGACAGAATTAATGAAGCATATTTCGTCGGTTTCCTCATGCCCCATCACTTAATTTATGAATGAGACATCACTCACGCTGGTAACAGGCGCAAGTCGCTCAGGTAAAAGTGAATGGGCAGAAAAGCTAGCCAGTGAATCAGGGCAATCGGTTGTTTATGTGGCAACAGCAGACGTATCGGCAGATGACCCAGAGTGGCAAGCTCGGATTGAGCAGCACCGTCAGCGCCGACCAGCCACCTGGGAGACGATCGCCGCCCCCCTCGAATTAGTCCCCATAATCCGCTCAGCAACATCCTCTGAGTGTTTATTGATTGACTCGCTCGGCACCTGGCTTGCCAATCATTTAGCTCAGGACGATCGCGACTGGCAGGCAATTACCCAAGAGTTATTAGCAAACCTGCAGCAAGCCCCCTGCTCGATCATCATTGTTGCCGAAGAGACAGGCTGGGGAGTTGTGCCAGCTTACCCTTTAGGACGGCAATTTCGCGATCGCCTTGGTAGATTGACCCGTCAAATCGCCGCGATCTCGAAGCCCGTTTACCTAGTCATTGCAGGTTATGCGCTTGATCTGAGCTATCTCGGTGTGCCGATCGATCAAACGCCTGACAGCTAGTTGTTTCTAGCTTGATTAAGCCTGGTTCGAATGCCGCTCAACACATCGGCACTGTTTACGGCTGAGCGAGGCTGAGGCAACTCAGTGTTAGGCCAACCATCAACGTCAAAGCAGGGACATTCTAAATTCTCAGCACCAATGTTTCTCATGGGAATGGGCATCGTGCAACGAGCACAGGAGACAATATCCCACGCTGGCGAAAGCAGCTCAGCGATCGTTTGACTGGTGCCTTCTAAATAAGCATCTATAGTTTGGTCAGGTTGAACCTGCTGCCAGCACTGCTCAAAAGCCGAGCTGTAATGGTTGCCCTGAAATACTGGCTTAGGCAAGAGTACTTTTTGCCCGCCATTCACTACAACACCTTTGCCTAACTGAAACCAATAGGCAAGATATTGCCGAACCATTTGTTCAGATGCCATCGCTTTAAAGTCTCTTGCAACATCCTTATCGTAGCCATTAATGTTGGCCTTCTGGTCTGCCAGAAGCTTTAGGTTTTATTAAGTTATTGGTTGGAGATAGGAGGCGAGAAAAATACGGAATCGGGAAGAAAGACGACGGAAAGACAAGGATTTTCTAGACAGCTAAAAGAGAATGTAGAACTCAACCAAAATGGATCTGCAAATCGAGAGACAGACATGAGATGCAGCAGCGATCGCCTTCTGCCATTTAGCTCTGCCACCTCCTTACAAAAGACGGAGAGATAAAGTATCTGCCCTGGGGTATACTCTTGGCATTCTGATGTGAGCCATCGAATTATGAAACCAATGCCTTCTCTGCCAATGCGAGCGATCATCCGCTGCAAGGTCAAACAGCAAATGCTGGCAGATGTAGATGTAACAGAGATGTGTATGCCAGTGGATGAGCCACTGCTAAAGGATTTAACCAATTCTCTGTTTGGCTCTAGTTATTATCTGCAACGTTTTTCCAACGCGCGATCGCAGGATGAAATTGAGACAATCTCAAACGAGATGGCGACCGAGGTACTGATGACCTATCGCCAAATCATGATGAATGCGACTGATCCAATGATTCAAAAGTTGAATGATTTGTTGTCAGACTAATTTTCAGACAACAAAAATCCGAACCAGTTTTTAATTTGAAAGATGTCTGTCTCAGTACATTGATCTTTTTCTATGTTCTGTAAAACGTTAATTCTCTCAGCTTTATTTGAACGGCTAAAGCATTTTCTCAACCATCCTTGTCAAAGCTTTTAAGCTTCTTTGCAAGGATGTTTTGACTGTGTGTGCGGCTGTCTTCGTATAAGCGTAAAGACATTGCACTCATAGATAAATCAATTCTTATAGCGATACCCTCTACTCACAGCGCGATCGCGCAGGCTCCATTGGCTGAGTAACTTAGCTCAGAAGCTTGATAAACCGACAGAAGGGGAATCTTGAAAGAAGCCACGGTTGCAGGGGCATTTTGTACGGTGAACGATAAGTGCAGTCGATAGGCACCCGCTTGAGGTAGATTTGCTTCGGGTAGCATGAACCGATAGCTCATTGCATCATGTAGAGTCAGACTCTTAACAACGCTGCCCAACTCAATCGTGGAACCCCCTGAGAGATGGCGGGCTTGAGCGGTTAACTGACAAATCAGCGGTCGATTGAGTCCTTCAGCAGGTAAATCAGAAAACTCAACCGTTGCCACCAATTCAAATGGTTCGTTAGCCACAATTTGTTCAGCAAATAAGCGATGCTCTGGTGTCGCGGTCATGGTTGCCGCAGAGCGCGATCGCACTAACTCAACTTGCGTGATAGTCACGGTCAAAGGTTGAGGCACCTGCGCGGCAGGGTTACTGGCAATCAAGCTCATCTGCACGCGCTCAAGCAAGCCTTGTTGCAAGTAATGAATATTTTGTTCAGATAGCGTCTCGGTGGTATTGGTTTCGTGGTGGCGAATGATGACCCGTTGTTCAACCGTTTCAGCCACTTTGCGAGATTGAAACTCTACGTTGAAGGACGCGATCGCCGCCCAACCATCGCTCTTACTGTCTGCCTTTTGCTGTGCCACCTCTGGTTCAACCACCTCAGGAGGAACCGATACGGCACTTAGTAATGCTTGCGCTTTGGCAACCCAGGCAGCAATTTCTTCAGCCGAGGCACTGTAACCTTTTTCTGCCAACTGTTGTGCGATCGCCTCAGTTGGAGTTGTTGCTAAGGCTTGAATAGTTGTAATTCCAATTGCTTGTAGCCAGCGTTGTTTCGCCGTACCAATTCCTCGAATTCGACTCAGTTCTTTACTTGAGTTCATTCATTCTCTCCTGTTATTGCTACTAGGTTGTGCCTTTGAATAAGTAGAAAACTGGCAGATAAAACCTACCAGTTTGTTTTGTGCGGCAGCATTTCCTACTAATTTTGAAAAAGATGAGTTCTCTTTTCAGCCGCTTTCTTTTGTTGCAATCAATTAGAAAGTCCTAAAAAGAGGTGCAGGAACAATACTTTTAAGTAGAAGCTTGATCCTGACACCCGATTCAACTTTAAGCAGGATAGCTAATATTAAATGGAGCGATCGCACCTCCCTTCTTTAAGAAAGGTGCGAATCACTTAGCTTCGATTAAGCGGCATACACTTGGAGCAAGAACTCTTGAATATAGCCATAACCGAAGACATGCTGAGCACATTCGTTCTTACCAGGGCCAATTTCAGCCGTGGCAGCCACTTCATACAAACCAGCAGTCAAGCCTGCGATACCGGGAACTAAATCAAGTTTTAGATCGTATTCGTAGACATCTTTCTCGCTAGTTTTTTCGGTCGTCAAGTCGATTTCAGTAGCGATGTTACCAAACCCTTCAAAGTGGAAATTCACTTTCAGTTTGATACCTAAACACATCAACAAAGCAGTTAAAGGAGACTTATTGAAGGTTAGTTTTACGCTAGCGGTTACGCTCTCGTTAGAGGCAACAATGTATTTCGACTGATTCGGACCGACCTGCTCAGGGGGCAATGGATCACCAGCTGAACCTTCAACTCGAAAGTCAGACATGGTAAACCAGGCTGGACCAATGATGTTTTTGCTGTACAGTTCGCTACCACCTTGGTGAGTAGAAGCTTGTGGTCCAGAAACAGGAATTGCGGGAGACATAGTAAATAATCCTCGTGTTCATTGTCTTAAATGGCAGCGAGTTAGATTTGAAGTGCAATCATATTTCTGATTGATTCGTCTCGCTCGCTATGTTTACTATGATGCTCGCGAAAAAAGTTTCTGGCAGTACCCAGCCTGGGTACTATTCCTATTAGCTAATCTAACAATCTTTTCAGTTCCATCTATTACTGGTTTTGACTTATTTTGACTTAATTCTATTTAATTAGATCTAACAAAATAATCATTTTTTTGATTGAGTCGTCACACAATTAGGTGATTTTCTTCTTCTAAGCAGTAATCCTTTTTTACTAGCAAGTCGAACTTTCTATATAACGAAAAGCTGAATTATGCTGAACATTGCTGAATTACATTTGACAGCCAAAATCGCTATATTCAAATAGCATGAGTGTGATGAACTAGAGCTTTCTCAGCGACGTTTAATGCAAAGGTGTATCAATTAAAACAGCCAATGCCCAAGTTGCACTTCTCAGTCAACCTTTTGGGTGAATTCTTCCGGAATGGTTTTTGAGGGTTCTGAAGACACCTACATGCAAAGGCTGCTTCCATTTAATTATCAAACTGTGCGGTTGATTTTGTGATCTGAACACTGTTGCATGAGTCACCTTTGCCTTTGGTACTCAACTCAGTGAAATATGCTTTGGAGAATCTTATATGCCTTTCCAAGCCTCTGGAACAGACAATAGCTCCTTTAAACATCAACCAATCGCCCCTACATCGAATTCTTCTTGTATTTTGTCAGCCGAACACCAGCATGAGTTACAGTCAATTCTCATGGCAGAAGAAGGCATTTTAGGGATGGTTGTTTTAACAGAAACAAGAGAAGTTGTTGATATTGACTTAGGTGCGCAACGTATCTTTAACCAAATCAAAACCGTCTCTGCCCAGTCAGAACGCATCCCTGAAGAAGTTTGGTGTGTTGCTCAAGCCCTGATTGAAAGCCGAGCCATTTTTCCAGAACATAACTGGCAAATTGAGTTCAAGTTTGCAGCATCTACCGCTTTAGCCTTACGGGTACAAGCGCGTTGGTTAGTGGCTCCTGGCGATCACCCCTACGTGGTGTTGCTTTTCTTAGAGGTGAAGCAATCCTTGCGTGAACGAGCTTTATGTGAAGCGCGTAAATGCAATCTCACCGCGCGTGAGTTAGAGGTGTGGCTGCTATTTCAGGCAAACCATACCTACCGCCAAATTGCTGACAAGCTCTACATCACGCTCAATACCGTCAAGAAGCACATGAAAAATATTCATGCCAAGCGTCGGTCGGTCTTGGATTTTGAAGAAGAGTGGGCCTGACGAACTGACTTTCAACACCTTTCCGTTTAAGAAACGTTGTTGGTGCTAAAAAATCCCCGGCTTCTTTATGAAACTGGGGATTTGGTTATTTTAGCGACCCGGTCAAGCCGAGCGATCGCCCGTGGTTGCCGCCGTTTGACCAAACAAAATCTTTCGACTGGCTTCATTCACCGTTGGGCGACTTGACCAGGGTTGGCCCTTTTCGTAGGCGCGTACCACCGCCGGACGGGCTTGCATCGTCTCAAACCAGCGCTTGAGGTTGGGAAAATCATTCAGGTTTTGGTGTTGCCGCTCGTGAGGCACAATCCACGGGTAAGAGGCCATATCCGCAATGGAATAGTCACCTGCCAGGTAGTCTCGACCCTGCAACTGGCGATCGAGAACTCCATACAGCCGATTTGTCTCTTTGACGTAGCGATCAATCGCGTAAGGAATTTTTTCGGGTGCATACTGGGCAAAATGGTGGTTTTGTCCTGCCATCGGCCCTAAGCCACCCATTTGCCAAAACAACCATTCCGTTACAAGCTTGCGCGATCGCACATCAGGCGGCAAAAACTTACCCGTTTTCTCTGCCAGGTACAACAAAATGGCTCCTGACTCAAAAACTGAGATTGGCTCACCCCCATCCGCCGGAGCGCGATCGACGATCGCAGGCATGCGGTTATTGGGCGAAATCTTGAGAAAGTCGGGTTTAAACTGCTCTCCGGCACTAATATCGACCGGAATGATTTGATACTCTAACTCGGCTTCTTCTAAAAAAATCGTAATCTTATGACCGTTTGGCGTCGGCCAGTAGTAGAGATCAATCATGTTGGTGTTCCAATAACGACTCGATCAACACGTGAGATAGAAAAAAGAGTTGGCTCTTGCTTATCTTCTCTCAGCTATCATCCTGGTTTGTAAATCCCCATGATGGTCTGCAACAACGCGATCGCCTTCTCCTTAGGTCGCTGGAATGAGTTACGCCCAATGATGGAGCCAAACCCGCCCCCTGCTTGAATGGCGCGAATCTCATCAAATAACGCCTCATCGTCTGTTTGGGCTGGCCCCCCGGAAAAAATCACGATGCGTCTACCGTTAAAGGCACTCTGCACAACATGCTGCACCCGCTCAGCAATTCTCAGTATGAGAATAATTCTCACAAAAATATTCATTTTGAACAGCTATCAATGGCTGGAATACCCATTCTGCCGTTCATAAAATTGAGCGCACAAGCCTTTAGAGGCTCTGACTTCAGTACAAATGTTTCAAAATGAGAATTGCTGGCACCCGCTCTGCCAGCGTGCCAATTGGCACTTGCTCTTTGTCGTAGACCTTTTTAGCGGCTGCTTGCTCAATGTGGTCGCTCGGCAGCTTGACTTTGACGATATGGGCACCCAGTTGAGCGGCAATATGGGCCGCATACGCCGTCACATCGATCGCGGTTTCCCCCGCTTTGCTCAAGCCTGAGCCGCGAGGGTATGACCAGATAATCACGGCAAGGCCATGACGCTTGGCTTCCTCAGCATAGGCGCGAATTTGCTCATACATCTCAAACCGATGGGAGGAGCCTGGGTAAATTGTAAAACCAATCCCGACACAACCCAGGCGCAAAGCATCTTGCACGCTTCCAGTCAAAGCTTGGATCGGGTCTTGTTCTTCGATTAATAAGTCGTGGTCGTTGACCTTGAGAATCAACGGAATCTCGCCAGCAAATTCGCGGGCACCTGCTTCTAAAAAGCCCAGAGGTGCGGCGTAAGCGTTACAACCTGCCGCGATCGCCAATTCAAAGTGATAGCGAGGGTCGTAGGCAGCCGGGTTAGCCGCAAAACTGCGCGCAGGCCCATGCTCAAACCCCTGATCTACGGGCAAAATCACTAATTTTCCGGTGCCAGCTAGCATTCCGGTATTCAAGAGGCGTGCAAGATTCGTCAATGTACCGGGATTATCGCTACCGTACCAACTCAAAATTTTCTTAACGCGTGGAGTCATCTGCGATCGTCTCCGAAGTTGGTGAATGGTTCATGAAAACGGTGTCTGCAAGCCAAACGCTTGCAAAAAAAGAGCTGCTTTTGGACAGTTGAGATAACCCAATTGGTATAGCCTGAAGCGGATTACCAATGGTTTTGTTCAAAGCTAGCAATATCAACACTCGTATCTTAGCGAGCCTGCTTTATGAATGGGATAAAGATAAGCCAAAAGGTTGATTTTCTGAAATGTAATGAATACTACAGAGGCAATGAATCACACCAAGGATTGTTGAAATACAAAGACGGTGGTAGTAAGCTTTCGGCTAAAATTACAGCCGCAATCTCAGTTGCTTCAAACAGAGAACAGCAGTCTAATTTTTTCATCAATTTGACTGCAAGCCACTAATAGGGTGAATAGCTTTTGCCCCGATCGCCCGATCAGCTTTTGCAACTCTATCTTTATAGCTGTAGTCATTTTGGTTAGGATGGAATGCAGCGAGGATTTGGGGGCGGCGAAGCCGCAAGATCGGGGGCCTTCCCCCCGCGCCCCCGCTGTGTAGGGTCCTAACTCCCCTACAACCCCCGAATGGTGGTGCCGGTGGGGGTTGAATGGTCAGCTAGCCAAACGTTAAGGGTCACAAGTTTGGCACTTCGATCGCTGACAGAGGCTATCGGTGACGTGAGGCGGAGGTTGCAACCGCGATCGTCCGTCTTGTCAAACACTAAGGCAAACAACGCCTTCAGCCGGGGAAGCGGTTCGGCCCCTCGCGGGGGTTGGGGGGTTTGCCCCCAAGGATTGCTGGCTCGAAATGTCAAGAACAAGCCTCTTCAATTAATGAAGGCGCTTAAACGTGGAAGGGCACCAGCAAGAAAGGCAGTAGGCTGAGCAGAAAAATGGCCCATTTCCATTTGAAAGATGGCTCTGGTACATCGGGTTCGCCGAGCAATGCATCAATCCGCTCAGTCAAGCGATCGCGCGTAGCCGCCTCGCTAAATGCAGCACAAATGTCAGGGGTCTGAAACATCGGCGTACTGACAACGGTGAGCAATGCCTCAGCCAGTAATAGACCATCAACCTGCTCAATAGCCTGGCGATCGGCCCGCAATTCGCGCAGCAGCAGCAACTCTTGCCAGAGCGCATCCGTCTTTGGCAACCAGCCCGTTAAGCGGCGCAACCAACCCAACCAGAAAAACCAGAAGGTATCGTGTTGGTCGCCGTGGGCCGCTTCGTGCTGCAGTACGGCAGCTAACTGCTCTTGGGTCAGGGTTGTGAGTAAACCTTGACTAACCACTAGCTCAGCTTGCCAAAACCCAACCTGGGCAATGTAAGGAACCTGAGTTGGCAACAACCGTCCACTGGTGCCGAGCAAATCAATGGCCTCGTATTGGCGGACTTGAACGAGCGATCGCCAACCCTCTAGAGCCAACTTGCCGAGCAACCCTACCGCAATCACCAAAAAGCCAATCCCCAGGCTGTAACTGCTCCAGCCCTCCCACCAGCACACCATATTGCCACGGGGACCCATACACACCAGCGCCACGGCGGTTGTAAATAACAAAATGGGGGGTAACAAAAAGCCACTGAGGGCATAGTGCCAGCGTTGTTGCCAGCTCCCCTGACTGGGCAACCAGCTTAACCGCCAACTGATCGCCACGATCGCGACAACGAGGGTCAACAAAAGGTGCATCATGGCTGTTGCTCCCTGGCTTGACGAGCCGCTTTTAACCGTTGAGCGATCGCATCTAACCGTTCGACACTTGCTTGGTCGAGACTATCGGCAAAGGCCGCTACCACATCTGGATTTCCCACTGCCAAAAACTGATTGAGTTGGTCGTATGCCCATAGCGCATTGGCTTCTGCCTTAGTCACTAGCGGACGCCAGACGAAACTGCGCCCTTGCTTATCGCAGGTAAGCCAGCCCTTCTTCTCAAGCCGACTCAGTACCGTCGTAACGGAGGTGTACGCCAACTCGCGGTTGGGGTCAGCCAGGATGCGATCGTGAATATCTTTCACGGGCGCGGTGCCAAGCTCCCACAGAATGTTGAGAATCTCGGTTTCGAGTGGCCCCAGTGAAAGTTGTTGAGGACGGTGATGCGGCAGTTTTGCCATATCCAGTGCAAATATATTTTTGACAATTGTAATTATATTTTTGGTCAGAATGCTTAGGACAATGAATTAGTCGCAAAGCTAAGTCTAAATAGATATTCTGACCCGCTGCCGCCATGTTGCAATGGCTACTGCTATAGATTACTGCTAAAGTTTAACCTGCAAAAACCTTGAGTAACTACGACAGCGTGTCTTTTGACAGGAAATAGGGGCGTGAAGACGATAGAGTTGCAAAGTTTTGCCGATTCTCAAGAGATACGAATGATGAAAAGATTGGTATTAATTTTTGTTGCGATCGCGGCCTTTTTCTTCTTCTCTGCACCTGCTAGTGCCGATGCCGATATCGCAACTGGGGCGAAGGTATTTAGCGCAAATTGTGCAGCCTGCCATAACGGGGGCATGAATGTGGTGAACGCTGCCAAAAATCTCAAGCTTGAAACACTTAAGCAATACGGCATGGATTCGCAAGAGGCAATTATCACCCAGGTCATGAACGGTAAGAATGGGATGCCTCCTTTTAAGGGGCGGCTCAGTCAAGACCAAATTGAATCGGTTGCGGCTTACGTCCTCGATCGCGCCAACAGTGGTTGGAAGTAGACCACCTAAAATTTTCATTCGATTTGCGATAGCTTGCCTGCAAAGGGAGGAGTTTGGGGTGATCGCGCCTATAGCCTATTCGCTGGACTCCTCCATTTTTGTCTTTGAGAATAACCGCCACTATGTCTGTCAAAATTCGATTTCTAACCGCGATCGCAGTGATAACCAGCACTGGCTTTTGCATTAGCACGATGGGGAGCGATCGCACGGTTGCGATGCCCGGTCATGATGATGCAGCAGGTCACAGTGCTGGACATGCTCATGGCACTGTTGAAGTTCCCGCAGGGCAGCCGATGCCCTCAGTCAAGTTGACTGTTACGCCTGATGCCATGCGCGGTTGGAACATTCAAGCACAAGTGAGTAACTTTACCTTCGCCCCTGAACGTGTCAATCAATCGAGCCAGGCAAATGAAGGTCATGCACACTTATTTGTGGATGGGAAGAAGGTCGCTCGCTTGTATAGTCCCTGGTATCATCTGGAGACGTTACCACCCGGTCAACATACAATTAGCGTAGTGCTAAACACCAATACCCATCAAGATCTCAGCCACAACGGCAAGTTGATTCAGGACTCGGTTGTGATTACGGTTCCGCAAAAGTAGAAACCGTTTCCTTCTACTCAAATAAGCTCAACTGCGCCGGAGGTTGTTCGACCTGATCCCAACCGAGTGGGGGAAGCGTAGCTCCGGCCTGTTGCAAAAGGTGATAAAAATGACGCGCATTGCGGGGCGATCGCGCTTCAACAGGACAATGCACAAAGAAATAGATACGGGTTCCCTGCTCAAGCCAGGTTTTGACGTACTGAACCCAGGCATCCATATAGGTCTGGTTCAACTCTAAGTCGGGATGGCTGATGTAGCGGATCAGGCTGAAGGGCGCTGTGATGCTGGGTTGCAACGGCAATCGCGGTTTCTTACGTTCAGCATGGACTTGCGGATCATCAGGACAGTCGTAAATTGGGCGCGTGTCGAGCAAAACCCGCGCCACCTGGAGCGATCGCAACAACTCGGTTAAACGGCTGGCGTGTGGCTCCTTAAACCAGGCGGGATGTCGCACTTCCAGCGCAAACTCCATAACGGAGTGGGGTAACGCTTGCAAGAAGGTTTCTAAATCAGCAATTTGGTCGGGAGCGTAACCGGGTGGGAGCTGGGCAAAAAAAGGACCCAGGCGATCGCCCAGTCCTTGCATCTGTTCCAAAAAGGTGAGAGTTTCAGTCAGGCGAGGAACCAACAAACCCGCGTGCGTCAACGTTTTAGGTAACTTTAAGCAAAAAGAGAAATCAGCATGAGTTTCATCATGCCAACGGGCGACCGTAACCGCGTCAGGAATGGAATAGAATGTAGTGTTGCCTTCGACGGTGTGAAAACGTTGGCTATAAAGCCGCAAAAAATCTCCGGCGCGGCTGCCTTTGGGATACAAATCGCCGACCCACTCCTTGTAAGCCCAAATCGCGCAGCCCAGAGAAAATTGTTGAGTCATCGGGTCATAAACGAGACACGGGGCAAAAGCGGATCTTCAACATAACCAATGCCTGTAAAGCCCCACCGTTTCATCACGGCATCTAACTGAGTTGAGGCGAGGGTTTCCACCGCAAATTGGTTGGCGACATCCCCCGCATGGGTATTCAAATAACTCAGCGCGTCGGCATACTCTCGAAACAGCAGCACAAAGCCTTGGGGCGGTTTGTCGGGCGACTCCGCCGCTTTTGGGCGTGCCACCAGATAGCTGCCATCTTGCCGAGATCGAATCAGGTAAAACGTTTCAGACAACATGCGATCGCACCCTTAACCATCACTGCCTAATTTAATGCGGGGATCGGCAACCTTCAGCAGCAGGTCAGCCAGCAAGTTCCCTAAAATCAGCATGACAGCCCCCATCATCAGGCTACCCATGACCAGATATAAATCCTGAGCAAAAAATGCCTGCAAAATCAGTCGGCCCAGCCCCGGCCAGTTAAAGAATTGCTCCGTAATGAACGCCCCACTCAGCAAGGTCGCAAACTCAAATCCTAGCAGGGTAATCAGCGGGTTCACTGCATTGCGGAGGGCATGGGTGTAAAGCACCTTGTTTTCGGGTAGACCTTTCGCCCGTGCCGTTTGAATGTAATCTTGCCGCAACACATCCAGCAATTCCCCTCGCGTAATGCGCTGTAACCCGGCAAAACTGGTGATGCTCAGGGCGATCGTCGGCAAAATCATGTGCCACGCAATATCCAGCACTTTGCCAATCGGGTTGAGGTCATTGTGGTCAACGCTGGTCATGTCCCCAATCGGGAATAGCGGTGAGGTGTACTGCGCCACAATCAACAGCAGCAACGCCGTAATAAAGCTAGGAAATCCTTGACCGATATAACTAATCGTGCGCAGAACCCGATCACCCAATTGATTTTGTTTCACCGCACTGAGAATGCCCAGCGGAATCGCGATCGCCCAGGTGACAACCAACGACGCGATCGCCAGCAACAGGGTGGCGGGTACTCGCTCTCTTAACAGATCCGCAACCGGACGGTTATAGATAAAGCTGCGCCCAAAATCACCCTGCGTCACGACTCGCCATAACCACCGAAAATATTGCTGATAGGCGGGCAGGTCTAAGCCAAACTGCCGCTGTAGTTGATCAATTGTCTCCGCCGAAATTTTGGGGTTGGCTTTGAGCGTGCTGAGGTAATCGCCCGGAGCCAACTGGATAATCGAAAAACACAACGCCGAAGCCAGTAATAGCGTGATTAACGCTTGAAAAAGTCGCTTCAGAATGAAACTAAACAACTCGCTCCCAAAGAAGCCAGCAAGGGTGTCAAGGCTTGATTCAAATCGAGTGAGATCGGTGGTCATGGGCGTTTGATCGAGGTTTTATCAGTTGCCAGTGTTGGCATCGGGGCGAGAAAAGCGAGAAGCTGACTCCCCTACCTTTCCTGTTAAGAACAACCCTTGAAGTTATCGCTGTCAGGGTAGGGGATGGCTTCTGCTCAAGGATGGCTCAAACCTGAGCGATCGCCCCCAAATTTAGTATTCAACCAGTGTAACGATTGGTACGTCTGGTAGGTGGCGTCTGCCGTCTAAATCTTTTAACTCAACTAAGAAAGCGTAGCCTGCCACTTTTGAGCCAGAATGTTCAACCAGTTTTCCGGCTGCGGCTGCGGTACCACCTGTGGCAATCAGGTCATCGACGATCAACACGTTGGAGCCGGGGGGTAAGAGGGCATCCTGATGGATCTCTAGCTTATCGGTGCCATACTCTAGCTCATACTCGACCGAGTGAACTGCGGCGGGCAGTTTGCCAGCTTTACGAACGGGGACAAAGCCGATCCCCATTTTGTAGGCGAGGGGGGTGCCAAAAATAAAACCGCGCGACTCGATCCCCACAATGAAGTCAGGGGCAAGCGGGGCACATTTTTCGGCAAAGGCATCAACGGTGTAGCGGAGGCCCTCAGCATCTTTTAGCAGAGTTGTGATGTCGCGAAAGAGAATCCCAGGTTTCGGAAAATCGGGAATGTCACGAATCAGGGTTTTGAGATCCATAAATGTGTTTCCAGCAGCAAGGGTTAGTCAATTAAACGCTGATCTCAAGCCTTTTGATCAAGGCTCGATCGCCCCTTTTGGGCTTCACAAGCGCTTCCATTGGTGAATTGAATTTCCCAGCTAGTGTCTCATAGATTGATCGTATTTTTTCGCTGTGAAACGCACGCGATCGCTTACAGTGGCAGCAAGGAATCCATCTAGCTAGTGTGAGTGGTGAAATACTTTTTTCTATCAGAAGGCTGGGATGTAGGCCGGGTTTGGGAGCTGGGCGGCCTTTGGAATGAAACCGCGTGGCGGCGCAAACCCGATATTCGACGCTTAGAACTTTGCATTTGGGAAAATGGAGAACAGCTCTGGTTATACCGAGTCGAGAGCGCCATCATCATGGTTGAAGTGAAACCAACCCATGCGGCAGAGCTTGACCCAACCGCTAAGAGTATTGGGCAGGTTGTACTCAAGCGGTTAATTACGGCGGATCAGGCGATCGATCTGCTTTGCAAAGCAGAGGAGCTAGGTAGATAAGCCCTGGTGGCCTGCCAAGCCAACTTTGCCAGGTAGAGAAGACGAATGACCAATGGCTCAGTCATCACCGACCCTGCAAAGTTCTTTTGGTGAACTACTAAGATTGTGGACTAAGTAAAAGGCAATTCTCATTTTTAAGGCTTAAGCGCGGCGGTATCAATTTCTTGGCGGAGCAAAATCACCCGCCGACCATCAACCACCATCGCCCAAAAACCGCCATCCGTAAGACTTTGCAGAGTTGTGTTTGCCGCTGCCTGATCCGTCGTGTAGGTTGCCAGCAGATAAGGCCGTTGCCGATAGGTGACAAGACCCACATCTCGCCCAGTTGCCTGTTGCAGCTTTAGGGCAAGCTCAGGTCGATTTTGAAAATCAACTAACACGGCATACCCCATCCCCAATGGTTGCGGGTCAAAGCCTGTGTTGCGCTTGGCAGTCGGCTGGGCGGGTTGCCCGGCAGCAGGAGAGGGGCTTGGGTTGGTTGCACCCGCCAACGGACGCACCACATAAGCGGTCAAACCCCGTGTGTCTTTGAGGTAGCCAACCCAAGAGGTGGCTGAGTCAACGGATGTAAAGCCACCCACCCGCGTCACAACGGTTTCTTGATAGGTGCAGACACTCACCGCTGTGCTGGGCGGAAAGGACTTTTGAACCGTTTCCATGCTCTCAGTCGTGGGGGTGACGACCAACAGCAAGTATTCTTTTGGCGTGGGTGCCTGACAGTCAGGATAAATCACCGAAGGCATTGGTGCTTGGGGCATATCCAACAACGGGTTTGCTTCTTGTGCGGACGTTTGAGTTGCGATCGCCCCACTGGCTAACAAACCCGTTAGTGTTGCTAACGCTGTCTGCGTTCTCCTCATCTTTAAGTGCATAAACCTCCCGCTCTGGCTTTTTTGCCCGTATGCAAGTTTTAGCACCCAATACTAGCAGACAAGTTAAGAAACGGACGCCAAAGAAGCCAATGGTTCAGAAATTGTTTCAGAAGGCGCTTGAAACTGCCCCACTAGCACAAATTCCAGCCGCAACTTAAGCCAGGTAATAAACTGGGGATTGAGCGAAATGATAGCGGTAGCTGGTTGTGGACACTTGGCCTTGTACTCTGCCATTTCAGGAGCTTTCAGAAAGGCGGGCTGGTGAACGAGCCAAAAATCAATTTCTTTTTCTTGCTCTTTGTAGAAGCGCTGCCGCTCACGCAAAACCTCATCCAGCGGTTCTTCTTCGGTCAAAAATTTAGTGCTAGCCAGCAGAAAATGGTACGTTTGCATAGTTTTCGGTAATGGAATCAAAAAGGGATCAAAAAATCGAAGCGTGAATGCGGGTGCCTTGTTCATCGTCAGTTAGGGAACTAACCTGGCGATCGCACCATTCTCCATTCAACCAAGATTGGGCACTTTGTCGCAAACCTGTTACAAATCCTCAAAACTTGCCCCACATTGCCAGCTTCATTTCACGCACAGCCCGCTCCATGCCAACCAGCGCCGCTCGGCTGACAATTGAGTGACCAATGTTCAACTCTTCCATGCCATGCAGTTGCGCGACAGGACGTACGTTCCAATACGTTAGCCCGTGTCCGGCATTGACTCGTAGCCCCAGGGCGATCGCCTGCTCACAGCCAGCCGCCAGCAGTTGCAGCTCTTTGGCGCGAGTCCCTTCATCCTTCGCGTCTGCATAACGCCCTGTATGCAGCTCAATAAACTGCGCGTGGATATCGGCGGAAGCTTCGATCTGGCCTGGGTCAGCGTCAATAAACATGCTGACCGGAATGTGTGCCGATTGCAGCGTATCCACCACCTGCGCCATGCGATCCAACTGTCCCTTGACGTTGAGGCCGCCCTCGGTGGTGACTTCTTCCCGCCGTTCGGGTACAAGAGTCACATAGTCAGGCTTGATGTCGAGGGCGATCGCGACCATTTCATCGGTAGCTGCCATCTCAAGATTCAGATGGGTTCGCACAGTTTGGCGTAACAGTCGCACATCCCGTTCTTGAATGTGACGTCGATCTTCGCGCAAGTGAGCTGTGATTCCATCAGCTCCGCCTAGCTCAGCTAGCACCGCCGCGGCGATCGGATCTGGTTCGACGGTGCGACGAGCCTGCCGAATCGTTGCAATATGGTCGATGTTGACCCCCAAAGTAAGCAATCTCAGTCTCCTAATTTTTCCTTAGCTCTGATCTTAAACGGCAGCAGGGCTAGCGATCGCATCCTCAGCAAGAACAAAGTTATTGCCCTAGCAGCACGCTTCGGATCAGGTTGATTGGTTAAAGCTAAACATTATCGGGATTTGGCAATACCAACCCCTTACCACAGACGGTTATGCTGCTTAGACGAGCGCTAGCACAGCCACTAATTATTGCCTTTGCCCATCCAGGCGTTGACAAGCTCAGGTTGATTTTTGCTAGCAAAGACCCGAACCGCGTGATACGTGACCTTTTCGCGCAGGCGGTAGACCTGTTTGACATCCATATTCAAGGCTTGCGCGATCGCCTCTTGAGTGCGCCCCTGCAAATAAAGCCGCAACCACTGCACAGCTGTTTCGTCGAGCGTCTTTTCCAAGTAGACTTCAAACCGCATTTGCACAGCATCTCGCAGCTCTTTTAGTTCTGCTTCTGCCTGTGCTTCTTGGTATTGAGACACCGCTTCGTTGTCGAGCAGGCTAAAAGCACCTTCTGAGTCGTCAGGTGCAATCTCTTCAGACACCAGGCGAATAAATTCTTCGGCGGGTACCTGGGTCATGCCGCCCCGTTGCGATCGCCGCAGATAGTTGACAAACCGATAGGTCAACAACGGCTGATTGCGAATGGGGCGCAGACAATATTCTTCCACCCCGGCCATCATCAACGCATTGCGTAAACGCGGGTTGGTCGTGCATTTAGAGATCCACGCGGTCTGTTGCTGCATGTAAGTGTCACTCCGCAGCAATTCTTGAATCACTTCTTGCAACACTTCAATAACCGATTGTTGGCGATCGCGTGAAAGCGCAATCCACGTGCGAATCTTGTTACGAATCAGATAAGGGCTGCTCAGCCGTTGAATCAGCTGCTTATAAGCCCGCTCTGGCGGTGAAGTCAAATAGCGCTCACGCAAAATGCGATAGCGATAGTCCATCGCGTCGCGGGTGACTTGCTGTAACTCAGGCGTGAGTTGGTCATAGCGAGCCAAATCCTCGCCAATCAACCATTGCGCGATCGCGTCACGCACGGCTGGGCCTTGGTTTGGTAGTTCCTGTGCCAGTCGCGATTGCCACTCTTCCGCTAATTTTTCAGCAAATCCCATTCACACCAGCCTTTCAGTAACCACCTTGCCTCTCATAGAGTGTGCCTTACTCTGCTCTCACCGGACTCACCCGCACGGGTTAAGAAGAGTTAGACAACTCATTAACTAGCATTGTACTGATAAGCTGAAGACTGGAGAGTGTCATCTCTCGTTAAGGACTTTGAAGTTTTGTAGCCTTATTCCAATCAAGCTTCAAGCATTGCAGTAGACTAAGCAGTGATCAATGTTTGGCGGTATATATAACCGTTAAAACAAGACAGCTCATCGATGCTGCATGTGTCAAGCAATCATTTGGAGCTATTCATAATATGTCGCATACGGTCAAAATCTATGACACCTGCATTGGTTGTACCCAATGCGTTCGTGCCTGTCCTACAGACGTTCTAGAGATGGTTCCCTGGGATGGTTGTAAGGCTGGTTCAATTGCTTCTTCGCCTAGAACAGAAGATTGCGTCGGTTGCAAGCGTTGTGAAACAGCGTGCCCAACTGACTTCTTAAGCATTCGTGTGTACTTAGGTGCAGAAACTACACGCAGCATGGGTCTGGCTTACTAAGCTCAACCCTAAGATAGCGCGATTAATTTCAAAGCAGCAGAAAGGCGAGTTGTAACCGCTCTAGTAGTGATTTACATCCCCAAGTCTAGAAGCTGTTTTTGACTTAGTTGCATCAGCTATCCTAAATTTGCGTAAACATATTAGAAACGGGGAAGCGATTGCTTCCCTTTTTTTATGGCTCACAGGCCAACAAACGTGCCTCAGGTATACCAATTGGTAATGCACACAATAGATTTCTACAATGAATGTCAACCGCGACTCTTTTAGCTCAATCTGCTTCAGCAATGGGATCTATAATTCTCAATAGTTGCTCTGCCCCATCAATTAAGCCATTTACAGTCTCTTGCGTAATTTGGCTTACTTTGAAACCGTGAGCAATCACATTGCGCAACGAAAGCGCATCCATCAGTAATTGATACTGAGGTCGCGAGATTATACCCTCAGTCACTAATTGTTTTACTAAATAAAGTGGATCAAGTCTTTGCAAACTCAATCCCTCATGCTCTACAACAAGCCTTAAAATTGCTTCAACAAGAGACCAAGAATAAAGAATAGCTACCTCTGGATGTTGTACCGCGAGTTGCCTCGCGACTTGTAGTCCTGTTTCTATTTCAGGTTGTTGAAGAGAGCTTTTAGCCTTTAGAAAATAGTCAGCATCTTCTGGATTAATCATTACCAACTCAAATCGCCAACCAGGATGCTGCTCCACGGATTGCGCTAGATTCTGCAAATATTGCCCGGAAGCGGAATTAAGCGAATTACGTGACTTTACTTCAATGATTACGGCTTCACCCTCTCTCTGCGCAATCAAATCAGGGCGATAATTCCTCAGAAAATCAGGTAAGTTCTCAGAGTTTGGCTGAAAAGAGATTTCGTACCCTTTAGTACGGTACTCTTCTGCCAGTTGCAGTAACCGCTCTCTTTCAAGATTTGCAGTTGGGGTTGCCATCAGACAAGTACCTCTTGGTCAGGAGCCTCAATTACAACAACATGCAAGAATTCATTTCCACGAGAAAAGCCTTCTGCTAAGGTCGAAGTCATGTTTTCTACTCTAAAGTTTCCTGACAAATTTCGTTTCCTAACAAGAACATCAGTAACCTGAGCATCATCAATATAGGCTAATCCAATTATCGCATCCTGAATTGGCTTGACAATATTGTCCACATCTACTTCAACAGAATCATAGAAATAAGTTATTTGCAGCATCACCAGCCCAGTTGCTGCTTTTTGCCCTGATGACCAATATCTTTCTGCTTCTTGCCGTACTAATGCTTTCCAGGCTCTAAGACGTTCACGCCTGCGAGCCTGTTGTGACACAGGTGGTCCATCTACTATGAACTCAAATCTTGTCAACGTGCTTTCGACCCGAAATTACAAGCGATTTTAAGCGATCGGCAGAACAACCACACGTCTAGCAAGATTAAGCAATTAAAACGAGCATGGCAGGAATCGAACCTGCGACACCCAGAACCGGAATCTGGTGCTCTATCCTCTGAGCTACATGCCCTCGCTAAGCTAGTATAGCACCCTCAAAACAATGCTGTTAAGGCAGCTATATTCTAGCAGCAATTCTCGATATGAGAATGATTCTCATAAAAACGTCCGGTTTTAACGTTTATGAATGGCTGAAACCCGCATTCTGCCGTTTATAACATTGAGTGCACAAGTCTTTAGACACTCTGGCTACAGTACAAATGTTTCAAAATGAGAATTGCTGATATTCTAGCCTATAGCAAACCTTCCTACTCTTCTTCTTCCCAAGACTCGACCGCAAGCAAATCGCTTACAGGATCTTGCATGGTGAAGTCAAAGTCAAGTAATTCTTGTTTCCAAAATGCCCATTCATCTCCATAGAGTAGAGCAATTTTCCACAAACTATCAGATGGCTTAAGCAGTTTCGAGTCAACTAGCTTTTGCACTTGCCGCTGAAGCTTAACCATCGGGTGAACAACCTGCTGGCTTGTCGTCATGTTGGTCATATTTAAATTTTCTCGAATACTCCAGTTGTAGGCTTCCAAACAATGGACTTAAAGTTTTCCACTGACGCTTTGATGGGTTCAATGGGAAGCAAAATTCACAGGATTAGATGCTAGCACACTTCCCAAAAGATAAACCAACAAAGTAGAGAGAAATTAAAGGGAAAGATTGGTAGGTTTCAAGTATGCTGAGAAACTCTATAAACTAATGTTATCTGTACCTCAAAAAACATTACAATTCTGGTCTACCGAAAACTTTTGTCGTAAAAACCGCACCTGCTTTTATGGTCATAAATGACTCTAAAACTTGACAAATGTTTCTGATTTTAGAGAAGTTTCTGCATTAGTCAAATGTGTCTTTTCTAATTCACCCAAGACGATCGCACTGACTGTGTTGCCCATTAAATTCACCACACTCTTAAATCCATCGGTGAAGCGATCAATTCCGGCAACAATTGCAACTCCTTCAACGGGTAAACCAGCGGCGGCAAGCACCGTGGTCATAGTGATCATGCCAGAGCCAGGAATGCCAGGGGTGCTGTAGGAAATCAAGAAGGCCGCGATCGCAATGGCAACAATTAATGGGGTGGTCATTGGCACATTGTAAATTTGGGCGATAAAGAGAGCCGTAAAGCTCTGAAAGATGGCGGATCCATCACGTTTAAGCGCCGTACCGAGAGGGATCGCAAAACTTGCAATTTCAGTTTGGAGACCATAGTTTTCTTGCGCATTTTGCATCGCGATCGGCAGCGTTGCATTAGAGCTAGCTGTTCCAAACGCCAGGGCGATCGCGGCAAAAAAGCTTTGGGCATACCGCAGCGGACTAATGCGAAACCACAGCAGAATCAAAGCATACACCACCACCATACCCGTAAAAGCCGCTAGCAAGCCCAGCATGTAAACAAAGAGTTGGACAAGAATGCCCAACCCCTGAGTCGTAATCACCGAAGCAACCAGCGCAAACACACCAATCGGAGCCAGATATAAAACGGTTGATAGAATCCGCTCACTGATTAAATAGACACTTTCAATGATTTCAAGAAACGACTTTGCTTTCTCACCAACCGATTGCACACCAATATTGACGAGAAAAGCGGCTACGATCGTTTGCAGTAAGTTGCCAGTGCTTAACGTTTCAAATGGATTTACAGGAATAATATTGACTAACCAATCAATTAACAATGGTTGCTGTTGAGTCAAGCTGACAGGTGCTACAACTAAACCGCTCATACCCGTGCCGGGATGCAGCAACACGGCTGAAGAGATGCCGATAAAAACCGCGATCGCGCTGGTTGACCCATAAAAAATAGCTAATTGACTGGCACAACGCCCCACCTGAGCCGCATTTCCAATTCGCGAAAAGCTCAAAATCAGCGATGAGAAAACCAGGGGAACCACAACAAACTGAATCAGTCGCAAGAAGGCTTTACCCAAGGGGGCGAGCAAATAGTGGTCAAGAGTCGCCACTTTGTCTGGAAACCACTGATGGACAGCCGCCCCAAAAAACACACCAACAATCAACGATAAACAGATAAATACAGACAGCCCAATAGAGTTGTCGTGTGCCTTCTCAGTCATTGTTTCTTCAGTTTTAGATAGTGTCGGTAACTGAACCCTGTTGCATCTCAATAAAACTTCGAGGAAGTTCTCATCAAAAGAGAGAAAAAGTCAATGCTTTTGCTCGTGTTGTCAAGGTAATCTGAGCTACCTCCGCGAATACAACAAATGGTGAACAGGTATGTAAACTAGAATGACATTGTTTGGCGTATTTTTTAGCCTAAATTTACTGATTAATTTAGTTTTCTACTTAGGGAAAATGGTGTATCAGCTGAACACTTGTTTATAAAAAGCGTTCCTGGGATAGAGAGATGGCTCAAGAAAGAGATTTTATAAATTTTTTTAGCAAAAATTAGAGACTGATCTAGAAATATTGCTCTCCGGTTGTTCATCGCGCCATCACCTCGCGGTAGTCAGGCTGAAGCCGAAGCCAGAGCAGAAAGCACTAGTGAGCTGCCAAGCCAACTTTGCCAGGTAGAGAAGACCAATGACTCAGTCATTATCGACGTGTAGTCGCTGCCTGTGCCGCAGAAAACAGATGCCGGGGATACGCTGCCCAGGCTTGGCGGTGATACTTCAATCTTCTAATTCTTAAAATCGGATCCCTGCTCCAAATTGCAGCCGTACTTTTGGGTCTCCAGTTGCTGTGCGATCGTTGAGGTTGATTTTTGCATCGCCGAACACAACCAGATTTCTACCAGCGGCGGCTTCAACCCCAGTGGTTAAAACAACTCCATCAGAGCTACCCACTGGTGTTGCTAACCCATTACTAGAGTTGACGATCGCGTAACCAACCCCAGCGTAAACATTCGCGCTTTTGCCAACGCCCAAATCATAGGTGATGGAAGGTGCGACAGCTGTTGCAGAATTACCCACAAAAACGGTGCCACGCAGTGAAAGAGGAGTTTTTCCTAAATCCAGCCGACCTTGAAATTGATTACCAAGTGCTTGATCGCTGACAGTTGAGCCTGGGGGCCGACTATTACGATATTGCCGCAAGGCTTCATCAAAGACCCACCCTGTTTGATTGACTAGACCTAATAACGAAGGGGCTGCATCAAGTGAGCGATCGCCAGACACTGCAACACCAAAGTAACTCCCTTCCATCCCTGGTTCATCTGCTAGGGCGGGGCAAGCAATCACTGTCAAGCAGCCGACGATTAATGACGCATGGATGGCTTTCATAGTTTCTTAAATGGATGAGAACTGCTGTCTTTTTCCAAGAGTGAACCCTTAATTCCGGAGAGTTTGGGGCGATCTGACCGGGAATTCACATCATCGATAGGATACTCCAAGATTTTGAAAACGGATGTGTTTTTTGGGTTATAGCAGTATTGGAAAAAGGTAGGACGGGGTGCAGGGGTTCTTCCTCTGGTTGGGAGAGCAGCTCCCACACCCACTCCAAACATCATGTGTAGCGCTGTAAGGAGAAGAGCAGGGAAGAAAGAGGGAGGAAGGAAAAAAACTCTACCACTTAAGTAGAAAGACAAAGTAAGTCTCTTGCGATAGATGACAAGTCAAAAATTTATTTCTTAATTATGTTTTTTCCGTATTTACCCCGTTTTTCTTCCATTAATGACTTGACGGAACAGGTAAGCTGCATCCATGATGTTCTCTGGTTTGTTTACGCCTGAGACCATAGCAGGCATCTATATTCTGATTAACAACTTACTAGGGAGAAAAGACCTATGGGCTGGCTACAAAAACTTTTCGGACAAAAGAAACCCGACAATGCTTCGGTAAATCCAACTCCTCAAGTTGCTGACTCGACGTTGGCAGCAGCCGAAGGTTTGACAGAAAATGCACCAATTCCCCCTGAGCGGGTTGGTCTTAGCGGTGAATACGACCAAAGCGGCCTAGCAAAGCGAGTTTGCCTCGCATTTGACGAGAATTCTGAGTTGGCTCCCTATTCTGAAGATACGGTTTGGGTGGCTCAAACAGGCGGTACGGTTGTGTTGAAAGGTAAAGTACCCAGCCAAGATGTACTGAACAAAATGGTGAATGTTGCCTCCTCAGTGAGTGGTGCAACCAGTGTGAACACTGATCAAGTCACCGTTGGCTAGTTCTTTCATCTAGTAACATTTTCCCCTTTGGTGTTTTGTTCTTCACAGTCGGCACCAGAGGGGTTTTGCTTACTAAAACAGTGTGGATTGAACTCTCTTCTTGTTTTCCCCTCTTGAGTCTGCGATCGCGATGCCTTTTATCTACAATCGCTCAGTTTATTTTCGAGACACTGATGCTGCTGGAGTAGTCTACTTTGCTCAAGTTTTAGTAATTTGCCACGAGGCGTATGAAGCGTCTCTCGCTGCGTTTGGCATTAACTTACGGACATTCTTTCAAAATTCTGAGTTGGCAATCCCTATTACCCATGCGTCAGTCGATTTTTTGCGTCCGATTTACTGTGGCGATCGCCTTTTGGTCTATCTCACACCACAGCTAGCTAGTGAGACAGAGTTTCAGGTGAAATACGCTCTGTTCGTCGATCAGCAAGATAAGCCTGTGAGTCAGGCGTTGACTCGGCACGTGTGCATTCACCCAACCCAACGGAAGCGGCAACCGCTGTCGGAGGAGATGCAGCAATGGTGTCAAAAGTGCCAGGGATAAGCGAGGTCAGGGCCAGCGATCGCACGTTTGTCCGGTTGAGTTTGCCCTGAGCATTACGGGGGAGGGCTGCGACGGCAATCCACTGTTTTGGCACTTTAAAGGAACTGAGTTGGGGCTGTAGCAGCGGTTTCATCTCCTGGTAAGTGACGGGCGATCGCATCGGAACATACACAGCAGTCACAACTTGACCCCAATGTTCATCGTCTAGCCCGATCACAGCAACATCTTGCACCATGTCCGTCGCCCAAATTACTGCCTCCACTTCCGCCGGAAAGACGTTCTCGCCCCCCGTGATAATCTTGTCGCTACTCCGCCCCAGGATGTGCAGATATCCCGCCCTATCAAAGTAGCCGATGTCATCAGTCACCCATTGAGAAATAGTTTCGCCCTGGTAATAGCCTTGCATTAAAGAACTGGCGTGGATCACAACGGTGTCTGCTACGAGTTGCACCTGGGCATGGGGCAAGATTTGATAACCGGTTTTGCCCTGCAAAAAGTCAGCTGGCTTTAAGGTGGCGACTTGGGAGGCAGTTTCGGTCATGCCGTAGGTCGGCGCTAAAGGAATTTGGTGCTGCTGGGCTGTTTCTAGAAGGCTCGACCAGGCAGGCGCACCCCCCAGCAAAACGGTGCGAAATTGGGCTAACCAAGCCGCTTGCTGCGCTGCAAGCAGACGCTCTAGTTGGGTTGGCACCAGGGAAATAAAGAAATCAGTGGGGGCGATCGCGCAGGTCGAATGCAATCCATTAACTTGTAAGCGGCCTCCTTCTAACTGTCTAAACGGCAAAACAACCAACCGACCACCAGAAGCAAACGATCGCAGAAATTGCATCAAGCCGCTGACATGGTAAAGCGGTAGCACACAGCACGAGTTGACTGCGGCAACTTCAAAGAATGCCTGAAAGCCTTTGACCGAGGCCATCAATGTCTCCCAGGTGTGAGTCGCAAACCGGAGTTGCCCCGATGTGCCGCCTGTCGGGATGAGAATTAAACCGTTGTCCAATGGGTGATCACTCTGGCTGCTTGGATCAAGACACGTTTCATTTGCGTCGCGCCAAAGCAAATCAGGTTGGAGCTGAGCGATCGCTTGCTGCCACTCGGTCGTACCCCAATCAGGATTCGCAAGTGCAACCGTACTGGTGTGGCAACAGGCGGCCAGAAAGGCGGCCAGAAAACAGCTGGGTTCCTGCTCTGCCAGAAGAATGCGCGGCGGAACAACGTAATTTGACAGGCGATCGCAGTAGGTTTCAAATAAACCCCAAAAGTGAGAGGGGGCGTGACCAACAAACCATCCCTCTTGCTGACGTTGTTGCACGACGGTTAAAGGTTCTGCCATAGTGCGTCAAAGTTGGGTGAGTCGGGAGACTTAAACCAGTGCGCGGTGCCATAACCTACCGCGCGATTGGGATTTGACAACGAAGCTGCAAGCCGCAAGCCCTGCTGCCGCGCGATCGCAGTGCCAAAGATGGATGAGAACACAGCATCAACGGCATAGGTTTGGCAAAAGCGCTGCAACGCTGAGGGAAAACCCGCGATCGCTGGCTTAATCACAAACACGCCGCGCCAACCCTGGTCATAACATGCTTGCAGTTGGGCGAGGGTGGCAACCGATTCATCCAGGGCGATCGGCGTTTTGAACTGGTAACTGAACTCCAGCATTTCTGGCAGCGCATCAGCTGGTAGTGGTTGTTCGAGATACTCAATGCACGAGAGGCGATCGCAGGTCTGTAGCCATGCTTGGGCCGTTTCAACCGTGAGGCTACCATTCGCATCGAGTCGCAGTTGGGCCTCACTCGGTAATGTTTGGGCGAGTTGATCCAGCCACGCCATCTCGGTGAATAGATCTTTGACGCCAATTTTCCACTTAAAGGTACGGTGTCCCTGTTGCCAGAGCGATCGCCACGCCGTAAGGGCGGCCTCTCCGGTGGGAAGCAAGGCGGCATAACGTTGGATCGGCAGAGTCACAGGTTGAGCATCTGATCTAAGTGCGGTGAAGGCAGACTCCAGCCCAAATTGGCAGGCTGGTAAGTTCAATGGAATCTCAGCGATCGCAAACGGCTCCAACTCTAGTGGCAATTGGTTACAGAAATTCCAGGCTTGGGCCAGGGTTTCGGTGCCAAACCAGGGCAGGGGCGCGATCTCACCGTAGCCGACTCGACCTTCGCGATCGCGAAACCGGATCAAAATCCCTTCTCGCACTTCCCAGAGGCCATAGCGGGTTTGCAAGGGTTTCGCAAATGGGCGAGCGTAGGTCCGAAACTCAAACTGTAGCTTGGTCACAACCCACTAACCTAAACCCGCAAACAAAAAGCCTAAGCCAAAGAACAGGCCACTCCAAAAATGCAGACCAACGGCAAAAAACTTGCAGTTAAACACTTTCTCAGGCTTATCGTGGTGCATCAGTGCGTGGCGACAGAGCCGATAAGCCGAAGGCGCACTGAGAAAAATTAGTAAAGTTGCTACGGGAAACAGTTTTAAGCCAACGCCAAGTAACGTCAAAGCGTAGATACTGCCGCATACCCAGGGCAACAACTGAGCAGAACGATGGGTACCCAGACGCACAATCGGCGATCGCTTGCCTACGGTCGCATCATCTTTGACCTGGTGAAAGTGGGAGCAAAACAAAACCAAACTGGTGGTGATGCCAACAACAACGGATGCAATCAAACTAATGCCCGACCAGGTCTTTGTTTGGCTATAGTAGACTGCTGCAAAGGCAAGTGGCCCAAATGCAAAGAAGCAGAGGATTTCACCCAAGCCCCGATAACCCAGGCGAAACGGTGGCCCCTGGTAGAGATAACCCAAACCACAGCACAGCAAAATTAAGCCCACAACGGTGAAATCTTGTTGGGCCAGGGCGATCGCGCCGACACCCACTAGCCCTGCAATTAAGCAGAGGTTGCCAATCCAAAAAATGAGGGGACGATTGCCAGTCAGATTCACTAAAGAATGGTGTTTGTTAACATCAACCCCCGTTGCTGCATCAAATACATCGTTGCTCAGGTTCTCCCACGCGAGAATCAGAATGGCAGAAAGGGTAAAGAGCAGAAAAATTTGCAGGTTCAAGCTGCCAGTTAAGCCGTACGCGATCGCGCTGCCCACCCAGATCGGCATCACAGCGACACTATACATCGGGGGTTTAATGGCTGCTAGCCACAGTTTTTTGCGGGCGGGGTGACTCTTTGATGAAACAAATGGTTTAGTCGTCATCTCTCAATGCTTTAGTGGAGGCGGTTTTCAGACGCTCAACCATTTTAGGGGGTGTGGTTACGCCAAATCGCAGACACCCGCAGAGTCGTTACACTTCGCAATCGAATTGAGTCTTTTATTACCGTTTTTTGATACAGCCATCGTCATCTTAGTTAGGACGGGGTACAGGGACTTTGACTAAACCTCACCCCCCACTCCCACTTTCCTAAGTCACCTGGCAGCAGCTATACAAGTTAATCGCTGGTATCTCTGCTCGTGCGCCGGACTTGCATTTGCGTCAGTTGCTCAATTTCATCGGCATGAGTGGGTAGGTCGGCTGACAGCACTTCACAGCCTGTGTCAGTGACCAACACATCATCCTCAATCCGAATGCCACGCACATCACTAAACTCAGCCAACCGTTCCCAGTTCACCATGTCACGGTAGCGATCGCGCCGTTGGGGGTCTTGCAAAATGGCTGGCACCTGGTAGAAGCCTGGTTCGATTGTGACGACCATGCCAGCTTTAAGGGGACGATCCAAACGCAGGTAGCAGAGGCCAAAACGATCGCTACGACCGCGCCCCTCAGCATATCCAGCGCGATCGCCCAGGTCTTCCATGTCATGCACATCTAACCCTAAGAGATGACCAACTCCGTGCGGAAAGAAAAGGGCATGGGCATCTTGCTCAACCAGATCAGTCGGATTTCCGCGCAAAATGCCTAAATCAACCAGACCAGCGGCGATCGTGCGGGCCGCAATTAAGTGAATCTCGCGATACTCAACCTCCGGTTGAATCGCAGCAATGCAAGCGTCATGGGCAGCCAACACAACATCATAAATGGCGCGTTGACTCGCTAAAAATCGTCCTGAAACAGGATAAGTGCGCGTCAGATCAGCCGCCCAGCCTGTCGGTGTCTCAGCTCCGGCATCGGCAAGCAACAGATCACCTGAGTGGAGCGAGTGAGGTGAGTGGGCGTTGTGCAAGACTTCACCGCGAATGGTGACAATGCTGGTATAGGCCGGGGGCATCTCATGGGCAATCATCACCGCTTCGATCGCCGCTCGAATGTGGGCTTCGGTCTTGGCTGTGCGGGTGGCTGCCATCCCTGCTTTGTGGGCTGCAACCGAAACCGAGATCGCCCGTCGAATTTCGGCCAGGGCTAACTCGTCATGGATCGATCGCAATGCCACGATTGCGTTAGCTAGCTCGGCATCCAAATCTTGAGGAGCGTTGGCTGGCATCAACATTCGATTCAGCAGATGCGACTGGCGTAAGCGCGTCTGGGCATCTTGCACGGCGATCGTTGCAGTTCCTTCAGCCCAATTTTTTAGCTCACTTAAGGGATAGGCATCGTCTGCCCCAATCGCTGCGGCGATCTCGCTACGGGAAGGTGTCTCGCCATGCCAGAGGGCACTCGCAGGAGTGGCTTCATCCATAAATAGCTGGAGTTTGCCAGCTTCCAGACGAATTGCCGCATCCTCAAGTGGCAGGCCAGCAAAGTAAAGAAAGTGGCTACTGGCCCGAAACGGATAGGTATTCGCTGGAAAATTGCGCCCACTGCTACCCCCTGACCACAACACTGCGGGCTGCGGGAACAGTTGCGCCAGCCGTTGACGACGACTGCGTAAGGTTTCAACTAAAGCGAGGGGGCGATCAACCGTTTGCATAAGCCTTAAGCCGAGAAAGTGTCTGATAAGAGAAGCGCTTTCTTGATCATAAGGTTTCGCCAAACATCCGCGATCTCATTAACCCAGCCAGCCCTTCAGCCGTTCTGCAATTTGGGGGCGACGGAGTTTGCGCATCGCTTTACTTTGAATCTGCCGTACCCGTTCACGTGAGAGGTTAAACAAACCACCCACTTCTTCCAGCGTGCAGGGACGGTTTGAGGCCAACCCATACCGCAGAGAAATCACATCCTTCTCGCGATCGGTGAGTACGTCCTCTAACACTTCCCAGATTTCCTGGCGCATCATGCCTTCTGCCATTTGGGCTTCGGGTGACTGGTTATCAGCGTCTTCGAGCAGATCCATCAACTCAGTGTCTTCACCTTTACCCACTCGGTGGTTGAGTGACAAAGAACCACGTCGCACTTGCAGCAGCGCTTGAAGCTGTTCAAGGGTCAGTTCTAGGGCTTCAGCTAACTCGCGATCGCTGGGTGCCCGGTTCAGACTACGGCGCAAATCCCGCTGGGCTTTCTTCAGCTTATTCAGCTTTTCGACCACGTGAATCGGTAGACGAATGGTACGAGCATCATTGGCGATCGTGCGCGTAATGCCCTGACGAATCCACCAGTAAGCGTAAGTTGAGAACTTATAACCCTTATCGGGATCAAACTTTTCGGTCGCCCGGTTCAGCCCTAAAGCGCCTTCTTGAATCAGATCTAAGAAAGGCACACCCCGGTTGAGATAGCGCTTGGCGATCGACACCACGAGTCGCAAGTTTGAGCGGATCATCTTGCGCTTGGCAACCCGACTGCGGTGCAGACGACTTTCAAGTTGACGCTCAGTTAAATCAAGGTTGGCTGCAATTTCACTCTTCGTTGGGAGGCGACCCAATTCTTCAGAGAGTTTGGTTTGCAATTCCTCAATCTCAACTAAGTAGCGAATGCGCCGCGCTAGCTCAACCTCTTCATTTGGCTTCAGCAGCGGGTAGCGTGCCATTTCTTTAAAGAATGCGCCCACTGCATCATCGGCGATCGTCTTGTTGTAGCCAGACGTACGAGCAATGGCAATACTATCTTCATCTTCTTCGATCAAATTAATGACTTCATCTTCTTCGATCGCGCCAAATGATTGTTGATCAAGTGTTTCTTCTTCACTTGAAGTGTCAAACTCTTCGACTTGAAATTCAGCCTCAGACTCATTATGAGACGCAGTAGATGGTTCACTGACGAATGTCTCAATATCTAAGTCAAGTGCTTCTTGATCAACGTCGGGTGAAGAATACAAAACGTTTGAGGAGCTTGTTCTACGGGGCATATTAATTAGAGATAGTTTCAAAACGGCAATTTAAAGGAGCGTTGAGCTAAGGGCTTGTCTTAAAGTTGCTCTAGGGGCTCAATTCAACAGGGGTGAAGGAAGGAACAATCGGTAACCAAAAAATGAATTTTGCTGAGCGCAACCCTTTCTCTAATTGGTAGTAACGCTACTGGATACAGAATTTTAAGTTGTACAATGAACTACAAAATAAAATGAATACTTGGTTGAGTTGCACAAAATTCACTGTGCAATACGACTACCACATTCATCAAAAAATCCTGTAGAATCCATAGGCTTTTTTCAGATTGCCTTTAGTTTTCGTAACATTTCGCGAACTTCAGCCATAAACTTTGAAACTGTTTCTTGTATTTCCACAAATTCTTTCAAGCAGAATCAGTCAATACCGTTCTATTAGGCTGTCATATCTTCCTGACCTTGCATTCTTCCGGGAGGTAGAATGTTTCTCTCTCACTTGGGAATGATCAGTGCAAACATTCTGTTAAAAAATTGACGGTCTTCCAAATTTCAGAATTCTTTTAGCGTTGCCGACCCGCTTCCTGTGTGATGCATGGATAGCAACGTCAAGGTAAAAAGCACCCCTGGAAAACCGAGCAGATGTCTAGCGTTTCAAGGAGCTAAACCAGGCAGCTTTATCAAAGCTTTTGAACGACTGATTTGATAAATTCAACTACCAAAACCCAGTCCTGTTTGATTGTTTGGTTACATAGTCGCCCATCCTGACCAGATCCCACTCTATAGTACTGGCGAACTAGATCAGGGGAATGCTTGAATAGTAAATAGCGACTTACTTTTTACTCAGGCAGAATGGGGATGATACAACCAGGGAGACGTGTGTGATTTTGGGCGATCGCGGATTGAGAGGAGCCGAGTTGTCAGCCACGTATACCTCCCAAGCAGGCTGGGTTGAAGTGTTAGTCGATTGTCCCGGTACGCAGGGGTTGTTTACCTATGCTATCCCCGCTGGAATGGTGGTGCAGCCGGGGGATGTCGTGAGTGTACCGTTTGGTAGTCAGCAGGTTGGGGCGATCGCCATTCGCCACCAAACCACTTTGCCAGAAGATTTAGACTCCAGCCAAATTCGCTGTGTTGAAAGTGTGATTGCGGCTGGCTTTTTTCCCACCGGGTACTGGGATCTCTTGCAACGGGTGGCCAGCTATTACGTCACACCCTTTATGCAAGTGGTGCGAGCGGCTTTGCCACCGGGGTTGCTGGCGCGATCGCAACGTCGAATTCGCCTCTGTTCCCGACCTGAAGGTGGCCTTGAGGAATTATCACCAAACGCAGCAGCGCTTTTGACATTTTTGGTGAACAGCAAAACCAAGGACTATAGTTGGCAATTTTTGCAGCGTCAGGTGAAGGGGGCTTCTCGTGCGATCGCCGAACTGGTTGCCGGGGGCTGGGTCGAAAGTTACCTGGAGCCACCGCATCCACCCCGGCCGAAACTCAAGCAAGCGGTGACGCTGTTGCAGGCGGATAATACTCAACTTACAGTCCGCCAGCAGGAAATTTTGGGAATTTTGCGGCGGCAGGGTGGCGAGATGTGGTTGACGGAGCTATTGCAGGCTGGACAGACTACCAGTGCCACACTCAAAACGCTGATGCAGAAAGGCTGTGTCATGATTCAGCCGCGTGAAGTGTTGCGCCAGGAAGCCGCGATCGCCCAAACCGCCGATACCGCCAAAGCATTGACCGCTGATCAAGCCCAGGTTTTAGCCAAGATTCAGGCGGTGTCAGGTTTTGCTCAGGTGTTGCTGCACGGGGTCACGGGGTCAGGCAAGACGGAGGTGTATTTGCAGGCGATCGCCCCCCGCTTGCAGGCAGGTAAATCCATTTTGGTACTGGTGCCTGAGATCGGTTTAACGCCCCAATTGACGGATCGGTTTCGGGCACGCTTTGGGGATCAGGTCTGCGTCTATCACAGCGCCCTGTCAGAAGGCGAACGCTACGATACCTGGCGACAAATGTTGACCGCCCAACCCAAAGTCGTAATTGGGACGCGATCGGCGATTTTTGCGCCTCTCTCTAACCTGGGCTTAATTGTGCTGGATGAGGAGCATGACAGCAGCTTTAAACAAGACCAACCCGCCCCCTGCTATCACGCTCGCACGGTCGCGCTCTGGCGCGGGGAGTTAACCAACTGTCCGGTAATTCTTGGCTCTGCCACTCCATCTTTAGAAAGTTGGGTGGCGGTTCAGGGAGGTGGCAAGGCGGGTGCTGTCCAATCTGCTTTTCCAGGGTTGTATCTAGAGTTACCCGATCGCGTCCATCAGCGTCCGTTGCCTGCCATTGAGGTAGTGGATATGCGCCGGGAGTTGCAAGCGGGCAATCGCTCGATTTTTGGGCGATCGCTGCAAGCGGCTCTGCGATCGCTGCAACCGCAGCAACAACAGGGTATTCTTTTCATTCATCGGCGTGGATACAGCACCTTTGTTTCCTGTCGGAGTTGTGGCTATGTGGTCACGTGCCCCAATTGCGATGTCTCGATGGCGTACCACCAACCCCATCCCGACGCAGTGCCGTTGTTGCGCTGTCATTACTGTAATGAGGTGCAGACCGTTCCCGATGATTGTCCGTCTTGCCATTCCACCTACTTCAAGTATTTTGGCAGTGGCACGCAACGGGTAGTGCAGGAGTTACAACAGCATTTTCCAGAGTTGCGGATACTGCGGTTTGACAGTGACACCACGCGCACAAAAGGGTCGCATCGGGCTTTATTAAGTCGCTTTGCTCAGGGTGAAGCCGATTTGCTGGTGGGGACTCAAATGCTGACCAAGGGCATCGACTTACCCCAAGTGACTCTAGTGGGGATTGTTTCAGCTGATGGCTTGTTGCATCTGCCCGACTATCGCGCCAATGAACGGGCTTTTCAGACGTTGACCCAGGTGGCAGGTCGGTGTGGCCGGGGGGAAGAACCGGGGCGGGTGATTCTCCAGACCTATACACCAGAACACGAGGTAATCCAGGCGGTGCGATCGCACGCATACCGAGCTTTTATTGAAACAGAGTTAGCGAATCGGGCGGCTCTGCGCTATCCCCCTTGCGATCGCTTGATTCTCGTGCGGTTAAGCAGTGAGAATGCCGTCGCTGTGCAAAAAGCGGCTGACCGCGTGGCGGAGGTTTTGCGTCCCCTGGAGGCAAACGGAGCCGAGCTATTAGGTCCGGCTCCGGCGATGGTGTTACGCGTGGCACGCCGTTATCGCTGGCAAATTTTGATCAAGCTGCCCCTCGATTGGTCGCTGCCTTTGCCCGATATCAATGAACTGCGTGCCCTTTGCCCAAATCAGGTCAGCTTGTTGATGGACATTGACCCACTATCGATTGGCTGATTCGGCTTTGGGAGCCAACGCGAGCGTGCACTGACTCGCCGCTTCAGCATCCGGGGGAATCAGCGCCACAACGTGCGGCACGGGTCGGGGGGTATAGTCCACCACTAGGGATTGCCCTTTGTAGGCCAGGGAAGTGCTCTGACCCGAATCGAGCATCACCGCATCACGTAACCCGGCTTTAGCCAGAGCCACACCTAAATCAACCGATCCAATCCGATCTAGCGTAATGCCGACCACGGGTTGCCCTGCCTGATTGATGCCCCAAAAGGCGCGGTGGCGCGGTGCGTTAAAGTCAAATAACTTGCCAAAGCGCTCAGGCGGTTGCGGCTGTCCATTTTCAACTAAGAAGGCAGCACCCACAAATGCATCGGTGACATCGGGCATCTCAGCCTTAATGCCTTCTAAGGTGTTGTGCTTGCTGCTGTCAAACGGCACAAACCTTACCCCACTGGGATTGATCAGCACCAACGGTCGGTTATTGATTAACGGAATTTCACCAGGGAAGCCAGGGGTAAACCGCCCGTGATTGCTGCTCAAAACAGGACCCAACATTTGATTGGAGTCTAAAAATTTCAGCGAGAAGAAGCCACCGTCAACCCCGGCGATCGCCTGTGTGCCTGCCAGGATCTCTTCTACCTGCGCCCGTGTGTTGGCATGGATGGTGACGGGTCTGCCGCCCGAAACAAACCGCAATCGGGCACGATCAATCTCTGCCTCCGATTGTTGGACAGGCGCGTAGAAGTCAAATCCCGGATTCCATGCGACTTGCGGGGTGCCACCACCACCAGAAGCGACTTCCACCATTTCAGCCAGACGTGACTGCCCAATCCGCTCAATCTCTAACAGGGTGTTTGACTCGCCAGCCAGTTTCTCGTGAGTGTTGCTCATGGTGAGTGCCCCCAGGTAGCCAGCGGCTTGAGCGGCAGTAGCGATTTCGGGCGTATATTTGCCTTCGGGATAGGTGAAGTAACGAATGGGGATGCCCAACTCGGCTTCTAGAATGCGTTTTGACTCGGTCAGCTCAAACTCATTTTCTGTGGGGGTGAGGTCGGGCATGACTTTGTGGTTCACACTATGGGAGGCGATCGTGATCAGCGGATCTTTTGCCATTTCCCGCAGTTGCTCCCAATTGAGGCTTGATCGCCCCATCTTTTTGCCAACTTTGGCCGTGTAAATTGAGAAAACCCCAGGGTAGTTAAACTTCTTTAGCAGGGGGTAGACATAGGTGTAGTGCCCTTCGTAGCCATCGTCAAACGTTAATAAAATCGGTTTTGCAGGTAAAGCACTCCCTGTTCGCAGGTGAGTTACCAACTGATCCATGCTGATTGGCGTTAACCCCTTTGCGCGGATCAACTCCAGGTGTTGCTCAAACTCTGCGGGGGTGACATCAAAGAAGACCTGTTTCTCTGGCAAGATGTCGTGATACATCATGATTGGCACTTTTGCCTGACGTGCCTTCTCATTAATTTCTGGAAACGGACTGGCGTTAAAGTACGACAACAAATGCGAGGTAGCTCCGGCAAACATGCCTCCAACCCCGACCATCGGCTGATCAACCCAATTAACGGTCTGGGTAATGCCTCCCAAAAACTGTCTCAAATTGGCATCGGTCGCAGCGTTTGTAGCGGTTGCGGTACACCGAATTGGAGAATCAGGGCTGGTTTCGACTAATTGTGTCGCCGCGATCGCAGGCTGAAGTGGCATTGTGCCTAAAAAAACAGCAACCCATGTCATCCATTGGGGCAGCGGGGCCAGTGAAAGTCGATGCGCAGCAGGGGAAGCAGAGCGAGAAAGCAAAGTCCTCAGGTTAGGCATAAATTTAGAGTTGTTGCCAGAAAATTCAGGTCCACCTGATAGATCTACCCTATCTTTGGTCTTTTGTCAGGTTTTTTTGAGCACGCCTTGCTGTGAATTCATCGGTGGCAGTCTGGCACGACCATTCTCTGATTGGAGCTGTGAGCAAAACGTTCTACCAAAACAGGGGCGCATCCGGAGGTTGGGGGAGTACGGGGCGGATTAGCGAGAATAGAAGAGGATACAAAAAAGGGGCACCCAGTGGGTGCACCCCAATCAATTAAGTTCTAGATCTATGCTAACGCTTTCAGACG
>Ga0209172_10001094_pt1 | contig 62869 bp, 24 predicted proteins | sample LarsenN4metaG_FD_184113 | JGI IMG/M metagenome (GOLD analysis project Ga0209172, IMG submission 184113) | Hot spring sediment bacterial and archeal communities from British Columbia, Canada, to study Microbial Dark Matter (Phase II) - Larsen... ...
TGGATCAAAGACTACAACGAGGTAGCTCCGCACAGCGCTCTGGGAATGAAATCCCCCGCACAGTTCTATGCGGATTGGATGTCAAAAATCAAGATAATGCCTGTCCAAAATTAGGTGGGGCAGTACAATTTTGCCTTCTGCTGGTAGAGCAGTTATAACTAACCAGGAAAGAAGAGCTCTCAATATAGTTTTCTGGCTTATTTCAAGGAGAATTTCCAAGTGCCGATAACCTTTCCCTTTCAGCTATATTATACGCAGGAATTTTACAAAATGTAAGAGAACTGTCAAATAGAGAATAAAGAATGGGGTACAAAAACCTCAGCTACAGTGAAAAAATTACAGTTCGATTTTTGAGGCGGAGAGGTGGTCGAAGTAGTCCTGCGAGGTTAGAAGCAGGATTTGATATTCGGAGGCCAGTTTGACCAACAGTTCCCCAGCTTTCTGGCGGCGCTGGGGATCGAAATTGCCGAAGGGGTCGTCCAGAATCAAGACTGGTTTTTGATCCGGGAAGATGAATTTCAAAAGCGCCAGCCGGGCGGCCAGATAGAGCTGGTCGCACACGCCGGCGGAAAGGGTTTTGTGCGGGCTGACGAACTCCTCCCGTTCCTCGGAATAAACCTCAAAGTTTAAATTCTCCTTATCGAAGCGGGCTTTGGTGTAGCGGCCGCCGGTGATTTCGGAAAGCTGCTTGGAAACGTCCTCGTCCAAAACGTCGGCCGCGCCGGAAAGCACCCGCTTGCGGGCTTCCTCCCAAAGCTCGTAGGTCTTCAAATAGACGATGAGCTTCCGCTCCAAGTCGTTAATTTTTTTGTTTTCCTCTTCCAGCCGCTCTTCCAAAGCCACTTTCAACTCCACGCCGTCTTCGCTCTGCTCAATCCGGCGGGCGATGGCGTTGCGAGCGGTTTCGAGGTTGTGCTTTTCCTCCTCAAGTGCAATCAGCTTTTCTTCCAAAACGTCCAAATCGACAGAGTCGTGCTTTTTGGCCGGTTTTTCCCGAATGTCGGTTAGCCGGGCTTTGGTGGTTTCCAAATCCGCTTCCAGTTCGGGCCGGGTGTGGCCGCCCAGTAAATTTTCGTAGCGCAGGGTGGCTTCGGTTATTTTGCCGGCCCGCTCGCGTGAATGCTCCACTTTGTTCCGCAGTTCTGCGGCGGAAGTCACGCGATAGCGGGCCAAAAGTTCGTTCATATTCCGCTGCAGCTGCTCCAGCCCACCGATGACCGTTTCTTTTTTCCCGGAGGAGTTCTTGAACTCCCATTCCTTGCGGGCCGCCTCCCGCACTTTGTACAGGAAGGAAAATCCGGCCAGCCCCGACCAGGCGGCGCCAAAGGCGACCCCGGCCCACCAGATGGGGGCGGAGACAAAAGCCATAATTAAGGAGGCGATGGTGGCCCCCAACCCGATTAAAAAAGGAACGGGGGAGGGAAAACGGGGGGTATCGGAACCTTCGGTCAGTTCACCGTGCTCCACCTCCAAGAGCCGCATTTTCCCTTCGATTTCGTCCAGCCGGGCGATATCCTCGCGGGAAACGTCCCCTCCCTTGGCGGCCTCTTCGCGGAGCTGTTTGACGGTCTGTTCAGCTTCGTCCAAATTCTTCAAGCGGGCCGTCAGATTGGTCTGCTTTTCTTCCAAAAGCAGCTTTTCCCCCTCGGAAGGCGGCGGCTGGCGGCTGGCCTCCAGCCGCTTTTTCAAATCCTCCACTTGGCGGCGGACGCCGACGTATGATTTTTCAATCTCGGCCAAATCGGTGCGGTTGGCCAGAAGGGTTTTGACCTCCTCGGTCACCAGCGAAAGCTGATATTCTATCTCTTTTTTATACTTGCGGGAGGTTCCCAGTTCCCCTTCCTCCCCATAGCGGGCCAACCGAGAGGTCAAATTTTCGGCCACCCCCTGCGCCAGGACCTGCTCGTTGCCGCCGGTCACGGCCTCTTCCAGTTTTTCGCGCCAGGTGCGGGGGTTTTCGGAAACAATCGCGAGTTCCCCCTGACGAATAAAGGAGGTGGATAAGTAGAGCTCCTTTTTGGCCAGTCCCAGATGCTTGGCTAAAATTTCGTCCACTTCGGAAAGCTCTTCCCACTTTTCATGGGCGCCGAGCTTTTCCAGCTTTACCTGCCCTTTCTCAAAATCCTTGGAAAGCTGCCAGCGCTCGCCGCCATCCTCCAGCTCCAAAACGAGTTCAAATTTTTTGTCCGAACCCCAGCTGGTTTTTTCCTTCACCTCCCGGCTGACGTCCTGCGGGTCGCCGAAAAGCCCGGCACCCAGGGCCTCCACCAGCGTGGTTTTCCCCGCCTCGTTGGGGCCCTTGACCAAATTCAGCCCGGGGGCGAACTCCGCCTTGAAGTTTTTCAGCTTGCCGAAGCGTTTGATTTCGCAGCGTTCGATTTTCATCGCTTATTTTTTCAGCTCCGCCGCGCCGGCGGCCAGGGAAAATCCCGTGGTGAGCGCCTCTTCGATAAGGGTTTTTTCTTCGGCGCTTGCTTTTTTGGCCTGCTCTTCTGCCAGATACAGAAACTGTCCGGCGACGGTCTGGCGGGGGTATTTCTTGGACGGCTGGGTCTTTTTCCGTTCATCCACAACGGTCAGAAAGAGGAATTGATCCTTGTATCCTTCGATTACATCCTCGGCTTCCAGCCAGTCAGCATTTTTTTCGCCGGCCAGCTTGATGCGCAAAAGCCGGTTTTCCCCTTTTTCCTTTTCCAGCAAGTCGGGCAGGTTTTCCGGGCTGCTTACGGTCACTTCCTTCCAGACCAGAACCCCTAGGGGCAAAAAGGTGATTTCCAGCGGGTTTTTCTCCAAATCCACCAGCACAACTCCGGCGGAGTCGGTGGTGTTGAAATCCTGCGCTTCCGGCGGACCGGAAAAAGCGTAGGCGGTGTTCTTTACGTTGCCGCTTTTGAAGACCGGCAGCCCCCCCAAGGCCGCGTAGGTGGCGCCGGTTTTGCCGATGTGGGATTCGGTTATCGGGAAATTAATTCCTTCCCAGATGCCGGAGGCGACGACAACCGTATGGCCGGTTTTGGCCGCCTTGACGCCCTCCAAAAGGGATTCTTTGGATTTCGGCCCGGAGGCCGGATTGGCGATTACGGTCAAGTCCAAATTTTTGAGTTCGAGCGTTTCATTCTCGGAAGTGACCGGGTACAGGTTTTCCGGTCGGTCAATCAAATCAAAATGATAGTAAAGGGAGCCCTTTCCCAGATGGTCGCGCATTCCCGGCACCAGAATCACCGGTGTTCTTTCCAGCCGGGCAATTTCCTTCAACACGAACTCCACCGCTGGGCGGGAGACCTCGGAGGAGTCGAACAGCCCTCCGGCCACGATGACGGCATCCACCTTTTCGGCCATCGCCGTTTCGATAATCGCCGTCCAGGCCCTCTTCAACTGGGCGCGGACTTTGTCCCCCGCTTTTCCCAGCCCCAGATATTTGGCCCCCAAACGCAAATCGGCCGTGTGCAGAATTTTTGGCATACCCCTTACAGTTATCGGAAGCTTGCTCCAAACCTTAAAAGCCGGGACGGGGTTTAACGACAAGACCGGCCCGGCTTTGAGTAAAGCTTGGAACGGGGGAAGCCGATGATAGAGAATAGAATGCCCGAACCGGCAAAAATTTTGGTCGTCGATGACGACCGCCGTATCTGCGACCTTTTAGTCGAAACCTTGGAAGCCATCGGCTACCAGGCCTCCGGGGCTGGCTCCGCCCGTGCCGCGCTCAAGAAAATCGAGAGCGAGCGTTTCGATCTGGTCATTTCCGACATCGTGATGCCGGAGATGAGCGGCATCGAGCTTTTGACCGAACTGCAGAAAAAGAATGCCGCCCTGCCGGTCGTGATGATCACCGGCAATGCCTATGAGGATGTTTTGAAGGGGGCCCGTTCCGCCGGGGCCAGCGCACTTTTGACCAAGCCGTTCCGCATCTCCCAAATCGAGCAGGCAATGGAAGAGGCCTTGGGGAAGAAAGCAGATGCTTTGGCCGTTTTGGTGGTGGAGGATGACCCCATCTTTTTGGAGTTTTTGGGGGACAGCTTGAAAACCAAGGGGTACGCCCCGCTCAAGGCCGCGAACGCCGCCCAGGCGTTGAAACTGGCCAAGGAGTATCCGGTCTGCTTCGCCATTGTGGATTTGAACCTACCGGACATCCACGGGGTGGAGCTTTTGAACCGGTTGAAAAAGGAAAACCCCTATTTGCCGATTGCCCTCATCACCGGCCAGAGTTTTTCGGAAGCGGAGACCGTCTCGGCCGGGGCGGAATGGCTTTTGAAAAAGCCCTTCCAGCTTCAAGACCTATACCGGGCGATTGAGTCCGTCCATCCGGCCAATTTTCAACACGGCACAGACGGCCCGGCCAAGTAGTTTTTTCTTCTTGAGTTTTCTTTTTTCCTTCTCTTGCCATCCAAAACCGCTTTTCTTATATAAATCGTATGCCGATTAAGCCGGAAATTCTGGAGGCGTTTGAGAACCAATATCCCGGGCGGGACTACACGATTTCCATCTCCTGTCCGGAGTTCACCTGCGTCTGCCCCCGTTCCGGCCTGCCGGATTTTGCCGTCATCAAAATCGACTACATCCCGGATAAGAAGTGCATCGAGCTGAAAACGCTCAAGTTTTACATCCAGAGCTACCGGGACGTGGGGATTTTCCACGAAAATGCCGTCAACCGGATTTTGGAGGATTTGGTTAAGGTTTCTTCCCCGCGCAAAATGACCGTCGTCGGTGACTTCAACCCCCGCGGCAACATCCACACGGTGGTGACGGCGAGTTATCCGGATAAAGAGTAATCTTTTAGTTCCAGCGTTTATTTGAAACCTTCAATATTTTCTGCTTTAACAGTAAAAAGTCCCCCATTTCTATTTTTTTCATGGGTAATTGTATATTGGAAAATGTAAGGGGTCATTTTTGAAGGAATTTTGTCTACGCTGAAATCAAGAAATTCGTTTTTTAAAAGATGAAAGTCTTTTTCAGATTTCGCTGGTCCAAAGAGTTGATTAAATGTATGGGAATATGATTGGATTGTTGCCGTAGTATCCCAAGGGCTCATTTTGGTTTGAACTTTATAAAGTTTAGGACAATTAACAATTATGTAAAATTCCTTGACCGCGGCATTGCCTAAATTTGCAATTTGTGCTTGTATGCGAACTTTTCCTAACGAGTCTATGTAGGCACGTCGGAGTTGGAGTTCTAACTTTGGTTCTTTCCCAAGTTCTTGTTCCCAAATTTGTTGTTGTTTTTGCACTAAGTCCAAGTTTTTCTTAGTCACTTCTGCAACAGTTTTTAGGACTCCATCGTAATTCTGAAGGGATGAGCTAAAAGCGTTTAGGTTTGTTTTTAGGGTATCTATGGAGCTTGTCATTTTGTCAATCCCTATCTTGAATGACTTGCTTGCTTCTGGGATTGATTTCAGATTCTCTGAAATTTGCTTTGTGGCCGCTTTCATAGTGTCTATCATTGCTACTGTCTGTTTTGTAATTTCAGCACCCTCTTTTCGAGCCTTTGTAGCGACTTGGAAGGAATAATATGCAAGAATAAAAGAAACTAATGTGGCAAACGGGGCAAGTTCTCTTAATCGACCAGGTACGTTTTTAATCCATCGAAATGGTATTAGTATGAAATTCCAGAAGTCATCTACGGTAGATAAAAAGCTATTAAAGACTTTTGACATATCTATTTCCCCTCCTTATTGGCAAAAAACCCCCCGATGTTGCCATCGGGGGGTTCTTGTATTTGGTGTTTTCGGTTTAGTACATATCTCCGCCGCCGTAGCCGCCGCCACCGGGCATGGCCGGGGATTTCTTATTATCCTCCGGCTTGTCGGCGATTATCGCTTCGGTGGTAATCAAAAGCGAAGCGATGGAAGCAGCGTTTTCTAAAGCCGTACGGGCGACCTTGGTGGGGTCAATCACGCCAGCTTTGATTAAATCCTCATATTTCTCGGTTTCGGCGTTGAAGCCAAAGGCCCCGGTCTCGGATTTAACCCGGTTAGCCACCACGCTGCCTTCGTGGCCGGCGTTGGAGGCAATCATCCGCAACGGTTCTTCCAAGGCTTTACGCACGATTTCAACGCCGATTCTCTCGTCCCCTTCCACTTTTACTTTATCCAGAGCCGAAAGGGCGCGGATAAAGGCGACGCCACCGCCGGGGATAATCCCTTCTTCCACCGCGGCGCGGGTGGCATGCAGGGCATCCTCCACGCGGGCCTTTTTCTCCTTCATTTCGGTTTCGGTGGCCGCGCCGACGTTGATGACGGCCACGCCGCCGGCCAGCTTGGCCAGCCGCTCCTGCAGTTTTTCCTTGTCGTAGTCGGAGGTAGTGTCTTCAATCTGCTTTTTGATGGAAGCGATGCGGCCTTTGATTTCGGCCGGCTTGCCGGCCCCTTCGACGATGGTGGTGTTGTCCTTGTCGATGGTCACCCTTTTGGCCCGGCCCATATCGGCAACCTGGGTGTTTTCGAGTTTGAAGCCGGTCTCTTCAGAAATCACCTTGCCGCCGGTCAAGGTGGCGATGTCCGCCAGCATCTCTTTTCTCCGGTCGCCAAAGCCGGGGGCCTTTACCGCGCAGACTTTCAAGGTGCCGCGCAGCTTGTTGACCACGAGCGTGGCCAAGGCCTCCCCTTCCACTTCTTCGGCGATAATCAAGAGCGCCCGGCCGGACTGGGCGATTTTCTCCAGCACCGGCAGCAGTTCTTTCATCGAGGAGATTTTCTTGTCATGAATCAAAATGAGCGGGTCTTCCAAAACCGTTTCCATCGTGTCCGGATTGGTGATGAAATAGGGGGAGAGGTAGCCGCGGTCGAACTGCATTCCTTCCACGAATTCCAGTTCAATGGCGGTCGTTTTACCCTCTTCGACCGTGATGACGCCATCTTTGCCGACTTTTTCCATCGCTTCGGCAATCTTGTCGCCTATCGATTTGTCGTTGTTGGCGGAAATGGTGCCGACCTGGGCGATTTCGCTCTTGCCCGAAACCGGCTTGGAGATCTTTTTCAACTCCTCAAATACCGCCGCAACCGCTTTTTCGATGCCCCGCTTCAAATCCATCGGGTTGGAGCCGGCGGTGACGTTTTTCAGCCCTTCGCGGAAAATCGCCTGGGCCAGAACAGTCGCCGTGGTGGTGCCGTCGCCGGCCACGTCGGAGGTTTTGGAGGCGACCTCCTTCACCATTTGGGCGCCCATATTCTCAAAATTATCTTCCAGTTCGATTTCCTTGGCCACCGTGACGCCGTCTTTGGTTACCGTGGGGGAACCGAACTTTTTGTCGATGACCACATTGCGGCCCTTGGGACCCAGCGTTATGCGGACCGCATCGGCCAGCTTATCGACCCCTCTTTTCAGTTTCTCGCGGGCCTGCGAGTTGAATTCCAACATCTTTGGCATAGCTATTTTCTCCTTTTCGTCAGTTTTATCAGGACGGGAAAACTCCCGTCTTATTTTTCCACAATCGCCAGAATGTCCGTTTCGCGCAGAATCAGGTAGTCGTTGTCGGCAACCGTGATTTCCGTGCCGGAATACTTTCCGTACAGCACCTTATCTCCCTTTTTGACTTCAAGGGCGATCTTTTTGCCGTCGTCGGTAATCCGGCCGGGGCCGACTTCCACGATTTCCCCTTCCTGCGGTTTTTCCTTGGCGGTGTCGGGGATGATGATTCCGCCCTTTTTGACCTCGGTCTCGTCAAGCGGCTTGATTACGACCCGGTCGGCTAAAGGTCTTATCTGCATACATCTCCTCCTTTTACGTTTATCTTGTTGTTTTTCAATAGCTTACATCTTATTGTTAGCACTACATTCAATTGAGTGCTAACAGTATATACAATCATTTGGCCAAAAAATCAAGAGGATTTTTTCAATCCTAAACCGGGCATTTCTCCTTGCAATTGGTGGCAAATTCAAATACTTTGACCGCCCCGATGGCAAAGAAAAAAACTCAACCGGTCGTCATTGTCCACGGCGGGGCATGGGATATCCCAAAAGCAACCTGGCCCGCGCATATCGAAGGTTGTCGGAAGGGGTGCCAAGCGGGCTTGGCGGTTTTGCAGTCCGGCGGTTTGGCCTTAGATGCCGTCGAAGCGGCCGTCCGCCAGCTCGAAACCGACCCGACCTTTGACGCCGGGTGTGGGTCGTTCTTGAACGAAGATGGGGAAGTGGAGCTGGATGCTTCCATAATGGACGGGACGATGCTCGAGGCCGGGGCGGTGGCGGCGGTGCGGCGGTTGCTCCATCCGGTCACGCTGGCGCGAAAGATTATGGAAGAAACCGACCATTTGCTTTTGGTTGGAACCGGGGCGGAGAAATTCGCTCGAAAAGTTGGGATGAAATTTTCACCGACCACGGCGCTTTTGACCGGGCGGGAGCTGGAACTTTGGAAAAAACTAAAGCGAAAAGAGTCGTTTCACTCCAAAACGGTTTTCTCCGGCGGCCCAAAAGGTACTGTTGGCGCAGTCGCCCTTGATTCCAAAGGGAATCTAGCCGCCGCCACCTCCACCGGCGGAACGCCGCATAAAATGGCTGGCCGCGTCGGCGACACGCCGGTCATCGGCGCTGGGACGTATGCGGACAACACGCTCGGTGCGGTGAGCTGCACCGGCTGGGGAGAAGGGATTATGCGCATGGGTTTGGCCAAACGCGTTTTGAATTATCTTGAGAATGGAGCGTCTGCTTCGACTGCTGTAAAAAATTCGGTGGAAGAGATGCGCCGCAGGGTGGACGGCTACGGCGGGGTGATTTTGGTTACGCCAAAAGGTCAAATCGGCCTCTACCACAACACGCCAAGGATGGCGTTTGCTTTTTCCGATAAAACCGGTGACATAAAAGCCGGAATCAAAGTTTAAATTTTTTCTGTAGGGGCAGGTCTTGTGCCTGCCCGTCTTTGTATTTGTAGGGGCACGTTGCTACGTGCCCGTTTTTTTTGTCCCCCTTACCAAGGGGGACGAGGCCGCAAGGCCGGAGGGGGTGATTTTTCTTGTATTTCTTCGTTCCCTTTCTGCTATATTACTCGCAACCAGCGGGAGAGACAGCCAATGACCCGCATTTCAAAAATCCCGGCCAAAATCGCCTTCTCGTTTTGCACCCTGTTTTGCCTGTGGCCTTGCTTCGTTTTTTCCCAGGATGTCGACACCGCTTGGGTGCGGCGGTACAACGGGCCGGGGAACGGGGATGATGAGGCCACGGCTATTGCCGTCGATTCCGGCGGCAGCGTGTACGTCACCGGTTCCTGCTTTGACAGCACCGGATATTATGACTACTGCACCATAAAATATCTGCCGAATGGGGATACGGCCTGGTTAAGAAGTTACAACGGCCCCGGGGGTTTTGGCGATTATGCCTATGGCTTAGCGGTTGATAGCTCCGGCAATGTCTATGTTACCGGCGAAAGTAATGGCCCTGGCACGAGCCAGGATTTTGCCACCATCAAGTATTACCCGGATGGGGATACGGCCTGGGTGAGAAGATACAACGGGCCTGGAAATGATAACGAGGAAAAACCGAGTCTGGCCATCGATAATTCCGGCAACGTCTATATTACCGGAAGAAGCGCCGACGTTGGGTCGGTTTCTGATTACGCCACCATCAAATATGATTCTTTAGGCAACGAGGTATGGGTGGCAAGATACAACGGCCCCGCAGATTCCGACGATCACTCAAACGCCATTGCCGTGGATGCCGTGGGCAACGTTTATGTGACCGGCAGAAGCTTGAGCGATACCACCTATGATTATGCCACCATCAAGTATGCTCCCAATGGAGACACCCTGTGGGTCCGGCGCTACGACGGCCCGGCTGGTGGCAATGACATTGCCTATGATATAGCGTTGGGTTCAAACGGCGATGTTTATGTTGCCGGTAGCAGCTTGAGCAATTTATTGAGCGACTTCGCTGTCATTAAATATGATTCTTTGGGCAACCAACTCTGGGTTAGACGTTCCAGCGCTATCCCCGATGTCATCGAATTCGGCGCGTCGCTCATCGCTGTTGATAAACTTGAAAATGTTTATGTGTCGGGGTTTTCCTTTTATTTTCCCGACGGATCAAATTGGTTAACAATAAAATATGATTCAGCAGGAAATCAGCTTTGGGTTCGAGAATGGAACGGAATCGATTTAGGAGCGCCAAGAGCACTACGTGCTATGGCTTTGGACACTGCGGGCAATATCTATATAACCGGATATGATGCCTGGTATGCAGCCACCCTAAAATATAACCCGGATGGAAATTTGATTTGGGAAAAAAAATATGATAACGGCGACCTGCCATTGATGAATGCGATTGCAATAAACCAAAAAGGAAATGTTTATGTTGCCGGACTCGCTCAACATGATTTTCTCACAATTAAATATTCTCCCCTCCCCCAATTAAAAGGGGATTTGAATTTGGATGGGATTTTGGATGTGAACGATGTGGTTTTTGCCCTCAACTGCGCCTTTTTAGGCGAGCCGCCACCGGCGGCGCCTTCGGCCTGCGACATCAATTGCGACGGGAAGATAACGCCGGCGGATGTGGTGATTTTGTTGCTGATGGTTTTTGCGGCTATGCCGGCGCCGTGTTGAAGAATTATTTTTTTGGTAGCCGCGACTTTAGTCGCGGGTTTTCCCGACACTAAAGTGTCGGCTACCCAAGAAAGAGATTCAGAAAAAGAATCAATACGGAAAATCTATTTTAAATGTGGTGCCGACGCCGGGGGTGGAATCCACGTCGATGCGGCCGCCGTGGGCTTTCACAATGCGGTCGACGATGGCAAGGCCGAGGCCGGTGCCGGAGTCCTTGGTGGTGAAATAGCGCTCGAAAATCCGGCTTAAATTTTCCGGGGCGATGCCGGCCCCCTCGTCCGAAACGGTTAGCCGGACCGATTTTTCCGCCCCTTTTTCGACCGGAACCAACGCAATGGAAATCCGTTTGCCGTCCGGGATGCTTTCCAGGGCGTTCAACACCATATTTAAAATCAACTCAACGATTTCGTTTTCGTTGACCAAAACCCGCGGCAGGTCGTCCGGCGCGGAAAACTCCAGCCGGATATTCTTTTTGGCCAAATCCCCCTCTATCAGTTTCAAGGCGCGGCGCACCAAATCGGCCAAGTTTTTGGGCTGGCGCTGGTACTTGCGGGGGTTGGAAAAGTCCAGAAGCTCCTTGACCATATCGGAGAGGCGCATCGCCTCCTGCTCCAGCGAGGCCAGAATCTTGTCTTTTTCGTCCAGCTCGTCCCATTTGTCGCGCAGAATCTGCAGCCCGCCGCGCACGTTGGTCAACGGTTTTTTCAAATCATGGGTGATTTCGGTCATCATATTTCCCATCGTCACCAGCCGGGCGGCGTTCAAAATGGAGCGCTGGCGCTCGAACACCGTGGCGGCCTGCGAGGTCACAATGGAGGCCAGTCGCTCCTCCTCTTCCGTATATTTTTTCCGGTCGGAGCGTCCCAAAGCCAAAACCCCGTCCAGTATTTTGGGGCCGAAGAAGGGAAGCAAAAGAAAGTACATTTCCTGCCCGTAGGCCTCGCCAATTTTGGAGGAAAGAGAGGAACGAAACGTTGTCCGGCTTTCCGCATCCGTTCGGACCAGAGGTAGTTCGAAGGTCTTGGACTTTGACCGGTGGTTCGGCCCGACCTCTGAAGCTAAAAAGAGTTTTTCTTTTTCCGGGTCGTAGGTAAACCACAGACCGGTCTGGATTTCCATCAGCTTCCCCAAGGTCTCCACCACGATGCGGGTCATCTCCTCGTAGCGGTCCAGATTGGATAACCGAGTGGCAATCTGGTACAAGGCGGAAAGCTCCGCGACCTTGGCGCGGCTTTCCTGGTAGTTCTGGGCGTCGGAGAGAGCCAGCGAGGCCAACGATGCAAAGGCCGAAAGCAAATTTAAATCCTCTTCGGTGAAAAAGCTGGCGTCCTTTTTATCCGCAAGATTCAAAACGCCGAGCACTTTTTCCCCCAGCTTCAACGGGACGCACAAAAGGGATTTGGTCTCGTACTTCTGCTTGCTGGCGCGGGCAAAACGGGGATCGGTCTCCAAATCCTTCACCAGAATCGGCCGACCGTCCTGGGCCGCCTGTCCGGCGATGGAAGCGCCCACCTCAAGCCGGGTGGATTCAATGACTTCCCGGGAAAGCCCCAATGCGGCGCGGATGGTCAAATATTTCCCTTCCGGTTCCAAAAGCATAATGGAGCCGACCTTGGCCCCCAGAACGCCGGCCGCCAACGTCACGATGCGTTCGAGCAAATCATCCAGCTTTTCGCTGGAGGAAAAGGAGAGGGCGGCCTGGTACAAGGCCTCCTTTTGAGAAATTTCCCGCTTCAGGCGCTGGTTGGCCTCCGAGAGTTCGACCATCAAGGTGCGCTTGGCCATATCCACCTCGCGCTTGTCGACGGCCCGCTTGATTAACCGTTTTAAATCCTCTATATCAACCGGCTTAAGGATATACTCGTACGCTCCGGCGGAGACCGCGGCCATCGCCGATTCCAGCGAGGCGTAGCCGGTCATCAATACCACCAGTGCCTCTGGGTCTTTGGCGCGGGCTTTTTTCAAGACCGTCATCCCGTCCGCCTTGGGCATTTTGATGTCGGACAAAATCACGTCGTAGGGAGTGGTATCAATTTTCGAGACGGCGGCCTCGCCGTCGGTTACCGATTCGATGGTATATCCTTCCCGGTTCAAGAGCGCGGTTAAGGACTGGCAAATCCGCTCCTCATCGTCGACGATCAAGATCCGCTTCATATTTTCTCTTTGACCGGCAACCGGACGAGAAAAGCGGCCCCCTTCGGTGTGCGGTTCTGGGCCCGGATGATACCGCCGGATTTACTGATGATACCGAGACAAACGGAAAGCCCAAGCCCAGTGCCCCCTTTCTCCCTTTTGGTGGTAAAGAAGGGTTCAAAAATTTTTTCCAGATTTTCCGGGGCAATCCCCTCCCCCGTATCGGCCACTTCAGCTTCTACGTAGCCGTTTTCGGAGCGAGTGATGACTTCCAGCTTGCCGCCCTCCGGCATCACCTCGCGGGCATTCATCAACAGGTTCAGGAAAACCTGCTTCAACTGGGCCGGCGAGGCCTCGATTTTGGGCAGGGAGCGGGGAAGATTTTTTATCACTTCAATGTTGGAGGAAGAGAGCTGTTTTTCAAAGAGCACCACGGTTTCGTCCAAAATCTGGGAAAGGTCCACCGGGGCGATTTCCTCTGCCTTCGGGCGATAGAAATCCAAGAGTTGCCGGACGATTTTGGCAATGCGGTCCACCTCCTCTTTTATCACCTGATAAAAGGGGTAATTGGGATCCTCCGGCGTGAGCTGGGGGGCGATTAAGGCCAGGTAATTTTTTATGATGCCTAGGGGATTGTTCACCTCGTGGGCAATGGTGGCAGAAAGCTCCCCCAAGGCGGCCAGTTTTTCCAGTCGGATCAACTGGTTTTGGGTATCCCGCAGCCGAACGTTTGTGTTTTTTTCCATTTCGTACAACCGGGCGTTTTCCATCGTCACCGCCAATTGATTGGCCAGAATGGAGAGAAACTCAATATCGTTTTCCGAATAGGGAAGCCCGGAGATTTTTCCCGTCAAAATCAGTATCCCTTCCAGACGGTTTTTGACAGAAAGTGGGATCACCAGTTCCGCTTCAATGGCGGCAAGCTTTTCCACCTCGCCGGTCTGGCTGCCGATTCTTTCCCCCAGTTCCTTTAGCAGGATGGCTTGGTTGCGGCGGAGCAGAAACTGACACAAGGGGCCCCCTGCCTCGCAAGAGACCCCCTCCCAGCGGTTGTTGGAAATCCCCTTGGCTTTGACGAAGACAAGCTTCCCTTCCTCCGGGCTTTGCTGGATGGCAATGGCGGCGCCGCCGGTGCCCATCTGGCCTATGGCCGTGAGCAGTATGGAGTCCAGAAGGGATTCCGTTTCCAGCATGCCGTTCAAATGGCGGGAGATTTCGAAAATCGTGTAAAGGTCGAAAATCTTGCGCCGGTGGGCGCGGTTGGCCTCCGTCAACTGGGTGATTTTGGCTTCCACCGCCTGCCGCAAAAGCTCCACTTTTTCGGGGAGTTGTTCGGGCGTGTCAAAACCGCTCATACGCATCCATTTCTAACTTCGGCAGTTTTTCTTCTTGGATTGAACCATCGCCTCCCGGAGAGGGGTCACCCCCATCCCCGCAACCTTCACTACGGGTAAGCTACGATTTAACGCGGCCCAAGTCAATTCGAGATTGCTCAAACGCCCCAACTTTGGGTATATTTGCGGTTACCACGGTTAGAACGGAGGTGTATGCCAGCCATAGATTTTACCAAAGCCGGAGAAGAGGGGATTAAAATCCTCTCGGACGCAGTCCGCATCAACACGGTCAATCCTCCTGGAGATGAGCTCCCGGCGGCGCTTTATTACCAAAAGCTTTTCGAAGGGGCCGGACTTGCGCCGGAAATCCTCAAACCTTCGGAAACCCGCGCCAACCTAATCCTTCGCTTGAAAGGTAAGGGCAGTGCCGGGCCCCTGATTTTGCTTTCGCATCTGGATGTGGTCGGCGTGGAAAAGGAGAAATGGAAATACGACCCCTTCGGCGCGGCCATCGACGACGGCTTTCTCTACGGCCGGGGAGCCATCGACGACAAGGGAATGGGGGCGCTTTTTGCCGAGCTCGTTTTGCTCATCGCCCGCAACAAAATCCCCTTAAAACGGGATATTCTCTATGTGGCCTGCGCGGATGAGGAGGCGGGAGGCAAACAGGGAGTTTGCTGGCTTTTGGAAAATCACCGGGACAAAATTGCCGCCGAGGCGGCCATCAACGAAGGGGGGCGGGTCAAGCTCAACAATGGAAAAGTGCAGTACGTGGCCATCCAGAACGCGGAGAAAGTTCCGTACCATATTCATTTGAGAGTGAAGGGGACGCCGGGGCACGCCTCGATTCCCCTGCCGGACAACGCCATTTTCCGGCTGGCGAAAGCCCTTGCCAAAATCGAAGAATACAAAACCCCCTTGAAGCTGAACGACACGACCCGGGCGGTTTTCCGGGGGGTGGCCGAACTGGAGGGGGATTCCCCCACCGGTTTTTTCGCCCGGAGCGTCGAAGACCCTCTCATTGGGGCATATGCCCGGGAACAGCTGACCAAGCATCCGTATTTCAATTCCATTCTTCGCAATTCCATTGCGCCGACCATCTTCAAGTCCGGGATACGGGAAAACGTTCTCCCCTCGGAGGCGGAGGCGACTTTGAACTGCCGGCTTTTGCCGGGGGAAAAAGTGGAGGAGTTCGTCGCTGAGTTGAAAAAAGTGGTGGCTGACGATACGGTTGAAATCACCCACCGACAGGGGAAGGCGGCCGGGGTTGGGCCTTCGGCGACTTCGAACGAAGTTTTCCAAGCGCTTTCTTCCTCGGCCGTAAAAACCTGGCCGGGGGCCAAGGTTTTTCCTTTCATGTCCACCGGGGCCACCGATTCGGCCGAGCTGCGTTCCATCGGGGTTGCCTGTTACGGCATCCTTCCCTTTCCGCTGACGGAGGCGGATGAGGCCCGGATGCACGGGCACGATGAACGGGTTTCGCTCAAAAGCTTTACGGAGGGGCTTGGTTTCATGTACCGCACGCTGGAGGAAGTGGCATTTGCGTAGCCACTGGAAACAGTTGGCTTTGGTGGCCGGGCTGGTGGCCGTTTTTTCCATCCTTCATTATATAACGCCTGCTTCCCGGCCGATTCTGCACGATCTTTGGCGGAAACTGTATTTCGTTCCCATCCTTTTGGCGGCTTTCTGGTTCGGTCTTAAAGGAGGGCTGGTTACTTCCGCCATCACCTCGGTTATCTACCTGCCGCATGTTCTGCATCAATGGGCGCACATACACACCCAAAGGGAGGATGCCCTCTTCGACATCCTGCTCTATAACATTGTGGGGGGGTTGACCGGGTTTTTGGCGGCCCGGGAGCGGGAACAGCGGGAGAAACTGCAGCAAGCGCAAAAGGAGCTCTTGCGCGCTGACCGGTTGAAACTATTAGGCGAGCTTTCGGCCGGGATGGCACACGAAGTGCGCACGCCCCTGGCCTCCATTCTGGGTTCCGTCGACATTTTGTCCAAGGAAAACGCCCGCCCGGAGGAGAAAAAGGAGTTTCTGGATATTTTGAAAAAAGAGGTGCATCGGCTGGAGCGGGTGGTGAACGATTTTTTGAACTACTCCCGCATCGAGAAGAAAGATTTTACTTCTTGTGATTTAAACGACGTGGTCCGCCAGGCGGAAAGCATTTTGCGCTCCCATCCAATGGGGAAAAAAGTGCGCGTCACGCTTAATCTGGAAAGGGAGCTGCCGAAAATTCTGGGAGATTCCAACCAGCTCTGCCAGGCGGTTTTGAATTTGGCCGTGAACGGCATGCAAGCCGTGGGGGAAGGAGAAATTAAAATCTCCACCGGTATAAACTCCGGCGGCCGGCGGGTTTTTCTTTCCGTCTCCGACCGGGGGCCGGGCATTCCGCCGGAAAATCTGGAAAAAATCTTTACCCCGTTTTTCACCACGCGGCCGGAGGGGGTGGGGCTCGGTTTGGGGATTGTGGAACAAATCAGCTCGCTGCACAAGGGGGAAGTGAAAATCGAATCGAAACCGGGAGAGGGAACGGTGGCCACTTTGCTTTTCCCGGCCTTGGAGCCAAAATGAAGGAGCCCTTGGAAATCGTTTTGGTGGAGGACGACCCTTCCTTTTTGCGGGTGATGGAGTTTTCGCTTAAAAAGGAGGGTTTTGCCGTCACCTCCTTTCCGGACGGGGAAAAAGCCTTGCCCTACCTTTTGAACAACAAGGCCTCGCTTTTCATCACCGATTTGGCGATGCCGAACGTGGGCGGCATCGAGCTTTTGCGCCGCCTTTTCGGACAGGGCTCCAAGGCGACACCGGTGGTAATCACCGCCTACGGCACGGTGGAAACGGCTGTGGAAGCGATGAAACTGGGGGCCTTTGACTATCTGACCAAGCCGTTTGCGCCGGAGGAACTGGTCTTGGTCGTCCGCCAGGCGTTGAAGATGCGCTCACTGGTATCGGAGAACCAACGTTTGAAGGAGCAGCTGGCGGAAAAGTTTCGCCCGGAAAATTTCGTCGGCTCCTCACCGGCCATGGAGGCCGTGTTTGTCTGGATTGCCAAGGCGGCTGGCTCTTCCGCCAACGCCTTAATCACCGGTGAGAGCGGCACGGGGAAGGAGCTGGTGGCGCGGGCTTTGCATTTTCATTCCCCCCGCGTCGCCGGGCCGTTCGTAGCCATCAACTGCGCGGCGATTCCCGCCAACCTTCTGGAGGCGGAACTCTTCGGCTACGTGCGGGGGGCCTTCACGGGAGCCATCCGCGATCGGGAGGGAAAATTTGAGGAGGCGGACGGCGGGACGTTGTTCTTGGACGAGGTGGCCGAGCTGCCGCTGGAGATGCAGGCCAAGCTTTTGCGCGTCTTGGAGGACAAGAAAGTTTCCCGTTTGGGAGGGAAGGGAGAGACGGCGGTTGATTTCCGGCTGGTGGCTTCCACCAACAAGAAATTGGAGCAGTTGATTTCCGAAAAAACGTTTCGCGAGGATTTGTACTACCGGCTCAATGTGCTGCCGGTCGAACTCCTCCCCCTGCGGGAACGGCGGGAGGACATTCCTCTTTTGGTTTCCCATTTTTTCAAAAAATTCGGCGCACCGGCCGTGCGGCTTTCGTCCGATGCGGCAGCGCTTCTTATCGCCTATCCCTTTCCCGGCAACGTGCGTGAGCTGGAGAATGTCTGCGAGCAATTGGCCGTTATGCGTCGCTCGGATGAAATCGGGGTGGCGGATTTGCCGGATAAAATCCAAAATTACCGGCCGGAAAAGCCGAAACTCCTTTTCGAACCACCCGAAGAAGGGCTTCATTTGGAAGAATTAGAAAAGGAACTCATCCGGTTTGCGCTTGATAAATTCGGCGGCAACCAAACCAAGGCCGCCCAGTATCTGGGCATCACCCGCCCCACATTAGTATATAGATTGGAGAAGTACGGCTTGGCAAAGGACGCAAACGGATAAAAAAACGCTTGTGGGTCGGGAAAGTTTTTAGTTAAATGTTGTCATGGAAAAGTTGATTTGTACCTCCTGCGGCAAAGAGAATTGGACCGGGGCGCGGTTTTGCGCCGGTTGCGGGGCGGCCGTGGCCGAATCTCAACTAACGGCCTGTCCGCAATGCGGCCGGGAAGTCGGCGGGCAGGAAAATTTTTGCCCGGCCTGCGGGGCAAAATTAAAAGGGGCGGCCTCGGCGGCTGATTTCAAAGGAATTCCAAAGAGCGCACCGTGGGTGGCTTTGGGGCTGGTGGCGGCGGGTTTGATTTTCATTTTTGTTTTTGTTTCCTCGCAGTCCCGGCCGCCGGATGCTTCCTCCGGCAACATGCCGCCCTCAACGCAAGGGGAGCCGCCCTTGCCCCAGCTTTCGGACGAGGAGGTTGCCAAACTGCCGAAGGATTTTGGCAAACTGGTGGAACTGGGGAACCACTACTTCGACCACCAGCAGTTTCACGACGCGATGGTGATATACAAGAAGGCCTTGGAAATCGATTCGACGGCTGTGGACGTGCGCACGGATTACGCGGCGGCGCTCAATTTTATGGGGGATTTTGCGGGGGCCATGCGGGAGCTGGAATTGGTCTTGGCCAAAAACCCCAAGCATGCCGTGGCCACCTTCAATTTGGGGGTTGTATATATCAACACGGGGGACCACGCCAACGCGCGGAAATACTGGAACAAGTTTCTGGAACTGGACCCCGGCTCGCCGCGGGCGGCGGAGGTTAGAAAAATGCTTGCGGAATTGAAATAATTTAGTAAATTGGTTGGAACCAAACGACCCGTTGGGGCGTTTAAGAGATTAGCTGACCAGGGGCTTTATTTTTGGTCAGCCCAAAACGGCTAAGACCGGCAGCGGCGCAACCACATTCTGAGTTTCCTGCCCCCCTCTCAGAATTTTGCGACCCTCCATCTTAGCCGTTTTTTTATTGTCTCCAATCCGGCCGCCTCCCCTTCGGTTATCTAATATCCTCTCTCAATCCCTATTATTCAGATACCCTTTGTTGTTCAGGCGCTTCCGTGGCTTTGACGCATACTGGGGGGGGACCCCGGCGGGACTATGGCGAAATGCAAAAAAAACTATTGACAAGCTGGAGGGGGCTTTTATATTGGGGGTGCCTCGGTGAAAGAAGCTTGAGTAAAGCTCCAAATTAATGGGCTTGAAAAAGCGGTGAGGCAGAATCAGCCGGGCCTCTTTAAAGAGGACGACAGCACGGTTGGTCTGAGGGGGCCAACAGCATACCCGGACGTACAGCAGTAGGAAGAACCTGATACCGTAAAGGAAACTGTATCGCCATGCGGGACTTTTGTCCCGGTGCAGGTTCTTTTTGACGTTTAACGAAAGACATTCGGGTCTTCGGGAGGAAAAAGAGCGGGTTTCTTGCTAACGATTGATGTGTAGCAACGTAATGTTGCAGCAGGGAATTAACTCTTTTTCCAAATAGGAGGTCGCAATGTCGGTCAAAAAAACGGTAATCGGATTGGGGTTTGTCACTCTGATGTTTGCGAACGGAGCATACGGCGGTACGCCGCAGGTTTTTCTTTCGATCGTGGACACCGTGCTATACCCCAACATTAGCGACCCAACCGGGGCTTTGGGTTCGAGACAACTGACGGTGCGAATGAACAACCCGGTGGTCCACGTAGGAGGATACAGCATCGCTTTGACCATATCCGAGCCCGCCATCATCAATTTCGGCTACAACGACATCGACACCATTCCGCCGGACACGGTAATCTTTTGGGATCCCAGCCCTCCGCCGGGACACTGGGATACGGTCATCACCTGTCCCACTAACTGTTATAACTACAACACTCAAGTTTACACTTCCGGCACCCGCTCCGCCAATTATGATTTCATCGATGGTTCCCGCCTTTCAGAAATTACCCTTCAAGTCACAGGACAAGCCCAAACCAGCTCCGGGCCGGTGATGCAGCCGGGAAACGGCGTATTGTTCCGCGTGCCGCTCGTCATTTTCCCCATTTCCGACAGCATTTCGCTTTCCCAGCGGCAGGTGGAGATTTATTTCGATTCCATTTTCACCTCGGTGTCCGATTCTTCGGGCAACACCGTTTGGCGGGCTACCGACAACACTCTTTCCTTGACCCACGGCACGGTGACCATTCCCTATTCGATGAAAGGGGACTGCAATTTTGACGGGCTCTACACTCCAACGGACGTCGTGTATTTGCTGGGGTGGGTTTTTGTCGGCAGTCCCCAGCCCCTGCCGTCTCCCACCGTCGGGGACGTGAACTGCGACGGGAATTATACTCCGTCCGACGTGGTGAATTTGCTTGGAAAAGTTTTCAACGGAAATTCATTGCCTTGTTGACGAAGAAACGATGACCTATAAACCTTTAACCGGAAAGGAGGTGCCCCGCTTAAACGCTCGAGCCGTCTGTAAGCACGAGGCCAACGCAAACGGACAAGGCTGTTTCATTGAGCCGGAACAGCCAGGCTTACCAAACGGAGGGGGAAATCGCCAAAAGCGATTAGAGCTAATAGGGTACACAACTGTTAACGCTTCTTTCGATTTGAAAAGGAGTAACGGAATATGAAGAGTAAACGCATTTTAACCTTGCTGGTGGGTCTTTTGTTGGTATCGACCGCGCTGGTGTGGGCGCAGCCGCGTCCCGGGGATCAGATGGTCGTCGAATCCAAGACGGTCAACACCGGGCTGAATGCACCCAGCGCCGTGCTTTTGAAGGTTTCGATTGCCAACGTTGACTCGCTGACGTTTCTAACGTGGGCCTGCACGGAATACACGCTTTCCGGCACCGCCTACATGCTGTTCAACAACGGCCCGGGCGGCACCGGCAGAACCTTTGCGAACCTGATCAATCCATTGACACCTACGTTAAGGTACTTCTCGGCTGCCAGCTTTGCCGCGGGCTACAACGATGCCTCTCCGGACAAGTTCCTGCTTGCGGCCGGTTTTGATCCGGCTGACCCCACCACCATCGAGCCGCCTAACGCGGTTTTGAAACCGGTGTGGGAAGCCCGCTTCAAGGCGACCTCCGGATTGGGACAGGTTATCTTCGATACCGGTACGGTTTCCGGTCTGCGGAACACCTTCACCAATACGGGTCCGACGGACTTTCCGGTGAACTACACGCCGGGTGTCGTCACCATCCGTGAGCCGTTCGGTATCATCAACTGCGCCGGCGCGGGCGGTAACGTGCTCTATGGCCGGCCCTACACGTATGATTTCAACGAAGATCCAGCCGGGGCACCGGCGGTTTCTTGGTCGGTGGTCGTCGGTCCGGGTTCAATTAGCCCGACTGGGGTTTACACCTTCTCCGGCCAGTGTCCCTTGGGGGCCATTCCGGTGACGGTTCGGGCCACCAGCCAGGCGGGTTCAACCGATGATTGTTCGTTCACGCTGAATATCATCGACAACGCTCCTTCCTGCACGCCGGCCCAGCCGACCGTTACGGTTTCGCACGGGGCTTTGGCCACCAATCAGATTAACACCTCTGATCCGGATGCCGGCGATGTCGTTTCCGTTTCCCAGACCTCCGGTCCGGGTAGCACCTCTGGTTCGAACTGGTCCTACCAGACCTCCTGCCAGGATGTGGGGGCTTCCCCGCAGACCGTGCAGCATCAGGTCGTGGACGGCTTTGCCAACTGCAATCCCGGCCCGCTTTCGGCCACCTGCCAGTTCCAGTTGGTGGTGACCAACGCGCCGCCTTCCATCCAGTGCCCGCCGAACGCGCAGGTACAGGCTGGTTCCAACTATAGCGCCCAGGCCAACGGCTCGGATACCGATCCGGCCGACCAGGGCAATTTGACCTACGCTTTGGTCTCCGGCCCCGCCGGCTTGACGGTTTCCGCGTCCGGCCAGGTTAACTGGAGCCCGACCCCGGCGGATGCCGGCGCCCATGTCGTGGTCATCAGCGTCACCGATTTGTGCGGCGCTTCCGCGCAGTGCAGCTACACCATCACAGTGGTGGTCGGCCAGCGCTTCCATATCTGCATCGATACGCTTACCGCGTTCCAGAACTCGGACGTGGAAGTTTCGATCCGCAATTTGGTGCAGGCCGAAGATCCCCAGACGGCTTCAAGCGAAAACGTGGGCGGGTTCTCCTTCCTGCTTTCGTATGACTGCGCCTGCCTGCAGTTCCTCTCCGCCCGCAAGGGTGCGATGCTGGTCGAGCAGGAATGGGAATTCTTCACCTACCGCTATGGCGCTCTGGGCAACGGGAACTGCGGTTCCGGCTGCCCCTCCTGCTTGATTCGGATCGTGGCGATTGCCGACGTCAACAACGGCGCCGATCATCCGAACTTCGACGGGAACAACCAGGGCGAATGGGTGGTGTTGAAGTTCCGCACGACCAACGACCGTACCTTGGCCGGGCTGTGCTGCCCGATTAATTGGTACTGGTTTGACTGCAATGACAACACCGTCTCCGACCAGACCGGTAACGTGCTCTGGGTGGTGGAGAAGCTGTTCAACGTGGACGGCTCCGAAGCGGATTTGAGCTTCCCGTTCGACGTGCGCAACTGCGACCAGAGTTCGGGCGGCCCGGGGAAACCCTCCCCGCGGAAGTTCCTCGAATTCTGCAACGGGCAAATCTGCCTGCCCTGCCCCGAATGCATCGACGACCGGGGTGATTTGAACCTCAACGGAGTCGGATACGAAATCGCCGACGCCGTTTTGTATTCGAACTACTTCATCTACGGCTCGAGCGTGCTTTCTTCCAACCCGACGCACCGCCAGGCCCAGCTTGCGGCCTCCGATGTCAACGGGGATGGATACATTCTCAGCGTGGGTGACTTGGTGGCCTTGATCCGGGTCATCACCGGCGACGCCAACCCGCTGCCGCGTCCTTCTGTGGCGATTGGTGCGGTTGCCGTGTCGCTTTCGAACACCGGTTCCGATTGGACGCTTTCGGCCAAGTCGGCCTCCGATTTGGGCGGTCTCTACCTGAAGTTCCGGGTGGACGGCTCCGTCGGCACGCCGGTTCTGTCTGAAGCGGCCGAAGGTATGACCGTGAAGAGCAACTTGGTCGGCAACGAGCTTTCGGTTCTGGTTTACTCCGAGAGCAAGGACCGGATGATTGCTCCGAACGCGGGCGCCATCTTCACGATGAACGTGGAGGGCTCCGTTGAACTGATCGAGACCGAAGCGGCCGATTACTACGGCATTACGCTCCCGGCCTCGGCCAAGGTTACTGCCCTGCCGACCAAGTTCGGCCTGTCGCAGAACTATCCGAACCCCTTCAACGGCAAGACCAGCTTTGCTCTGGCTCTGCCGGTGGCTTCCGACTACAAGGTCACGATTTACAACGTGGCCGGTCAGGTCGTGAGGACCTATGAAGGTTCGGCTTCTGCTGGCAACAAGACCATCACTTGGGACGGTTTGGACCGCAACGGTTCGCCCGTTTCTTCCGGTATCTACTTCTTCAAAGCGGTTGCTGGCGATTACAGTGCCGTGATTAAGGGGTTGTACCTGAAGTAATTGATTTACCGGTTTTGGGAGTTCCCGCCCCCAATGGGGGCGGGACTCCCGGAATCGTAAAAAGTAAAACCGAAAAGAAAGGAGGATTAAACAGAGGAAATCGCCAACGGGTAAGTCAAAGGAATAAGAATGATGAAGACGTTAGCTAAAAGAGGCAGTAAGAACGTAATCGAACTGCTTTTTTTGTTTGTAATGGGATGGTTTAAAGCCAAAAGATACAGGACGACACCGGCTTGGTCGCCGCCGGGCAAAGCCGTAAAAGGGGCACCTTGCAGGGGATTGCATAAGCTGGACATATTAATCACAGGGGGGAGTTCCTTAACCTCGTAGGCCTCGCTACCGCTTGGTAAAGACCGGGTGCCGCCGAAGGCGGACAGGTCAGAACTGATTACAGAGCAAGAAGTTATGCGGGCTCATCAGAGTCCGGGGTTTAAACGTTGTGCCAAACTTTGGCACGGGTGCGGTATGAGGTTTGCGAAATGACGGTTAGCGGGGTCTTGGGCCCCGAAAAAAAAGATGATTACAGGAGGGTTTTCATTTTGAAGGCCGGTTCGGCTCCACAGGTCGTTTCCCCTTCGGGGAAGCGGCTGGGCCAGCTTAATGCTTCTTCGGTCGACGAAGTCCAGCCCGGGGAGCGCCGGCTTGGGCTTTTCTTTAAAACCGCATTTTGCCGCCGGCCTTCGGTTAGCGCATTGTCCAAAAAAGTAAAAAGAGCTGGAATTATATGAGGAAACGGCTGATAAGGGAAGGAAAAAAAATGGGAAGAAAACTATTATGGGGGGTTTCCTTGTTTTTCATCGTTAGCGCGGCCTGGAGCAGCACCGGCTGGGCGCAGGTGCCTTCCGCAACGGAGTCGTTAATCGTCGTCCCGGCATCCGTTGCCAAAGTTCCCGGGACCGTTTTTTCCATTCCCATCAAGCTGGCCAACGATGAGCCCATTTCCGGCCTTTCCGGACGAGTTGTTTTCGATAGAAATCTAATTGAACCGGTAATCGTTGACAGCACCGTCGATACAACAAGGGATACCGTATTCTATACCTATTCGATGAATAGGGTCGGCCGCGGTACCGCCTTGTCTATTTTTAATGCTGGCGATGCCGGTCCCGGGGCGGTCGGTTTTCTTCTTGTATCGACCTTTGTTGTTCCACTTGAAAGAATTAATGCCGGCAGCGGACCGGTGCTCGAGCTTAACTTCCGGGTAAAAGCGGCACTGGATACGACAATTTGCCTTCGATTTGTGGATGATCCGGATCCTGCCGGGCTGAAGAATGGGCTGTCTGATACTTTGGGACTTACGATTTTTCCCTCCCTTTTGGAGGGGGGCTTGACAATGGGAGCCGGTTCTCCGGGCTCTCCCTGCGCTACGGATACAGGCGGCGGTGGCGGACCCGGCAATGACCCGCCCGCCATAAACTTCATCGCTGCCCAGACCGTGCCGCAAGGTTCCATTTTGTCATTTACAGTTACGGCTTCTGATATAAACGGAGACAATGTCACCCTTTCCGCCACCACCCTGCCGCAGAACGCCACCTTCACCACGGTCACCGGCGACTCGGTGGTTTCCGGCACATTCACTTTTTCCCCCTCCCTTTCGCAGGTGGGAGGTTTTACCGCCGTCTTTCGGGCCGTGGATGATTCCGGCGCTTTTGCCACGCGCAGCGTGGCCATAACCGTCACGGAAGTGCTTAAGGATGTTTTGTTTTCCTCCTCCGTCACCGGCAAAGCCCCCACCGGCGCCATTCCCGGAAAGCGTCCGGCCTTTTTCCCGATTGACTTGACCGCCCGGGCGCAGGTGTACGGCGTGCAGTTCGATTTGAAATTCGACACGGCCATAATACAAATCGATTCCATCGTTCCCACCGCGCGGCTGCAGAATTTTCTTTTGGACTATCGCAATCTTACCGGGCAGGCCGACCGGATACGGGTTGTAGCCTTCTCCTTGCAGGGGGATTCGGTGCGCCCGGCCACCCTACCCACCATCATGAATCTCGCCTTGAGCGTTTCGCCTCTGGCCATCCCCGGCAAAAGCGACATCGTCATCGACAGCGGTTTTGAATCGGTTAACCCGGATCCCCGCATCCCTTCGCAAACCATGCTGACCGAAAGCGGGGAATTTTTCATCGACCGTTTTGGCGACGTCAATCTGGACACCCTAATAAATGTGGCGGACGCCGTGGCCTTGGTCGGGTTCATTCTGGGAAATTATCCTCTTTCCGTGCGCCAGTTCGATGCGGCCGACACCGATGTGGATTCGCTGGCAAACATCGTTGATTTGGTCAACATCATCAACGTTATTTTTGGGAATTCCTTGCCGCCGCCGTCGGCCCCCAAATACTTTGGCCCTCCAGCCAATCTGGCCTTGAACGCAAGGCCGTTTGCCTTCAATTCGGCCGAACCGATCAAGCTGGAAGCGGAACTGCCCGCTGATGTGGCGGGGGTGCAGGTTCACGTGTCCTACAATCCTGCGGAGGTCCGGCTGGATGTTCCCGAAAAAACGGTATCCACAGGCGGGCTCACCCTAAGATACTTGGACAATGCTCCCGGAAAGTTGAGTATCGTTCTTTATAACATGGGGAATTCGGAAAATGAAATTCCGGCAGGCAGCCAAACGATTCTGAATATTCCAGCCAAGCGCCTTTCCGGCGTCGGCGATACCATACCGCCGAAGCTGACCATCACCCGGGCTTTTCTTTCCACCGGCAATGGGCAGGGGATACCGGTGGCGGGAATCGGGGCCAACGTGCCGCGGCAATTCGAGCTTTCGCAGAACTATCCTAACCCGTTCAATCCAAAGACCACGATCCAGTTCAAAGTGGCTGCGGCGGATGGAGACGGCTCGCCGGTGCCGGTAAAGCTGGAGGTGTTCAACATTCTCGGGCAATCCGTCAAGACCCTCGTGGACGAGCGCCGCGCGCCGGGCACCTACACGTTGGAATGGGACGGCACGGACGTTTCCGGAAGCCGGGTATCCTCCGGCATTTACCTTTATCGGTTTACTTCCAAGGATTTTTCGGTGACCAAAAAGATGGTGTTTCTGAAATAGCGGATTTGCAAAAAGCGGGTTTAGCAGAGGAGCAACTAAAATGATGGGCAGAACTTTAGGAAGGTCAGGGGGAGGTGTCAACGGCGGACAGCTCTATTTAGCTGCCGTTTTGCTTGTATTGTTCGGAGTTTTTTCCTCGGCCCGTGCCGCTTCCATAAAATTGGTCCAGCGCGGCACAGCGACTTTTACCTCCGGTCAGAACACACTGCCGGTAACGCTTACAGCCGTGGATCCAACCAAAACCATTGTCTGGGGCGGCATTAACTGGGGAGGCGGGCGGGATGCTTCCACTAACGCCAATGCCACCCGCTTCGGATTTCAACTAAGCTCCGGCACCACTTTGAACCTGCAGCGGTTGGGTTCACCGACTTCGGCCACGGTGGTGGAATGGCAGGCCATTGAGTTTAACTCCGGCGTTTCCGTTCAGCGGGGTGTGGCGCCTTTCGGCACCGCCACCACAACGAGCAACATCACCATTTCCGCCGTCAATCTTTCGGAAAGTTTTGTGCTCATTTCGGTGGCGCCGAATTCGGGTTCGGCCGCCATTGACGAGGAGTGGACTGTGCGGGGGCGGCTTACTTCCACTACCAATCTGGAACTGACCCGAAACGAGTCGGGGATTGCACTGGACGTTTATTGGCAGGTGGTTTCCTACATGGGTGCTTCCGTCCAACGCGGGCTGACCACCATTGCGGCTGCAACGAGTTCCGCCACCGCAACCATTACCTCGGTCAACACGGCAACGACATTCCTGCTTTTGAACCAACGGGGGGCAAGCACCAACAACGGCATTGAAGCAGAGTATCAGGTGCGAGGCCGCATCACCAGTCCCACCCAGCTCACCTTCGACCGGATTTCCACCACCAACAGTGTCGAAATTGCCTGGGAAGTCATCACCCTAAACGACGGCTCCAGTGTTCAATCCGGTAGTGTTCCGGTCGGTTCAGCATCTCTCTCCGGCACAGCCACTTTAGCCAGCGTGGTCACGGACCGTACCGCTACTTTTATCAATGTTCGCGGCGGCAATACGGGAGGCAATTCCACCAACCGGCTGGATGAAACTGCTTTTACCCACAACCTGACCAACCCCACCACCTTGACGGTTACGCGTGGTGGAACTGGCACGGCGGCGGATGTGGGATGGTTTGCCGTACAATTTAACGGTAATTCGGCGCCGATTTTGGCCGCTATCGGCGCCAAGAGCATCAGCGAAAACCAGTTATTGCAGTTTCGGGTAACTGCTTCCGACCCGGATTTGACCACACCAACATTATCAGCGGCCGGCTTGCCTACGGGCGCGGCATTTGTCGATTCCCTAAACGGAGCCGGCTCTTTCAGTTGGACGCCATCGTTCACGCAGGCTGGCACCTATAATGTGACTTTTATAGCCAGCGATGGGACATTGGCGGACTCCGAGGTTGTGACCGTCACGGTCAATAATGTCAACAGAGTTCCAGTACTTGCCGCCATCGGAGCCAAAAACACCAATGAGAATCAGCAATTGCTGTTCGGACTTTCTTCCTCCGACCCGGACGGCACGGTTCCAACCTTGTCGGCGGTTAATCTGCCCTCCGGAGCCGTGTTCACCGATTCGTTGAACGGGGCCGGTTCTTTCAGTTGGACCCCTTCGTTCACACAGGCCGGCACTTATAATGTGACCTTTATCGCTTCCGATGGAACGCTCGCCGACAGCGAGGTGGTTGCGATAACCGTTAACAACGTAAACCAAGCGCCGGTTTTGAATGCCATTGGGGCGAAATCCACCAACGAAAATCAATTGTTGCAGTTCAGGATTTCCGGTTCCGACCCGGATGCGACAACTCCTGTTTTGAGCGCCGTCGGTTTGCCTGTCGGTGCGGTATTCGTGGACTCGGCCAACGGGGCCGGTTCTTTTAGTTGGACGCCGTCCTTTACGCAATCAGGCAATTATAATGTGACCTTTATTGCTTCCGACGGTTCGTTTGCAGACAGCGAAGTGGTTGCCATTACCGTCAATAACGCCAATGCCCCGCCGGTTTTGGCCGCGATTGGTGCCAAGAGCACCAACGAGAATCAGCTTTTGCAGTTCAGAGTTTCGGCTTCAGACGTGGATGCCACGGTGCCGGCGCTTTCAATAGTAAATGCTCCCGCAGGCGTAGTGTTTATGGATTCATTGAACGGGGCGGGGTCCTTCACTTGGACCCCCTCATTCAGTCAATCCGGCGCTTATAATGTGACTTTCATCGCATCCGACGGCACTTTGGCGGACAGCGAAGTAGTTACAATCACGGTCAACAACGTGAACCGGGCGCCAGTACTCGCTGCCATCGGAGCCAAGAGCACAAACGAAAATCAGCAGTTACAATTTAGAATCTCGGCATCCGATCCAGACGCAACTATACCGACGCTTTCAGCTGTCACCGCGCCGACTGGGGCGGTATTTGTGGATTCCACCAACGGGGCTGGTTCATTCACGTGGACGCCGACGTTCTTCCAGTCTGGTACCTACAATGTCACGTTTATCGCCAGTGATGGGACGCTGGCGGACAGTGAAGTGGTTACAATTGCAGTAAATAACGTTCAGCAGCCCCCCATCCTTAATTCCATTGGAGCCAAGAGCACCAATGAGAACCAGTTGTTGCTGTTCCGAGTTTCGGCTGTAGATCCGGACGGCACTACGCCGGCCCTTTCTGCCGTCAACGCTCCGACCGGTGCGGTTTTTGTAGATTCAACGAATGGCGCCGGTTCATTTAGCTGGACGCCGGATTTCTCCCAATCGGGGACTTATAACGTAACCTTTATCGCTTCGGATGGGACGTTGGCGGACAGCGAGGTGGTCACCATCACGGTCAACAACGTGAACCGTGCGCCGGTACTGGCGGCAATAGGGGCCAAGGCGACCAATGAAAATCAGCTTTTGCAATTTAGAATCTCGGCCACCGATCCGGATTTAACGACGCCCACCTTTTCCACCGCCGGTTTGCCTACGGGGGCCTCGGTCGTGGATTCATTGAACGGCGCCGGGTCTTTTAGCTGGACGCCTTCTTTCACGCAGGCCGGCAGTTATAATGTAACCTTTATTGCCTCGGACGGGTCGCTGGCGGATAGTGAAGCCGTCGCCATCACAGTCAGTAATGTGAATCGGGCGCCGGCGTTGGACCCGATTGGATCGAAGAACACCAACGAGAACCAGCCCCTTCTATTCAGAACCTTCGCTTCCGACCCGGATTTAAGTGTACCCGTCCTCACGGCGGTTAACTTGCCTTCCGGAGCCGCCTATTTTGACTCCCTGAATGGAGCCGGTGCCTTCAACTGGACGCCTAACTATACCCAGGCCGGTTCTTATAATACCACCTTCATTGCCTCCGACGGCTCCATGGCGGACAGCGAACTGGTCGCCATCGTGGTTGCCAATGTGAATGCCGCACCGGTCTTGGACCCCATTGGTGCAAAAAGTGTATCAGAAAATCAACTTTTGCAGTTTAGACTCTCTGCTTCGGATATCGATGCTACCATTCCAACTCTTTCTATTGTCGGCCTGCCGACCGGTGCGGTTTTTGTAGATTCAACGAACGGCACCGGTTCCTTTACTTGGACGCCCGATTTCTTTCAGTCGGGCACATACAACGTAACCTTCATTGCTTCAGATGGTTCTTTAGCTGACTCGGAAGTCGTGACGATCACGGTCAACAACGTGAACCGGGCGCCGGTGCTGGCCGCCATCGGAGCCAAGAGCACCAACGAGAACCAGCAGTTGCAATTCAGAATCTCCGCATCCGATCCAGATGCCGCTACTCCAACGCTTTCGGCAGTCAACGCTCCAGCGGGGGCGGCATTTGTGGATTCGCTGAATGGCGCGGGATCCTTTACCTGGACTCCGACTTTCTTCCAGTCGGGCACCTACAACGTCACGTTCATCGCTTCGGATGGTTCATTGGCGGATAGCGAAGTAGTCACCATCACGGTCAATAACGTTCCCCGGCCGCCCATTCTAAATCCCATTGGGGCCAAGAGCACCAACGAGAACCAATTGTTGCAATTCCGGATTTCGGCCACCGACCCGGACGGCACGATTCCTGCGCTTTCAGCGGTCAATCCTCCGGCTGGGGCCGTGTTTGTGGATTCACTAAACGGCGCGGGTTCGTTTACTTGGACACCTTCGTTCACCCAGTCGGGTAATTACAATGTCACGTTTATTGCTTCAGACGGCTCGCTGGCCGATAGTGAAGTGGTTGCGATTACCGTCAACAACGTGAACCGGGCGCCGGTGCTGGCCGCCATTGGAGCCAAGAGCACCAACGAAAATCAGCAGCTGCAATTCAGAATCTCTGCATCCGATCCAGATGCCACTACTCCAACGCTTTCGGCAGTCAACGCTCCAGCGGGGGCGGCATTTGTGGATTCGACGAATGGCGCCGGTTCCTTCACGTGGACGCCGACTTTCTTCCAGTCAGGCATCTATAATGTGACCTTTATTGCCAGTGATGGTTCTTTGGCAGACAGCGAGGTGGTACCGGTCACAGTGAACAACGTGAACCGGGCGCCGGTGCTCAACGCTATTGGGGCCAAGAGTACCAATGAGAACCAGTTGTTGCAGTTCAGAGTTTCGTCCAGCGACCCGGATTTGACCACGCCGGCGCTTTCAACTGTCGGTCTGCCCTCCGGTGCGGTTTTTGTTGATTCCTTAAACGGGGCCGGTTCCTTTACGTGGACGCCGTCCTTCACCCAGTCTGGTACCTACAATGTCACCTTCATTGCCAGTGACGGTTCGTTGGCCGACAGTGAAGTGGTCGCTATTACGGTGAACAACGTGAACCGGGCGCCTATACTTAATGCGATAGGGGCTAAGAGTACGAACGAGAACCAACTTTTGGCATTTAATATCAGTTCTACTGATCCGGATGGGACAATTCCTGCCCTTTCAACTGTTGGTCTGCCTTCCGGTGCAGCGTTTGTAGATTCTTTGAACGGGAGGGGTCGTTTTAGTTGGACGCCATCCTTTACTCAAGCGGGCAGTTACAACGTCACATTCATTGCCAGTGATGGTTCGTTGGCCGACAGTGAAGTAGTCGTTATTACGGTCAACAACGTGAACCGGGCGCCGGTGCTCAATACAATCGGAGCCAAGAGCACGAACGAAAATCAGCAGTTACAATTCAGAATCTCTGCATCAGATCCGGATGCGACTATCCCAACGCTTTCGGCGGTCAACGCTCCCGCTGGAGCGACTTTTGTGGATTCAACGAACGGGGCTGGTTCCTTTACTTGGACACCGACATTTACCCAGTCGGGCACCTATAATGTGACCTTTATTGCCTCGGATGGAATATTGGCCGATTCGGAAGCTGTAGCCATCACCGTCAACAACGTCAACCGGGCGCCGGTGCTGGCCGCCATCGGAGCCAAGAGCACCAACGAGAACCAGCAGTTGCAATTCAGAATCTCCGCATCCGATCCAGATGTCACTACTCCAACGCTTTCGGCGGTTAATGCTCCTTCCGGGGCGGTGTTCGTGGATTCGCTGAACGGTGCGGCTTCGTTCACATGGACGCCGACTTTCTTCCAGTCGGGGACATACAACGTCACGTTTATCGCTTCAGACGGTTCGCTGGCCGATAGTGAAGTGGTTGCGATTACCGTCAACAACGTGAACCGGGCGCCGGTGTTGGCAACCATTGGAGCGAAGTCAGTCAATGAGAACCAACTGTTGCAGTTTAGGGTTTCGGCCAGCGATCCGGATCTGACCACGCCCACACTTTCAGCGGTCAATGCTCCATCAGGAGCGGTTTTTGTGGATTCAACCAATGGTGCCGGTTCATTTACATGGACGCCTTCGTTCACCCAGTCGGGTAATTACAATGTCACGTTTATTGCTTCAGACGGTTCGCTGGCCGATAGTGAAGTAGTCGCGATTACCGTCAACAACGTGAACCGGGCGCCGGTTCTTGCCGCCATCGGAGCCAAGAGTGTCAATGAGAACCAGCTTTTGCAGTTTAGGGTTTCAGCCAGCGATCCGGATTTGACCACTTCGACTTTTTCAACCGTCGGCCTGCCGACCGGTGCGGTTTTTGTAGATTCAACGAACGGCACCGGTTCCTTTACTTGGACGCCCGATTTCTTTCAGTCGGGCACATACAACGTAACCTTCATTGCTTCAGATGGTTCTTTAGCTGACTCGGAAGTCGTGACGATCACGGTCAACAACGTGAACCGGGCGCCGGTGCTGGCCGCCATCGGAGCCAAGAGCACCAACGAGAACCAGCAGTTGCAATTCAGAATCTCCGCATCCGATCCAGATGCCGCTACTCCAACGCTTTCGGCAGTCAACGCTCCAGCGGGGGCGGCATTTGTGGATTCGCTGAATGGCGCGGGATCCTTTACCTGGACTCCGACTTTCTTCCAGTCGGGCACCTACAACGTCACGTTCATCGCTTCGGATGGTTCATTGGCGGATAGCGAAGTAGTCACCATCACGGTCAATAACGTTCCCCGGCCGCCCATTCTAAATCCCATTGGGGCCAAGAGCACCAACGAGAACCAATTGTTGCAATTCCGGATTTCGGCCACCGACCCGGACGGCACGATTCCTGCGCTTTCAGCGGTCAATCCTCCGGCTGGGGCCGTGTTTGTGGATTCACTAAACGGCGCGGGTTCGTTTACTTGGACACCTTCGTTCACCCAGTCGGGTAATTACAATGTCACGTTTATTGCTTCAGACGGCTCGCTGGCCGATAGTGAAGTGGTTGCGATTACCGTCAACAACGTGAACCGGGCGCCGGTGCTGGCCGCCATTGGAGCCAAGAGCACCAACGAAAATCAGCAGCTGCAATTCAGAATCTCTGCATCCGATCCAGATGCCACTACTCCAACGCTTTCGGCAGTCAACGCTCCAGCGGGGGCGGCATTTGTGGATTCGACGAATGGCGCCGGTTCCTTCACGTGGACGCCGACTTTCTTCCAGTCAGGCATCTATAATGTGACCTTTATTGCCAGTGATGGTTCTTTGGCAGACAGCGAGGTGGTACCGGTCACAGTGAACAACGTGAACCGGGCGCCGGTGTTAAATCCGATAGGGGGGCGTTCCATAGTCGAAGGGAACAATTTGGCTTTCAACATCAGCTCGAGCGATCCGGATTTGACCACGCCTTCGCTTTCGGCTGTAAATTTGCCCTCCGGCGCGACCTTTGTCGATTCACTGAACGGAAGAGGGCGGTTCTCCTGGACACCGGGTTTCACCCAAGCCGGGGCGTACAGCGTCACATTTATCGCCTCCGACGGGAATTTGGCGGACAGCGAACTCGTTGCCATCACCGTCTTCGACGCCGGAAATCAGCGGCCGGTATTGGCGCCGATTGGTGCCAAGAGCGTGGATGAGGGACAAAATCTGACATTCAGGTTTTCCGCCAGCGACCCGGATGCTTCCATACCGGCCTTTATCATCCAAAATGTTCCGGCCAACGCCAGTTTTGTCGATTCCGGCAACGGCGCCGGTTCGTTTACGTTCAATCCGACCTTTTTCCAGGCGGGGACCTACAACGTTCGTTTCATCGCTACGGATGGCTCGCTCACGGATACGGAGCTGGTGGCCATCACGGTCAACAACGTGAATCGCAAACCGGTTTGGACGGCTATCGGCAACAAAGTAACGAATGAAGGACAGCTTTTGGCCTTCAACGTCAGCGCCACCGATCCAGATTTGACCATTCCGGTTCTTTCCGTTTCCGGTTTGCCAAGCGGCGCTGTTTTTGTGGATTCGTTGAACGGCCGGGGCCGCTTTACCTGGACGCCCACTTTTACCCAGGCGGGAGTTTACAACACTAGGTTTTTGGCTTCCGACGGGCAGTTGGTTGATACGCAGAACGTCACCATCACGGTCAACGACGTGGGTAATCAAAGGCCGGTTTTGGCACCCATCGGGGCAAAGTCCACCAATGAAAATCAGCTTCTGCAATTCCGTATTTCGGCCACCGACCCCGATTCGGATCCTCTCACTTTGAGCGCCGTCGGGGCGCCTGCCGGCGCAGTATTCGTCGATTCGACCAACGGGGCCGGTTCATTTGCTTGGACACCCACCTTTTTCCAGTCCGGCACTTACAACATCACGTTTATCGCCGGAGATGCTACCCTGGCAGATAGCGAAGTGGTAACCTTAACGGTAAACAACGTGAATCGCGCCCCCGTTTTGAATGCCATCGAGGCGAAATCCACGAATGAAAATCAGCTATTACAGTTCAGAATCTCCGCCTCCGATCCGGACTTAACCACCCCCGTTCTATCGGCCGTCGGTCTGCCTTCCGGCGCAACCGTTGTAGACTCACTCAACGGGGCCGGATCTTTCAGCTGGACTCCGTCTTTCACTCAGGCGGGCAGTTACAACGTCACGTTTGTCGCTTCGGACGGCTCGTTGGCGGACTCTGAAGTTGTAGCGATTACCGTGAATAATGTCAATCGCGCGCCCGTTTTGAATGCCATCGGAGCAAAGTCAACAAACGAGAACCAGCTCTTACAGTTCAGAATTTCATCCTCGGATCCAGATGGAACCATTCCCAGTTTAGCCGCCGTCGGATTGCCAACCGGTGCTGTTTTTGTGGATTCCACCAACGGGGCCGGTTCCTTCACATGGACTCCCACGTTTACACAAGCTGGGACTTACAATACCACTTTCATAGCATCGGACGGCACGTTGGCGGATAGTGAGGTTGTCACGATTACCGTCAACAACGTGAATCGTGCGCCTATTTTGAACGCCATCGGCGCGAAATCAGTTAATGAAAATCAGCTTTTGCAGTTCCGGGTTTCGTCTTCCGATCCGGACGGCACCGTTCCGTCACTTTCGGCCGTCAACGCGCCGGCCGGAGCCGTGTTTGTGGATTCCACGAACGGGGCTGGGTCGTTTACTTGGACGCCGACCTTTGCACAAGGCGGTATTCACAATGTGACGTTTATCGCTTCGGATGGAGCGCTTGCGGATAGCGAAATCGTTGCCATCACGGTGAACAACGTGAACCGGTCGCCGGTGCTGAATACGATAGGGGCCAAGAGCACCAACGAGAATCAGCAGCTGCAGTTCAGAATTTCGGCTTCCGACCAAGATGGCACAACGCCTACACTTTCGGTGGTCGGCTCACCCGCTGGAGCGGTTTTTGTCGATTCCACCAACGGCGCCGGGTCCTTCACTTGGACGCCATCGTTCACCCAAGCCGGCAACTATAATGTGACTTTCATAGCTTCGGACGGTTCTTCAGCTGACAGTGAAATCGTAGCCATCACGGTTAACAACGTAAACCGGGCACCGGTGCTCGCCGCCATTGGGGCGAAGTCGGTCAATGAGAACCAGCTTTTACAGTTTAGAGTTTCTTCATCCGACCCGGATGGCACAACGCCTGCGCTCTCCGCGGTCAATTCACCTGCCGGTGCCGTGTTTGTGGATTCGGCGAACGCAGCGGGTTCGTTTACTTGGACACCGTCCTTTGTACAAGCAGGCAGCTATAATGTCACCTTTATTGCTTCGGACGGCACATTGGCGGACAGCGAAGTCGTGGCCATAACCGTCAACAACGTGAACCGGGCGCCGGTGCTCGCCGCTATCGGAGCGAAATCGGTTAATGAAAATCAATTGCTTCAGTTCCGGGTTTCAGCGTCGGACCCGGATGCAACGATACCGACACTTTCCGCCATAGGGCTTCCCTCCGGCGCCGTTTTTGTGGATTCAACCAATGGGGCCGGTTCTTTCAGTTGGACGCCATCCTTCGCGCAGTCGGGCGTCTACAATGTGACCTTCATCGCTTCCGATGGTTCATTGGCGGACAGCAAAATCGTGGCCATTACGGTCGGCAACTCGAATCGCGCGCCGGTTCTGGCCGCCATAGGAGCAAAAAGCATCAACGAAAACCAACTCTTGCAGTTCCGGCTCTCCGCCACTGACCCGGATTTGACCACGCCAACTTTGTCGGCGGTTGGCTCGCCGGCAGGGGCCTCTTTTGTGGACTCTGCCAACGGTGCCGGTTCTTTCACCTGGACCCCCTCTTTTGCCCAAGCTGGTTCTTACAACGTCACTTTTATCGCCTCGGACGGTTCGTTGGCAGACAGTGAGGTGGTTGTAATTACCGTCAACAACGTCAACCGCGCGCCGGTTTTGAATCCGATAGGGAATAAAATTGTCAGCGAAAACCAATTGCTCTCCTTCCGGATTTCCGCTTTGGACCCGGACGGCACAATTCCCACATTTTCAGCTCTAAACCTGCCGGCCGGGGCCCTTCTTACCGATTCAACGAACAGCGCCGGTTCGCTGGTATGGACGCCGTCGTTTACCCAGGCAGGAACTTATAACGTCACGTTCATCGCTTCGGATGGAACGCTGGCGGACAGCGAAGCGATTACCATCACGGTCAACAACGTCAATCGGGCTCCGGTCCTCGCCTCCATCGGCAGCAAGACCACCGGCGAGAATCAGCTTTTGCAGTTTCGCATTTCAGCCAGCGATCCGGATTTGACCACGCCGGTTTTGAGTGCGAACAATCTTCCCTCCGGTGCAATATTCACGGACTCTTCCAATGGGGCCGGCTCCTTCAGTTGGACGCCTTCCTACACCCAGGCCGGCAGCTACAACGTCCGGTTCATCGCCTCGGACGGCTCTTTGGCCGACAGCGAACTGGTTAACATCACGGTGGGCAACATCAACGCCCCGCCTGTGCTCGCTCCGATTGGCGCAAAAATAACCAATGAGAACCAACTGTTATCGTTTAGAGTTTCGGCTTCCGACGTGGACGGAACCACCTCTTCGCTTTCCGCCGTTGGCGTTCCCTCCGGGGCTATATTCACCGATTCGTTGAACGGAGCGGGTTCCTTCCGCTGGACGCCGTCTTTTACGCAGGCGGGCACCTACAATGTGACTTTCATCGCTTCGGATGGCCTTCTGGCGGACAGCGAACTTGTTACCATTACGGTTAACGAATCCGGCAACCAAGCGCCGGTCTTGGCTCCCATCGGCGCCAAGAGCACGAACGAAAATCAGCAACTGGCCTTCAACATCAGCGCCACGGATGCGGATTTGACCACGCCAACTTTGAGTGCGGTCAACCTGCCTGCCGGCGCCACCTTTGTGGATTCCTTGAACGGGAGAGGACGCTTCACCTGGACGCCTTCGTTCGCACAAGCCGGTACTTATAATGTCACCTTTATCGCCTCCGATGCCTCGCTGGCGGACAGCGAAGTCGTCACAATAACCGTTAATAATGTAAATCGGGCGCCGGTGCTGAATACGATAGGGGCCAAGAGTACCAATGAGAATCAGCAGCTGCAGTTCAGAATTTCGACTTCCGACCCGGACGGCACAACGCCGACACATTCCGCCTTGAACGTTCCCAGTGGCGCGACTTTTGTGGATTCGCTCAACGGGGCTGGTTCCTTCACTTGGACGCCGTCGTTCACCCAAGCAGGAACCTACAACGTCACGTTCATCGCCAGCGACGGCAGTTTAGCAGACAGTGAAGTGGTTACGATAACCGTTAACAACGTGAACCGACCGCCGGTCCTGGCTGCCATTGGTGCGAAATCTGTCAACGAAAACCAGCTCTTGCAATTTAGAGTTTCATCCTCCGATCCAGACGGTACCATTCCTGCACTTTCAACCGTAAATGCTCCCGCCGGAGCTGCGTTTGTTGATTCTGCCAACGGAGCAGGTTCGTTCAGTTGGACGCCATCTTTCGCTCAAGGAGGCACCTACAACGTCACGTTTATCGCCAGTGACGGTTCGTTAGCGGACAGTGAAGTAGTTACTATTGCCGTCAATAATATCAACCGAGCTCCGGTGTTGAATGCCATCGGAGCGAAGAGCATCAATGAGAATCAGTTGTTGCAGTTTAGGGTTTCATCGTCTGACCCGGACGGCACGGTTCCCACACTCTCGGCTTTGAACGTGCCTTCAGGTGCCGCCTTTGTAGATTCTTTGAACGGGGCGGGTTCCCTTGTTTGGACGCCGTCTTTTACACAGGCCGGAACGTACAATGTCACTTTTATCGCTTCCGATGGTTCCTTGGCCGATTCCGAAATTGTTACTGTAACGGTCAACAATGTCAACCGCGCTCCTATTCTGGCACCGATAGGGGCCAAGAGCACTCCGGAGAACCAGCTTTTGCAATTCCGGGTTTCAGCCACCGATCCGGATGGGACAGTTTTGACGCTGTCGGCTTTGAACATTCCCTCCGGGGCAACCTTTGTGGATTCAGCCAACGGGGCGGGCTCGTTCAGTTGGACGCCGACGTTCTTCCAGTCCGGCACGTACAACGTGACTTTCATCGCCAGTGACGGTTCTCTGGCAGATAGTGAAGTTGTGGCCATCACAGTGGGGAATGCCAATCGAGCACCGGTGCTCGCCCCAATAGGAGCGAAAAGTATTAACGAAAGCCAGCTTTTGCAGTTCCGGATTTCCGCCAGCGATCCGGATTTGACCACGCCGTCGCTGGCCGCCTTGAACGTGCCCTCCGGCGCCGTTTTTACGGATTCGTTAAACGGGGCCGGTTCGTTCATCTGGACGCCGAATTTCTTCCAGTCCGGCAGCTATAACGTCACATTTATTGCTTCGGATGGCGCCTTGGCCGATTCCGAAGTGGTTGTAGTCACCGTCAACAATATCAACCGGCCGCCGGTTCTGGGCGGCATCGGCAATCGGTCGATTAACGAGAATCAATTCTTGGGCTTCAATATCAGCGCTTCCGACCCGGATGGGACCATTCCATCTCTTTCTGCCGCACCGATACCAAGCGGGGCTACTTTTGTGGATTCGCTGAACGGCCGGGGCCGGTTTACCTGGACGCCAAGCTTCACCCAGTCGGGGGCGTACAACGTGACTTTCATTGCGTCCGACGGCGCCTTGGCGGATAGCGAGGTCATCGTCATTTCGGTCAACAACGTGAACGCCCCGCCGGTTTTGGCGGCCATCGGCAGCAAGCTGATTACGGAGAACCAGCTTTTATCCTTCCGGGTTTCGGCTTCGGACGTGGATGGAACCAATCCAAACTTTACGGCCATGAACGTTCCCTCCGGTGCCATCTTTACGGATTCGTTGAACGGAGCGGGTTCCTTCCGCTGGACGCCGTCTTTTACGCAGGCGGGCACCTACAATGTGACTTTCATCGCTTCGGATGGCCTTCTGGCGGACAGCGAACTTGTTACCATTACGGTTAACGAATCCGGCAACCAAGCGCCGGTCTTGGCTCCCATCGGCGCCAAGAGCACGAACGAAAATCAGCAACTGGCCTTCAACATCAGCGCCACGGATGCGGATTTGACCACGCCAACTTTGAGTGCGGTCAACCTGCCTGCCGGCGCCACCTTTGTGGATTCCTTGAACGGGAGAGGACGCTTCACCTGGACGCCTTCGTTCGCACAAGCCGGTACTTATAATGTCACCTTTATCGCCTCCGATGCCTCGCTGGCGGACAGCGAAGTCGTCACAATAACCGTTAATAATGTAAATCGGGCGCCGGTGCTGAATACGATAGGGGCCAAGAGTACCAATGAGAATCAGCAGCTGCAGTTCAGAATTTCGACTTCCGACCCGGACGGCACAACGCCGACACATTCCGCCTTGAACGTTCCCAGTGGCGCGACTTTTGTGGATTCGCTCAACGGGGCTGGTTCCTTCACTTGGACGCCGTCGTTCACCCAAGCAGGAACCTACAACGTCACGTTCATCGCCAGCGACGGCAGTTTAGCAGACAGTGAAGTGGTTACGATAACCGTTAACAACGTGAACCGACCGCCGGTCCTGGCTGCCATTGGTGCCAAAAATACCAATGAGAATCTGCTGTTGCAGTTCCGGGTTTCAGCCACCGATCCCGATTTGACCACTCCTTCTTTTTCAACTGTCGGTCTGCCTTCCGGAGCAACTTTTGTTGACTCGTTGAACGGGGCCGGGTCCTTCCGCTGGACGCCCACGTTCTCCCAATCCGGGGTTTATAACATCACCATCATTGCTTCGGATGGCTCGCTGGCGGACAGCGAAGGCGTTACGATAACGGTCAACGACGTTAATCGACCGCCGGTATTGGCGACCATCGGCAGCAAAACCACGAGCGAAAACCAGCTCTTGCAGTTCCGAGTTTCTGCCACGGATCCGGATTTGACGACTCCTTCTTTGTCTGCCGTCGGGTTGCCGGCAGGGGCCGTTTTTGTGGATTCGCTAAATGGGGCCGGTTCTTTTAGCTGGACGCCGTCGTTTGCACAGAGCGGGTCTTACAACGTGACCTTCATCACTTCGGACGGTTCTTCGGCCGACTCCGAATTGGTGCCCATCACGGTGAACAACGTGAACCGCTCGCCGGTGTTGGCCCCCATTGGAGCTAAGAGCACCCCGGAGAACCAGCTTTTACAGTTTAGGGTTTCGGCTACCGACCCGGATGCCACCACGCCAACCCTTTCGGCTGTTGGGGTTCCTTCGGGGGCTGCTTTTGTCGATTCCGCCAACGGGGCGGGGTCTTTTTCCTGGACGCCGACGTTCTTCCAGTCCGGCACCTATAACGTCACGTTTATTACCTCGGATGGAGTATTGGCGGACAGCGAGGTGGTTGCTATCACAGTCGGCAACGCCAACCGCGCGCCGGTTTTAGCCGCCATTGGTGGCAAGAGCATCAACGAAAACCAGTTCTTGCAGTTTAGGATTTCGGCCTCCGATCCGGATTTGACCACGCCTTCGTTGGCAGCCGTGAATGTTCCTTCCGGCGCCGTTTTTACGGATTCGTTGAACGGGGCTGGTTCCTTCCGCTGGACGCCCACGTTCTTCCAGTCCGGCACCTATAACGTCACTTTTATTGCTTCGGATGGCGCCTTGGCCGATTCCGAAGTGGTTGTTGTCACCGTCAACAATGTCAACCGGCCGCCGGTTTTGGCCGGCATCGGCAACAAGTCCGTCAACGAGAATCAACTTTTGGCCTTCAACGTCAGCGCCGCGGATCCCGATCTGACCACGCCCGTATTGACAGCGACACCCCTGCCCGCCGGGGCGGTTTTTGTCGATTCGTTGAACGGCCGGGGCGGTTTTGTCTGGACGCCTTCCTTCACTCAATCCGGGGCATACAACGTCCGGTTTATCGCTTCCGATGGTTCCTTGGCGGACAGCGAGGTGATCGTCATATCGGTCAACAACGTAAATGCCCCGCCGGTTTTGGCGGCCATGGGTGCCAAAGCAGTCACCGAAAACCAGCTTCTGTCGTTCAGAATCTCCGCTTCCGACGTGGACGGAACCATACCCGGGCTTTCCGCCGTGGGGGTGCCTTCCGGTGCCACCTTCGTGGACTCGGCGAATGGAGTCGGTTCCTTCCGCTGGACGCCGAACTTTACACAAGCTGGGGTTTACAATGTCATCTTTATCGCAACCGACGGTGTTTTGGCGGACAGCGAAGTAGTGACCATTACGGTTAATGAATCGGGCAACCAACGGCCTGTTTTGGCTCCGATTGGCGCCAAGGTCACCGATGAAAATCAACTTTTGGCTTTCAATATCAGCGCCACGGATGCCGATTTGACCACGCCGGCCCTTTCAGCCGTCGGATTGCCCACGGGTGCGACTTTAGTGGACTCACTCAATGGCCGGGGCCGCTTCACTTGGACCCCCACGTTCTTCCAGGCCGGCAGCTACAGCGTGACCTTTATCGCTTCGGATGGAACTTTGGCGGATAGCGAATTGGTCGCCATCGCCGTCAACAATATCAACCGGCCGCCGGTGTTGAATACGATTGGGAACAAAACTACCAACGAAAACCAGCTTTTGCAGTTCCGGGTTTCTTCCACCGACCCGGATTTGACTGCGGCCGTTTTGAGCACGGTCGGTTTGCCTTCCGGAGCCGCTTTTGTGGACTCCGCCAACGGCGCCGGCTCCTTCAGCTGGACGCCGACTTTCGCGCAAGCCGGAAGCTATAACGTAACCTTCATCGCGTCCGATGGAAGCATGGCAGACAGTGAATTGATTGCAGTTGTCGTCAACAACGTCAACCGCGCTCCGGTATTGAATGCAATTGGCAGCAAGGTTACCAATGAAAATCAACTTTTGCAGTTCAGAATTTCGGCCACCGACCCGGACGGCACGGTTCCTTCACTTTCGGCTGTGAACCTCCCGGCGGGTGCGGCCTTCATCGACTCGTTGAACGGCGCCAGCTCGTTTGCTTGGACCCCGTCTTTCACCCAGTCCGGGAATTACAACATGACCTTCATTGCTTCGGATGGCTCACTGGCAGACAGCGAGATAGTCACGATTACGGTCAACGAAGGGGGCAACCAACGGCCGGTTTTGGATCCGATAGGGGCTAAAATCGGGGCGGAGAACACGCTTTTGCAGTTTAGGATCACCTCCTCGGACCCGGACGGCACCACCCCCACGCTTTCTTCCCTCAACCGTCCGACCGGTTCCACATTCGTCGATTCGGCCAACAGCCGGGGTTCCTTCTCCTGGACGCCCAGTTTTACGCAGGCAGGGACCTACAACGTCACCTTCATTGCCGCCGACGGGCTTTTGGCCGACAGCGAAGTGGTTACCATCACCATCAACAACACCAACCGGGCGCCGGTTCTGGCTCCTATCGGCAACCGCTCCATAACCGAGGGGAATACGTTAGCCTTCAACACCAGTGCCACGGACGCCGACGGCCAGCCCCTCACAATGTCGGCGGTCAACGTTCCCGTAAATGCGACTTATGTGGACTCCGGGAACGGGCGCGGACGTTTCACCTTCAGTCCCAACTTCATCCAAGCGGGAAGTTATAACATCACCTTTATCGCTTCGGACGGCGGTTTGGCGGACAGCGAGCTGGTGGTCATTACCGTATTTGAAGCCGGCAACCAGGCCCCCGTTCTGGCACCCATTGGGGCCAAGAATGTATCGGAAAACCAGAATTTGACCTTTGGCGTTTCCGCCAGCGACGCCGACAGCACCATTCCGGCCTACGTTGTGCAAAACGTTCCGTTGAATGCTTCCTTCACCGATTCGGGCAACGGGCGGGGAGCGTTCACCTTCAATCCCGATTTCTTCCAGGCGGGGACCTACAACGTGCGCTTTATCGCCACGGACGGCTCCAAGTCGGACACCGAGTTGGTGGCCATCACGGTCAACAACGTGAACCGCAAGCCGGTCTGGAGCCCGATTGGCAACCGCGTTACGACCGAAGGACAGCTTTTGGCCTTCAACGTTTCTGCTTCGGATCCCGATTTGACTATTCCGGTTTTGTCCGTGGTCAGTTTACCTTCAGGGGCAACGTTTGTCGATTCGCTGAACGGGCGGGGTCGCTTCTCCTGGACACCAACTTTCACGCAAAGCGGAACTTACAACTTGAGATTCTTGGCCTCCGATGGGGACTTGATCGATACGCAAAACGTCACCATCACGGTGAACGAATCCGGCAATCAGGCACCGGTACTGGCTGCTATCGGGGCCAAGACGACAAGCGAAAACCAGCTTTTGAGCTTCAACATCAGCGCCACGGACCCGGATGCATCTACGCCTATTCTTTCCGCGGTCGGTCTTCCGTCCGGGGCCATCTTTGTGGATTCGTTGAATGGACGCGGAAACTTCTCCTGGACGCCATCTTTCTTCCAGGCCGGGAGCTACAACGTGACGTTTGTCGCTTCAGACGGTGCTTTGGCGGATAGCGAAGTGGTTGCGGTTACGGTTACCAATGTCAACCGGGCACCGGTTTTGGCGGCCATTGGGGCCAAGAACACCAACGAAAATCAGCTTCTGCAGTTCCGGGTGTCGGCCGCGGACCCGGATTTGACCGTGCCTTCGCTTTCCGCCGTTGGGCTCCCTTCCGGGGCTTCCTTTATCGATTCCTTGAACGGAGCCGGTTCGTTTGCCTGGACTCCATCCTTCGTCCAGTCCGGCGCTTACAACGTCATCTTCATTACCTCGGACGGTTCTTTGGCGGACAGCGAAACGGTTATCATCACTGTCAACAACGTCAACCGCTCGCCGGTTTTGGCCGCCATCGGAGCCAAGTCGGTCAATGAAAACCAGCTTCTGCAATTCCGCCTTTCGGCCAACGACCCGGATTTGACCATTCCCTCGTTTGCCGTCGTCGGTCTGCCGACCGGGGCTGTTTTCGTGGATTCCCTCACCGGAGCCGCCTCGTTTAGCTGGACGCCGACCTTCTTCCAGTCCGGCAATTACAGCATCACCTTTATCGCCTCGGACGGAACACTCGCGGACAGCGAAACAGTGGCGATTACCGTGAACGAAGTCAACCGCTCGCCGGTTTTGGCCTCCATCGGCAACAAGTCGGTCAACGAAAATCAGCTTTTGCGCTTCCGGATTTCGGCCTCCGAACCGGATTTGACCACCCCGATCTTGTCGGCCGTCGGTTTGCCGACCGGTTCATCCTTGGTTGATTCTTTGAACGGTGCCGGTTCTTTCAGTTGGACGCCCGCCTTCACTCAATCCGGCAGCTACAACGTGACTTTCATTGCTTCGGACGGCTCCTTGGCGGACAGCGAGCAAATCACGATTACCGTGAACAACGTGAACGCGCCGCCGGTTTTGGCGGCCATCGGGGCCAAAACCACCTCCGAGAACCAACTTTTGCAGTTCAGAATTTCCGCGTCCGATGTGGACGGCACGGTTCCGGTTCTTTCTGCACTGGGCGTTCCTTCCGGAGCAGTTTTTGTCGATTCGGCCAACGGCGCCGGTTCCTTCCGCTGGACCCCTTCCTTCGTCCAGTCCGGCACGTACAACGTCACTTTCATTGCCAGCGATGGATTATTGGCGGACAGCGAACTCGTTACGATTACCGTGAACGAATCGGGTAACCAAACGCCGGTTTTGGCTCCGATTGGTGCCAAGACGGTTGACGAAAATCAGCCACTGGCCTTCAACATCAGCGCCTCCGATCTGGATCTGACCATTCCGGCACTTTCGGTTGTTGGATTGCCTTTAGGAGCGACGTTTATCGATTCAACAAATGGGCGGGGACGGTTTGCCTGGACGCCGACCTTCTTCCAATCCGGCAGCTACAATGTGACCTTCATCGCTTCCGACGGAACGCTGGCCGATTCGGAAGTCGTAACCATCACCGTCAACAACATCAACCGGGCTCCGGTTCTCGCCGTCATCGGGAACAAAAGTATCAACGAGGGGCAGCCCTTGCAGTTCAGGATTTCTTCTTCGGATCCGGATTTGGCGGCACCCGTTTTGACCACGGTTGGCTTGCCTACCGGCGCGGTTTTTGTGGATTCGTTGAACGGGGCCGGTTCGTTCACTTGGACGCCGACATTTTTCCAGTCCGGTAGCTACAACGTCACTTTTATCGCTTCGGACGGCTCCTTGGCGGACAGCGAGACCATTGCGATTACGGTTAATAACGTCAATCGCGCTCCGGTGCTCGCTGCCATCGGCAGCAAAACGGTAGTGGAAAGCCAACTCTTGCAATTCCGCGTTTCAGCCGTTGACCCGGACTTGACCACGCCGGTTCTGTCCGCCGTCGGTCTACCGACAGGGGCCGCCTTTGTGGATTCTCTCAATGGGGCCGGTTCGTTCAGCTGGACGCCGACGTTCTTCCAATCCGGCAGTTACAACGCGACCTTCATCGCCTCGGACGGCTCGCTGGCGGATTCGGAAGTAGTTGCCATCACCGTAAACGATGCCGGGCGGGCGCCCGTTCTCGCTTTGATTGGGAACAAGAATGTCAACGAAAATCAATTGCTGCAGTTCAGAATATCGGCCACCGATCCGGATTTGACCACGCCGATTTTGTCCGTTGCCGGTTTACCTGCGGGTGCCGCCTTTGTGGATTCCTTGAACGGGGCCGGTTCATTCGCTTGGACGCCGACTTTCTTCCAGTCCGGCAGCTACAACGTGACCTTCATCGCTTCGGATGGCTCGCTGGCCGATTCGGAAATTGTGGCCATCACGGTCAACAACGTCAACCGCGCACCAGTTTTGAACGCCGTTGGGGCCAAGACCGTCAATGAGAATCAGCTTCTGCAGTTCGGCGTTTCTTCTTCCGATCCGGATTTGACGGTGCCGGTGCTTTCCGCGCTCGGGCTGCCTTCTGGAGCTGTTTTCGTGGATTCGACGAACGGAAGTGGTTCATTCAGTTGGAAGCCTTCCTTCACGCAGGCTGGCGCGTACAATGTCACCTTAGTCGCTTCGGACGGCTCGCTGGCGGATTCGGAGGTTGTGGCCATTACCGTCAACAATGTCAACCGGGCACCGGTTTTGAACACGATGGGGGCCAAGGCCGTCAACGAAAACCAGCTTTTGCAGTTTAGGGTGTCAGCGGTTGACCCGGATGCCACCATTCCCGCACTCTCGGCTTTGAGTTTGCCGACCGGCGCCGTGTTCAGCGACTCGTTGAACGGGGCCGGTTCCTTCAATTGGACGCCGTCGTTTGTTCAGTCCGGAAGCTATAACGTCACTTTCATCGCTTCCGACGGAAATTTGGCGGACAGTGAAATCGTGGCGATTACCGTCAACGAAGTGGGGAACCAACAGCCGGTTTTGGATCCGATTGGAGCCAAGGTGGGAGCGGAGAATGCGCTTCTCCAGTTTAGAATAACTTCTTCCGATGCGGACGGGACACTACCGGCGCTTGCGGCCGTTGGGCTGCCTTCCGGTGCCACCTTTGTTGATTCTTTGAACAGCCGGGGCTTGTTTGCCTGGACGCCATCCTTTGTCCAAGCTGGCACGTACAACGTTACGTTTATCGCCTCCGACGGCCTTTTGGCGGATAGCGAAACGGTGACAATTACCATTAACAATACCAACCGCTCGCCGGTTTTGGATCCGGTCGGGCCGCGCACAGTACTGGAAGGGAACACAATGGCTTTTGTGGTGACCGCTTCCGATCCCGATTTGCAACCCCCGGCCCTTTTGGCAGTCAATCGCCCGGCCAATTCCACGTTCGCCGACAGCGGCAATGGCAGCGGGGTCTTCAACTTCACCCCGTCGTTTGCCCAGGCCGGAGTGTACAACGTAACCTTCATCGCTTCGGACGCCAATCTGGCGGACAGCGAAGTGGTGGCCATCTCCGTGGTGGAAGTGGGGAACCAGCGGCCGGTCATCGATTCCATCGGTCCTAAAACGGTGGCGGAGGCGGGCAGTTTGCAGTTCCGCGTTCGGGCCGTCGACCCGGACGGAACGGTCCCGGCGCTTGCCATTTTGAACCGGCCGACCAACGCCATCTTCATCGACAGCGGCAACGGGCGGGGTTCGTTCACCTTCAATCCCAATTTCACCCAGGCCGGGCTGTACAACGTTTCCTTCATCGCCTCCGACGGTACTTTTGCGGATACCGAGCTGGTGGCTATCACGGTTACCAACACGAACCGGTTGCCGGTTTTGGATTCCATCCGGGCGAAAGCCGTCACCGAAGGGCAGTTGTTGTCCTTCCGCATTTCTTCCTCCGATCCGGACGGCCAGTTCCCGGCCCTTACCGCCGAGAATCTGCCAACCGGTGCGGCGATTGTGGACAGTGGCAACGGCCGTGGTTCATTTGGCTGGACGCCGGCCTTCACGCAGGCCGGAGTTTACAGCGTTCGCTTCATCGCCTCGGACGGGGATCTGGCCGATAGCGAAATGGTAACTATCACAGTCAATGAGGCCGGAAACCAAAGGCCGAATTTGACGGCAATCAGTTCCAAGGTTGTCGACGAGAATCAGCTTCTGCAATTCCAGATTTCAAGCACCGATCCGGATGGAACTTTGCCTGTTCTTTCGGCGCTTGGCCTGCCCTCCGGAGCGGCGTTTGTCGATTCGGCCAACGGGGTCGGGGCTTTTAGTTGGACACCTTCGTTTGTACAGGCCGGAAGTTACAGCGTCACTTTTGTTGCTTCCGACGGTACGTTGGCGGATAGCGAAGCGGTCAGTATCACCGTCAACAACGTCAACCGCGCGCCGGTGCTTGCCGCCATCGGTGCCAAAAACGTCAACGAGAATCAACTCCTGCTGTTCCGGATTTCGGCCGCTGATCCGGATTTAACCGTGCCGGTACTTTCGGCTGTCGGCCTGCCGGCCGGAGCGGCTTTTGTTGATTCGCTGAACGGGGCCGGTTCCTTTGCCTGGACGCCCAGCTTTGCGCAGGCCGGCAATTACAACGTCACTTTCATCGCTTCGGATGGAACTTTGGCGGACAGCGAATTGGTGGCCATCACGGTTGGCGAAGTGAATCGCGCGCCTGTTTTGGCGGCCATCGGTGCCAAAACCACTAACGAAAACCAACTCTTGCAATTCCGTGTTTCAGCTTCCGATTCAGATTTGACCACGCCAACTCTGGCTGCGGTTGGTTTGCCCGCCGGAGCGGCCTTTGCCGATTCGACCAACGGCGCCGGTTCGTTTAGTTGGACGCCGGATTTCTTTCAGGCCGGCAGCTACAACGTCACCTTTATCGCTTCGGACGGAACGTTGGCGGATAGCGAAGCGGTTTCCATATCCGTCATCAATATCAACCGTTCGCCGGTGCTGACCCCGATTGGCGGGAAAACGATTATGGAAGGACAGCTCTTGCAGTTTGGAATCACGGCATCCGACCCGGATTTGACTATGCCGATTTTGAGCGCGATTAACCTGCCTTCCGGTGCGACTTTTGTGGATTCAACCAACGGGATCGGCTCATTTAGTTGGGCGCCCACCTTTACCCAAGCCGGACTTTACAATGTCACCTTCATCAGTTCGGATGGTCTTTTGGCCGACAGCGAAATCGTTTCCATCACGGTCAATGAATTCGACCGGGCGCCGGTTCTGGCTCCGATTGGGGCGCAAACCACCAGTGAAGACCAGCTTTTGCAGTTCAGAGTTTCCGCTTCCGATCCGGACTTGACCGTGCCCGTCCTTTCAGCCGTCGGGCTGCCCGCCGGCGCGACATTTGTCGATTCAACCAACGGGGCGGGCGGATTTGTCTGGACGCCTGGGTTTAATCAAGGGGGCGTTTACAACGTAACCTTCATCGCCACAGCCGGCCTTTTGGCGGACAGCGAAATTGTAACCATCACCGTCAACGTGGTGAACCGCCGGCCGGTTTTGGCTGTCATCGGGCCTAAGCAGACCACCGAAGTGCAGCCCTTGGCCTTCATCGTCGCGGCTTCCGATTCCAACGGCACGATTCCACAGCTTTCGGCCGTCGGTCTGCCGGCCGGAGCGGTCTTTGCTGATTCTCTAAATGGAAAAGGGCTCTTCAGCTGGACCCCCACGGCCCTGCAGTCCGGGATTTACAACGTCACCTTTATCGCCTCTGACGGCACGCTGGCGGACAGCGAGGTTGTGGCGATTACCGTCCTCGAGGCCGGAAATCTGGCGCCGGTTTTTGATTCGATTCCATCCCCCCTTGTGCTTTACGAGGGGGATTCACTCTTCCTGCGGCTCCACGCCACAGATCCGGAAGGGGATATTCCCCTGCTCGGCTCTTCCGGGCGGCCGCTCAATTCCACCTTTGCCGACAGCGGCAATGGTTCGGCCCTGTTCGTCTTCCGGCCCACCTATCTGCAGGCGGGGAGCTATTCGGTCACCTTCATTGCGACTGACCGGGCCACACCGCCAGCCTCTGCGTACAAAATCGTTGGGATCGTGGTGCGGGACGTCAATCGGCCGCCGGTCATCGATTCCATAAGCAACAAGACCGTTCTGGCCGGGCAAACCCTGCGCTTCCGGGTGCATGCCAAAGACACCACGGACGCCGCCCCCGGGCCGATTTTCCTGACTTCCAGCCCCTTGCCGCTCAACGCCACGTTCGTCGATTCCGGCAACACCTCCGGTGGATTTGTCTTTACGCCCGATTTTTCGCAAATTGGCAGCCATACCGTTACCTTTTTTGCCACGGACTCGGACACGCCGGCTTTGACCGGAACGCGCACCGTGCAGATTTCCGTGCAGAACACCAACCGCAGCCCGGTCTGGTTAGCCACCTTCGGGCCGCAGACGGTCAGGGAAGGGGATTCCCTGGCATTGACTGTGCGGGCCGCCGATCCCGATTCCACCCTTCTGACTTTGAGCACCGGGGCTCTGCCGGTCAACGCCACGTTTGTGGACAACCGGAACAACACCGGAACGTTCCGCTTCCTGCCAAGCTTTATTCAGGCCGGGTTGTATTCGGTCCGCTTCAACGCCACGGACGGGCTGGCCTCGATTAACCAGACCGTTTACATTCAGGTGACGAGCGCGGGGAACCAAAGACCCTCGGTTTATGTCCCGGACAGCCTGGCGGTCACGGAGGCGGCCACGCTGATTTTCCCGGTTTTGGGGGATGACCCGGATTCCACCAAGCCGGCTCTTTCCGCTTTGAATTTGCCGGCCAATGCCACCTTCACCGATTCGGGGAACGGATTAGGCGGCTTCCGCTTCACGCCGAGCTACATTCAGTCCGGCGTTTATTTGATTCAATTCGTGGCGGCGGACGGCTCTCTGGCCGATACCGGTATGACCAAGGTGGTGGTTTTGGACGCCGGGAACCAGCGGCCGCTTTTGAGCCCGATTGTCACCCCGCGCACGGTGGTGGAAGGGGATTCCCTGAAAATCATCGTGAAGGCCTCCGATTTGGACACCACGAAATCGTTTTTGCGGGCGCGGCCCTTGCCGGCCAACGCCACCTTTGTGGACAGCCGCGCGGATTCCGGCATCTTTGTCTTCCGGCCCAGCTTCTTCCAGGCCGGCAGCTACAACATCCGCTTTGCGGCCCTGGATGCCCGCGACACGACTTTGGCGGACAGCCAAACGGTCACGGTCAACGTTACCAATATCGACCGGCTGCCCTACTTCGACGTTTTCCCGAGCGGGCGGACGGTGGCGGAAGGGGAGACCTTGCGGGTCTACGTGCACGCCATCGACCCGGATTCCACCATCCCGCACATGGAGCTCCGCCCGGTCACGGACGCCCCCGGCACACTCACTTCTTCCATAGACGGCCAGGGCGGCATCAACGTCACCTATGTTCCAAGCTACAGCGCCACTTTGGGCCAGCCGTTCCGGGTTCTGCCCAAATGGACCTTCCGCACGGCCGATTTGACCTTGAATCCGCCGTACATTTTGGATCAAGACCTGCAGGTGACGGTTACGAGCGTGGAGCGGCCCCCGGTTCTGGCTACCATCGGGCCGAAGTCGGGGCAGGAGGGTTCCCTTTTAACCTTCGACATTTCCGCGGCCGATCCGGACTCCACCGTCCCCACGGTTCTGGCCGAAAACCTCCCCTCCGGCGCCACCTTCACTGCTTTGGGCGGAGGGCGCGGGCGCTTTAGCTGGCTCCCCGGCTTCAACCAGGCCGGCAGCTATCCGGTGCGCTTTATCGCCCGCGACCAAACCAGCCGGGCGGACAGCGAGCTGGTGACCATCACCATAAACGAGTTCGGCAACCACCCGCCGGCCTTGACGGTCACCATTCTGGATACCATTGTTTTGGTCAACCGCACGCTCACTTTGGAATTCTCGGCGGCCGATTTGGATTTGACCACGCCGGTTTTGAACGTCCTCTCCCGCCCGCGCAATTCCACCTTCACCGATTTCGGCTCCGGCATCGGCCGGTTCGAATTCACCCCGGACTCCGCCCAGACGGCGGTCGGGTCGGCCACGCTGGGGCGGGATTCGGTCTACACGATTACGCTCACCGCTTCGGACGGCATTATTACGGTCAACCAGCTTGTCCGGCTGCACGTCTACAATTGGCGGCGTGGAGACCTGAACCGGGACGAGGAGATTACCCCCTCCGACGTGGTGCAGATGCTGCAGGCGGTCTTCAACAACGTCAACATCCCCAGCCCGCTGGCTTTGGGGGACCTGAACTGCGACGGCCTCCTTTCCCCGACGGACGTGGTGGTTATGCTGAACGCCGCCTTCTTGGGAACCGTCCTGCAACCATGTCAGCCGCCTCCCAATAATCCAACTGCTTTGGGCCGGTATTAGCTGGCCCCCCACCCCCGGCATCTTTATCCTGAATCCTCCTCAAAACAGGATGCCGGGGGTTCTTTTTTGACAGTCGAAAGTGGGCCGCGGACGGGTTAGTATCGGTAGTCGCGGGAAGCCCGGCGCTGAAGCGTCGGTTACCTTTAGGGTATTTTGGAGGAGAAGGGAAAGGCAACTGTATTCGAGAGGGTAGGCGGGCGGATAACGCCATAATCCAGTATGGGTCAAAAAAAACACTTGACAAGCCCAAAGGGGGGTGCTATCATATTAATGCCTCGAGCAATATTCCGGGCCTGCTTTACGGCTCAAAGCGGCTTGGAAAAAAGAAAGGTTTACAGACAGGCTTCTTAAACGAGTAAGCTATCGGGAAAGATTGCGCCTGTTTTTCTCCGTTTTCCAGCAGGCAAAACTCAAAAAACCGTTTCAGTAGGAGGGGAACCACCAGACAAACGGTTTGCGGGTTGAATTCCCAAGCGGCTGCTCAAAAATCGGGAGGTGATTGAACACGAAAAAGGCACGATGAGATCATCGGGCGTCTTTTTAACCTTCGAGATGAAGGCCCGTCCCGGTCAAACGGGACAAAAAAACGTTACGAATCGCTTTACTTTGAAAGGAGTTTCACGAATATGATGAGAAAAACAAGCATCCTATTGGCAGTGGTTTTGGCCATCGCCTTTATGGGGTTCTCGCTGGCCTTCGGTCTGCCGAAAGATGGCAAGGCCGTTCCGAGCCAGTCGGGTTCCACCGCGGCGGCCCGGCCTGCTCCGCTCAATCCCGTGGTCATCGATGATGACCAGCAGCGGGAAAACGCGGGGTTGATCCAGTATCCCGTCTATCCGCGGGGCGGCGCCAGCCGGGTCATTTCCGCCGGCGTGCCCTACGTCACGGTGACGACCGGGATTCCGGAAACCCCGGGCGGCAACAACCACATGCGCGATCAGGTGGTCGCCAGCCCTTCGGGCGTGGCCCACATGGTCTATGGCGTGGTGCCCGGTTATTCCGCGGCCGACTCCGCCATTAACTTTTTCTACTTCTACAACGCCTACGACTGCTCCAATTCCAATGCCCTGCGCAACGGGCCGTTGGACGTGCCGTTGACGGCCCCGGGTCCCCCGGCCGATCCCCGGCCGCGCTACACGAACCAGGGCTTCATGTTCATGCCCAACCTGGCCACCGGCGTGCCCCACATCATGGGCGTCCGCTACATTCTGCGGACGGAAACCGCCCCTGCGGGCGACGTTACCCGCCGCCTCGGCGCCCTGTTCAAAGACGGCTCCGAGTGCTTGGGTCTTTTCACCATGGACTCCGTGCTGAACAACACGCCTCCCATAGCCGTGCACTGGCAGGGATATGCCGTGAACGAGAGCACCTGGATAGCCACTTGCCGGCCCAGCTCAAACCCGGCGGACATCGGCTGGACCTACACCACCGACCGCGGGGCTTCCTGGGCGGCGGTCGGCATCCTGAACACCTACAGCCCGTGGTTCAATTCGGTGGACATCACCGGCTCCGGCAACACGATTTACGTCTTGTCGCATGCCGACCCGAACGATCCGAACGCCTTCACCACGACCGAGCGTCCCTGCTACTTGAAGGGGACCTATAACCCCGGCCTCGGCACCATCACCTGGGGCACCATCACCGACATCACCGGTGATTTCCGGCTCCCGGGCTTCTTGGCCAACATGATCGACATCGACGGGGTTATGATTGGCGACACCGTGCACGTCATCTGGACCGACTGGAACAACTTCAACGGGAACGGCTTTGCCGGCCCGGGCGGCGCCGTATGGCATGCCGCGGTCTTGCCGGATGGAACCGTGCAGGGTCCGCACAAAATAGTGGACATCAACATCGACGGCCGTCTGCCGGACCGTTCCGGTTCGCTCTTCGGCTTCGACGTCTGCAACTGGCCGATGGTGGAATTGGTTTACAATCCCACCTCGGGCGTGCTCTACGGCCTGTGGGCCGCGCCGCCGGAGGAACTCGATGTTAACGGCAACCCCACCGGCCAGTGGGGGGACTACGAACAGTACGGCGCCATGGCCGTGTACGACATTTTCTGTTCGGCCTCTCCGAACAACGGCCGCGCCTGGGACGACCCGCAAAACGTCACGCAGACCAACAATCCGGGCTGCGACGGCACCCCGGGCAATCCCTGCGTTCACGAGGATGATTTCTCGGCTTCCGACCTGGTGCGCAACGACACCATCTGGATTGCCGCTTTTGCCCAGAAATATCCCGGCACGCAGGAATCGGCCATCCGCTCCGGCATCACCCCGGATCCGGGTCCTCTGACCGAGCTCACCGACGAGTTCCGGCTCTACAAGGCCCCGGCCCGCGCGCCGGTGTCCACCTTGCGCGGCGATTTGGCTTCGCTTCCCGGCGACACCGTGAAGTTCTACCAGATTTCGCTGCGCCCGCGGGCCGGCATTTTCAATGCCAATCTGCGGCTTTCCAACATCGGGCTGGTCGGCTTCTTTTTGGACAGCGTCATTATTGAACCCGGTTTGAACGACGGCTTCTTGGTCGTAACCTCCAACGCCACACCCGGCACCTTCGTGGCGGTCGGCGGCAGCTACGACTTCCAGCTTTCGTTCAACACGAACGGCGTGGGCGCGGCCGACGTCGGCGCCCGCAGCGGGAACTTGAAGGCCTATGTCCGCTCGGTGGCCCCCGCCGGCAACAAGACTCTGCCCATCAACATCACGGCCTACGTGGTGCCCACCCTCTGCTTCAATCGGAAGTCCGTCATCCACTCCGGCTCGAACTATACCGAAGTGGGGAACCAGGGCTCCATCAAGGATCAGGGCGGTCTGGGTATGTACTACCCCGTGAACGGCCATGACAACTTCTACGATGGCGGCGTGTGGGTGGCCTGGGACAACAACATTCCCGACGGCCGCGGCAACTGCGCCGACGGATTCCCGCGCAAGGTGACCCGCCAGCTCTTCGGCGACAAGTTCCTGCGCTGCATTTCCGACGGCTATCTGGACTCGGTCTCCGGCGGCGGCTACTACAACATCTCGCTGACCTCCATCGGCGCCGAGTTGCAGGATTCCAACATCGCCTGGAAGAACATCTGGGAGCAGTCCACGCATGCCGATTCTTCGGACTTTTTGCTCCAGACCACGAAGGTCATCAACATCGGCACCGATCCGATTGACAGCGTGGCCTTCGGCGCAATTTACGACTTGGACGTGCAGGTGGACGGCGTGGTGAACGCCTCCGAAAACGTGGCCGGCGACACGACTCTTTCCTATGCCGGAAAGACCTGGTGGTTCGGCTGGATTGCCGGGAACGACGTGCTGATCGACTCCTGCGCTCCGGGGAACTTTGCCTACGGCACCGTGATCATTCCGAACTCGAACGATCCGGGTACCCTGCCCAGCTTCGTTCGTCCGCGCGGCGGCGTGATGTACCACCAGTCCGGTTTCTCCTACAACATCGGTTGCGAGAACCCGAACGGCGGCGACTCGCTGTTTGAGCGCTATGCCTGGTATTTGGACAAGGTCACGAGCGCGGCCAGACGCGCCGACGATTCGCTGACCGGCAGCTACCAGGATACCTCGGCGGCTTGCATTGCCAACAACAACTGCACCGTCTGCGGCGGACCGGGCGCTTATAGCACCGGCCCGACGTGGCGCGATGATATGGGCTGGATGGCAGTGGCCGAAAAGGTCTACAACTTCCCGGTCAACGGCGGCGGCGCCGGTTTGGTGGCCCGCTACGGGCTGGACGGGTTGGCGGCCTTGGCGGCCGGTGAGGATCCGGTCTTCTCCGGTCCGGGCGAAACCTACACGGTTATCCATGTGGCCAGCTCGGGCGGCGGTTTGACCGACCTGTACAACAACGCCATCAAGGGGATCGACTGGTACTTGAACCATGCCAACATTCCGGTTGGCCCGACCCAGACCCGTCTGAAAGGGGACCTGATTATCAGCGGTACCCTGACTCCGGCGGACGTGGTGGCGGAACTGAACGACGTCTTCAACCAAATTGACGTTGCAGGCGGCGTGGTCGTTCCCATCTGCGTGGCGGATCTCAACAACGTGGGCGGTCTTTCGCCGGCCGACGTGGTGCTGCTCTTAAACGGCACCTTCGTCGAGGGCGGCAACGGACCTACCTGCCCGAACTGCTTGAGACCCTGCATCTAATCGGTTGACCAACAACCGGTCGTTTCAAAAGTAACAAACCCGGCCTCGTCGCAAGGCGAGGCCGGATTTTTTTTGCCCTCGGCGCCCGGGAAACAAAAAATAAAAAATCCGCATTTTCCACTTGACGAATCCAGCTGGCAAGTTCATATTCAATACAATGGATGGTGATAATGCGCAAAAACCAAGGAGGTGTATCCGAAGAAACTTGGGAACGTTTGTTCTGACGCAAATGGATGAGTTACCCGACAGCGGATGTAACTTTTGGAAAGAAACAACCCCTAACTTTTAGGAGGGAGTAATGAAAAATTTTTTCACCCTTGCAATTCTGACACTCTTGTTGGCGCTTTTCGCATCTTCGGCCTTTGCCCAGGTGAGCCCGCTGGACTCTGTCATTCTGGAATCCAAAGTGGTGGACACCTCCTTGGTCGGGGCGACCGGTTCGCCGGCCTTTATGATGAGGGTGTTCATCACCAACGAGGATTCCCTGACTTTTCTGACCTTGGCCCTGCGGGAGTCGACCATCAACGGCTCGGCCTACGCGCTTTTGGCCCGAACCGGGACCGGCTCGCTCACTTTTTCCAGTGTTGTTTCCCCGCTCGATCCCAATACCTTGAAATGGTTCGGCTCGGCCAGCTTTTCCCAATACAACGATAACAGCCCGGACCGTTTTTTGGTGGCGGCCGGCTTTGACGGTTCCGATCCCGCCACCATCGAGCCCCCCAATTTGGCCCGCAAGGGAATCTGGGATATTAAGTTCCGGCACACCTCCTTCGGCATCGATTCGATGGGCGTGATTCGATTTGACTCGTCACGCGTGTCGGGATTACCCTGCCTGTTTACAAATACGGTACCCGCGGATAAGGTGCCCAACTTTGTTCCCAGTTTGATTACCGTTGTGCGGACCGACGTGCGGGATGTGAATCCGGGCCAGCGGCCGCAGTCCTATTCCCTTTCCCAGAACTACCCCAATCCCTTCAACGCCAACACCCAGATTGCCTTCGCCCTGCCCAAAGCGGGCAAGACCACGCTGGAAATCTTCAATATTCTGGGACAAAAAGTGAATACCTTGTTGGATGAATATATGGAAGCTGGCAACAAAATCGTAAACTGGGACGGGCGGGACGTGAGCGGAAGAGAGGTGCCATCCGGCATCTACTTCTACCGCCTCCGTTCGGAAAATTTCCTGCAGACCAAGAAGATGTTGATGATACAGTAGATAGCGCTCTCACTAAAAAGCCCTGCTTGTATAAAGCAGGGCTTTTTTATTTCCTAAATTATTATAACCCTTTCCTCTTCAACGAATTGCCATTTGATGACATACTTATTTTGTAAGTCATTGCCATATAATTCGTTATAACGTTCAGATTACTCAAAACCCCCTTTGTGAAAAAAATAACACCATTTTTTTAGTTTTTATTTGACAAAAGCCCCAAAGTTATATTCTTTATGCCAAGTGGAAAGTTTTTGCTGCTGAAATGGCATCGGTCCTTGTAACCAAAAGAGGGACAGGCAGTTAGCTGAATTTCCATTTATTTTATGTTGAAAATAGCTGAAAATAAATTTCTAATCGGTAAAGAAATATATCCTCCTCTTTCTGTCGAGCTTTCCTATTTCCGGGTCTCCAAACGCCACTGGTCGATTTGCTTTGAGCGGATAAAGCGCACCGGCATCCGCATCCTTTCCACCTATGTTCCCTGGAATCTGCACGAAACTCAGCAGGGGCAGTTCGATTTCGGCGGGCATTTGGACCCCCGACGGGATTTAATTGTCTTTCTTGAATTGGCGCGCGAGTTCGGCTTCAAGGTGATTTTAAAACCGGGCCCCTGGATTGGCAGTGAATGGGCCAACGGCGGCTATCCGGATTATCTGGCCTCGCAGCCCGATCTTCTGGCTCGCGACCCAAACGGCAACTACGTCCCGGCCAAAAACACCGGCGGCGTCAAGGGGGGCTATGTCCCCACCTACCTGCACCCGACGTTTCTCTCCCACTTAAAACGCTACTATGTCGCCTTGGCGGAGGTGGTCAAGCACTACATCTACCCCCGCGGACCGGTCTTTCTGGTGGAAATCGACAGCCGCCCCTCCTTTGGCGGGCATATGGGGCCTTTCGATTTGGATTACAATCAGTATGTCGTTTCCAGTTTGTATCCGGAGTTTCTGCAGCAAAAATACGAGGAGCCGAAAAAGGTCGCGGAGGCCTATGCCGAGCGGGCCAAGCAGTTTGTCGATATCCGGCCGCCGGCAGCCTTTCACCCCGCCACCCCCAAGCAGCTCGCCAAGATCTTCGACTGGATGCGCTTCAAGGAATGGATGATGACGCGCTACGTCTCCAGTTTGCGGGAAATTTTGTTCAATTCCGAAATGCCGGCCCTGTATTATTTCACCCATTTTTCCAAAGAGGGATCGATGCCCCTCGCCGATTTCCCCTGGCCGGAAGATATGTCCTTTTTCTCCGGCTACTATCTGGACGGCAGCTTCGATTACTACACCGCCAAGCATGATTTGAAAGCGTTCTCCGGCACCAAGCCGTTCCCCTATCTTTCCACCCTGGCCACGGGCCTGCCCGCCGCCTTGCCCGAAGAAGCGGCCAAATATTTGCCCTACGACGCCCGCCACGTGAAGTTCAGCTTGTGCCTGGCCTTGGCCTCCGGCATCAAGGGATTCAACTTGGGCTCCTTTGTGGAGCGGGATCACTGGTACGGCTCCCCGTTGACCAAAGACGGCACGGTGACCGCCGGCTACGAGGTGATTCGCAAATTTGCCGCCGCTTCCGAGCGGGTGGGGTTCGACACCTTGGAATCCTCCGCGGAAATCGCTTTTCTCGTCGACCGACCGCTCTATTGGTACCGGGAGCTAAGGGCCGAAGAGCCGTACGGCTACATCCTGCCGCTAATGAACACCTACTTTGGGCTGGTGCGGGATTTGTCCTTTTTGAAATTCGAGTTCGGCGTGGCCGATTTTTCCTCGCCGGCCAGTTTGAAAAAGTACAAAACCTACATCGTCCCCACGGCCGAGGTGATGTCCCGCGCCGCGCAGGAGGCGTTGGTGGAAATGCTCAAGCAGGGGAAAAAGCTCGTTTTCTTCGGCGCCGTGCCGGTAATGGACGAAACCGGCCGCCCCTGTCAGATATTGGCCAACTTCATCAAGGTCAAAACCACCGCCGATTTGGAGGTGGGGAGCGTCAAGGGATTGGGTCTGGAATTTCCGGCCTCCCTGTTCGGCCACATCCGCAAGGCAAACTTGAAAAAAATCGCCTACGACGCCCGCCGCCGTCCGGTGGGGGCAGGGGGCAAGGTGAAGAAAGGAGAGGTCTGGTTTTTCACCTTCGATTTATCCAGCCAGTTGAACCACGAGCGGCTCTCCTTCTTGGAAAAACTGTTTGAGGAAATTGGCATCGAGCGGCGGCTGTATGCCTCCGACCCGCATCTGGATATGGCCTTGGCCAAAAACCAGAAAGCGACACTTTTGTATTTGTCCTACCCGCTTTCCGGCACCAACCACTCCGGCATTCCGCGCCAAATCATCATCCGGGTGGACACGGCCAAGGCCGGCATCCGCGGCGAAAAACTCAGGCTTTTGGATTTGCTGGGAGATGTGGATTTGAAAGTTTCCTCCAAGGATTTGCGGCAGGGATTGCCGCTGAAGGTTACACCCAACGATTCGTTTTTGTTTTTAATAGAGAAAAAATAAGACCGGTTCTATCCCGCTCCTGCTCCGGCCAGTTTTTTCAAGCCGTATTTTCTGATTAATCTTTCCTTTGAAAATTTTCGTTTTGCCTTCATCCATTCTTCAACAAACAGTCCGGAATCGATTTCCCGGAAAAGCTTTTCAAACACCGGCTTCAAAACCGTCAGCCGTTGGAGGGCTTTTTGTGTGCCGAAAGCAGCCGTGGGGGATATCTTTTGGATAAATCCGGCGGGCCCTTCCGTTTTTAACAGCTCGGCCAAAGAATCAATCTGCCCCAGGGTCTCCAGCCGGGCGTTCACTTCCGAAAGCCCGTGTCGGCGCATCGTTTGGTAACTGTAAAGTAAAATCGCCATCAAACCGCCGCACAAAAAGGCCTGCTCGCCGAAAAGGTCACCCAACGTTTCGTCCCGAAACGTGGTTTCAATAACGCCTGCGCGGGTGGCGCCGATGCCCCAGGCAAAAGCGAGGGCCTTTGGCAGGGCTTTTTGCGGCCGGGCTGCAATCCAGGCGGTCATTCCCCTCCCTTTTTGAAAAAGCTCCCAAAGTTTCTTTCCCGGCCCGAGCGGGGCGACAAGAAGAACATCGATTCCCTTCGGAATTTTTATCAAATTAAAGTGAATCGCCAACGCATGGGCAAAAACCACTGCTTGTCCACTTTTCAAATAAGGCTTGACCTCTTCAAAAACCTCGGGCATACGTTCGTCCGGGGTCAAAAACGCCACAAAATCCGCCCCGGAAACGCCGGCTGGCAAATCCACCAGCGAAAAACCATCCTTTTTTGCCTGAATTGCCGTACGGCTTTTGGGCGGCAGATGAATTTGCACCTTGGCGCCGCTTTTTCGCAAAGCCAGGGCCTGCGCGCGGCCCTGGTTGCCGTAGCCCAAAATCAAAACCTTTTTGCCAACAATAAGTTTTTTGCTGGCGTGGCGGTCTTTATAAATTTTCACGCCGGTCAAGATAAGGGGCGCGGGAGAATTAAAAAATATGTTATTTTCGGTTTATGACCGAGCAGGCAAGAAAACGGCTGGTGATTCTGGGCGGCGGCTACGCGGGAATGACGATTGCCCGCTACCTCGAAAAACACGCGGATGAAATCGGCTGGGAAATCGCGCTCATCAACCGGGACAATTTTTTCCTTTTCACCCCGATGCTGGGGGAGGTCGCCACCGGCTCCATCGAAACCCGCCACATCATCAACCCCATCCGCCAGCTCTGCCGGCAGATCCGCTTTGCCGAGCGGGAGGTTTTAGCCATCGACCCGCGCAGAAAAGTGGTGAAGGTGCGCCAGGAAGCCACCGGCCGGGAGGAGGGAGAGGCGTACGGCAAGCTGGTGGTTGCGCTCGGCTCCACCACCAATTTTTTCAACATCCCGGGGCTGGAAAAGAGCGCCATCACGATGAAAAGCCTGGGGGACGCCATTTACGTGCGCAACCACGTCATATCCCTTTTCGAGCAGGCGGACACGGAAAAATTTCCACAAGTCCAGGCCCCCATGGTCACCTTCGTCGTCGTGGGTGGCGGTTTTGCCGGCGTGGAACTGGCCGGGGAATTGAACGATTTTGCCCATTATCTTGCGAAATATTATCCGCACATAGACCGCTCCTTAATCCGGGTTGTTTTGCTGGAGGCCGCACCCCGATTGTTGTTCGAGGTGAGCGAGGATTTGGCCGAATTTGCCTTGCAAACGCTGAAGGAAAAGAAAATGGAGGTGCGTCTTTCCGCCCGGGTAAAGGAAGCCCGGCCAGACCGGGTCATCCTCGAGGGAGGGGAGGAAATTTTGACCCGCACCTTGATTTGGACCGCCGGTGTAACTCCCCAGCCGTTGGTGAGCGGGTTGCCGTTTCAAAAAGACAAGCGCGGGCGAATCATGGTCAACGAGTTTCTTCAGTCCATCGACGACCCGGATATCTGGGTGGTCGGGGACTCCTGTTCGCTGGTCGACCCGAGAACTGGGCAGCCGTATCCTCCCACCGCGCAGCATGCGCTAAGGCAGGGGAGAGTAGCCGCCAAAAATATTCTGGCCGAACTTACGGGCGGCAGGAAAAAGCCGTTTCATTACAATATGCTGGGGCAGATGGCAATGCTGGGGCGGCGCTCCGGCGTGGCCATCATTCTGGGCTTCCGCGTCAAGGGTTTCTGGGCCTGGTGGATTTGGCGCACGTATTATCTTTTCCGCCTGCCGCGGCTGGCCAAAAAACTGCGCGTGATGCTGGACTGGACCATCGATTTGTTCTTCGAGCGGGATATCGCCCAGTTAAAACCGTATCACCACCGGCCGACAGCGTAATCTGAAAAGGTCGGGGGGGATAGGTCGTCTTTCGTAGGGGCAGTTCCTGCTTGCCCTGAGGCACCGCGATGGGGCCTTCCCTTTTTTAGGCTTCGGATGGGCAAATCCCTTTTCTCAGAAAAAGTTATCCACTTGACATTGGAAGCTCGACTGAACAAATTATTCAAAGTGTACAAGACTATTCAACGTCAACGCAATCAGAAAACTAAATTCTTCGACATAAAATATTTCAGCATACTGTTTTGTGTGTTCATGCCCAGCTTTTTCTATAACGAAGCTGTATCGGGGCAAGAGATGTGCCGTGCCCCACTTAAGATTTGGACAGGTATAATTGCATGAGGAGGTTCGATGGAAACAACGACGATGCCTGTTCAGCCCCGAAAGATTTCGGGGAAGAAGCGTTGGGATGTTGAGCAAAAGCTGG
>Ga0209172_10001095_pt1 | contig 62761 bp, 57 predicted proteins | sample LarsenN4metaG_FD_184113 | JGI IMG/M metagenome (GOLD analysis project Ga0209172, IMG submission 184113) | Hot spring sediment bacterial and archeal communities from British Columbia, Canada, to study Microbial Dark Matter (Phase II) - Larsen... ...
ACCATCCACGCCGCCTGCGAGGACTACCGGGCCAGCGCCGGCATCGACCTCGAGCACGACCGCCTCTCGCGCGAGGCCGGCGAGCGCATCGGCTGCGACCTCCTGCTGCTCGTGGGTGCACGCGGCGTCGTGCACGCGCTCTTCGACGCGCCCGCCCTGTGGCGCGCGCAGTGCGCCGGGCGTGTCGAGGCGCACGCGCTGCCGGCGGGCCACTACCTTGCCGAGGAAAGGCCCGACGAGGTGGCCGGGCACCTGCTCGCGTTCATGCGCTGAAGCGGCCGGCACCGGAGAACTGCGCCTCCTCCGCGCCCCTTCTCCGCCTCGCGGCGACGGCGGCCGGCCCTAGCATCCGGCCGCGCGGAGCACACGCCCAGGAGACACGGACCATGCACGAGTGGCTGCACCGGATCGACCGGCACTTCCCCGTCCGCTACATCGCCTGGCTGCTCACGGCCGTCGGCATGCTGCTGGCGGCCTTCACGTACGTGGCCTACGGCCTGGGTGGCGGCGTGGCTCTCGTCTGCCTCTTCCTCGTGCTGCTCGGCTGGCGCGACACGCGGCAGAGCCGCCACTCGGTGCTGCGCAACTACCCGGTGATCGGGCACCTGCGCTTCCTGCTGGAGTTCATCCGGCCGGAGATGCGCCAGTACTTCATCGAGAGCGACAACGAGGCCGCGCCCTTCTCGCGCCAGCAGCGCAGCCTCGTGTACCAGCGGGCCAAGGGCGACCCCGACAAGCGCCCGTTCGGCACCCAGCGGGACGTGCACGCCACCGGCCACGAGTGGATCAACCACAGCGTCGCGCCGACGCGGCTCGCCTCGCACGACTTCCGCGTCCGCATCGGCGACGGCGGCTCCTCGTGCACGCAACCCTACGACGCGAGCATCTTCAACATCTCCGCAATGAGCTTCGGCGCCCTCTCCGCCAACGCCGTGCTGGCTTTGAACGCCGGCGCGAAGAAAGGCGGCTTCGCGCACGACACCGGCGAGGGCTCGATCAGCCAGCACCACCGCGTGCACGGCGGAGACCTGATCTGGGAGATCGGCAGCGGCTACTTCGGATGCCGCAACGCCGACGGCAGCTTCAGCGAGGAGCGCTTCGTCGAGAACGCGCTCGCGCCGCAGGTGAAGATGATCGAGCTCAAGCTGAGCCAGGGCGCCAAGCCCGGGCATGGCGGCGTGCTGCCCGGGCCGAAGGTGACGCCCGAGATCGCCGCGGCCCGCGGCGTGCCGGTGGGCGTGGACTGCGTCAGCCCGGCGAGCCACTCCGCCTTCTCCACGCCCGTGGAGATGCTGCAGTTCATCGAGCGCCTGCGCCGGCTCTCGGGCGGCAAGCCCACCGGCTTCAAGCTCTGCATCGGGCACCCGTGGGAGTGGTTCGCCCTCGCCAAGGCGATGCTCGAGACCGGGCTGCACCCGGACTTCATCGTCGTCGACGGTGCCGAGGGCGGCACCGGCGCGGCGCCGCTGGAGTTCACCGACCATGTCGGCGCGCCGCTGCAGGAAGGGCTCCTGCTCGTGCACAACACGCTCGTGGGGCTGAACCTGCGCGCGCGCGTGCGCCTGGGCTGCGCCGGCAAGATCGTCAGCGCCTTCGACATCGCGCGCGCAATGGCGCTCGGGGCCGACTGGTGCAACTCGGCGCGCGGGTTCATGTTCGCGCTCGGCTGCATCCAGGCGCAGAGCTGCCACACCGGCAGCTGCCCCACCGGCGTGACGACGCAGGACCCGCTGCGCCAGCGGGCGCTGGTGGTGCCGACCAAGGCCGAGCGGGTCTACCGCTTCCACGACGGCACGCTGGAGGCGCTGAAGGAGCTGGTGCAGGCCGCCGGCCTCACTCACCCGCGCGAGATCACCGCCAGCCACATCGTGCGGCGCATGGCCGACCACGACGTTCGCCTGCTCGCGAACCAGTTGAGCTTCGTCGCGCCGGGGTCGCTGCTGGCGGCCGCCGAGGGGCGCGGCGACTGGCCGCACAACGTGTTCCGACTGTACTGGCCGCTGGCGCGCCCCGACAGTTTCCGCGTGGCTTCCGCGGCCTGACGCAGCCGGCCGCTGCCCGCCGGCGCGGCGCTCAGCCCTTGGGGGGCAGGGTGTCGATGAAGCTCGGGCGCGTCGCCAGCTTCTCCGCCAGCCGGGCCAGCTGCGGCTGGTTGCCGCGCCAGTCGATCTGCGGGAAGCGGAAGTCGAGGTAGCCGAGCGCACAACCGACGGCCACGTCGGCCAGCGAGAAGTGGCTGCCTGCACACCAGGGCTTGTCGCCCAGCCCCTGGCCCATGGCCGCGATGCCCGCGTGCACACGCGTCATCTGCCGGTCGATCCAGGCCTGCGAGCGCTCCAGCGGCGCGCGCCCTGACCAGTTGGCCTCCAGCCGCGCGAGGATGCAGGCGTCCAGCACGCCGTCGGCCAGGGCCTCCCAGGTGCGCACCTCGACGCGTTCGCGACCGGTCGCGGGAATCAGCTTGCCCACCGGCGACAGGGTGTCCAGGTACTCGACGATGACGCGCGAGTCGAACACCGCCTCGCCGCCTTCCATCACCAGGCAAGGCACCTTGCCGAGCGGGTTGCTCTTGAGGATGGCGTCGCTGCCCCAGACGTCCTCGAGGATGAGCTTGTAGTCGAGCTTCTTCTCGGCCATCACGATGCGCACCTTGCGCACGTAGGGGCTCGTCAAAGCACCGATCAACTTCATGACTTCTTGTCTTTCCCTTGCCGTCCCTGACCCTGCGAATTCATTCTAGGTGAGCGCTCGCGGGCCGCGCTCCGCGTGGGAAATCACGATGTGCTCGCCCCGCAACCGGGCGCCCCTCGTCCGGGCGCCGGCGGGCCGGGCGACGGCTTGTCAGGCCCTTCGTTCGGGTGCACACTGGGCCGCACGGCCGGTCTGGCCTGAACCGATCCTCCCGGTCTTCCACGCTGCCAGCCTTGCGCTTCCAGATCACCGCCGCCGGCACCCTGCCGGCCCCGAGCGTCCCCACGTTTCCGCAGCCCGCCGGCCGCCCTGATCCGCACGGCCGGCTTCCTTTGCATTGGAGGTTCTGATGAACTTGACGATCAGCGGCCATCACCTCGAAGTCACGCCGGCCCTGCGCGAGTACGTGCTGACCAAGCTGGACCGCGTGACCCGACACTTCGACCAGGTGGTCGACGTGAGCGTGCTGCTGACGGTGGAGAAGCTGAAGGAGAAGGAACGAAGGCAGAAGGCCGAGGTGACGCTGCACGTGAAGGGCCGCGACATCTTCGTCGAGCAGAGCCACGAGGATCTCTATGCCGCCATCGACCAGCTGATGGACAAGCTCGACCGGCAGGTCATGCGCTACAAGGATCGAGTGCAGGACCACCACCACGTTGCCGCCAAGAGGCTGGACGCCAGCGCCGGCTGAGCACCGCCGACCCGTTTCCCTCACGAAAGCGGCCCCTCGGGGCCGCTTTCTTTTCATGCACCGCAATCGCTGTTGCTGCAATGCCGCATTCCGCGACCTCCCGCCGGTTCGTGGGGCCCGCCGGGTGGGGCCCTGCGGGCCGTGCGGACTATGATGCGACGCTCCGCAACCCCTAAGATCGCCGCCCCGAGCGCTCGCGCGCTGCGCCGCGATAGGACAGGTCCCGATGAACCGTCTTGCTGCCATCCTGCCAGCCGGCGACGTGCTGGTGAATGTGGAGGCCACCAGCAAGAAGCGGGTGTTCGAGCACGCCGGGCTGCTGTTCGAGAACCAGCATGCCATCGCCCGCGGCACGGTCACCGACAACCTCTTCGCCCGCGAGCGCCTGGGTTCCACCGGCCTCGGGCACGGCGTGGCCATCCCGCACGGGCGCGTCAAGGGCCTGAAGAACCCCCTCGCGGCGGTGGTCCGGCTGGCGCAGCCGATCCCCTTCGACGCGCCGGACGACGAGCCGGTGCTTCTGCTCATCTTCCTGCTGGTGCCCGAGGCGGCGACGCAGCGCCACCTCGAGATCCTCTCCGAGATCGCCGAGATGCTCTCCGACCGCGAGTTGCGCGAGCGCCTCAAGACCGAGGGCGACGCCGCCACGGTGCACAAGCTGATCAGCGACTGGCAGCCGCAGAAGACGGCGGCGTGAGCCGGCCCGCGTCGGCGCCGGCCACCTGAGGCGATCGAGGGCAGCGCACGATGAAGCCGACCTCGATGTCCGCGGAGGCGCTGTTCGAGGCGCACCGCGAGGCCCTGCGCTGGGAGTGGATCGCCGGCCACGCGCACCCCGAGCGGCGCTTCGACGAGAACGCGATCCGCGACGCGCGTTCGGCGGCCGACCTCGTCGGCTACCTCAACTACATCCACCCCTACCGGGTGCAGATCGTCGGCCGGCGCGAGGTGGCCTACCTCACGGAGGCCGACGCCGACGACTGCGAGCGCCGCATCTCGCGCATCGTCACGCTGGAGCCGCCGGTGATCATCGTCGCCGACCAGCAGACGGCGCCGGACCGCCTGGTGGCGATGTGCGACCGCGCCGAGATCCCGCTGTTCGTGACCCAGGAGTCGGCCGGCCACGTCATCGACGTCGTGCGCGGCTACCTCGGCCGCCACTTCGCCGACCGCACGACGCGCCACGGCGTGTTCATGGACATCCTCGGCCTCGGGGTGCTGCTCACGGGCGAGTCGGGCCTCGGCAAGAGCGAGCTCGGGCTGGAGCTCGTCTCGCGCGGGCACGGCCTTGTGGCCGACGACGCCGTCGACATCTACCGCACCAGCCAGACCACGCTCGAGGGCCGCTGCCCCGAGCTGCTGCAGAACCTGCTCGAGGTGCGCGGCATCGGCCTCCTCGACATCAAGGCCATCTTCGGCGAGACGGCGGTGCGGCGGAAGATGAAGCTGCAGCTCATCGTCCACCTCGTGCGCCAGAGCACGATGGAGCGAGAGTTCGAGCGGCTGCCCTACGAGCCGCTGTACGAGGAGGTGCTCGACATCCCGGTGCGCAAGGTGGTGATCGCGGTGGACGCCGGCCGCAACCTCGCGGTGCTCGTGGAGGCGGCCGTGCGCAACACCGTGCTGCAGCTGCGCGGCATCGACACGTACCAGGAGTTCATCGCCCGGCACCAGAAGGCGATGGAGCAGGGTGAAGGCCACTGACGAGCGTGCCGGGCCTGCACGGTCGGGCCCCCCGACGCCCGCGCAGCGACGCGCCGCGCTCGTGCACCTGGCCCGGCTGGGCGCGCTGCCCTTCGCCCCGGCGCTGGCGTCGCTCGGCCCGTCCCTGGGGCCGCTGTCGTGGCTGGCCTCGCCCGCCCCTGCCCGGGCGCAGGCCGCTCCGGCCGCCCCGGCGACGACGCGCGTGGCGCTGGTGGTGGGCAATGCCGCCTACCCCGCCGGCGCCGCGCTGCGCAACCCGGCGCGCGACGCGCAATCGATGGCCGTCCAGCTCACGCGCCTGGGCTTCGAGGTCGTGCAGGCGCGCGATGCCACCCGCGCTGCGCTGCGCGACGCGCTCGCGCGCGCGGCCGGCCGCCTCGACGGCCGCCGCGGCACGGGTCTGCTCTACTACGCCGGGCACGGCCTTCAGGTCGGCCTGCGCAACTTCATGCTGCCGGTCGACGACCTGCCCGCCAAGGAGGCCGACGTGCCGCGCCTGGCCATCGACGTCGGCGAGGTGGTCGAGGCGTTCCGGCGAGCCGGCACGAAGACCAACATCGTCGTGCTCGACGCCTGCCGCGACAACCCGCTGGCCGAGCCCGGTGCGGCACGCGGCCTGGCGCCGATCGATGCCCCGCCGAACACCTTCCTGGCCTACGCCACCGCGCCGGGCAACGTGGCGGAGGACGGCTCGGCCACCGACGGCAACGGCCTGTACACGGGCTTCCTGCTGAAGGAGCTGCAGCGGCCCGGCGCGCGCATCGAGGATGTCTTCAAGCGCGTGCGGCTTGGCGTGCGCCAGGCCAGCCAGGGGCGCCAGGTGCCCTGGGAGAGCACGAGCCTGGAGGAGGAGTTCTTCTTCGACCCGACGCCGCCGGCGCCGCCGCCACCGCGGGAGTCCGAGGCCCTGGCCCTGGCCGAGAAGAGAACCTGGGAGCGGATCCGCGGCAACGCGCGCGCGGAGGACCTCTTCGCGTTCCTGCTCGTCTTCCCGGAAGGACAGTTCGCCGAGCAGGCGCTGTTCCTTCTCAACCGGCGCACCGAGGCCCTCCTGCGCCCGGCCGCGGCGCCCCTGTCGACGCGCCCGGCGCAGCGCACGGGGGACGCGCCGCGCGAGGCGCCCGCGCCGGCGCCCGCCCCCTCGCCACCGGCCTACGACAGCTACGGCTACGGCGCGCCGGCCCCCCGGCCCGCGCGGCCTCCTGCCCCCTCGCCGGCGCCCCCGCCGCCGACCGGACCGACCGCGCCGGTCGTGCTCACCTACCGCGGCGAGCGCTTCCGTCCGGGCGACGCCTGCGAATGGATCGTGCGGCCGACCGGCGGCAGGCCCGAGCGCGGCCGCGGCGAGATCCGCGTCGTCGCGGCGGACGGCCTGGACGTGCGCTTCGACTCCGCCTCGCCACCGCGCATCGTGCGCGACGGCATGGGGGCCCGCCTGCGCGATGGCTTCGCGGTCTACGAGGACCCGGTGATCGACCTGCCCGCCGAGTACTCGCTCGGCACGCGCTGGACCGGCAGCGCGCGGCTGCGCCTGCAGCCGGGCGGCGCGGAGGCGCTGCTGCTGTACAGCGGCCGCGTCGTCGGGCGGCAGGCCATCGTCGTCGGCAACCAGTCGTTCGAGGCCTGGGTCGTGGAGGCAGTGGGGCAAGTCACGACGCGCGCGGGCGACGGCTCGCTCGCGGCCAGCTCGTCCTACGCCAGCCGGCTCTGGGCGCTGCCACAGTTCGGAGTGCCAATGCGGCAGGAGCTGCGCGTCCTGCCGCGAGAGGGCCGCGAGCGCCTGCCCGTCCAGGACGAGATCGTCGAGTGCACCTGGGTCCGGTTGCGCACCTGAGGACGCGCGGGCGCACCCGCGAGCGGGGCGCCGCGGCTACTTCTGCCGGTACGGGCAGTCCGACTTGTTGCAGCGCGCGTACAGCGCCAGCGAGTGCTCCTGCAGCGCAAAGCCCCGCTTCTCGGCGATGGCGCGCTGGCGCTGCTCGATCTCGGGGTCCATGAACTCCTCGACGCGCCCGCAATCGAGGCAGACGAGGTGGTCGTGGTGCTGCCCTTCGTTGAGCTCGTAGACGGCCTTGCCGCTCTCGAAGTTGCTGCGCGTGAGCAGGCCCGCCTGCTCGAACTGCATCAGCACGCGGTACACCGTGGCCAGGCCAATGTCGGCCCCTTCGCCGAGCAGCGCCCGGTAGACATCCTCGGCGGTCATGTGCCGGCGCTCGGTGTGCCGGAACACATCGAGGATCTTGATGCGCGGCAACGTGGCCTTCAGGCCGCTGCTCTTCAGTTCTTCAGCATGCGTCACGGGTGCCACTCCGCCTGGGTCGCCTGTCAGATGCCAGCCTAGAATCGGCGATCGATCATAGCCAGAGCGGCAAGGCCCTGTTCGCAGCGGCCGGCGGCTCGGCCGTCCGGTCCGGCGCGGCGCCCCGCGGTTGCCGGCCGCCGCCCTGGGGTCACCCGCCATGCCTTCCCTCGCCGTCCGGCCACGTCTCGCGCTGCCCGCCCTGCCGCTCCTGCTGGCGCTGGCCGGCTGCGATTCCCTGCAGCGCAGCGACAGCTTCATGGGGGTGATCACCCCCTATCGCATCGACATCGTTCAAGGCAACGCCGTTACCAAGGAGCAGATGGCGCTCGTGCGGCCCGGGCTGACGCGGCTGCAGGTGCGCGACATCCTCGGCACGCCGCTGATCGCCGACCCCTTCCACGCCAACCGCTGGGACTACCTGTTCACGCTGCGCCGCCCCGGCGCCGAGCCGCAGCGGCGCGGCGTGGTCGTGACCTTCGACGGCGATCGCGTGAAGTCGGTCGAGGCGCCCGACGACCTGCCGACCGAACGCGAGTTCGTCGCCTCGATCAGCCGCTTCAAGGACCCGCGCGCGCCGCGCCTGGAGCTGAGCGAGGCCGAGCGCGCCGCGCTGCCGCCGCCCCAGCGCCGCGAGGCCCCCGCGCCCGAGCCGATGGGCGCGACACGCATCTATCCGCCACTGGAGGGCTCGTGATGGCCGAGCAGCGACTCGCGATCGCCGTCGCCGGCGCCAGCGGCCGCATGGGCCGCATGCTCATCGATGCCGTGCTCGCCAGTGCCGACTGCCGGCTCAGCGGCGCCCTGGACGTGCCCTCGAGCCCGCTGCTCGGGCAGGACGTGGCGGCCGTGTCGAGCGTGGCCGGCGGCCGCGCGACCGGCGTGGCCATCACCGCCGACCTGCCGCGCGGCCTGGCCGGCGCGCAGGTGCTGATCGACTTCACGCGGCCCGAGGGCACGATGGCGCACCTGGCCGCCTGCCGCGAGCTCGGCGTGCGCGCCGTCGTCGGCACGACCGGCTTCACGCCGGAGCAGAAGGCCGCCATCGGTGCGCATGCGCAGCACGCGGCCGTGGTGCTGGCGCCCAACATGAGCGTCGGTGTCAACGTCATGCTGCGCCTCGTGGAGCAGGCCGCGCGCATGCTCGGCGACGCCTACGACCTCGAGGTCAGCGAGATCCATCACAAGCACAAGATCGACGCCCCCAGCGGCACGGCGCTGGCGCTCGGCGAGGCGCTGGCGCGCGCGCGCGGCGTCACGCTGGCCGAGCAGGGCGTGTTCGCGCGCCACGGCCACACCGGCGAGCGCAAGCCCGGCAGCATCGGTTTCGCCACGCTGCGCGGCGGCGACATCGTCGGCGACCATACGGTGCTGTACTGCGGCCCCGGCGAGCGGCTCGAGATCACGCATCGCAGCGCCAGCCGTGCCAACTACGCCGAAGGCAGCCTGCGGGCGGCGCGCTTCGTCGCGGCGCAGGCCCAGGGCCTCTTCGGCATGGCCGACGTGCTCGGCCTGGGCTGACCGGCACGCCCGACGGCAGCCCTGCGCACCGCGCGCCGCTTTGACCCGCGCATGGCCGGCCTCGAGGGGTTCTGGACGCACGCCGACGGCGTCGGCCGGGCCGTCGCGCTGCTGCTGCTGGCGATGTCGGTGACGGCCTGGGCGCTCATCCTGTGGAAGGCGTGGCTGCTGCGCCGCGCCGCGGCGGACATCGATCGTGCCGTCCCGGCGTTCTGGGACGCGGCCGGCCTCGACGACGGCCGCGCCCGGCTGGCCGCCAACGACCGCGAGCGCGTGCTGCTGCCGCTGCTGGACGCCGCCGCGGCCAGCGCCGCCGAAGGCACCCTCGCGACCCAGGCGGACCTCGAATCGCAGCTGACGCGGCGCCTGCGCGACGCGCTGCACCGCGGGCTGGCGCACCTGCAGACCGGCCAGGTGGCCCTGGCTTCGATCGGCAGCACGGCGCCGTTCGTCGGGCTCTTCGGCACCGTCTGGGGGATCTACCACGCGCTCATCGGCATCGGCGCGGCCGGCACGATCACCATCGACAAGGTCTCCGGCCCCATCGGCGAGGCGCTCATCATGACCGCCGCGGGCATCGCCGTGGCCGTGCCTGCGGTGCTCGCCTTCAACATCTTCGGCAAGCGCGTCGCCGCCTGCGAGGCGGAGCTCGAGGGCTTCGCGCACGACCTGCGCGAGCTGATGGGGCGCCCGGGCTCCCTGCGCTCGCCGCGCACCCCGGGGCCCGGTTCGGACCCTGAGACGCCGGGCCCCGGGCAGGGGCAGGCCCCGCCGGCGCGCGAGGGAGCCTGACCATGGCCTTCGGCCGACTCGAGCGCAACCCCGGCGCGCAGCCGATGAGCGACATCAACATGACGCCCCTCATCGACGTGATGCTCGTGCTGCTCGTCATCTTCATCGTCGCCGCGCCACTCATCGCCGGCAGCCTGAAGCTGGACCTCCCCCGCGCCGAGGCCGCCGGCCCCGGCACCGCGCCGGCCTTCATCGCCGTCGCGCTCGACGCCGAGGGCCGGCTCTTCCTCGACGACCGGCCGGCCGATGCCGACGCGGTAAAGGAGCGCGCCCGCCAGGCCGCGCGCCGCGACCCGGCGACCGAGGTGCAGCTGCGCGCCGACAAACGCGTGCCCTACGGCCGCGTGGCCGAGCTCATCGGCTGGATGCACGCCGCGGGGCTCACCCGGGTCGGGTTCGTCACCGAGACGGCCGGCAACTGAGGGCGCCGCGCCGCCGGCGCATGCCCCGCGGCCCGACGGCACCGAGGGCGCGCCGAGGGCCCACTGCCTAGAATCGACGGATGAACGAGAAATACGTCCCCGCCGAGGTCGAGGCCTCCGCCCAGGCGCACTGGGCTGCGCGCGACGCCTATCGCGTGGTCGAAGACCCGCGCCGCCGGAAGTTCTACGCCTGCAGCATGCTGCCCTACCCCAGCGGCAAGCTGCACATGGGGCACGTGCGCAACTACACCATCAACGACATGATGGCCCGGCAGCTGCGCATGAAGGGCCTGAACGTGCTGATGCCGATGGGCTGGGACGCCTTCGGCCTGCCGGCCGAGAACGCCGCCATCGACAACAAGGTCGCGCCGGCGAAGTGGACGCGCGCCAACATCGCCGACATGAAGGCCCAGATGCAGCCGCTGGGGCTCGCCTTCGACTGGGCGCGCGAGGTCGCCACCTGCGACCCGAGCTACTACAAGTGGAACCAGTGGTTCTTCCTGAAGATGCTCGAGAAGGGCATCGCCTACAAGAAGACGCAGGTCGTCAACTGGGACCCGGTCGACCAGACCGTGCTCGCCAACGAGCAGGTGGTCGACGGCAAGGGCTGGCGCAGCGGCGCGCCGGTCGAGAAGCGCGAGATCCCGGGTTACTACCTCGCCATCACGAAGTACGCCGACGAGCTGCTCGCCGGCGTCGCCGACAGCACCAGCGCCCATTACCTCGAGGGCTGGCCCGAGCGCGTGCGCCTGATGCAGGAGCACTGGATCGGCAGGAGCCAGGGCGTGCGCTTCGCGTTCACGCACGACATCCAGGGCGACGACGGCCAGCCGATCCAGGGCGGCCGCATGTACGTGTTCACGACGCGCGCCGACACGATCATGGGCGTGACCTTCGCCGCCGTCGCGCCCGAGCACCCGCTCGCCCTGCACGCCGCGAAGACGCAGCCGAAGGTCGCCGCCTTCATCGAGGAGTGCAGGAAGGGCGGCACCACCGAGGCCGAGCTGGCCCTCAAGGAGAAGGAAGGCCTGCCGCTCGGGCTCTCGGTCACGCACCCGCTCACCGGCCAGCCGGTGCCGCTGTGGGTGGGCAACTACGTGCTGATGGGCTACGGCGACGGCGCCGTGATGGGCGTGCCCGCGCACGACGAGCGCGACTTCGCGTTCGCGCGCAAGTACGGCCTCGACGTCCTGCAGGTCATCCACATCGACGGCCTCGAGTACGACTACGAGCGCTGGCAGGACTGGTATGCCGACAAGGAGCGCGGCATCACCGTCAACAGCGGCGTGTGGAGCGGCTTGAAGCACGGCGCCGCGGTGGACGCGGTGGCGGAGGCGCTCGCCGCCAAGGGCCTGGGCGAGAAGAAGACGACCTGGCGCCTGCGCGACTGGGGAATCAGCCGCCAGCGCTACTGGGGCACGCCGATCCCGATCATCCACTGCGACAGCTGCGGCTCGGTGCCCGTCCCCGAGAAGGACCTGCCCGTCGTGCTGCCCGAGGACCTCGTGCCCGACGGGAGCGGCAACCCGCTGAACAGATGCGAGTCGTTCCTGAAGGTGGACTGCCCGCAGTGCGGCAGGCCCGCGCGGCGCGAGACGGACACGATGGACACCTTCGTCGACAGCGCCTGGTACTACATGCGCTACTGCTGCCCCGACAGCGAGCTGGCGATGGTGGACAAGCGCAACGAGTACTGGATGCCGATGGACCAGTACATCGGCGGCATCGAGCACGCGGTGCTGCACCTGCTCTACGCGCGCTTCTGGACGAAGGCGATGCGCGACCTCGGGCTCGTCAGCTACAGCGAGCCGTTCCGCAACCTGTTCACGCAGGGCATGCTGCTCAACGAGTGCTTCTACCGCGAGGAGGAGGGCGGCAAGAAGCGCTGGTTCTACCCGAGCGAAGTCGACATCCGCTACGACGACAAGGGCCACCCCACGGGCGCCACCGCGAAGAGCGACGGCCAGCCGGTGATGCTCGGCGGCATCGAGAAGATGTCCAAGAGCAAGAACAACGTCGTCGAGCCGAAGGACATCATCGCCAGGTACGGCGCCGACACGGCGCGCGTCTTCGTGATGTTCGCGGGCCCGCCCGACCAGAGCGCCGCGTGGTCCGACTCCGGCGCCGCCGGCAGCTACCGCTTCCTGAGCCGGCTGTGGAGCACCGCGCTGAAGATGGCGCCGGCGATCAGGCTCGCCGCACCGGATCTCGCCGGCGCCAGCAAGGGCGCCCTCGCGCTGCGCCGCGAGATGCATCTGCTGCTTCGCCAGGTCGGCATCGACTACGAGCGCCTCCAGTACAACACGGTCGTCTCGGGCGCGATGAAGATGCTCAACGCGATCGAGGACGCGACGCTCGCGGACACGCCGTCCGATGCCGCCGTGCGGCGCGAGGCGCTGTCGATCCTGCTCCGCTCGCTGTACCCGGCGGCACCGCACGTCACGCACGCGCTGTGGACCGGCCTCGGGTTCGCGGCCCAGCACGGCGAGCTGATCGATGCGCCGTGGCCCGAGGTCGACGAGGCCGCGCTCGTCACCGAGGAGATCGAGCTCGTGCTGCAGATCTCCGGCAAGCACCGGGGCGCGATCCGCGTGCCGGCCGCGGCCGACCGCGCCGCCATCGAGGCGGCGGCGCTTGCCTCGGCGGAGTTCGCCCGCTTCGGCGAGGGCAAGCCGGCCAAGAAGGTGGTGGTGGTGCCGGGCCGGCTGGTCAATGTCGTGGTCTGAACCCGAGCGCGCGCCGGGCGTGCCCGGCGGGCCCGGCACGGGCCGGCGAACGTGGGCGGGCACGCTCGCCATGCTCGGCCTGGCCGCCGCGTCGGGGCTGCTCGGCGGCTGCGGCTTCGCGCTGCGCCAGCCCCCGAGGCTGACGTTCCGCAGCCTGGCGCTCACCGGCTTCGAGCCCCGTTCGCCACTGGCCGACGACCTGCGCCGGCAGATCGGCGCGCAGGTGGCAGTGCTGGACGACCCCGGCCGGGCCGAGGTGGTGCTGCACGCGCTGGCCGACCAGCGGCACAAGAGCGTGGTGGCCAGCACCGCGGCCGCCCAGGTGCGCGAGCTGCAGCTGCGACTGCGCTTCGAGTTCCGCGCCTACGCGCCCGGCGGGCGCGAGCTGATGCCGCGCGTGCAGCTGCTGCTGACGCGCGACATGAGCTACAGCGAGACCGCCGCCCTGGCCAAGGAGCAGGAGGAGGCCGAGCTCTTCCGGGACATGCAGGCCGACGTGGTGGCGCAGGTGATGCGGCGCCTGGCCTCGATCCGCCCGTGAGCCGCGCCGTCCGCCAGCGCCGGAACCGGCCTTCGCTCGCCTGAAACGCATGCAGCTCAAGCCCGAGCAGCTCGAGGCCCATCTCGCGAAGGGCGCCGCGGCACTGAAGCCGCTGTACACGCTGCACGGCGACGAACCGCTGCTGGTGCAGGAGGCGGTCGACGCGATCCGCGCCGCCGCGCGGGCCGCCGGCTACGGCGAGCGCAAGGTGTTCACGGTCAGCGGCGCGCACTTCGACTGGAGCGCGGTGCAGGGCGCCGCGCAGGCGATGAGCCTGTTCGCCGAGCGCCAGCTCATCGAGATCCGCATCCCCTCGGGCAAGCCGGGCAAGGAGGGCAGCGAGGCGCTGCAGCGCTACTGCGAGCACCTCGCCGACGACGTGCTCACGCTCGTGCAACTGCCGCGGCTGGACTTCCAGCAGGCCAAGTCGGCATGGTTCGGTGCGCTGGATGGCGCCGGCATCTCCATCCGCTTCGATCCGATCGAGCGGCGCGCCCTGCCGGCGTGGCTGGCGCAGCGGCTGGCGCGACAGGCGCAGCGCGTGGCCGAGGGCGAGGAGGGGCAGCGCACGCTGGCGTTCCTGGCCGACCGCGTCGAGGGCAACCTGCTGGCCGCGCACCAGGAGCTGCAGAAGATGGCGCTGCTCTACCCGGCCGGCGAGCTGCGCTTCGAGCAGGTCGAGGCCGCCGTGCTCGACGTGGCGCGGTACGACATCGCGAAGCTCGTCGAGGCGGTGTGGAGCGGGCAGGCCGCGCGCGCGCTGCGCATGCTGTCGGCACTGGAGGCCGAGGGCGAATCGGCCGTCTTCGTGCACTGGACGCTGGCCGAGGACGTGCGCGCCCTCGCGCGCGCGCGCGCCGCCCTCGACGGCGGCCAGCCGATGCCGCTGGCGCTGCGCGAGGCGCGCGTGTGGGGCACGAAGGAGAAGCTCTTCGAACGCGTGCTGCCGCAGGTCACCGCGGCGCAGCTGGCGCGCTGGCTGAACGCGGCGCAGGTCTGCGACGGCCAGTGCAAGGGCCTGGCCGACCCCCGATGGCCGAGTGGTGCGTGGCCTTCGCTGCGGCAGCTGGTGCTCCTGCTGCTCGGTCGCCCGGCGCGCGCGGGCGGGTCGTTCGCCCTGCAGGCCTGAGTCGGCAACCCGCGGTGCGCGCGGCCGGCCGCGCGGCGGTCACGGGCCGCGCCCCCGTCGCGCCTCGGCGCCGTACGGTTGCGCGGGGTCAGTACCCGCGGGCGCGATCGACCAGGTGCGCCAGCGGCCTCCCGTCGCGCAGCGCACGCAGGTTGGCCGCCACGACGCCCGCGGCGCTGCGGTGGTCGGTGAGGGCGGCCGCGTGCGGCAGCATCGTCACGCGCTCGTGGGTCCAGAAGCGGTGCGACGCCGGCAGCGGCTCGGTGTGGAAGACATCCAGCACCGCATCGCGCAAGTGCCCGCGGTCGAGCGCCGCGAGCAGGTCGTCGTCGACGACATGGCCACCGCGACCGAGGTTGACCAGCGCGGACCCCGGGCGCATCGCGGCGAAGAAGCGCGCATCGAGCAGGCCACGCGTCTGCCCGGTCAGCGGCAGCAGGTTGATGACGATCTCGTGCCCGGACAGCAGCGGGGCCAGGTCCGGCCCGTCGCGCCCCCAGGTCGTGACGCGATAGTCCAGCGGACGCAGGCGCTCGGCCACCGCACGACCCATCTCCCCGCGACCGAGCACGAGCACGGCCACCTCGTCGGCACGCCGCTGCCGGTGCTGGCGCCACACCCCCTCGCGCTGGCGTCGTTGGTAGGCAAAGAAGCCGCGGTGCAGCGCCAGCGTGGCCCACAGCGCCGTCTCGGCCATCGCCGCGCTCATCGCCGGGTCGACCATGCGCGCGATCGGCACGCCCGCCGGCAGCGTCTGGTCGGCCAGCAGGCGGTCGACGCCCGCCCACAGGCTCTGGATCAGCCGCAGGCGGCCGAAAGGCGCCAGGCAGCCCGGCGGCGGATTGGCGACCACCGCCACAGGGACGTCGTCGTCCTGGCGGCCGGCCTCCTCGAGCGTCAGCCACTGCGCTTCGGGCAGCGCGCCGGCCAGCGCCTCGCGCCAGGCCTGCCACTCGGCCGCGTCGATGTCGCCGGCGAGCACGACCTTCAAGGCTGCCGACCCCCGCACCACCCGCGCATCGGGCGACCGGCTCGCGGCCGCCCGAGGGCCCACGGGCGGCGGCACCACCGCGACCCAACCCGTGCCTCGGGCGCCGGGGTCACGCGGCTCATGCGCGAGCCTCTTCGAGCAGATGGCGCAGCACGATGCGCACGGTGTCCTCGCGCACCGCCGTGCGATCGCCCCCGAGCTGCAGGCGCTCGACGCACACGTGGCCCGCGCCGCCCCAGGCGAGCCAGACGGTACCCACCGGCTTGCCCGGCACCGCGCCGCCCGGGCCGGCGATGCCGGTCACCGCCGCGGCGAGTTGCGCCGGCGCGTGCGCCAGCGCGCCGGCGTGCATGGCGCGCACCACGGGCTCGCTCACCGCGCCGTGGCCTTCGACCAGGCTCGCGGGCACGCCGAGCATCTGCACCTTGGCCTCGTTGCTGTACGTGACGAAGCCCCGCTCGAACCAGTCGCTCGAGCCGGCCACCGAAGTGCAGGCCGCGGCGACGAGCCCGCCGGTGCAGCTTTCGGCGACGGCGAGGCGCCATCCGCGCGCGCGCAGCGCGTCGCCGAGCGAGAGGACCACCGGCTGCAGCTCGTTCAGGAGTTCCACAGGCGCACCCACAAGGCGATGAACAGCAGCGTGCACGCGGCCGCGACGAGGTCGTCGAGCAGGATGCCCGCGCCCTGGCGCCAGCCGATCGGTGCGCCCGGAAGGCGCTTGAACAGCCGGTCGGCCCATCGCACCGGCCCCGGCTTGGCCGCGTCGAAGTAGCGGAAGAGCGCGAAGGCGGCCAACTGAGCCCACCAGGGCGCCGGCATCAGCAACCAGAGCACGATCCAGAACGCCACCACCTCGTCCCAGACGATGGCGCCGGGATCGGCCACGCCGAGGTGCTGCGCCGTTCGCGTGGCCGCCCACTGGCCGGCCAGCAGGGCCAGCCCGATGAGCACGGCCCATCCGGCCGCATCGACCCACGGGTCGATCGCGAGGAAGGCCACCCAGGCCCACAGCGTGCCCACCGTGCCCGGCGCGCGCGGCGCCAGCCCCGCCCCGAATCCGAGGGCCAGCCAGTGCGCCGGATGCCGGCGCATGAAGGCGAAGTCGGCCCGGCCCGATGCCGCCGGCGCCGCCCCGGCAGGGCCGGGCGGCAGCGCGGCCTGCGGCGAGGCTCGCGACGGCGGCTCAGGCGAAGTGGTCGAATCCACGCCAGTTCGTCTCCAGCCGGCGGCCGGCGCCATCGCGGACCTGCAGGCCGGCGCCGCCCTCGATGCGGCCCACCCGCGTGACGGGCACCTGCGCCGCCTGTCCCGCCGCCTCGACGGCCGCCCGCCGAGAGGCGGGCGCCGTGAACAGCAGCTCGTAGTCGTCGCCGCCGGCCAGCACGCACAGGCGTTGCAGCTCGAGAGGCTGGCGCGCCAGAACCTCGCTGCGCGGCAGCGCATCGGCATCGACGACGGCCGCCACCTTCGAGGCGGCCAGGATGTGCCCGAGGTCGCCGACGAGGCCATCGCTCAGGTCGATGGCGCTCGTCGCGACGCCGCGCAGCCCGCGGCCCAGGAGCACGCGCGGCTGCGGGCACTCCATCGCCTCGCGCACCTGCTCGAAGTCGGACCCGCCGAGGGTCACCTCGCCGCGGAACGCCTCCAGCGCCAGGCGCGCATCGCCGAGGCGGCCGCTGACCCAGAGGTCGTCGCCGGCGTGCGCGCCGCTGCGCAGCAGGGCCTGCCCGGTCGGCACCAGGCCGAACGCGGTGATGCAGATGTTCAAGGGCCCGGCCGTCGTGTCGCCGCCGACGAGCTCGATGCCGTGCGCCTCGGCCAGCGCGAAGAGGCCGGCGGCGAAGCCGGTCAGGAACGCCTCGTCGGCACGCGGCAGCGCCAGCGCCAGCGTGAAGGCGAGCGGGTCGGCGCCGCTGGCGGCGAGATCCGAGAGGTTCACGGCCAGCGCCTTGTGCCCGAGGCGCGACGGCGCCACGGTGGAGAGGAAGTGCCGGCCTTCGACCAGCATGTCGGTGGTGACGGCCAGATGCATGCCCGGCGCGGGCACGACGAGCGCGCAGTCGTCGCCGACGCCGAGGGCCACGCCCGGCGCCCCCGGCCGCAAGGGGCGCACCGGCCGCTGGAAGTGGCGCGCGATCAGCTCGAACTCGCCCATGCGGTCGTGTCCTCGGCCCGCCGGCGCTCAGGCCAGGCGCTGGTCGCGCAGCAGGTTGGCCAGTTCGACCGCCGAGCGCACGTTCATCTTCTCGAACACGCGCGCGCGGTGGACCTCGACCGTGCGCACGCTGATCTGCAGTTCGTCGGCGATCAGCTTGTTCGGCCGCCCGTCGATGACCAGGCGCATCACCTCGCGCTCGCGTTCGGTGAGGTCGGCCAGCGCGCCGGCGGCGGCGTCGCGGCGGCCGCGCGCCTCGAGTGCCGCGGCGCTGTGCGCCAGTGCCTGCTCGATGCGGTCGACGAGCGCGTTGTTGGAGAACGGTTTCTCGACGAAGTCGAACGCTCCGCGCTTGACCGCCGCCACCGCCGTGGGCACGTCGCCGTGCCCGGTGAGGAAGATGACGGGCAGCGCGGCCGCCACGCCGGTGTCGGCCAGGCGCTCGAACAGCGCCAGCCCGCTCGTGCCCGGCATGCGGACGTCCAGCAGCATGCAGCCTGGCGCGCGCGGCCACGGCTGCGGCTGGCGGTCGAGCCAGGCGGCGAAGGCATCGGCGCTGGCAAATCCCTCCGAGAGCAGCCGGCGCGAGCGCAGCAGCCAGGCCAGCGCGTCGCGCACGACCTCTTCGTCGTCGACGATGTAGACGACGGGAATGCCCGCGCCGGCGGGGCGTGGGCCAGATCCGGTGAGCGGGTCCAAGTTCGGGCACCAGGGCGGCGGCTCCGGGCGGCGCGCCGTCGGGAAGGGGCGGTGAAGCGTCTCACGGGCGAGTTTCGCCGCTTTCGGGCGCCGGTTCAGCCCGTGTTTCTCCCTCGTCCGGCAGCTCGCCGCCAGCCGCCCGGGGCGGCGCACCGGCCCCGGCCCGGGGGGCCGGCAGCGTGAAGCGGAAGACGGTGCCCGTGCCGCCGGCGCCGGCCGAGAAGGCGAGCGTCCCGCCGTGCTGCTCGATGACCGTGCGGCACAGGCTGAGGCCGAGGCCCATGCCCTCGGCGCGGGTCGTGAAGAAGGGCGTGAACAGGCGCGCCGCGACGTCCGGCCCGATGCCCGGGCCCCGGTCGATCACCTCGAAGGCGACGCGCCCGCCCGGCGGAGCCTCGCGGGCCGAGATGACGAGGCGGCGCTCCTGCACCGGCGTGCCGGTTTCCATGGCCTGGATGCCGTTGCGCGCGAGGTTGAGGAGCACCTGCTCGAGCATCGTGCGGTCGCACACCACGCGCGGCATGCGTTCGGGCGGGCGCGGCAGGTCGACCTCCACCTGCGCGGTGCTCTTGCGGGCCTGCAGGCGCACCAGCGGCAGCACCGCCTCGATCAGCAGGTCGACGGCAATCGTCTCGCGCAGCTGCTCGCGCCGGCGCACGAAGTCCTGCACGCTCTTGATGACGCGGCCGGCACGCTCGGCCTGTTCGGCGATGCGCTGCAGTGCCGGGCGGAGCATCGGCGCGAGGTCGTCCATCGGCGCGGAGGCCGCCGCGCCCGGCTCGGTCTCCCGGGCCAGGTTGTCCAGGAGGTTCAGCGATCCGGTCGAGTAGCTGGCAATGGCCGCCAGGGGCTGGTTCAGCTCGTGGCTCAGCAGCGAGGCCATCTCGCCGACCGTGGCCAGGCGGGCGCTCGCCTGCAGGCGTTCCTGCTGCTGGCGCGAGAGCTCCTCGATCCGGCGCTGCGCGGTGAGGTCCAGCACCGAGCCCATCCAGCCGGTCTGCCGGCCATCGCCATCGAGCAGGGGCGCCTCGTAGACCATGGCCGGGAAACGCTCGCCGTTGCGGCGCACGAACACGGTCTCGAGCCCCTCGCGCTGCGCCTGGGGCGCCGCGCCGCCGGCCATCCGGTGCCGCTGGCGCTCGGCGTACTCGGCAGCGCGCTCGGGCGGCCAGTACGGCGGCGGCGCGGGCGGCTTCACCGCGCGCAGTTCGTCGGCGGTGTAGCCGACCATCGCGCAGAAGGCCGGGTTGACGTAGGTGATGGCGCCGTCCATGTCCCGGGCACGCAGCCCGGTGCCGAGCGAGTCCTCCATCGCGCGTCGGAAACGCAACGCCTCCGCCAGCGCATGCTCGGCGTGCGCGCGGCGGCGCACGTCGCGCGCGAGCAGGAAGACGACGCCGAACAGCGCGATCGACAGCCCCAGCACCAGGGCCAGGGTGAGGTTGGGAATGAGGCTCGGCCGGCCGGCGAGGCTGTCCGCGCGCAGGCGCAGGGTCTGGCCCGGAAGGTCGAGCACCTGCTCGGACATGTGCACGCCGGCGCCGCGCCGCGCCCCGGCCCGTGCCAGGCGCGCCCCGTCGGCCTCGACGACGCTGAGCTCGTACTGCGGCAGCGAGCGCGTGCGCTCTGCCGCCGCCTCCAACAGCGCCGGCAGCGACAACGTGGCGACGACGAAGCCGGCCTCGCGACCATCGCGCAGCACCGGCACGCACAGGTCGATCATTTCCTCCCCGGTGCCTTCCATCGTCGGCACGAAGTAGCTGCGCGAGAACGCGGGGGCCGACGCGCGCTGGGCTTCGCGACAGGCGAGGTCGGTGCCGCCCTCGAACTCGGCGCGCGGGATGCGCGCGAAGAGCGGCGGCCCGAGCGGCGCCTCGACGGCCGTCACGACGGCCAGGCGGCGGTCGCGCCATTCGAGCCGGCGCAGCTCGTGCGTGTCGCGCAGCAGGCGCGCCGCCGCGGCGCGCCAGGTGGGATCGTCGGCCTCGATCCACGTCATCGCCTGGATCGAGTGCGTGGTCCGCAGCAGGTCGCGCCTGATCGCGGCGGCCGCCTCGGCCGCCGCCGCCTCCGCAGCGTCGACCGCCTTCCAGGCCTCGTAGCGCAGCGTGAGTGCCACGAGCAGCGACTGCGCCACGGCGAGGAGGGCGACGAGCAGCCCCCACAGCAGCACGCGCCGCAGGCGCCGCGGCCGCGCAGCCCGTGCGAGCGCCGGCGGCGCCGCGCCGGCGGACAGGGGGCGGGCGACAGCCGGAGCAGCGGCGGCATCCATGGGTCGGGGAGGGGCGCGGGGCGCCCGCGCGCTTGCAGTATCTTGTGCGACCCGGCCACCGTGGCTACGCAGTTTTGCGAATGGGCGCGAGCGCGCCCATGCGCGCCAATGCCGCCTCGCCGCGAGCCCGGGACGGGATGGCTCGCGCCCCGACAATGCCCGCGCACCGACCCGCCACGACCGATTCGACGAGGAGACACCGATGCCCAGCGCCCCAACCCCGACCGCGGCCACCCCAGGGGCCGACCGTGCCGCCGACCGTGCGGCCGAGCTGCGCCGGGCCGCGCTGGAGTACCACGAGCAGCCGACGCCGGGCAAGCTCGCCATCGCCGCCACCAAGCAGATGACCAACCAGCGCGATCTCGCGCTGGCCTACTCGCCGGGCGTGGCCGCGGCGTGCGAGGAGATCGCGGCCGATCCGGCCAACGCCTTCCGCTACACGGCGCGCGGCAACCTGGTGGCCGTCGTCACGAACGGCACCGCGGTGCTGGGCCTCGGCGACATCGGCCCGCTGGCCGCCAAGCCGGTGATGGAGGGCAAGGCGGTGCTGTTCAAGAAGTTCGCCGGCATCGACGTCTTCGACATCGAGATGGCCGAGAAGGACCTCGACAAGCTCGTCGACCACATCGCCGCGCTCGAGCCCACGTTCGGCGGCATCAACCTCGAGGACATCAAGGCGCCGGACTGCTTCTACGTCGAGCGCAAGCTGCGTGAGCGCATGAAGATCCCGGTCTTCCACGACGACCAGCACGGCACCGCGATCGTCGTCGGCGCGGCGCTGCTGAACGCGCTGAAGGTGGTGGACAAGAAGATCGAGGAGGTCAAGCTCGTCGCCTCGGGCGCCGGCGCCGCGGCGCTGGCCTGCCTGAACCTGCTGCTCAAGCTCGGCGTGCAGCGCAGCAACGTGTGGGTCACCGACCTCGCCGGCGTCGTCTACCGCGGCCGCAAGGAGCTGATGGACGAGGACAAGGCGGTCTTCGCGCAGGAAACGTCGCTGCGCACGCTGACCGAGGTGATCCCGCAGGCCGACGTCTTCCTCGGCCTCTCGGCGGCGGGAGTGCTGAAGCCCGAGATGGTGGCGAAGATGGCGGCGCGGCCGATCATCTTCGCGCTGGCCAACCCCACGCCGGAGATCCTGCCCGAGCAGGTCAAGGCCGTGCGCGACGACGCGATCATGGCCACAGGGCGCACGGACTACCCGAACCAGGTCAACAACGTCCTGTGCTTCCCGTACATCTTCCGCGGGGCGCTGGATTGCGGCGCGACGACGATCACCGACGCGATGGAGATCGCCGCGGTGGGCGCCATCGCCGAGCTGGCACGCGCGGAGCAGAGCGACGTGGTGGCGGCAGCCTACGGCGGCCAGACCCTCGCGTTCGGCCCCGAGTACCTGATCCCCAAGCCCTTCGACCCGCGCCTGATGATGAAGATCGCGCCGGCGGTCGCCGAGGCCGCGGTGGCCTCGGGCGTCGCGAGCCGTCCGATCGCCGACCTGGCCGCCTATCGCGAGCGGCTGCAGGGCTTCATCTACGCCAGCGGGCAGACGATGCGGCCGATCTTCGCCGCCGCCAAGGCGGCCACGGCGCGCCGCGTCGCCTATGCCGAGGGCGAGGACGAGCGCGTGCTGCGTGCCGTGCAGGTGGTGGTGGACGAGGGGTTGGCGCGGCCGACGCTGATCGGCCGCCCGGCGGTGATCGCGGCACGCATCGAGAAGTTCGGTCTGCGGTTGAAGGAGGGTGCCGACTACGACGTGGTCAACGTCGAGAACGACGCGCGCTACCGCGGGTTCTGGCAGGCGTACCACCAGATGACCGAGCGGCGGGGCGTGACGCGCGAGCTGGCCAAGATCGAGATGCGACGCCGCCTGACGCTGATCGGCGCGATGCTGCTGCACAACGGCGACGTGGATGGCATGCTGTGCGGCACCTGGGGCACGACGGCCAACCACCTGCACTACATTGACCAGGTGATCGGGCCGCTCGCCGGCGGCAGCCCGCGCACTGCCCAGGACGTGCGCGTCTATGCCTGCATGAACGGGCTCATGCTGCCGGGACGCCAGGTGTTCCTCGTCGACACGCACGTGAACGCCAACCCGACGGCCGAGGAGCTGTGCGAGATCACGGTCATGGCCGCCGAGGAGATGCTTCGCTTCGGCATCGAGCCGAGGGCGGCGCTGCTGTCGCACTCCAATTTCGGCACCAGCGACCTGCCGAGCGCGGTGAAGATGCGGCGCACGCTCGCGCTGCTGCGCGAGCAGGCGCCCTGGCTGGAGGTGGACGGCGAGATGCACGGCGACGTGGCCCTGGACGCCGCGCAGCGCCGGGCGCTGATGCCGCGCACCACGCTCCAGGGCGATGCCAACCTGCTGGTGCTGCCCGACATCGACTCGGCCAACATTGCCTACAACCTGCTCAAGACCGCCGCGGGCGGCGGCATCGCGATCGGGCCCGTTCTGCTCGGAGCCGCCAAACCGGTGCACGTGCTGACGCCGTCCACAACGGTGCGCCGCATCGTCAACATGACGGCACTCACGGTCGCCGACGCCCAGGCCGGCCGCAACCTCGGTACGAGCGGCTGACGGGGCCGGCCCCCCGGCAGCCGCTCTCTTGCTGACCGGTGAGTCAGCAAGGGAGCGCTCTCGAGACCTCCGGAAATCATTGCTCACCAAAGCGCCTGGAGAATGTGTGCGCATGCATACATGCCGCCTCCCGGGCCGCTGCATGGCTATGCAGCTTGAGTTCTTAGGGGGGGTCGGGTAACATTAGCGTTTGATCATTCAGGGTTAACCCGTGTATTGGACCGGTTTGGCCAAGGTGGGCGCGTCGGCCCGCCGGGCGGCGATCAAGTGGGGGCTGGCGGGTGCCGCGGCTCTGAACTTGGCGGTCGTCGCCGGCACATTCGCGGTTCCCGGGGACGCGGCGGCGCGGGGCGCACCGGGCAGCGAGTTGCCGGTGGTTTCCATCGGCAGCCTCCCGCCTGAAGCACAGACCACCTACCAGCTGATCCACGCCGGGGGGCCGTTCCCGTACGAGAAGGACGGCACCGTCTTCCAGAACCGCGAACGCCTGCTGCCGTCCAAAAACCGCGGCTACTACCGCGAGTACACCGTCAAGACACCTCGCGCGCGCAACCGTGGCGCCCGCCGGATCGTCTGCGGCGGCCCGCCGAAGACGCCCGAACACTGCTACTACACCGCCGATCACTACGCGAGCTTCAGCCGCATCGCGGCGCCTTGATCCGGGTCATCGCAACGCGATCCCGTTCAGGCTTCGATTCACCCCTCGAACCCACCCTTCCCCAGCCATTCGAAAAAGGAGGAAAGCGACCATGCAGTTGCAGACCATCCGACCTAACCTGGTCCAGGCGATCCGGGCATACCGGGTCGACGACCTGATGCAGGCCGCGGCCGACGCCGGGCAGCATTTCCTGTACGCCAACCTCTCGGAGGCGCAGACCAAGCAGGACGTGCTCGACGGCATCGCCGCCGCGTTCACGTTCCCGGCGCACTTTGGCAAGAACCTGGATGCGCTGTACGACTGCATGACCGACCTCGTGCACAAGTCGGGCCAGCAGCCCGGCTTCGTGGTCGTGCTCGAGCAGCTCCCGGACAACCCGCGCTTCGACCGCGAGGCTCGGGAGCAGCTCCTGGACGTGTTCCGCGACGCGGCCGACTTCTGGGGGGAACGACGAATACCCTTCAGGTGTTTCTATTCTTTTCGGTAGCCCGCTCCCAGGAAATCGGGTCATGGGAGCGGGCGACGGAAACGGCCCAAAGCAACGGCAGCAACAACGCCGCGGTCAGCAACGGCAACGCCGCGACGCCGCCGAAGGCACCCGCGAAGGTGCCGGTGCCCAAGAGCGGCGTGAATCCGAACTTCGGCATGAACATGCCGATGATGGTCAGCGCCTTCGACACCGCCGCTTGGCTGAAGGCGGCGGCGTGAATCCGGCCTGAGGCGCGGTACTGCCTTGTGGAGCGGGCGGCCGATGGCCGCCCGTTTTCATTCGGGCGCAGCCGATGCCCCTGCGGGCGGCCGGGACGCGACCGCCCGCGCCAGGGCCACGTACTCGGCCACGGACACCTCCTCGGCGCGGCGCTGGAGGTCGAACTCGCCAGCGTGGCCGTGCTCGGCCAGCCAGCGGCCGAGCGTGTGCCGAAGCAGCTTGCGCCGCTGCGAGAAGGCCACCGTCACGATCTCGCCCAGTCGCGCGGCATCGATGCCGCCGGCTTCATCGGCGGGGCGCGGGTGCATGCGGACGACGGCCGAATCCACGCGCGGCGGCGGGTCGAAGGCGTCCGGCGGCACGTCCAGCACCGGCTCGATCTCGTAACGCCACTGCAGCATCACGCTCAGGCGGCCGTAGTCCTTGCCGCCGGGGGACGCGGCCATGCGCTGCACCACCTCCTTCTGCAGCATGAAGTGCTGGTCGCGCACGTGCGCCGCAGCCGGCAGCAGGTGAAACAGGATCGGCGTGGAGATGTTGTAGGGCAGGTTGCCGACCACCCGCAGCAGCGCGCCGGCCCGCGCCGCCAACTCGGCGAAGTCCACGCGCAGGACGTCGGACTCGATGACCGTGAGACCCGGCCAGGCGCGCAGCCTCTGCGCAAGGTCGCGGTCGAGCTCGATGACGGTCAAGGCACCGGCACGCGCCAGCAGCGGCACCGTCATCGCGCCGAGGCCGGGACCGATCTCGACGAGCAGGTCGCCCGGGCGCGGCGCGATGCACTCGACGATCGCGGCGATCACCGCCTCGTCGGCGAGGAAGTGCTGGCCGAAGCGCTTGCGCGGCTGGTGTCTCACTGCGGCGGTTCGCGCAGCTCGATGTAGGCGCGGGCGCGCAGCTCCTTGGCCCAGTCGAGGTAGGTCTGCTCGAACTTCTGCTCGCGCAGCACGTTGCGGGCCTGTTCGCGCAGCTGGCGCGCCTCGAGCGCCACCTCGCGCCGCTCGAGCACCTGGATCAGATGCACCCCGAAGCGCGACAACACCGGCGCCGAGAGGCCACCGACCGGCAACGCGTTCATCGCCGATTCGAACTCGGGCACCATCATGCCGGGCACGGTCCAGCCGAGGTCGCCGCCGGCGGCGGCCGACCCATCCTCGCTGAACTGCCTCGCCAGATCCTCGAAAGTCTGCCTGCCGCTCTCGATCGCGGCGCGGTACTCCGCCAGACGGCGCGCGGCCACCTCGGCGCTCAGCTGCGCCGAGGTACGCAGCAGCAGGTGGCGTACGCGCGTCTGCGTCACCGCGGGCCCCGCCGCGCCGCCTTCGCGCTGCAGCAGCTTGAGGATGTGGAAGCCGGCGGGCGAGCGGATCGGGGCACTGGAGGTGTCGCCCACCTTGAAGTCCCTGACCGCCGCAGTGAACAGGTCCGGCAGCCGCTCGGCGGGTCGCAGGCCGATCTCGCCACCGCGCTCGCGGTTGCCGTCCTCCGAGAGCTCGCGTGCGACGCGGTCGAAAGGCTCGCCCGCCCGCACGCGCGCCAGCGCCGCTTCCGCCTGCGCTCGCCGCGCCGCCACCAGCGACTCCGCGGCACCCTCGGGGACCGTGATCAGGATCTGCGCGATGTTCAGCTGCGCCTGGGCCGCGGCGGCCTCCCGCTGCTGCGCGAGGTAGCGCTCGATCTCCTCGTCACTGACACGGATGCGCGGGTAGACCTCGCGCTCGCGCAGCTTCTCGATCAGGATCTGGTCGCGCAGCGAGGCGCGGAAGCGCGCGAGATCGCTGCCCTCGGCCTGCAGTCGCTCCCGCAGCTGGGCCATCGTGAGCCGGTTCTGCGCCGCGACGCTCTGCACCGCGCGGTCGAGCTCCGCGTCGTCGACGCGGACGCCGCTCTCGCGAGCGACGGTGATGATGACGCGCTCCTCGATGAGCGCGTCGAACACCTGGCGGCGCAGTTCGGCCGGCGGCGGCAGCCGCATGCCCTGGCGCGCGGCATTGGCCACCGCGGCCTCGATGCGCCGCTCGACTTCGCCGGCCGTCACGAGCTCCGTGTTCACCACCGCGGCGATGTAGTCACCGGCGAGGGCACCGCCGGCCGGGGCCGTCTGCGCCACCGCGGGCGCCACGGCGGCACAGGACAGCACGAGCGCGGCCAGGCGCGCCCGCACGCTGCCGTGGCTGGGGTGACGATGAAGGCAGGTGCGGCGTGGGGTCATGAACACGGGGCCCGCGCGGAGGCGGACGGTGGTCGAAGAGAACCGGCGCGGGCAGCGGCCCGGGATCCGGTCCGCGCCAGGGGTCACTCCGGGGCCGCCACCGGGCTCAGGCGCTCCTCGCGCAGAAGCTGGTAGCCAGGGATATTGTCCTTCAAGACCCGCAACGGGTTGGAGCCGATGCGCGACAGGCCGACGAGCTCCAGCTGCAACAGCAGACGGGTCGTCGCCTCGCTGCGCCCGGTGGAAAGCCGCTCGGCGACGATGCGCCCGATCCAGCATCCGGCGTCGTACTCCAGACCCAGCACCGAGTCGGTGATGCGGCTGTCCTTCAGGCTGTAGTTGACCCGACCCACTCCGTACCAAGACCCGCTGCAGGTCGACGTCCCCGACAGCGGCACGCGCGTGATCGGGCGCTCCAGGATCGGCCACTGCCAGCCGAGCTCGACCTGCTCCGACAGGCCGCGCGCAAAGCGGTAGGTGCCCGCGACGGTGCGGAAGCGGCCGGGCGAGTAGCGCATGCCGAGGATCGAGCGCACCGAACGCTGGATCTCGGCGCTGTACTGCACGGCCGCGTCGAAGGTCCAGCTCGGCAGCACGTTCGTCGATCCGAGCAGCAGGACGTCGGAGAAGCGCTGGTCCGTCGGCACGCCGTCGGGCGTGCCGTCGGGCTGCGCGGTGACCTGCTGCGGGCGGAAGAGATAGCGCTGCACCACGCCCAGCCGCAACGCCTCGCCGCCGGTGGCCTCGTCGACGAGGCGCGTGGTCATGCCGGCGGTGATCTGGTGCGCATCGGAGACGCGATCGACGCCCGAGAACGCGTTCTCGCTGTAGATGGAAGCGAAGTTGAAGTCCTTGGCCGCCGCGTCGTAGTTGGGCAGGTGGCTCTGCGAGCGTGTCGGCGTGTTGGCGTAGAGGAGCCGCGGCTCCAGCGTCTGGCGGAAGGAGCGGCCGAAGGACGTGGTCCGCCGCTCGAGCTCCAGCCCGGCGTCGACGCTGAAGGTGGGAATCGTCCGGTGCGCCCGCCCGGAGGCCTCGCTGTCATAGGCGGCGGCGTTGAGCGACAGCCGGGGAACCATCCACAGCCCGGCCTCCCGTTCGCCGTACGCCAGCGAGGCCAAGGCGTGCACCCGCTCACCACCGCTGCGACCGGCACGGGCCAGCTCGCCACCGGGCAGGTCGAAGCGGTTGTACTCGGACTCCAGGCCCCAGACCCACTCACCCCGCCGCCCTCCAAGCCGCAGGCCCGCCTGTGGCATGCGCTCGTAGGGCGCCACGACGGCGTCGTCGGAACCCTGCAGCACCTGCCACTGCATGAGCCGGGCGTAGGCGAGCCCGCTGCCACCCGCCCAGGCCCAGGGACGTTCGAAGGCCAGCCGCGAGGGGAGAAGGCGGGGCGCGATCGACAGCCCCCGGTTCGGGAAGTCCTTCCACCAGTTCTCGTCGGAGACGCGGGCGAGGTCGGCCCGCGCCGTCACGCCAAAAGGCAGCCCGCTCTCGTGCTGCCAGCGCACGCTGCCGCGCGCCGTCTCGGCCACGCGGTCGTCGGGCAGCGCGTCGACGCGCAACTCGCCCGCATGACGGGGCTCCAGATAGCGGAACTCGGCGTCCAGCCCGAGGCCGCGGCGGGTGATGACGCGCGGCGCCAGCGTCGCGTCGCGATTCGGCGCGATGTTCCAGTAGTAGGGAACGGACAGCTCGAGGCCGCTGCGGTTGTCGAGGTTCAGCGTCGGCGGCAGCCAACCGGACTTGCGGGCCTCGGACAGCGGAAAGCTCAGCGTGGGCAAGGCCACGATGGGCGCCCCGAGGAAGCGCAGCACCGCCCCTTCGGCGATGCCCTCGTTCGCGTCGAGGTCCAGGTGCACGCGATCGGCCTTCAGCACCCAGGCCGGCTCGACCCCGTCCTCGCGCGGGCAGCTCGTGTAGCTGGCATTGACGGCTCGCGAGCGGCCCGGCCCGAGGAAGTCGATGCGGTCGGCGCGGCCGCCGGCGCCGAACATCAGGAACTCGAACGTCGGCTCGAGAAAGTAGCCCTCGAAGCGCTGGACGTGCAGCTGCAGCTCGGGGCCCCGGTAGACCAGGCCCTCGCGTTCGATGCGCACGCCACCCTTGGCCTGCGCGCGGTCCTCGGGCACGTCATAGGCCATGCGGTCGGCGCGGATCACGAGGCCGCCGCGGCGGAACTCGACCTCGCCCTCGGCGACCATCTCCACCTCGGGCTGCCCGCGCAGCGTGCGCGCCTGCAGCACGATGGGCAAGGCCCTCGCCGCCTCGCCCCGGGGCGCGCCCTGCAGCCGCGTGGCCGGGGTCAACGGCGCGGATGCCGAAGGCGCCGGCGCCGCAGATGCCGGTGCGGAGGAGGGGGCCGATGCCGACGAAGCGGCGGAGGCCGGTGAGGCGGCTGCCGAGGCCGCCGGGCCGGGTGCCGAAGCAGCTGCGGCCGGTGTCGAGGGTGCCGGCGCCGCGGCACCGCCAGACTGAGCTGCCGCTCCAACCCCCCACGCACACAGTGCCACGACGAGGGCCAGGGGTGGGAAGCGCATCGGGCAGCGTCGGACCCGCGGGCCCGGTTTGTAGAATGAATTATCCATGCGCGCCCAGCGGCCCCTGGCGCGAACAACGATGGCGATGGCGGCGAGCGAACGAGGCGGCGGCCCTCGCGCATGCGACGCCACCGCCCGGTCGCCTCGAGAGCGCCACTCACCGCCCGTGACCACCACCGCATCCATCGCCTGGCCCGACGCGGCGCGACGCGTCGCCTTCGAGCGCTGGCTCGACGGCATCGCCGCGCGCCACGGTCTTGCGCCGGAGACGCTCGAGCCGGCCAGCGCCGACGCGAGCTTCCGCCGCTACCTTCGCCTGCGGGCGCGTCACGCCGAGGGCGGCAGCCTCGTCGTGATGGACGCGCCACCCCCGCTCGAGGACGTGCGGCCATTCGTCAAGGTGGCGCGGCTGGCCGAGGCCGCCGGATTGAATGCCCCGCGCGTGCTCGAGCGCGACGAAGCGCAGGGGTTCCTCCTGCTGACGGACCTCGGGCGACGTTCCTACCTCGACGCATTCAAGGACGGCGACGCACGCGAGGTCGACCGGCTGATGCGCGCCGCGCTCGATGCGCTGGTGCGCTGGCAGGTCGGCATGCCGGCCACCGCCCTGCCGCGCCACGACCAGGCCGTCATCGAGCAGGAACTGGCGCTGTTCCCCGAGTGGTGCGTGCGTCGCGAGTTCGGGATCGAGTGGAGTGCGACGCAGCAGGCGACGTGGAAGCGCCTCGGCCTGTTGCTGGCCGGCAGCGCGCTCGCACAGCCGGTGGTGGCCGTGCACGCGGACTACATGCCGCGCAATCTCATGGCGTGCGAGCCCCTGCCGGGCATCCTCGACTTCCAGGACGCGATGGCCGGCGCATTGACCTACGACCTCGCCTCGCTGCTGCGCGACGCCTTTGTCTCCTGGCCCGAGGAGCAGGAGATCGACTGGGCCGTGCGCTACTGGGAAGCCGCGCGACGCGCCGGGCTTCCGGTGCCGGCCGATTTCGGCGAGTTCTGGCGCGCCCTCGAGTGGATGGGGCTGCAGCGCCACCTGCGCGTGCTCGGCATCTTCTGCCGTCTCAAGCATCGCGACGGCAAGGCTCACTACGTGAGCGACCTGCCGCGCTTCTTCGGCTACTGCACGAAGGTGGCGCTGCGATACGCGCCCCTGTCGCCCCTGCTCGGGCTGCTCGAGCCGATGAGCGGCAGCGACGTCAGCTCGGGCTTCACCTTCTGAGCACGCGCCGCCTCGGCGCGCGCTGAGCGCCCGACGCCACCGCCGCGGCGAGCAGGCGGCGGCCCCGCGCCGTCCTCCCCCCGAGGGGCGAACCGGGCGCTGCGCGCATCCGCGCGGCCACGGGCGGCGTAATGACCGCCACCGGGACACGACCGACGCATCACCCAGTCCGACGTCGCTTGGGTCTCGCGGGTTCCCGCCCTCTGTCACCGTTCCAACTGTTCACCGGAGAGTCATCATGGTCCGCAAGCAACTCATCGCCCTCGCCGCCTTCGCCACGCTCGCCGCCGCCGGCACTGCCGCGCGCGCCGACGACATCACGATCGCCGACGAGTCCTTCATGTCCACGAAGACGCGCGCCGAGGTCCGCGACGAGGTGCTGCGCTCGCGCGCGGCCGGCGCGACGCTCGTCAGCGAGGTCGACCTGTCGACGACGATGCCCATGAAGGCCGCTGCGCGCGGCCTCTCCCGCAACGAGGTGCGCGCCGAGGTCGGCGACAACGCCCGCCGCTTCGTGATGACGTGGTATCCGGCCTGATTGCGCAGCGCACGTCCGGCAAACGAAGGGCGCCTCGCGGCGCCCTTCGTGCTGCCGCGTCCGCGGCAACTGCCAGCCGGCGCTCAGGGGCAGGCCGCGATCACCTGCGACACGGCGGCCGTCAGCCGCTTGCCGTAGGGCACGTGCAGGAACTCGTTCGGCCCGTGTGCATTGGACTTCGGGCCGAGCACGCCGCACACCATCATCTGCGCCTTCGGGAAGCCGGCGGCCAGCATGCTCATCAGTGGAATCGTGCCGCCCTGCCCGATGTAGCCCACCGGTGCGCCGAACTGCGCCATCGACGCCGCGTTGAGCGCATGCTCTAGCCAGGGCGCCAGGTCGGGCGCGTTCCAGCCTGTTGCGCCGAGGGCGCCGGCCCGGCCGTCCGGGTGGAACGTCACCTTCGCGTTGTAGGGCGCGTTGTCCTCGAGCAGCTGCTTGAGCGCGAGGCTCGCCTGGTGGCCGTCGACGAGCGGCGGCAGGCGCAGGCTCAGCTTGAACGCCGTGTAGGGCCGCAGCACGTTGCCGGCGCTGGCCAGGTCCGGGAAACCCTCGGCTCCGGTGACGCTCAGCGTCGGCCGCCAGGTGCGGTTCAGCAGGGCCTGCACGGGGTCGGTGGTGGTTGGCAGCGCCGGATTGCCGTCGGCGCCGCAAGCCCACGGAAAGCGCTTCCAGACGAGGTCGCCGAGCACCGCCGCCGTCGCCCGCGCCTGCTCGACCCGCGCCCCCGGGATCTCGCAGTGGAAGCTCTCGGGCAGCAGGCGGCCGGTGCGTGAGTCCTCCAGGCGGTCGAGCACCTGGCGCAGGATCCGGAACGACGAGGGCACGAGGCCGCTGGAGTCGCCGGAGTGCACGCCTTCGGTCAGGATCTCGACCTTCAGCACGCCGCTGACCATGCCGCGCAGGCTGGTCGTGAGCCAGAGCTGGTCGTAGTTGCCGGCACCGCTGTCGAGGCAGACGACGAGCGCGATGTTGCCCAGCCGCGGCTTGAGCACCTCGATGTAGCCCGGCAGGTCCGGCGAGCCGCTCTCCTCGCTGGCCTCGATGAGGCCGACGCAGCGCGGCCGGCCGATGCCCTGCCGGTCCAGCGCCTCGATGGCCGAAATGGCGGCGTAGACCGCATAGCCGTCGTCGGCGCCGCCGCGACCGTACAGCAGGCCGTTCTCGTACTTCGGCGTCCAGGGGCCGAGGTCGTTGCGCCAGCCGTTGAACTCCGGCTGCTTGTCCAGGTGGCCGTACAGCAGCACCGTGTCGGTCGAGGGCCGCGTGGCCGGGATGTCGAAGAAGATGAGCGGCGTGCGCCCGGGCAGGCGCACGATCTCCAGCTTCAGGCCGGCGACCTTGCGGCTCTCCACCCAGCGAGCGGCGTCCGTGACGACACGCTCGAGCAGGCCGCGCGCAGCCCAATCGGCATCGAACATCGGGCTCTTGGCCGGCACGCCGATGTACTCGGTGAGTGCCGGCACGATGCGCTGGTCCCAGGCCTCGTCGGCATGGGCGGCCAGCGCCTGCGCTTCGGCGGAGCGGACGGGTGCGTTCATGGGGCCTCGTGCGGAGCAGGAAGGGGTGGATCGGGCCGCCGGGGACGGCGGCGACGGGAAGGAAAGTCTAGAACCGCCGCAGCCACTGCGTCAGGTCGGCCAGCACGTCGGCCTGCTCGGGCTCGTTGAAGATCTCGTGGTACAGCTTGCGATAGCAGCGCTTGTGCAGCACGCCGGCGGGCGCGGCGGCCGCGAAGGCCCTGCTGCCTTCCGGATCGACGCACAGGTCCTCGCCTGCCCACAGCAGCAGCGTCGGCACGCGCCAGCGCGGCGCCACCGCCTGCACGAGCGCGGCGTTGTCGACCATGAAGCGCACCAGCCGCGGCGTCACGCGGTCGTGTACCAGCGGGTCGTTGGTGTAGGCCTTCACCACCGCCGGGTCCCGGCACACCCACTGCGGCTGCAGGCCGTTGCTCACGCGCAGGCTGGGGGCCAGTCGGCCCAGCACCGACAGCAGCAGCCGGTTGCCGCGCGACAGCCCGAGTTCGAGCGCCGGCGAGGAGAGCACGAGCGCGTCGAAGTCGCGCGCGAAGCGTGCCACCTGGGCCTGCAGTGTCTCGGCCACGAAGCGGGCCGCCACCAGGCCGCCCATGCTGTGGCCGAGCAGGATGCGCTTGCCGGCGCCATGCAGGTGGTCGGTCACCATGGCCAGGTCGCCCAGCAGCGCCAGCGGGTGCGGAATGGCGCCGCGTGGCCCCTCGCTGCGGCCATGCCCTCGCTGGTCGTGTCCGGCCACATGCCAGCCGGCCGCGTTCAATGCCGCGGCCAGGTGCTCGTAGCGGCCGATGTGCTCGCCCAGGCCGTGCACGATCTGCACCGTGCCGCGCGCGTCCGGCCCGGCCGGCCAGCGGCGCAGGTGCAGCTTGAGTCCGTCCTGCGTGACCATCTGCTCGTCGACCGGGACCGACGGCGGTGCCGGGGACGGAGACCGGGCGGACCCCGCCATCCTGGCCAGAGGCGCCGGCGGCCCTGCGGGGGCCTGCGCGGCCGCTGGCCGGCCCGCCGCCAAAGGTGCCGTCGGCGTCGCGGGCGGACGCCCGGGCGCACCCTCGTGCACATCATCGGGCGCACGACGGGGCGCCCGATCGGGCGCGTGCAGCGCCGGCGGCTCGGGCGCGGCCGCCTCCGTCGCCGGCTCCGGCGCAGGCGAGGCCGCGGCCGACGGGGCGGCCGCAGCCGCCCGGCGCCCGGCCAGGCTCTCCATGGCCGATTCGATGGCGGACTTGCCGGCCCGTGTCATGCCCCGGATTTCATCACGTCGGCCACCCGACTATGCTCGCTCGCATGGACAACGAGTTCTTCCAGGTCGAGCGGCTCCCGCACGACATCGCCCACCTCCGCCTCAACCGGCCCGAGCGGCTGAACACGATGTCGCCGGCCTTCTTCCCGGCCGTGCGCGACGCCGTCTCCGCACTCAACGCCGAGGGCCGCACGCGCGCGCTCGTGCTCTCGTCCACGGGCAAGCACTTCAGCGCCGGCATGGCGCTGGAGGTGTTCGGCGGGCAGAACGACGTGGCCACGATGCTGGAGATGGCGAATGCGCGCTCCCGGCTCGCCTTCCAGGATTACCTTCGCCAGCTGATGCGTTGCTTCGACGCGATCGAGCAGGCCCGCTTTCCCGTCATCGCAGCCATCCAGGGGGGCTGCATCGGCGGCGGTCTCGACCTCGCGGCGGCCTGCGACATCCGGGTGTGCAGCGCGGATGCCTTCTTCAGCGTGCAGGAGATCCACATCGGCATGGCCGCCGACCTCGGCGTTCTGCAGCGGCTGCCCAAGATCGTGCCGCCGGCGGTGGCGCGCGAGATGGCCTACACCGGCGACCGCCTGGGCGCCGAGCGCGCGCTCGCGGTGGGCCTGGTCAACGCGGTGCTGCCCGACGCCGCGGCCACGACGACGCGGGCGCTCGAGATGGCCGGGGCCATCGCCGCGAAGTCGCCGCTGGCCGTGGCGGGCAGCAAGCTGGCGATCAACTACGCGATAGACCACCCGACGGCCGACGCGCTGGACCAGATGACGCTGCTGCAGAGCGCCATCTTCGACATCGGCGAGATGGGGCGCGCGATCGCGGCGTGGAAGGAGAAGGCCGCCGGGCAGTTCGACCCGTTGGCGCCCGTGAAGCCGGTCTAGCTGGCGCCCGCGCCCCCCTGGGGCCCGCAGGCCCCGACGGCCGGCCGGCGGGCCGTCTCGGCGCCCGGAGCCGGCCGCCCTCAGAGCTTGAAGGCGTAGTCGATGACGACCGGCGCGTGGTCCGAGAAGCGCTCGGCGAGGTAGATCTGCTCGCGCCGGGCCGTGGCCGCGACGGCCGGCGTCGCAAGGTGGTAGTCGAGGCGCCAGCCCACGTTCTTCGCCCATGCCTGGCCCCGGTTGCTCCACCACGTGTACTGCTCGGGGCGCGGGTTCAGCGTGCGGAACACGTCGACCAGCCCGCCTTTCGTCAGCAAGGTCGTCAGCCAGGCGCGTTCCTCCGGCAGGAAGCCGCTGTTCTTCTGGTTGCTGCGCCAGTTCTTGAGGTCGATCTCCTGGTGCGCGATGTTGACGTCGCCCACCAGGATGAATTCCCGCTCGGCGCGCAGCCGGCGCAGGTGGGCCGCCATCTTGGCCAGGAAGCGGTACTTGGCCTGCTGGCGCTCCTCGCCGCTGGAGCCGCTCGGGAAGTAGCAGCTGATGACGCTGAACTTCCGCCGCGAGGTGTCGAAGCGCGCCTCGACCCAGCGCCCCTCGGCGTCGAATTCGCCCCGGTCGAAGCCGGCCAGCACGGCGCTGGGCGCCTTGCGGCAGTAGAGGCCGACACCGGAGTAGCCCTTCTTCTGCGCGTAGTGGAAGTGACCCGCCAGGCCGCCGATTCGCTCGAAACGCCCGGTCACGTCGGCGGACTGGGCCTTGATCTCCTGCACGCCCATACAATCCGCGCCGGCGCTTTCGGCCCAGGTGACAAACCCCTTGCTGGCCGCGGAACGAATTCCGTTCAGGTTGAGCGTCACGAGCCGAAAAGCCAAAGGCACTCCATTGTCAAGTTCATGACGGCGGCAAGTTCTACGGCAGGTTCGGACCCCGCGCTGGCGCACGAGTTCGTGCGCTTCGCGATGACCACCGGCGTGCTGCGCTTCGGCGAATTCCGCACGAAGGCGGGCCGGTTGTCGCCCTACTTCTTCAACGCCGGCCTGTTCGACGACGGCGCCAAGCTGGGCAAGCTGGCGGAATTCTATGCACGGCGCCTGCTCGCCCAGGAGCGTGCAGGCTTCGCCTTCGACATGCTCTTCGGCCCCGCCTACAAGGGCATCGTGCTGGCCGCCGCGGTGGCGGTGGAGCTCGCCCGCCACGGCCGCAACGTGCCCTTCGCCTACAACCGCAAGGAGGCCAAGGACCACGGCGAAGGCGGCACGCTGGTCGGCGCGCCGCTGGCCGGCCGCGTTCTGGTGATCGATGACGTCGTCTCCGCCGGCACCTCGGTGCGCGAATCCATGAGCCTGATCGAGCGCGCCGGCGCCCGGCCCTGCGGGCTGGCGATCGCGCTCGATCGTCAGGAGAAGGCCACGGCGCCGGCCGCCGAGGGCGGGGGCGACCTGCCCTACAGCGCCGTCCAGTACATCACGCGCGAGCTCAAGCTCGAGGTCGCTGCCATCGCGACCCTCGACGACCTGCTGCAAGTCCTGCGCACCAGCCAGGACCCCGCCCTGGCCACGCACGCGGGCCCGGTGGCCGCCTACCGCGAGCGCTACGGGGTCTGACATGAAGCTGCCACGGAAAGCCCGCGTACCGCTGATTCCGGCAGCCCTGCTGGTGCTGGCGTCGGGGAACCTGCCGGCCCAGCCCGGCGCGCCGGCTTCGGCCGGCGGCATCTACACCTGCACGAACGACCAGGGCCGCAAGCTCACCTCCGACCGGCCGATCGCCGACTGCCTGCACAAGGAGCAGTTGCTGCTCAACCGCGACGGCTCGGTGCGCACGGTGATCCCGCCCACCTACACCGCCGAGGAGCGGGCCGAACGCGAGGCGCGCGAGCGCCGGGCCGCCGAGTTGCGGGCCGCCCAGCTCGATGCGGTGCGGCGCGATCGCAACCTGATGTCGCGCTACCCGAACGAGGCCGCCCACGACAAGGCCCGCGAGCAGGCGCTCGAACCCGTGCGCATGGCCATCGCCGCCACCGAACGCCGGCTCAAGGAACTCGCCGCCGAACGCGTGCCCCTCATCAACGAGGCCGAGTTCTACCAAGGCAGGCAGCTGCCGGCGAAGATCAGGCTGCAGCTGGACGCCAACGACGCGGCCATGGAGGCTCAGAAGAGTGCCGCCGCCACCCAGGCGGCCGAGCTGGACCGCGTGAACGGCTTCTACGACGTCGAGCTGGAGCGCCTTCGCAGGCTCTGGGCCGGTGCGCAGCCCGGCTCGCTCGGCCCGATGCCGGCCTCCGCGCCCTCGGCGCCGGGCAGGCCCACGGGCACGGGGCGGGCGCCTCGCCCGCTGCAGCCCGCTTCCGCCGCAAGCCGCTGAAGGCCGGCGCGCCGGCTCGACGCGCCACCCGCTTCTTCAGCCTCCGCCGAGCCGCTTGCGCAGCAGCTCGCCGGCCTGTGCCGGGTTGGCCTTGCCCTTGCTCGCCTTCATCACCTGCCCGACGAGGGCGTTGAAGGCCTTGTCCTTGCCGGCCTGGAACTCCTGCACCGACTTCGCGTTGGCGGCGATCACCTCGTCGACGATGGCCTCCAGGGCACCGGCGTCGTTCATCTGGCGCAGGCCCTGCTGCTCGATGATCTGGTCGACCTCGTCCTCGATGGCACGGTCGACAAAGGCCGCCGAGAGCGGCTCGCCGCGGATGCGACTGGCCGCCCAAAGGAGGTCGAACACCTGGCGCGCGCCGTTGTTGGAGACGACGCCGTCGACGACGCGACGGATGAGCGCGGCCAGCTGCGCTGCGCTCACCGGCACCTGCTCGACGCCGAGCCCCTCGGCATTCAGCCGCTTGCTCACCTCGCCCATCAGCCAGTTGGCCGCCAGCTTCGGCTGCCCGCTGGCGTCGCGCACCGCCTCGTAGAAGCGCGCGAAGGCGAGGCTCTGCGTCATCATCGCCGCGTCGTAGGCGGGCAGGCCATCGTCGCGCTGGAAGCGCTCGGCCATCGCGCCCGGCAGCTCGGGCAGCCCGTCGCGCACGCGCGCCACCCACTCGGGCGCGATCACCAGCGGCGGCAGGTCGGGGTCGGGGAAGTAGCGGTAGTCGTGCGCGTCTTCCTTCGTGCGCATGGCGCGCGTCTCGCCCGTGTCGGGGTCGAAGAGCACGGTGGCCTGCTCGATCGCGAGGCCGTCCTCCAGCCGCTCGATCTGCCACTGCACCTCGGCGTCGATGGCCTGCTGCAGGAAGCGGAAGCTGTTGAGGTTCTTGATCTCGCGGCGCGTGCCGAAGGGCGCGCCCGGCCGGCGGATGGAGACGTTGGCGTCGCAGCGGAAGCTGCCCTCCTGCATGTTGCCGTCGCAGATGCCGAGCCACACGACGAGCGTGTGCAGCGCCTTCGCGTACTCCACCGCCTCGGCGCTGCTTCGCATGTCGGGCTCGGAGACGATCTCCAGGAGCGGCGTGCCGGCCCGGTTCAGGTCGATGCCGCTCATGCCGTGGTAGTCCTCGTGCAGGCTCTTGCCGGCGTCCTCCTCGAGGTGGGCGCGGGTCAGGCGCACGGTCTTCTTCTCGCCGCCCGCACCGCCGACGAGGAACGAGACGGTGCCGCCCTGCACCACCGGGATCTCGTACTGGCTGATCTGGTAGCCCTTGGGCAGGTCGGGATAGAAGTAGTTCTTGCGCGCGAAGATCGACAGCGGCGCCACCTTCGCGCCCACCGCGAGACCGAAGCGGATGGCCCGCTCCACCGCGCCGCGGTTGAGCACCGGCAGCGTGCCCGGCAGCGCGAGGTCCACCGCGCAGGCCTGCGTGTTCGGCGCCGCGCCGAAGGCGGTGGAGGCGCCGCTGAAGATCTTGCTCGCGGTGGAGAGCTGGGCATGCGTCTCCAGGCCGATCACCACCTCCCAGCCGCGCACGAGCAGGCTGGCGCCAGCGCCGGCGGCCCCTGCGGCCTTCATCGTCGTCTTGGTGTTCATGGCCGCGGCTCCCGCAGGTGCCAGTCGGTGGCCTGCTGCAGCGCGTGCGCGGCCTGCAGCAGCGTGCCCTCGGCGAAGTAGTTGCCGATGAGCTGCAGCCCCACGGGCATGCCGCCCTCGCCGAAGCCGGCCGGCACGCTCATGCCGGGCAGACCCGCCAGGCTCGCCGGCAGCGTGAAGATGTCGGCGAGGTAGGCCTTCACCGGGTCGTCGGCCTGCGCGCCGAGCTTCCACGCGACGGTGGGTGCGACGGGGCCGGCGATCACGTCGCACTGCCTGAAGCAGGCCTGGAAGTCGTCGGCGATCATGCGACGCAGCTTCTGCGCCTGCAGGTAGTAGGCGTCGTAGTAGCCGTGGCTGAGCACGTACGTGCCGATCATGATGCGGCGCTTGACCTCGGGGCCGAAGCCCTCGCTGCGGCTCTTCTTGTACAGATCCATCAGGTCGGTCGGCGCGGCGGCGCGGTGGCCGTAGCGCACGCCGTCGAACCGGCTCAGGTTGGAGCTCGCCTCGGCCGGAGCGATGATGTAGTAGACAGGGATCGAGAGCTCGGTGCGCGGCAGGCTCACGTCGATGAGCGTGGCCCCGAGCCTTTCGAGCTCCTTGAGCGCCGCGCGCACGGCGTCGGCCACGTCGGCGGAGAGCGCGGCCGGGAAGAACTCCTTCGGCAGGCCGATGCGCAGGCCGGCGAGCGGCCGGCCGGCGGCCGCGCCTTCGCGCGGCGCGAGCATCGCCGCGTGCAGGTCGACCGGCGGCCGCTCGGCGCTGGTGGCATCGCGTGCGTCGAAGCCGCTCATCGCCGACAGCAGCAGTGCGCAGTCCTCGGCACTGCGCGCCAGCGGCCCGGCCTGGTCGAGGCTGGAGGCGAACGCCACCATGCCCCAGCGGGAGCACAGCCCGTAGGTCGGCTTGATGCCCGTGACGCCGCAGAAGCTGGCCGGCTGGCGGATCGAGCCCCCGGTGTCGGTGCCCGTGGCGGCCGGCACGAGGCCCGCGGCCACGGCGGCGGCCGAGCCGCCCGACGAGCCGCCCGGCACGCGCGTGCGGTCCCAGGGGTTGAGCGCCGGCCCGTAGGCCGAGTTCTCGTTCGACGAGCCCATCGCGAACTCGTCGCAGTTGAGCTTGCCGAGCGTCACCATGCCGGCGCCGGGCGGTCCGGCGGGTTCGCCCGGGCCCAGGCGCGCCACGACGGTGGCGTCGAAGGGGCTGCGGTAACCCTCGAGCATCCGCGAGCCGGCGGTGGTGGGCAGACCCGAGCGGGCGAAGTCGGTGACGAAGATGTCCTTGTGCGCCACCGGCACGCCCGTCAGCGGGCCGCCTTCGCCACGCGCCAGGCGCTCGTCGGCAGCGCGCGCCTCGGCCAGCGCATGCTCGGCATCGACGTGCAGGAAGGCCCCGAGCGACCGCCCCTCGGCGCCCGCGGCATCGAGGAAGGCCCGCGCGACCTCGACGCTGGAGACCTCGCGCGCGCGCAGCCGGCGCGCGAGCCCGGCCACGCCTTCCTTCGACACGGCGGCGCTCAATCGATCACCTTCGGCACGAGGTACAGCCCATCCTCCACCGCAGGCGCGCTCGCCTGGTTGCGTGCGCGCTCCTCGACGCCAGCGGCCATCTCGGTGACGGTGTCGTCGCGCAACCGCGAGGCCACCTCGTGCAGCGCCGCCAGCGGCGTGTACAGGGGCTCGACGCCGCGCGTGTCGACGGCGCTCATCTGCTCGACGATGCGGAAGAAGCCGTTGAGCTGCGCCAGCATCGCGCCGGCTTCGGCATCGTCCAGTTGCAGCCGCGCCAGGTGCGCGATGCGGCTCACGTCATCGGGGGTCAGGGCCATGGCATTTCCTGCCCCATCGGCCGGGGGCGGTCGCGTGACGGCGAGCGGCCCGTTCCGGCTCGGGGGCGGCGAGGGTCAGGACAGACGCGAGGCCGCGGCGGGCGGCTTCGCTCCTAGGGGGTTCGGTTATTATCCTCCGCTGCCTCGATGGCCCTGGAGCGCCGTCGGTGCAGGGTCGCAAGCAGCCGCAGCGGCGTTTCACTCGTTCCACCGGCGCGCCCCGAGGGGCCCGGGTCCTCGTTTCCTTCGCCCCGTCCAGACTCCCGCCCCGCGCGCCAGCCTCATGTTCGCCTCCCTGCGCCGCTACGTCTCCACCGACCTCGCCATCGACCTGGGCACCGCGAACACGCTGATCTACGTGCGTGGCAAGGGCATCGTGCTCGACGAGCCCTCGGTGGTGGCCATCCGCCACGAGGGCGGGCCCAACGGCAAGAAGACCATCCAGGCGGTGGGCAAGCTGGCCAAGGCCATGCTCGGCAAGGTGCCGGGCAACATCGAGGCCATCCGGCCGATGAAGGACGGCGTCATCGCCGACTTCACCGTCACCGAGCAGATGCTCAAGCAGTTCATCCGCATGGTGCATCCGCGCTCGATCCTCAAGCCGAGCCCGCGCATCATCATCTGCGTGCCCTGCGGCAGCACGCAGGTCGAGCGACGGGCCATCCGCGAGAGCGCCCTCGGCGCCGGCGCCAGCGACGTGTACCTCATCGAGGAGCCCATGGCCGCGGCCATCGGCGCCGGCCTGCCGGTCTCCGAGGCCAGCGGCTCGATGGTCGTCGACATCGGCGGCGGCACCACCGAGGTCGGCGTCATCAGCCTCGGCGGCATGGTCTACAAGGGCAGCATCCGGGTGGGCGGCGACAAGTTCGACGAAGCCATCATCAACTACATCCGCCGCAACTACGGCATGCTGATCGGCGAGCCCACCGCCGAGCAGGTGAAGAAAACCATCGGCAGCGCCTTCCCCGGCAGCGAGGTGAAGGAGATGGAAGTCAAGGGCCGCAACCTCAGCGAGGGCGTGCCGCGCAGCTTCACGATCAGCAGCAACGAGATCCTTGAGGCGCTCACCGACCCGCTGAACCAGATGGTCAGCTCGGTGAAGAACGCGCTGGAGCAGACGCCGCCAGAGCTGGGCGCCGACATCGCCGAGCGCGGCATGATGCTGACCGGCGGCGGCGCGCTGCTGCGCGACCTGGACCGGCTGCTCTCCGAGGAGACCGGACTGCCCGTGCTGGTGGCCGAGGACCCGCTCACCTGCGTCGTGCGCGGCTGCGGCATCGCGCTGGAGCGCATGGAGCGGCTGCCGACCATCTTCACTTCGGAGTGAGGGCACGGCCGCGGCGCTGAAGACCGCAGCCGCGACCCGGCCCGCAGCGCGCGCCACGCCAGGCCCAGGCCGCCATGCCGCTCGGCACGCTCGAACGCACGCCGCCGCCGTTCTTCCGCCAGGGCCCCTCGGCCTCGACGCGGCTCGCCTTCTTCGCCGCGCTGGCCGTGTTCCTGATGGTGGCCGACGCGCGCTTCACGGTCGTCGCGCCGCTGCGCCATGCGCTGGCCACCGTGCTGCTTCCGCTGCAGGGCATGGCCCTGCTGCCGTCGCAGTGGCTGCGCGGCGGCGCCGGCTACCTGCAAGGCCTGGCGGCGGCCCAGCAGGCCGAACGCGAGGCTCGCGACGCGATGGTGCGGCAGACGCAGCAGGCGCAGCGCGCCTCGCAGCTGGAACGGGACAACGCGACGCTGCGCGCGCTCCTCGATCTCGGCCCCGCCCTGCAACCCCGCTCGCTGGCCGCGGAGGTGCTGTACGAGGCCGCCGATGCCTTCTCGCACAGGTGGGTCATCGGGCGCGGCAGCCGGCACGGCGTCGCGCTGGGCTCGCCGGTGGTCAACGCCGCGGGCGTGCTCGGCCAGGTGACGCGCGTCTACGGCCAGACATCCGAGGTGACGTTGCTCAGCGACCGCGACGCGGCGATCCCGGTGCTGAACACGCGCACTTCGCAGCGTGCGGCCGCCTTCGGCGGGGTGGGCGGCGGCCTGATGGAGCTGCGCTTCACCTCGGCCAACGCCGACGTGCGCGTCGGCGACTCGCTCGTGACCGGGGGGCTGGACGGTGTCTATCCCGCCGGCCTGCCGGTGGCCACCGTGCACGAGGTCGAGCGGCGCGCCGAGTCGGGCTTTGCGCGCATCACGCTGACGCCCTCCGCCACGCCCGACGGCGTGCGCTTCGTGCTGGTGCTCGAGCCGATCCGCGCGCAGCTGCCGGAGCTGCCCGCCTCGGCCCCGGCGCCCCACGGCAGCGAAGCGCGCGAACCGCGCGACGGGCGCGAACCGCGCGACGGGCGCGAACCGCGCGAACCCCGCAGCGCCCGGCCGGCCGCGCGCCGGGCATCTTCCTAGTCGGAAGCCGCCCATGGGCCGCGTGCACAGCCAACCGAGGCGGAGCCGGCGATGATGCTGCCGCGCAGCAACGACCAGCTGCTGCTGCCTGCGCGGCCGCTGTTCATCGCGACGACGCTGCTGGTGGCCTTCGCGCTCAACCTGCTGCCGTTCGGCCGGCAGCCGGCGATGCCGGACTGGCTGGCCGTGGTGGTGGTCTTCTGGGGCGTGCACCAGCCGCGTCGCGTGGGCATCGGCTGGGCCTTCGGCTTCGGGCTGCTGATGGACGTGCACCAGGGCGCGCTGCTGGGCCAGCACGCGCTGGCCTACGCGCTGCTCGGGTTCGCGGCCATTTCCATCCACCGCCGCCTGCTGTGGTTCGGCCTCGCCGGTCAGGCCGCCCAGATCCTTCCCTTGTTCCTGGCCGCGCACGGGCTGCAGTTGCTGGTGCGCCTGATCGCCGGAGACGCCTTTCCGGGGTGGTCGTTCCTGCTCGCGCCGGTCATCGAGGCCGCACTGTGGCCGCTGGCCACGCTCGTGCTTCTGGCGCCGCAGCGGCGGGCGCCCGACCCGGACGAGAATCGGCCTCTCTGAGATCCGTGCCTCGAGACCCGAGCGTGCGGGAACGACCCGACTGCCCAGGCTGAATCCGCCCGATTGCCCCCCCGGCATGGCCTCCCCGTTGACGACCCCAGCGTGGCTGAACTTCCGGCGCCGAGAGCGGCGCCAGGCCGAACTGCGCAACCTGGAGCGCGAGCTGACCCGGTTCCACGGCCGGCTGCTGGTGGCAGCGGTCTTCGTGCTGCTCGGCTTCGGCCTGCTGGCCGGCCGGCTCGTGCAGTTGCAGATCGTGCGCCACGAGGAACTGGCCGCGCAGGCGGAGACCAATCGCACGGCCGTGGTGCCGATCGTGCCGAACCGCGGCCTGATCGTCGACCGCAACGGCGTGGTGCTCGCCACCAACTACTCCGCCTACACGCTGGAGCTGACGCCGGCGCGCATCGAGGGCGGCGTGGCCGGACTCGACGCGCTGATCGACTCGCTGTCGCAGTGGGTCGACATCCAGCCGCGCGACCGTCGCCGCTTCAAGCGCCTGCTGGAGGACAGCAAGAGCTTCGAGTCGCTGCCGCTGCGCACGCGCCTGTCCGACGAGGAGGTGGCGCGCTTCATGGCGCAGCGCTTCCGCTACCCGGGCGTCGAGGTGAAGGCGCGCCTGTTCCGGCAGTACCCGCTGGGGGACGTGGGCAGCCACCTGCTCGGCTACATCGGCCGCATCAACCGGGCCGAGAAGCGCGCGATGGAGTCCTGGGACGAGGAGCGCCAGGGCAACTACAAGGGCACCGAGTACATCGGCAAGCTCGGCCTCGAGCAGAGCTACGAGGAAGAGCTGCACGGGCAGACCGGCGTCGAGCGGGTCGAGACGAGCGCCGGCGGCCATGCCGTGCGCCGCCTCGCGAGCCACCCGCCGACGCCGGGAAACCAGCTCTGGCTGTCCGTGGACATCCGCCTGCAGGCCCTCGTCGAGGAGCTCTTCGGCGACCGGCGCGGCGCGCTCGTGGCGATCGACCCGCGCAACGGCGAGGTGCTCGCTTTCGTCAGCAAGCCCACCTTCGACCCCAACCTCTTCGTCGAAGGCATCGACGCCGACAGCTGGCGCGAGCTCAACGAGAGCATCGACAAGCCGCTGCTGAACCGCGCGCTGCGCGGCACCTACCCTCCGGGCTCGACCTTCAAGCCCTTCATGGCGATGGCCGCGCTGACGAGCGGCAAGCGCGCGGCGGGCACCGTCATCCAGGACAGCGGCATCTTCCAGTTCGGCAACCACACCTTCCGCAGCCACGGTGACGTCGGCCTCGGTCCGGTGGACATGACGCGATCGATCGTCAAGTCGAGCAACGTCTACTACTACTCGCTGGCCAACGAGATGGGCGTGGACCTGATGCACGAGCTGCTGTCGCCGTACGGCTTCGGGCAGAAGACGGGCATCGACCTCGAGGGCGAGCAGACCGGCGTGCTGCCCTCCACCGAGTGGAAGCGACGGTACTACCGCAAGCCCGAGCAGCAGCGCTGGTACGCGGGCGAGACGATCTCGCTGGGCATCGGGCAGGGGTACAACAACTTCACCATGCTGCAGCTGGCGCGCGCCACTGCCACGCTGGTGACCGGCGGGCAGCGCCCGACGCCGCACCTGGTGCGCGAGGTCGAGGACGCCCTGACGCGCGATCGGCGGCGCGTCTCCGCCGAGTCGCAGGAAGCGCTCCCGCTCGATGCCGGACACGTCGACCTGATCAAGCGGGCGCTGCATGCCGTCACGCAGGAAGGCACGTCGATGCGCGTCTTCGCGGGGGCTCCCTATCGCAGCATGGGCAAGACGGGCACCGCGCAGGCCGTGGGCATCAAGCAGAACGAGAAGTACAACGCCGCCAAGCTCGAGGAGCACCAGCGCGATCACTCGCTGTACATCGCCGCCGCACCGCTGGAGGCGCCGACGGTGGCACTGGCCGTGGTGGTGGAGAACGCCGGGTTCGGCGCGGAGGCCGCAGCCCCGATCGCCCGGCGCGTCTTCGACTACCTGCTGCTCGACCAGTATCCGAGCGCCGAGGACATCGCGCTCACGCGGCAGGGCCGGTCGGCCGCGCCGATCGGCACGCCGAGGCGCGCCAGCGAGATGCTGCTGGCCGGGCGCCCGGCGCCGGCGGCACGGGCGCCCGCCGGGGCACCTCCGCAGATGGCGAGTGCCCGATGACGACGATCTTCGAGCAGCCGTCGCCCTGGCAGCGGGTGCGGCACGTGCTGACCGACTTCGACGCGACGCTGCTCGCGACGATGGCGGTGCTGGGCGCGATCGGCCTGGTGGCCATGTACTCTGCCGGCCACGACCACGGCACCCGCTTCGTCGACCATGCGCGCAACATGGCGATCGCCCTGGCGGTGACCTTCGTGGTGGCGCAGGTGCCGCCGCACAAGATGGAGCGGCTTGCCGTGCCGCTGTACGCGCTGGGCGTGGCGCTGCTCGTGGCGGTGGCGCTGTTCGGCATCACGCGCAAGGGCGCCACGCGCTGGCTCAACGTCGGCGTCGTAATCCAGCCGAGCGAGATCATGAAGATCGCGATGCCGCTCATGCTGGCGTGGTGGTTCCAGAAGCGCGAGGGACAGCTGCGGGCCGCCGACTTCCTCGTCGCCGCGGCACTGCTGGCGCTGCCGGTGGGGCTGGTGGCGCGGCAGCCCGACCTCGGCACCGCCATCCTGATCCTGGCCGCCGGGCTCTACGTGATCTTCTTCGCCGGCCTCTCGTGGCGCATCGTGGTGCCGGTCGCGGTGCTCGCCGGGGCGGCCGTCATTGCCCTCGTCGTCGGGCAGGACCGCCTTTGCAGCGAAGGCGTGCGCTGGCCCGTGCTGCGCGAGTACCAGCAGCACCGCGTCTGCACGCTGCTGGATCCGGCGCGTGATCCGCTGGGCAAGGGCTTCCACATCCTGCAGGGACTGATCGCGATCGGCTCGGGCGGCATCGGCGGCAAGGGCTTCATGCAGGGGACGCAGACGCACCTGGAATTCATCCCGGAGCGCACGACGGACTTCATCTTCGCCGCCTACAGCGAGGAGTTCGGCTTCGTCGGCGTGGCGGTGCTGCTCGTGGCGCTGTCCGTGCTCATCCTGCGCGGCCTGGCCATCGCCGCCGACGCGCCGACCGTCTTCTCGCGGCTGCTCGCCGGCGCGGTGACGATGGGGTTCTTCACCTACGCCTTCGTCAACATGGGCATGGTCAGCGGCATCCTGCCCGTGGTGGGCGTGCCGCTGCCGTTCGTGAGCTATGGCGGAACGGCCATGGTGATGCTGGGCCTGGGGCTGGGCATCCTGATGTCCGTGGCCCGCAGCCGGCAGCTGATGCGGTCGTAGGACGCGCCGTCGCGTGCCGGCTCAGTCCGGCGGCGCCTCGCCGCGGGGCAGGCGGACCGTGAAGCGGGCGCCGGGCGAGTCGGCCGTCTCGCCGGCGCGGGGGCGCGCGTCGTCGATGGCCACGGCGGCGCCGTGGCGCGCGGCGACCTCCTGGACGATTGCGAGCCCGAGACCGCTGCCGTCGACCTGCGTGCCCAAGGCGCGATAGAACGGCCGGAAGACGAGGTCGCGCTCGCCGGGCGCGATGCCAGGCCCGGTGTCCTCGACCTCCAGGACGAGGAAGGGCGCCGAAGGGTCGTGCTGCACCCGCGCCGTCACGGTGCCCCCGGCGGGCGTGTACTGCAGCGCGTTGTCGACGAGGTTGCGCACCAGCTCGCCGAGCAGCACCGGCTCACCCATCATCCGCGCCGGCAGCGTCGCGCCGTTGTCGTCCTCGGGCCCCTCGTAGCCGAGGTCGATGCGGCGCTCCATCGCGCGGGGCACGAAGTCGCGCACCACGTTGCGCGTGATGGCCCCCAGGTCCACCCACTGCGGCCGCAGCGTCGTGCTGTCGGCGTCGGCGCGCGCCATCGACAGCAGCTGGTTCACCATGTGCGCGGCACGCTGGCTCGACACCGCGATCTGGCGCAGCGAATGCCGCATCGTCTTCGGGTCGCCGCGGCCGCCGTCGATCTCGCGCGCGGCCAGCTCGGCCTGCGTGCGCAGGCCCGCCAGCGGCGTCTTCAGCTGGTGGGCCGCGTCGGCCAGGAACTGGCGCTGGATGGCCATCGAGTGGTCCAGCCGCCGAAGGAGGTCGTTGATCGAGCGCACCAGCGGCGCCACCTCCTCGGGCACGCCCCGCTCCGGCATCGGCGAAAGGTCCGTGCCCTCGCGGCGCCGGATCAGCTGCTGCAGCTCGTCCAGCGGCCGGAATCCGCGCGACAGCGCCAGCCACACGAGCATCACCGCCACCGGCAGGATGAGGAACTGCGGCAGCAGAACGCCCTTGATGATGTCGATGGCCAGTCGCTCGCGCCGCGTGAGCGTCTCGGCCACCTGCACCAGTGCGTCGTTGTCGCGCTCCTCGTTGCTCGTCGCCAGCCAGAGGTAGGCCACGCGCACGGGCGCGTCGTGCAGCACGTCGTCGCGGAAGTGCACGGTGCCGCTGGAGACCGGCTCGCCCGAAGGCACCGCGAGCGCGGCATCGCCGGCGAGCAGTTCGCCTCGGCGGCCGAGCACCTGGAACCAGCGTTCCGAGTCGTCGTCGCTCCACACGAGCGTACGAGCGGCGTTGTCGATCTGCGCCGCGAGCGTCGAGCCGCCGTTGCGCCGGATCAGGGGCTCCCGCCCCGCCGACACCTGGGTGGCCAGGGCCTGCACCAGCCGGCTCAGCTCGGCATCGTAGGGCTGGTGCGCGATGTTCTGCGCCACGATCCAGGTCAGCGCCAGGCTCATCGGCCACAGGAAGAGCAGCGGCGCGAGCACCCAGTCGAGCATCTCGCCGAACAGCGAGCGCGGGTCGCCCTCGGGGCGCGCGAAGACCCCGTTGGGGCCACGCAGCGTGCCGCGCGGCGGCCGCACGCGCCGCACCGGCAGGTCGCCTTGGGGCGGCTTGCTGGCGACGAAGGGCGGCCTCGGGTCGTTCATCGCGTCGCGGCGGGGCGCAGGCCCGCGGGCGGCCGCGCCGCTCGGGCTCTCAGCCGGTGATCTTCTCCAGGCAGTACCCGAGCCCGCGCACGGTGGCGATGCGCACGGGGCCGTGCTCGATCTTCTTGCGCAGGCGGTGGATGTACACCTCGATGGCGTTGCTGCTCACCTCGTCGCCCCATTCGCACAGGCGTTCCACGAGCTGGTCCTTGCTGACCAGGCGGCCGGCGCGCTGCAGCAGCACCTCCAGCAGGCTGAGCTCGCGCGCCGAGAGCTCGACCATCTGGTCGTTGAGGTAAGCCACGCGGCCGCTGGCGTCGAAGGTGAGCGGGCCGTGCTTGAGCAGGTTGGAGGCGGTGCCGAGGCCGCGGCGCATCAGCGCCCGCACCCGGGCCTCGAGCTCCTGCAGCGAGAACGGCTTGGCCATGTAGTCGTCGGCGCCGAGATCCAGCCCCTTGACGCGCTGCTCGACGCTGTCGGCGGCGGTGAGGATCAGCACGGGCACGCTGCTGCCGCGCGCGCGCAGCTTGCGCAGCACCTCGAAGCCGTGCAGTCGAGGCAGCCCCAGGTCGAGGATCAGGAGATCGAACTCGTGACCGGCCAGCGCGGCGTCGGCCTCCGATCCGTTGGCGACCTGGTCGACGGCATAGCCGGCCGAGCGCAACGATCGAAGCAGGCCGTCGGCAAGCACTTGATCGTCTTCGGCGATGAGGATTCGCATCGGACGCTTGTCTCCTGCGGCTCATTCTAGGGATGGGGTTTGGCGACGCCCTCGCGGGAAACCCGATCGGGGATCGGCGCCACCCCGGGATGGGCGCCCCTCGCGGGGGAGATGCCGATCGCGGGCGCGGGCCCTCCAAAGGGCTGTACAGATATCCAGGGTTTGGCCCATAATGAACCGCAATCGCCCGCCCCCATGCGCAAACAGGAGTCGAAGATGGACGCACCCGTGAAGGCACTGAACACCGAGAAGGCCAAGGCCCTGCAGGCGGCGCTGGCACAGATCGAGAAGCAGTTCGGCAAGGGCTCGATCATGCGCCTGGGCGAGGGCGAGAAGATCGAGGACATCCAGGTCGTCTCCACCGGCTCGCTGGGCCTGGACATCGCGCTCGGCGTCGGCGGCCTGCCGCGCGGCCGGGTGGTCGAGATCTACGGGCCGGAGTCCTCGGGCAAGACCACGCTGACACTGCAGGTCATCGCCGAGATGCAGAAGATCGGCGGCACCTGCGCCTTCATCGACGCCGAGCACGCGCTGGACATCCAGTACGCCCAGAAGCTCGGCGTGAACCTGCAGGACCTCCTCATCAGCCAGCCCGACACCGGCGAACAGGCCCTCGAGATCGTCGATGCGCTCGTGCGCTCGGGCTCGATCGACCTCATCGTCGTCGACTCGGTGGCCGCGCTCACGCCCAAGGCCGAGCTCGAGGGCGAAATGGGCGACGCGCTGCCCGGCCTGCAGGCGCGCCTCATGAGCCAGGCGCTGCGCAAGCTGACGGCCACGATCAAGAAGACCAACACGATGGTCATCTTCATCAACCAGATCCGCATGAAGATCGGCGTGATGTTCGGCAACCCCGAAACCACCACCGGCGGCAATGCACTGAAGTTCTACGCGTCGGTTCGCCTGGACATCCGCCGCACCGGCAACATCAAGAAGGGCGAAGAGGTCATCGGCAGCGAGACCAAGGTCAAGGTCGTCAAGAACAAGGTCAGCCCGCCGTTCAAGACGGCGGAGTTCGACATCCTCTACGGCGAAGGCATCAGCCGCGAGGGCGAGATCATCGACATGGGCGCCAACGCCCGCGTGATCGACAAGAGCGGCGCCTGGTACGCCTACAACGGCGAGAAAATCGGCCAGGGCAAGGACAACGCGCGCGAGTTCCTGAAGGAGAACCCCGACCTCGCACGCGAGATCGAGAACAAGGTGCGCGAGGCCATGGGCGTGCCGCCAGTGGGCGGGGAGGCCCCGGCCGCCGAAGCCTGAGCGCCTCGCCGGCGGCCGGCGACACGCAGCCGTCGCGCAAGCCGCCGCCCCTGAGTCGCTCGCCTCCACTGCGCTGACATTGAGCGCCCCCACGCCGTCGCTGAAGGCTCGCGCGCTTCGCCACCTGGCGCGCCGGGAGCACACGCGCGCGGAGCTGGAGCGCAAGCTGGGCAGCACGCTGCGCGAAACACCGGCGGACGCTGCCGGGAACGGGCCGGATGGAGACGCTGCCGCGCGCATCCGGCGGACGCTCGACGAGCTCGCCGCGCGCGGCCTGCTCAGCGACGAGCGGGCCGCCGAGTCGCTGATGGCGACGCAGGCGCGCCGGTTCGGTCACCGCCGCCTGAAGGACAACCTGCTGGCCAGAGGCGTCCCGCCGGACCTGGTGCGCCGGGCGCTGCAGCAAACCAGGGCCACGGAGTACGAGCGCGCACGCGATCTCTGGCAGCGAAGGTTCGGCACGGCCCCGGCCGACGCGAAGGAACTTGCGCGGCAGATGCGTTTCCTGGCGGGAAGGGGCTTCGACGCCGACGTCATCCGGCGCGTCCTGAAGGAGCAACCGTCCGGCGAGGACGAGGGCTGAGCGAAGCGACCGCACGGCGCCGTCCGCCCGACGCAAGGGTCCCGCCACGCGGGCACCGACGCCGCTGCCGTAAGGCGGCGCAAGAAGTGCGCGTGCTAAATTTGCCGCCACCCGGCCGCCCGGCATTCGGGGTGCTTCGCTTGGCGCCGCCCCGACGCTCGCTGGCTGCCGCTCCGCCCGCCCGCGCGGCCCCAGCCGCAGCCCACTCGATAGGTCGAGGACAACCCCGATGAAGATCCACGAATACCAGGCCAAGGAGGTCTTGCGCGCGCACGGCGTCCCGGTGCCGCGCGGTTATCCCGCATTCAGCGTGCGCGAGGCCGTCGAGGCCGCGCAGAAGCTCGGCGGCAAGGTCTGGGTGGTGAAGGCTCAGATCCACGCCGGTGGCCGCGGCAAGGGCGGGGGCGTGAAGCTGGCGCGCGCGATGCCCGAGGTCGAGCAGCTCGCCGGCCAGATCCTCGGCATGCAACTGAAGACGCACCAGACCGGCCCCGAAGGCCAGAAGGTCCGCCGGCTGCTGATCGAGGAAGGCGCCGACATCCGGAAGGAGTACTACCTTGCAGCGCTGACCGATCGCGCGACGCAGAAGGTCGCCCTGATGGCCAGCAGCGAAGGCGGCATGGACATCGAGGAAGTCGCGCACAAGACGCCGGAGAAGATCATCAAGGTCTTCGTCGACCCGCTGACCGGCCTCACCGATGCGCAAGCCAGGCAGCTGGCCGACGGCATCGGCGTGCCCGCGGCCAGTCAGCCGCAGGCAATCGACGTCTTCAAGAAGCTCTACGCCTGCTACATGGCCACCGATGCCTCGCTGGCGGAGATCAACCCGCTCATCCTCGAAGGCAACGGCAACATCAAGGCGCTGGACGCGAAGTTCAACTTCGACAGCAACGCGCTGTTCCGCCACCCCGAGATCGTCGCCTACCGCGACCTCGACGAGGAGGACCCGGCCGAGGTCGAGGCAAGCAAGTTCGACCTGAGCTACATCAGCCTCGACGGCAACATCGGCTGCCTCGTCAACGGTGCCGGCCTCGCGATGGCGACGATGGACACCATCAAGCTGTTCGGCGGCGAGCCGGCCAACTTCCTCGACGTCGGCGGCGGCGCCACGGCCGAGAAGGTGACCGAGGCCTTCAAGATCATGCTCAAGAACAAGAGCGTGAAGGGCATCCTCGTCAACATCTTCGGCGGCATCATGAAGTGCGACACCATCGCCGAGGGCGTCATCAGCGCCTGCAAGGCGGTGAACCTGTCGGTGCCGCTCGTCGTGCGCATGAAGGGCACCAACGAAGACCTGGGCAAGAAGATGCTGGCCGAGAGCGGCCTGCCGATCATCAGCGCCGACACGATGGCCGAGGCCGCGACGAAGATCGTCGCCGCCGTGAAGTGAGCGAGGGACCGACCCCATGAGCATCCTCATCAACAAGAACAGCCGCGTGATGACGCAGGGCATCACCGGCAAGACGGGCCAGTTCCACACCAAGGGCTGCCAGGCCTATGCCAACGGCAAGGCGTGCTTCGTCGCCGGCGTGAACCCGAAGAAGGCCGGGGAGAGCTTCGAGGGCATCCCCATCCACGCCAGCGTCAAGGACGCCAAGGCCAGGACCGGCGCCAACGTCAGCGTGATCTACGTGCCGCCCGCCGGCGCCGCCGACGCGATCTGGGAGGCCGTGGAGGCCGACCTCGATCTCGTCGTCTGCATCACCGAAGGCATCCCGATCAAGGACATGCTGATGGTGCGCAACAAGATGAAGGCCAAGGAGGCCGCTGGCGGCAAGAAGACGCTGCTGCTCGGCCCCAACTGCCCCGGCGTCATCACGCCCGAGGAGATCAAGATCGGCATCATGCCGGGCCACATCCACCGCAAGGGCCGCATCGGCGTGGTCAGCCGCTCGGGCACGCTCACCTACGAGGCCGTGGCGCAGCTCACCGAGATCGGCCTCGGCCAGAGCAGCGCGGTCGGCATCGGCGGCGACCCGATCAACGGCCTGAAGCACATCGACGTGATGCGCATGTTCAACGAGGATCCGGACACCGATGCGGTGATCATGATCGGCGAGATCGGCGGCCCCGACGAGGCCGAGGCCGCGCGCTGGTGCAAGGCGAACATGAAGAAGCCGATCGTCGGCTTCATCGCCGGCGTCACGGCGCCCCCGGGCAAGCGCATGGGCCACGCGGGCGCCCTCATCAGCGGCGGCGCCGACACCGCCGACGCCAAGCTGGCGATCATGGAGGAGTGCGGGTTCAAGGTCACCCGCAACCCCAGCGAGATGGGGCGGCTGCTGAAGAGCCTGCTGTAGCCGCCTTCCCCTTGGTACGAGCGACGGGCCGCCCTCCGGCGGCCCGTCGCCTTTTGAAGACCCCGCCTGCGTAGTTCCACGAACCGGGCGCAGACATCGTCGCACCTAGACTCACGCCCCACGACAAGAATGCCGCGCTCCGCGCCAACGCCCTCGAGGACAAAGCAAGATGGAAATTCTGAGCAGCGTTGAGTTCTGGGTCGCCGTCGGTCAGATCATCATGATCGACATCCTGCTGGGAGGCGACAACGCGGTCGTCATTGCCCTGGCCTGCCGCAAGCTGCCGCCGCACCAGCGCACGCAGGGCATCCTCTGGGGCACGGCAGGCGCGATCGTCCTGCGCATCATCCTGATCTTCTTCGCGCTGAAGCTGCTGGCGATCCCGTTCCTCAAGGTCGTCGGTGCCCTGCTGCTCGTATGGATCGGCGTCAAGCTGCTCGTGCCGGAGCACGAGGAGGGCCACGGCAACATCGAAGGAAGCGACAGGCTGTGGGGCGCGGTGAAGACGGTGATCGTGGCCGACTTCGTGATGAGCGTGGACAACGTCATCGCCATCGCCGGAGCGGCAGAGTCGTCAGGCACCGGCCACGGCATGGCCCTGGTCATCTTCGGCGTGCTGGTGAGCATTCCCATCATCGTCTGGGGGAGCCAGATGGTCATCAAGCTGATGGACCGCTTCCCGATCATCATCACGCTGGGCGGGATGCTGCTGGGCTGGATTGCCGGCACGATGGTGGTCACCGACCCGGTGCTCGTGAACCCGGAGGTCATGCCGCAAGCCCCGAAGCTGCCCGCCACCGACCTCGTTCGTTACTCTGCTGGCGCCGCCGGGGCCCTGCTGGTGCTGGCTCTGGGCAAGTGGCTGGCAGCCCGCCGGCCCGCGGCCGCGACCGCCGCGCCGACGCCGGCTGCAGGCGCGGTCACGCACGTGCGCTCGATCCTGCTCGCCATCGACGGCTCGCCGCCGTCGCAGCGCGCCGTCGAGCAGGTCCTTGCGCTGCGGGAGGATCTGCGCGAGCCGCAGTCGCTGACGGTGCATCTGCTCAACGTGCAGCGCCCCGTCAGCGGCGACGTCTCCTCGTTCGTCGCCAACAAGACGCTCGAGGAGTACTACGCCGAGCGCAGTGCCGAGGCCACTGCCTCGGCGAAGGCCGCGCTGGAGTCCCGAGGCGTCCTCCACCAGACTCACCAGCGGGTCGGTTCACCGGGCCCGACGATCGCCGAAGCGGCCCAGCAGCTGGGCTGTGACCTCATCGTGATGGGCGCGCGTGGTCTGGGGGCCGCCGGGGCGGCGCTGCTGGGATCGGCCACGCAAGGCGCGATCGAGCATGCAGGCGTGCCGGTGCTGGTCGTGAAGTAGCCGGCGGTCCCGCGCGCGAGCCGTCGCGCACATCGCGCACGTCGCGCATCGGCGTGCGGGATCGCGGCGCGGCCTTACGATCGTGCGTCGAAACCACCGCGGAAGTCGCACACCCGTGTCCGGAAGCTGGAGCGACCCCCCGCCCGGGGCCCAGATCGGCCCGTACTTCATCGACCAGGTGCTCGGCCGTGGCGGCCTGGGTTCCGTCTACCTCGCCCACAATGCCGGCGGGACGAGGACGGCATTGAAGCTCCTCGACCTGGGCGGCGCAGACGCTGCCGTGCTCCGGGACCTGTTCGTGCGCGAGGTCGCAGTGGCCCGGCGGCTGCGGCACCCCGGCATCGTGAGCGTCCGGGACTCGGGGCAGCTCGGCGACATCGCCTTCATCGCGATGGAGTTCGTCGCTGGAGGCGACCTGGCCCAGCGTGGCCCGGCGAACCCGGTGCCATTGGGAACCGTCCTGCGCATCGCCTCCGACCTGGCCGAGGCGCTGGCTCACGCCCACGCGCACGGCGTGCTGCACCGCGACATCAAGCCCGCCAACGTGTTGCTGGACGCCGAGACCGGGCGGGCCAAGCTCACGGACTTCGGTCTCGCGCGCCTGTCGGACCTCCAGCGCAGCCGCACCGGGATCCTGGCGGGGACGCCTGCGTACATGTCGCCGGAGCAGCTGGCCGAAGGCGCGCAGGACGCCCGCTCCGATCTGTACTCCCTGGGCGTGGTCGTCTTCGAACTGCTGACCGGCCGCGTGCCGCATCAAGCAGACTCGCTGGGAGCGCTCCTTCGCGACGTCGGCCGGTCACCCGCGCCGCCAGTCGAACGCTGGCGATCCGATGCGCCGCCCGACCTTGCCCGCCTGGTGGCGCGCCTGCTCGAGAAGGATCGGCGGCGGCGGCCGGCCGACGCCAGGGCCCTCGCGGACGAGCTGGCCGCCTTGCGCGCCGCGATGCCAGATGATCCGGCGGCAGGGCCAGCCCCCGCGACCCCGGCCTGAAGCGGCCGGCGGCCCACCCTGCGGCATGCCGGCAGGGCCGGTCCCGGGCAGTTGTGGCGCGGACCGAAATCACGCTCCGCCAGGTTGCACGGATCTGGCTGCTTCGGCCTTTCGTTGCACAATCGGCAGCCCTGCCGCTACCGCCTCGCCCGCTTGCCCGCGCCCATGACGATCGAGCTCACCGCCGCAGTCGACGCGGGCCGTGCGCGCAGCAACAACGAAGACTCGGTTGCCACCGACGATGCCGTCTCGTTGGCAGTGCTGGCCGACGGCATGGGCGGATACAACGCCGGCGAGGTGGCCAGCCATATGGCGACCTCGTTCATCGCCACCGAGCTGGGGCGCTGGCTGCGCGAGGCAAGCAGCCAGGCCAGTGACGCCGAAGTGCGGCGGGCGATGGACATCTGCGTCGAGAACGCCAACCGGGCCATCTTCGAGGCTGCGAACGCCAACCCGCAGTACGCCGGCATGGGCACGACGCTCGTGGTGGCGGTGTTCCGCGAAGGGCGCCTGCTGCTCGGGCACGTCGGCGACTCGCGCTGCTATCGGCTGCGCGCCGGGAAGCTCACGCAGATCACGCGCGATCACTCCCTGCTGCAGGAGCAGATCGACGCCGGTCTCATCACACCCGAGCAGGCCGCCTTCTCGGCCAACAAGAACCTGGTCACACGGGCCGTCGGCGTCGAAGACAACGTGCTGCTGGAGACGCACCAGCACGATGTGCAGAACGGCGACCTCTTCCTGCTCTGCTCCGATGGCCTGTCGGACATGGTCGACGACCCCGGACTTGAACAGCTGTTGCAGGCTCACGACGCGCTGCCCGAATGTGCGCGCGCACTCATTGCCGCCGCCAACGACGCGGGCGGAAAGGATAATATCTCGGTGATCCTGGCTCGTGCCTCGGGTGGTACGAGCGCGCCGGCGCGCTCATGGTGGCCTTTCAGGCGCTGATGAGCGGCGGCGCCGGGCGACCGCAGGGCGCGGTGCAGGCGTCAGATCAACAATTCAGACGCACGGCCGCTGCCAGCGGCAGCGGACTGGACTGAGGGCATTCATGGGCAAGCTGGTCGTTTCGCTCGACGGGGTCGTCATCAAGGAAGTCCAGATCACGAAGGACAAGACCACCCTGGGCCGCCGTCCGTACAACGACATCGTCATCGACAACCTGGCGGTCAGCGGTGAGCACGCGGTGCTGCAGATGGTGGGTGCGGACGTCTTCATCGAGGACCTCAACAGCACCAACGGGACCTACATCAACGGCAAGGCGATCAAGAAGCAGCTTCTCGCGCACAACGACACCGTCGAGATCGGCAAGTACAAGATCAAGTACCTCGTCGACGATTCCGGCGAGTACGAGAAGACGATGATCATGCGGCCGGGCGGTTCCGCGCCTCCGCCCTTCCAGGCGCCGAGCCCGATGGCTTCGGGTCACGGTGCGGGCGTGGCCAGTGCCGCCGCAGCCGCGACCGCGCCGGTGGCCGCGCCCGCGGCCGCATTGCCGGCGGCGCTGATCAAGGTGCTCAACGGCGCTGCAGCCGGGCGCGAGGTGGCGCTGACCAAGGTCGTCACCACGGTCGGCAAGCCGGGCGTGCAGGTTGCTTCGATCACGAAGCGACCCAACGGCTACACGTTTGCGCACGTCGAGGGAGCGCAACGCCCGAGCATCAACGGCGCCCCGCTGGTGGGCGACTCCGTGCCCCTGCGCAACGGCGACGTCATCGAGCTCGCCGGCACGCAGATGCAGTTCATCTACCGCTAGCGCGACGCCTTCCAGAGCAGGTTACTGGGTGGCGGCCCGAGGGCCGTCGCGGCGTCGCTTTTTCACGTGACTCCGGCCCCCGTGAATCCCCTAGGCCGGATTGCGCATGGATTGGGCAGGCTTGCCTTGCCGGCCGTCCCTCCTGCGGCGAGCATGGCGCCCTGGTCCGAGGCCCTTCCGATTCATGCAGATCCGCGTCCTCGGCTGCTCAGGCTCCATCGCAGCCGGCAGCCGCACCACCTCTTTCCTCATCGATGAGACGGTGCTCATCGACGCGGGCACGGGCGTCGGTGATCTCACGCTGGACGAGATGTCGCGCGTGGATCACATCTTCATCACGCACTCGCACCTGGACCACGTGCTAGCGATCGGCCTTCTGGCCGACAGCGTGACGCGCCGCCGCGCAGCGCTCGACCGGCCGCCAGTGCTCGTGCACGCGCTGCCAGCCACGATCGCGGCGTTGAAGCTGCATGTGCTGAACGGCGTCATCTGGCCGGACTTCACCCGCCTGCCCACGGCCGAGGCCCCCGTCCTTGCGTTCCGGCCCCTCGAGATCGGCGACGTCGTCTCCGTGGCCGGGCACCAGGTCGAGGTCCTCAGCGCGGCCCACACGGTGCCGGCCGTCGGCTATGCCGTGCATGGCAGCGAGGGCGCCTGGGTGTTCACCGGCGACACCGGGCCGAATCCGGCGTTGTGGGATCGCCTGTCGAACCTGCGCGTGAAGGCGCTCGTGATCGAGACCGCCTTCGGCGACGATGAGCGCGAGCTCGCCGGCATCAGCGGCCACCTGTGCCCGGCGATGCTCGGTGCCGAACTGGCCCGCCTGCCCGCGGGGGTCGACATCTACATCACCCACATCAAGCCCGGCGAGGTCGATGCGGTGATGTCGGAGATCGCGGCACTGGGTAGCCGGCATCGCATCCTGGCCCTTCAGTCCGGCCAACTGCTCACCCTCCCAGCCTGATCAGGCACGTGCGTGCCGGCCGACAACCGGACCGACGTATTCCGTCAAGGGCGACATTCCAGGCCCGTGGCGACTGGCGAAAGCGACAATTCTTGTCACCTCACGTGACTCGCTTCACGTCCAAACTCATCAATTGAACTGGCATGCCACATGCGGTCTTGGGGATGTCCAACCTACCTGTCGCCCCCTAGGAGCACCTCCATGAAACGCCGTGTTGCGCAAGGCTTTACCCTCATCGAGCTGATGATCGTCGTCGCGATCATCGGCATCCTGGCTGCGGTCGCCCTGCCGGCCTACCAGGACTACACGCGCCGGGCGCGTGTGTCCGAGGTCATCCTGGCCGCCTCGGCCTGTCGCACGACCGTCACCGAAGCGGTCCAATCCTCGACAGGTTCGCTCCCCGCGGCCGGTAGCTGGGGCTGCGAGAGCGCCTCGGCAACGTCCCAGTACGTCGCCTCGGTCGCCGTCGATGCCAACGGCATCATCACGGTCACTTCGCAGAACATCCCGGGGGTCACCGGCACGATCACCCTGACGCCCACGCCCAACCCGCCGGTGGCCGGCAACGTGATCACGCAGTGGACCTGCGCTGGCACCATCCCTGCCAACTACCGTCCGGGCTCCTGCAAGTAATCGCTCCGTCGGCGCGAGCGGAAACGCGCCGTTGCCGCCTTCACGTTTCGTGACCGGACCTCCGCGCCATGCGGAGGTTGCAGGGGTAGAGACACGGGATGGTTGGCACGTACCCTGCTTTTGACTCATGGTCCACTCACCCACCCGACAAGGAGCTTCCATGAAGCGTCGCATCCAGCAAGGTTTCACCCTCATCGAACTGATGATCGTCGTCGCGATCATCGGCATCCTGGCCGCGGTCGCACTGCCGGCTTACCAGGACTACACGCGCCGGGCGCGGGTGTCTGAGGTCATCCTGGCCGCCTCGGCGTGCCGCACGACCGTCACCGAGGCGGTCCAGTCCGCGACGGGCTCGCTCCCCGGTGCCGGCAACTGGGGTTGCGAAAGCGCCTCCTCGACCTCGCGTTATGTCGCCTCGGTGGCCGTCGATGCCAACGGCATCATCACGGTCACTTCGCAGAACATCCCGGGTGTGACCGGCACGATCACGCTGACCCCGACGCCGAACCCGCCGACGGCCGGCTCGCAGATCACCCAGTGGACCTGCGCGGGCACGATCCCCGCCAACTACCGCCCGGGCTCCTGCAAGTAAGGCCCTCCGCGCGCTCCATTCCGCACAGGCAGCTTCGGCTGCCTGTTGCGTTTTTGGCCGGTCCGCGAATCTGCGCATGGTCGAACCGGCGAACCCGACTCCTGTCCCGTCGATGCGGCGCCCATCGCTCGCCTCGTGGTTGTTGGCCCTGACGCCGGCCGCCTGGCTGTTGCCGAATCACTACCCGCCCTGGGTCTCGGCATGGCTGGACGGCACGGCGATGGCGCTGCTTGCCGTAGCCGCGCTGGTCCTGCGTGGGACGGCATCCGTCCGCATGCCGTGGGCCTGGTGCGCCGCCGCACTCGTCGTGGTCCTTTCGGTCAGCGCGCAATGGGCCACCGGTCGCGTGTTGTTCGCGGGCGATGCCCTGATGGTGCTGTTGTATGTCGGGGCGCTGGTGGTGGCGATCGGACTCGGCGATGCGGTGGCGCGCCAACCGGCTGCCGGCCCGGTCGATCCGCGCGACGACGCCATCCCCGCGATTGCGCTCGGATGGGCTGCCGCAGCCTTGCTCTGCGTGGCCATTGCGCTCATTCAGTGGACCGGCGTCGGCATGCCGATGGAGTGGGTCGCCGACCTGCCACCCGGTGCGCGGCCCTTCTCGAATCTTGCCCAGCCCAATCACTTCAGCACGGCCACCGTCCTGGGAGTGATCGCGCTTGCCGTGCTGCGTGAGTCCGGGCGCATCGGGTCCTTGGGCTTCTGGTCCGGAAGCGCATTCCTGCTGCTTGGCATGGTCATGAGCGGGTCGCGCACGGGATGGCTACAGCTGGGCTTGGCCGCCGGACTCTGTGCGTGGTTCGGCCGGCGGCTCAAGCTTGCAGTGGGGTTCAAGGAGGTCATGGCGCTCGTCGCAATCGCGGTCGCGCTGCAGGCCGCCTGGAGCCCTCTCGATCAAGTGCTGGACCGGGGTGTCGATCGTCCGCTCGAAGAGAAGCTCGCAGGCGGCGCACGTCCGGCCCTCTGGCGAGATTCGTTGGCCGCCGTCGCACGCGAGCCCTTGCTCGGGCACGGATGGCAGCAGATCGGCGCAGCGCTCCAGAGCGTCGCGCTGGACCGGCCGCCACAGCCTGCATTCTTCGAGCACTTCGATCACGCACACAACATCGTGCTCGACCTGCTGCTGTGGGCAGGGATCCCGGCCGGTGGCTTGATCGCACTGCTGGGCCTGGTGGCCCTCCAGGGTCAGCTGCGCCGGCTCCAAGATCGCCGTGCCGTCTGGCTGGTCATCGGCGGGCTGGCCATCCTCCTGCATTCCCTGCTGGAGTTTCCCCACACGTTCGCGTACTTCCTGGTCCCACTCGGCCTCCTGCTCGGGATGGCCAATGCGCTGTCCGCCCCGGGGGGCACCTGGGACCTGCCTCGCTGGAGCCCGCGTGCCGCGGGTGCAGTCCTTGCCGCAGCCCTCGTGCTCGTCGGCGCCGACTATCTCAGGGCCGAGGAGAACTTCCGGCTGGCCAGGCTGGAGACAGCACGCATCGGCACTTCGAGCGTCGGCACCGACGTGCCGCGGCTGCGCGCGCTCTCTCAGCTGGAGGCCTACCTGCGCTTCGTGCGCACCGAAGCCCGCGCGGGCATGTCCGAGGCGGACTTGCAGTGGATGCGCCAGGTCGCACTTCGACACGGCTACGCGCCCGTGCTGTTCCGTTACGCCCTCGCCCAGGGCCTCAACGGTCGGCCCGACGAGGCTGCACGCACGCTCAAGCTCCTGTGCCACGTGCACTCGCGCCGACGCTGCAACGAGGCGCGGGAGGCCTGGCCCGCGCTGCAGGCCCGACACGCGGCTTTGCGCGCCGTGCCGGCGCCCTGAGGGTCGGGTGCTCAGGACCGCAGGTCCGCCTTCGCGGCGACCACGCTAGCATCCGCGCGCGCCGACGGCGCCCCCTACGTGCCGGGAGCCGGCGCGCTGCAGCAGCCATCCTTGAGATCCGACAACGACGCCCGCGACCCGCGCGCCTGGGTGGCCGCCGCCGCGGCGGCCGCCCCCTCGCTGCTCGCCTACAACCTCTCGCCGTCGCCGACGTTTCTCAATCAGGCGCTGGCGCTGGCCCTGTGGGCGGCGTTCGTGCTCGCCTGCGCGCCGCGCCTGCCTGGGCGCGACGGGGCCGCGCTCTGGGCGGCCCTCGGGCTCGTGGCCGTCGGCGTACTCTGGTCGTGGGGACCCGGCGCCCTTCCCGCGAGCCTGGCACTGTCGGCGCTCGGCATGCTGATGGCTGCCCTCGTGCTCGCGGCGGCCGGGGTGGCCGCGCGCGGGCATCCGCAGGCGGCCACGCTCTTCATCGCCTTCGCGGGGGCCTGGGTGATCGCGGGCGTGCTGAACACGCTCGTCGGCATCGTGCAGGTCTTCGCCCCGATGCTGGCGGACGGGAACTGGATCGCCTCGTCCAATCTGCCCGGCCGCGCGGTAGGCAACCTGCGACAGCCGAATCACCTGAGCAGCCTGCTGCTGTGGTCCGCCATCGCCCTCGTCGCGCTCGCGGAACTCGGCGCGCTCTCGCGCCGGCTCGCGGCCGCCCTGGGAGCGCTGTTCGTGTTCGGCGTCGTGCTCAGCGCGTCGCGCACGGGAGTGCTCAGCGTGGTCCTGCTGTCCCTCTGGGGCGTGGCCGACCGCCGGCTTGCCGGGCGCACGCGTCTGATGCTGCTTGCAGCGCCGCTCGTCTACGCCCTCGCCTGGATCGGCATGGACCAGTGGGCCAGGTGGTCGCAGGGCACCTTCGGTGGCGCCGTGCGGATGGCCGAGGACATCGCGGCTGGCGCCGACGTCTCGAGCGCCCGCTTCGCGATCTGGTCGCACACCCTGCAGCTCATCCGCGAGTCGCCCTGGACCGGCGTCGGCTTCGGCGAGTTCAACTTCGCGTGGACGCTCACCCCCCTCACGCAGCGGCCGAAGGCCTTCTTCGACCACACGCACAACCTGCCTCTGCACCTGGCCGTCGAACTCGGGCTGCCCCTGGCGGCGGCGGTGATGGGCCTGCTGCTCTGGGCGCTCTGGCGCGCGGCGCGCAGGTCCTGGTCGGCGCCGGCCGGCGACGCGGCCGCCGCGGGCGCGCGGGCGGGCGTGCTGATGTTGCTGATGATCGGCCTGCACAGCCTGCTCGAGTACCCACTCTGGTACGCCTACTTCCTGCTGCCCGCGGCCTGGGCCTGGGGCTACGCGCT